>Ga0302325_10013934_pt1 | contig 17131 bp, 17 predicted proteins | sample Palsa_T0_2_FD_201948 | JGI IMG/M metagenome (GOLD analysis project Ga0302325, IMG submission 201948) | Peat permafrost microbial communities from Stordalen Mire near Abisko, Sweden - Palsa_T0_2 | ecosystem: Environmental > Terrestrial > Soil > Palsa > Peat permafrost | place: Sweden: Abisko... | reverse complement strand
CGCGCCGCCTGCTGCGACACGTACGTCGAAGCGAAGTCGGCCGAGATCTTGGCCCGCTGCTGGAACCTCGTGAGAATCCCGTCTCTGGACTGCCCGCGGGAGATGACGATCCCGCCCGCGACCAGGCCGAGCACCACGAGCAGCGCCAGCGCGACGAGACCAAGACGTACTCGCGCCGTCTGAGCTCGCCCGCGGATCGTGCGTTTAGCCGTCAACGGGATCATCTCGTCGACGCCGCGGACGCTCCTTAACGGCGTGCAGCAGATGCCGGCGCGCACCGATCGCCGGCGACCGGTTTTGATCTTCGCCGGCCCTCGCGAGAGGCGACCGAGGGCGTAGCGGCAGCACCGGCTAACCCGTCGGCACGGGCGAGGGCTGCGGGCGGGAACGCTCGAGTTCCCTGGCGCGCACCGCGATTGAATCGATCAGCAGGTCCGTGAGTTCGTTGGGACTGATGCCCTTGCGGCAGAAGGCGACCGCGCCGGCTCGCATCAGCTCATTGACGGCCACGTCAGACTCGTCGCCCGAAAGCACGACGATCGCAATCTGCGGCGCGAGCGCGGTGATCCCGCGCACCGCGCGCATGCCACCACCGCCCGGCATGTGGACGTCGATCAGCATCACGTCGGGCTGCCGTTCCTTGGCCAACTCGATCGCCGCCTCGCCGTCACCGGCGACGCCGATCACCTCGAAGGCCTGCTCGAGTGACACGCTCATCAGTATTTGGATCACGAGATCGTCGTCAGCAATCACGAGCCGCGGACGCCTCCTGGGTGACTCACTGACGCCGTTGGCCCGGTCCTCGGGACTGGCGTGTTGGCGGAAAGGGAAGGCGGGCACGCTGAATTCCGAGCTGTCTAACTCTTGTCTCGGCACCTCGAGGCGTCCGCGTGAATCAGCACGCCGAGTGTTGAGGCGAGCTCCGCTCCCTCTGGGAGGTGTTACTAAGGCGGACCGAGCAGTTTCCCGTAGTAGCGGCGGTAGGTCTTGGTGGCCGCCTCTACCCGTGCGACATAAGCGCGCGTCTGCGGGAATGGGATCGATGCGACGCTGAGCGCGCGACCGTGTGAACGCGCGCGTGCGCGCCATCTGTTGACGTTTGTCGGTCCGGCGTTGTAGGCCGCGAGCGCCAGCATGCGGTTGCCGTCGTAGAGGTTGAGGAGATAGCGCAGGTAATAGCTGCCGTAGGCGATGTTGGTGGCCGGATGGGCGAGATCCGCGACCGTGAACGCTGTGCCGTCCGACATGTCGGCGAGCAGACGGGCGGTCGACGGCTCGACCTGCATCAGGCCGAGCGCACCGGCTGGCGAAGTCCTCGGGTCGAACTTCGACTCCGCGTAGATCACGGCGGCGACCAGCGCGGGGTCGAGATGTTCGGCTGCCGCCTGGCGGTTGATGATCGCCGTGTCGCGGAGCGGATAGCTGAGCTCGCGCACGAAGCGCTCAGCCGGCGGCAGGGCAACAAGGACGCCGGCGGCCACGAGCGCCGTAACCCCAAGCAGAGCGGCGGCGCCACGACGACGTCGATTGGCGCGGCCCGGTCGAGCTGACCGGCTACTCACACCTCGAGACTATCGAGGATCTCGGCGAGCTTGCGCTCGAGCTCCTCGATCGTGCCATCGTTGCTGACGGCGAAGTTCGCCCGCGCGGCCTTCTCCTCCTGGCTCAGCTGCAGGCGCTCGCGTGCCGCGAGCTCGGCTTGGTCGCGCAGTGCGAGGCGCTGCCTGCGAAGGTCGTTCCCGGCGACGATCGCGATCGTCACGTCAAAGCGCTGCTCGGCGCCGGCCTCGAACAGCAGTGGGGTCTCGACGACGCCGGCGCGCGGCGGCGGGTCGAGCCGGGCGAGCGCCTCGCGGAAGTCCTCCGTTCGCCGCGCCGTGAGCGGCCACAACAACCCCTGGAGCCAGGCACGCTGGTCGTCGCTGTTGAAAATGATCCGCGCGACGGCTTGCCGATCGACGTTCCGGGCGGCGCCGGACTGGGCTCCGCCGCCATCATCGCTGAAGACTCCATCGCCCCAGCGCAGGCGCAGCGCCGTTTGCACGGCCTCGGTCTCGTACAGCTCGTGGACGACCGCGTCGGCGCTGAGACCGGCCGCACCGAGGCGCTCGAGCGCGGCGAGAGCGGTCGATTTTCCGGCGCCGATGCTGCCGGTCAGGCCGACGAAAGGGGGCGTTCGATCAGGCGTCGCCGGTTGGCTCGCCCGGCGCGTCGTCCTGGATGTCTGCGGGCGGCGTGGGCGCGGGAACCACAACGGCCTCGGCGTCGGCTGCCGACTCCTCTGGCGCTGCAGCTGGGGCGCCGGCCTCGGGTGCCGGCGCGTCGGGCGTCAGCTGGGCCTCGGCGTCGGCGGACGCGCCGTCCTCGGAGGCCGGCTGGGCGGCGGCGGCGGCGTCCTGGGGATCGTCGTCGTCGGACGCCAGGTCTTCGTCGCTGAGCTCGATCGGGTGGAGCGGGAGGATCTGGTCCTCGATGCGCTTGGCTGAAAGCGACAGGCGGCGGCGCTCGGAGTCGATCTCGAGAATCTTGACGCGGATCTCATCGCCGGGCTGGACGACTTCGCGCGGGCTCTCGACGTGATGCGCGGCGAGCTCGGAAATGTGGACGAGACCCTCGACGCCGTCGAGGATCTCGACGAAGGCGCCGAAGGTGACGACCTTTGTGACGGTGCCGGCCAGCTCGTCGCCGATGTTGTATGTGCTGACGATCCGCTGCCAGGGGTCTTCCTGGGTCTGCTTGAGGCCCAGCGAGATACGTTGGCGCTCGCGGTCGATGTCGAGCACCTTGACCTTGACCGTGTCGCCGATCTCGAGGATCTGACTCGGGTGGTTGACGTGCGACCACGAGAGCTCGGAGATGTGGATCAGGCCATCGATCCCGTCGAGGTCGACGAACGCACCGAAGTCGACTATGTTCGAAATCTGGCCCTCGACGACGAGACCCGGCTCGAGTCGATCGAGGATCTGCTGACGAACCTCCTTGCGCTCCTCCTCGAGGACGGCGCGGCGTGACAGCACGACATTGTTGCGCGAGCGGTTGAGCTCGATGACCTTGCACTCGATCTGCGTGCCCATGTACTCGTCGAGGTTCGGCACGCGGCGGATGTCGACGAGCGAAGCCGGCAGGAAGCCGCGGACGCCGAGGTCGATGATCAGACCGCCCTTGACGACCTCGATGACAGTGCCCTCGACCGGCTCGCCCGACTCGGCAGCCGCCTCGATCCGCCGCCAGGCCTTCTCGAAGCGTGCGCGCTTCTTCGAGATGATCAGCCGGCCGTCCTGATCCTCCTTGGTCAGGACGAGGGCGTCGACCTCCTCGCCGATCTGCACCTCCTCGTGCGGATCGACGGACTTTCGGATCGAAAGCTCATTCGCCGGGATGACGCCCTCGGACTTGTAGCCGATGTCGACCAGCACCTCGTCCTGATCGATCCGGACCACGTGGCCGGTGACGACCTCGCCTTCCTCGAACGGGTGCAGCGTGGCGTCGTAGTTGGGGACGATCTGCCCGTTGATCTCGAGCAGCATTCCGTCCGAGTCCGGGACGACCTTCGCCTCGGGGTTATCTACCATCGTGTTCACCGCAAAGAGCGTAGCGCAGCAGCGCCGATCAGCCACGCACGGCGCGCGTATCATCAGCGCCGTATGCCAGTGCGAGCCACAAAGCGCGGAACGGCACGGACCGCGCTCGACCGCGACTGCGATGTGCTCGTCTGTGGCGCCAGCTTCGCCGGTCTGACTGTCGCGCGCGAGCTCGAGCGCTCTGGTGCAAGGGTCATGCTGATCGACCGCTACGAGGTCGGCGAGCGACAGACCTCGGCCTGCGCGGCACCGACAGAATGGCTCGAGTTGCTCGGCCTTGAGAGCTCGGTCCGCCAGACCTTCGACGAGCTCGTCGTGCACACCGCTCGCTCGACCGCGCGCTGGCCGCTGCCATTCAGCTTCTCGACCTTCGACTACCGCGAGCTCTGCGGCCTGCTGCGCGCCGCGGCCTCCTCGAGCGAGTTCGAGACTGCGACGGTTGAAGGGGTGAAAACCGGCCGGATGCACACGGTGCGCACCGACCGCGGCGACCTGCGGGCACCGTACGTGATCGACGCGCTCGGCTGGCGGCGTGTGCTGTCGAGCTCTGGGCAGCCGATCCAGCCGCCCGATGCGAGGCTTTCGCGTGGGCTCGAGGTGCATCCGCCAGGCACCGGCGAGGACCTCGAGCTTTGGATCGACCCGCGCTACATCCGGGCCGGGTACAGCTGGTCGTTCCCCGCCGGCGACGAGGTCCGGGTGGGCGTAGGCTCATTCGAACCGCGCGACCACGTCAAGGAGGGGACCGTCGCGCTGGCCCGCGAGCTCTCGCGCGAGCCGGTCGGGTACCAGGGGAACTGGATCCCGCACGAGCTGCGCCCGGCTACCCAGGACGGCATCTTCTTCGTCGGCGACTCGGCCGGGCACTGCCTGCCGCTGACCGCCGAAGGGATCCGGCCGGCGTTCTACTTCGCGCTCGCGCTGGGCCGCGAGCTGCGTGCGGCGCTCGCCGGCACGATCACGCGCGAACAGGCGCTGAGCCGCTACCGCGCGTTCAGCCGTAAGCACGCTCTGAAATACGGCTGCATGCTGGGCGCCCAGCACCTCGCCGGCCGTACCACCGGGAGCGCACCGATGCGCTGGCTGATCGGCGCGTTCCGCGCCCGGCGCCTCTCACACTGGACCTTCGACCACTACTATGAGATCACGCCGCGCCCGTCCGCTGGGCCTCTTGCGAGTCGAGCGCCGGCCAGGTCAGCACCCGCTCGCGCCGGCAGCTGAAGCGGACAGCCCCGCGGCCCCGAAGCGACCGCGTTCCTCAACGCGCTGTCTCCCCGAGCCGGTGATGTGGCCGCGGCGCGAAGCGGCCGACGGCAAATCACCTACTTTGCGGCGAGCCAGTTCTCGCCAACGCCGATGTCGACGCCGAGCGGTGGATCGAGCTCCCAGGCACCGACCATCTCGACCGTGATCAGCCGCCGCACCTCGTCGCTCTCCTCGCGCGGCCCCTCGATCATCAGCTCGTCGTGGATCTGGAGGATCAGCCGTGAGCGCAGGCCGGCGAGCGCCGCGTGACAGCGGACCATCGCGACCTTGATGATGTCGGCCGCCGTCCCCTGGATCACGGTGTTGACAGCGAGGCGCTCGCCCAGCGCGTGCTGCTGGCGGTTGCGGGCGCGCAGCTCCGGGATCGGACGGCGACGGCCCAGCAGCGTCGTGACGTAGCCCTGCTCGATCGCCTGCGCGATCGTTCGCTCGATGAACTCGCGTACCGCAGGGAAACGCTCGAAGTAGGTGGCGATGAAGGCGGCGGCTTCCTCGCGCGGGATCTGCAGACGGTCGGCGAGCCCGAAGTCGGTGAGCCCGTAGGCGATGCCGTAGTTGATCATCTTCGCCTTGGAGCGCATGCCGGCATCGATCTCGTCCGGCTCGACCTGGAAGACCTGGCAAGCGGTGGCCGTGTGAACGTCCTCGCCACGGCGGAATATCTCCTTCAGCACCGGCTCGTCGGCCAGCTGCGCGAGCACGCGCAGCTCGATCTGTGAGTAGTCAGCGCAGACGAGTACGTCGCCCGGGGCCGCGACGAAGCAGGCGCGGATCTCGCGCCCGAGCGGCGTGCGGATCGGGATGTTCTGCAGGTTGGGGTTCGTAGAGGAGAGCCGGCCGGTGCTCGCGACGGCCTGGAGAAACGTCGTGTGCAGGCGCGACTGCGCGTCGACCTGGCCGGGCAGCGGCTCGAGGTAGGTCTTGAGCAGCGTCGAGAGCTCGCGCCAGCGCTCGATCATCGGCACGATCTCATGCTCGGAGCGGATCGCGGCGAGGACGCGGGCGTCAGTCGAGAAGCCGGTCTTGCCGCGGCGCTTGCGCGACAGCCCGAGATGCTCGAAGAGGATCGCTCCGAGCTGCTGCGGCGAGCCGATCACGAACTCCTCGCCGGCCGCTCCGTAGATCGCCTGCTCGAGCGCGCGGATCTCCTCGGCGACGCGTCCGCCCACTTCGTTCAGGCGATGAACATCGAGGCGTACTCCGGCGACCTCCATGTCGCGCAGGACGCCGACCAGCGGCAGCTCGACGTCGCGCAGCAGCCGGTCGAGTTCGCGCTCGCTCAGCTCCGGCCGCTGCAGGTCGGTCAGCGCCCGCACAGCCTGCGCGTCGCCGGCGCTGCTCGGCGCCACCGCTATGCCCCGGTCCTCGCAGAGCTCTGCGAGCGGATAGCCGCGACGTGCCGGGTCGAGCAGGTATGCCGCGAGCATCGTGTCGTGGTCGAGGCGTGGCGGGACCGCCCCGAGCGACTTGGCGTCATGGGTGGTGATCGGATGCGTCGCCAGCGCCGCGACCAGGGCGGCAGGTTCGGCGACCTCGCCGGCGATCACCTCGGCTGCGGTCGCGACGCCGAAGCTCCAAGCCGCGGCCTCTCCGAACAGCGCGCCCTCCGGCACCTCGGGGGGGCGGACGGCGATCGCGAGTTCCCCTTCAGCGAGCGCGGCGAGCTGCGTGATCGTGACCTGGCGCGCGTGCAGCGCAACGGGCTCCATCGCGCCGCGGACCGGGTCGGAGCTCCCGATCGCCTCCTCCAGGCGGCGCAGCGGATCGCGCAGCTCGTAGCGGCGGAACGCGTCGCGCAACGCCGTCATGTCGGGCTGGCCGGCGTGGATCTCGGCGACGTCGAGCTCGACCGGCAGGTCGCGCTGCATCGTCGCCAGCTGCTTGGAGATCAGCGCGTCGTCGCGGTGGGCGATCAGGTTGGCTCGACGCTTCTCGCCGCTGACCTCGTCGACGCGATCCAGCACGGCCTCGAGCGAGCCGAAGCGCTGCAGCAGCTCGGCCGCGGTCTTCTCACCGATCCCCGGAATGCCGGGGATGTTGTCGGACGTGTCACCCTTGAGCCCGTAGAAGTCGGGGATCAGCTCGGGGCCGATGCCGTAGCGCTCGAGCACCGCCGGGCGGTCGTAGAGCTTGGTTTCGGTGATCCCGCGCGCGGTCGCCATCACCCTGACGAGCCCGGCCTCGTCGACCAGCTGGAACGCGTCACGATCGCCGGTGACGATCAGCACCGGGATCCCCTGGCTGCGCGCGCGCTCGGCGAGCGTCGCGATCACGTCATCGGCCTCGTAGCCGTCGAGGCGCGCATTGCGATAGCCAAATGCTTCGACCAGAGGATCGAACGCCGGCCACTGCTCGCGCAGCAGGTCGGGTCGAGATTGGCGTCCGGCCTTGTACTCCGAGTAGATCTCGTTGCGACCGGAGCTGCCGGCGTCCCAGGCGACCACCGTCGGCTCAACCCCGTGCTCGGTTATCAGCTTGACGAGCATCGAGGCGAAGCCGAAGATCGCGTTGGTCGGCTCGCCGGTCGACGTTGCGATGGCCTCAGGCAGCGCGAAGAACGCCCGGTAGACAAGGCTGTTGCCATCGATCAGGAACAGCGTCGGCACCGCGGCAGGATGCTATTGCCTACGATGAGGTGTGATGCGTGTCGCAGTCACCGGCGCCGGGGGCCTGATCGGCAGCAGGCTGGTCGGCGCCCTGAGGGCTCGCGGCGACGAGGTTGTGACGCTGAGTCGCAGCGGCGACGGGGGCGCCGTCCGCTGGGAGCCGGCGAGCGAGCCGGCGCCGGCGGGAACGCTCGCGGCGGTCGATGCAGTTGTCCACCTGGCCGGCGAGAACATCGCACAGCGCTGGTCGGCGGGCGCGCGCGAGCGTATTCGCACCAGCCGGACGGCGGGAACGGCGAACCTCGTGTCGGGGATCGCCAGCGCTCGCGAGAGCGAGGATACGGAAGCGCAGCCGCGGATCCTTGTCAGCGCGAACGCCGTCGGCTACTACGGGAACCGCGGCGAAGAGTTGCTGAGCGAGACCTCGCAACCCGGCGAGGACTGGCTCGCGGCGGTCTGTGTCGAGTGGGAAGGGGCGGCGATGGCCGCGGCTGCGCTGGGCCTGCGTGTCTGTGTCCTGCGCACCGGCGTCGTGCTCGATCGCGCCGGCGGTGCGCTCGCGAAGATGCTGCCGCCGTTCCAGGCCGGCGTCGGCGGTCCGGTGGCCGGCGGACGCCAATACGTCTCCTGGATCCACGCCGACGACCTGGTTGCCTTCTATCTCGCGGCGCTCGACGACGAGCGCTTCGACGGTCCGATCAACGCCGTCGCGCCGCACGCGGTGCGCAACAGCGACTTCTCGAAGTCGCTCGGTCGCGCACTGCACCGCCCCGCGTTCGCGCCGGTCCCGCGCGCGGCGCTGCAGCTGCTCTACGGCGACATGTCGAGCATCGTCACCGACAGCCAGAATGTCGCGCCCGCGCGCGCAACCGAGCTCGGCATTAGCTACACGCACGCGGACCTCGATGAGGCTCTGCGCGACGCGCTCAGCCGCTGAGCCGGCGCACCTCGATCAGCTCGCCCGCATTGCCGACGCGGTAACCGGCGAATTGCGCCAACGATGTATCACCGGTGCTCTGGCTGATCCTGTAGCTGCCGATGACGCTGTGACGCAGGCCGAGATGGAAGTATGCGTCGACGACGCTGAGCCGCTTGTGCGCGTTCCTTCCGGCACGCTGAATCGCAGCGAGCACGGACGCCATCGCCTCGTAGCCGTACAGGCTGTCGGCGGTTGGCGCAGCGCCGAACGCTTGCCGGTACTCGCCGAGTACGACCTGGGCCGACGCCGGGTACTGCCCGAGCGGGAGGATCGGGCTGGTCACATAGGTTGAGCTCGCCGCGCCGCCGAGCGAGTGCAGAAACGGTGTTGTCGCAAGGGTGCTCGGGGCAAACAGCTTCGCGCCCGGCAGTTCGACGTGCAGCTCCTGCCAGAGTCCCTGCGCGCCGGCGTCGGGCGCGGCGCCCAACAGCACGGCGTCGGCGTGCGTCCGGGCGATCCTGGCGGCGATCGTGGCGAACGCCGACGGCTGTGCGCCGTCGGCGGTGTCGACGGCGGCTGTGCCGGCCAGCTCGATCCCGCGGCTTGCAGCGTCGCCGGCCACCATCCGCGCGATCACGCTGTCGTAAGGCGCGCTCACCGCGGCCGTGTCGCTCAGCACATAGACGCGCCTGACGCCGAGCGCGCGCATGAAACTCGCGGTCGCCGCGGCCTCGCGAACGTCGCTCGGCAGGAGGCGCGCGAAGGTGCGCCTGCCGCTCGGGTAGTAGATCGCCGGCTCGCCCGTCAGGTCCAGCGGGTTCGCGTCCGTCAGCCCGATGTAGGGACTCGCGGGGCTGACCTGGAGGATGTCGTTCTCGTTGATCAGCGGCAGCGAGATCGCGCTCGCAGCGGAGTCGAAGTCGCCGATGTAGGCGATTGCATCGATGTCCTGGCCGGCCGCCTCGGCGGCGTGAGCCGCCGTCTCCCGTTCCCAGCCGCCCGCGCTCTGCTGCGCATCGTTGATCAGCGCGATGCTGACGTTGCGGTCCCGTCCGCGTGCGTGCGCCTGCTCGAGCGCGAGGATCTCGCCGTCGTTGATGCTCGTCATCAGCGCGCCCTGCGGTCCCTGGAGCGGGAGGTCCGAGTACACGGTGAGCGTCTTCTCATAGGTGTAGCCGCCGGCCTGGGTGCCGGAACTGCTGCAGCCCGCCATTAGCGCGGCGAACGCCGCGACGACGATGCCGGCCGCGCGCGGGCGGCGCACGCTCAAGCGCCGCCGAGGTGCCGGCGAATCTCGATCAGCTGCCCGTCGCTGCCGACGCGGTAGCCGACGAAGCGATCGAGCGAGGTGTCACCGCCGTTGCTGATCCGGTAGCGCCCGATGACGCTGTGGTCGCGCCAGCCGAGGTGGAAGTAGGCCTTGACCACGTCGCGGCGGTTGTCGGCGTGCTTGCCTGCGCGGCGAATCGCTGCGAGCACCGACTCCATCGCCTCGTAGCCATAGAGCGACCACGCGGTCGGCGCCGTGCGGAACTCGTTGCGATAGCTCCGCAGCACGCTCTGAGCCCGGGGTCCGTACTGGCTGAGCGGGAGGATCGGGCTCGTCACATACGTGGCGCTCGCAGCCAGCCCGAGCGATTGAAGGAACGGGTTGGTCGCAAGCGTGCTCGGCGCGAACAGCTTCACGCCCGGGAGCTTGGCGTAGAGCTCCTGCCACAGAGCTTCGACGCCCGGGTCGGCTGCGCTCGCGACGAACACGGCGTCGGCGTGCGTCGCCGCGATCGCCTTGACGAGCGAGGCGTACTCCGTGGGCGCGGTGTCTTTCACGGTATCGGTCTGGGCGGTACCGGCGACCGTGATCTGTGCCTGCGCGGCATCGGCGGCGGTCATCGTCCCGATCACGCTGTCGAACGGCGTATTGCCCGGGTCGTTGTCCGCGAGCACGTACAGGCTGGTGACTCCCAGTGAATGCATGAAGGTGGCGATTGCGCTCGCTTCCTGCAGGTCAGACGGGACCAGCCGCGCAAATGTTCGGACGCCGCTCGGGTAGTAGCTCGCAGGCTCACCCTTGACGTCGTAGACGCTGGCGTCGGTCAGGCCGACGTAGGGGCTGGCCGGGCTGACCTGGAGGATGTCGGCGGCGTTCGTTATCGGCAGCGACGTCGCGGTCGCCGCCGAATCGAAATCGCCGATGTAGGCGATCGTGTCGAGGTTCTGCGTGGCGTTCGTCGCAGCCTGGGAGGCGTCGGTCGCATCCCAGCCGCCCGCGTTCCCGGAGGCGTCGCTGAAGTACTCCGGACTGATCAAATGCCGGTCGACAACATTGTGAGCCTCGAGAAGGGCGAGGGTCTCACCGTACTCGAAGCTCTGCATCAGTCGGCCCTGCGGTCCATCGGTCGGCAGCGCGGTATAGATCGTCAGCGCATTGCCGTAGGCGCCGCCATCGTTCGAAGTGCCCGAGCCGCCGCAACCGGCGAGTGCGAGCGCGAACACAACGACCGTTGCTGCCGTTCGGGGATGGCGCACGCGATGCTCCAGACGAGGTCTACCTCAACGAGCGCGACCGGAGGTGGCGCGCCGACGGCGGTCGAGAATTGTAGTGGCAGTCCTCAGGGCTGCGAGCCGCTCGCGTCGCGTCCCGGCAGATGGCCGATCACGACACGGCCGGCGGCGCCAAGCAGCATCACGAGCAGCGCCAGCATGAATGCGTCGAGTCCACTTATGCCGAGCGCCCAAAGCACGATCCACAGCGCAAACCCGAAGGTGGCGGCGATGACGAGACCCATGCTTGGCGGGAGTCTATGCGACGGGCGCTGCGAGTGCGCTCGCAAACTCAGCGACAAGCCGTCCGACCGCGGTCGCGGCGTCTCCGTCCTCGCCCGCCGCGCGCACGAGGCGGGAGCCGACGATCACCCCATCGGCCCCGGCGTCGGCCGCGGCGGCGGCCTGCTCAGCCGTCGAGATGCCGAACCCGAGCGCGACGGGGACGTCCGTGGCGGATTTGGCGCGTTCGATCAGCGGCCGCAGCGACTCAGGCCCGGCGGAGCGCTCGCCGGTCGTTCCAGTGACCGAGACCACGTAGAGGAAGCCGCGCGTGCGCCGGCCGATCTCGCGCAGGCGAGCGTCGGTGCTCGTCGGCGCGACGAGCGCGACCAGGGCGAGGCCGCGCCGCTCGGCGGCTCGCTCGAGCGCCCCGCTCTCCTCCAGCGGCAGGTCAGGCACGATCAGGCCGCTCACACCGGCGTCGGCGAGGCGGTCGAGGAACGGTTCGATCCCCGGGGTCAGCACCGTGTTCGCGTAGCTCATAACGATCACCGCGACCCGCTCGGCGAGCCGGGCGGCAAGATCGATCACGTCGGCGGCGCTGGTTCCAGCCGCGAGCGCGGCTGTTGCCGCGGCATGGATTGTCGGCCCGTCCGCGAGCGGGTCGGAGAACGGCACGCCGAGCTCGAGCAGGTCGGCGCCGGCGTCGATACAGGCCTCGCCGACCGCGAGCGAGCTTTCCAGATCGGGGTAGCCGCCCATCATGTACGGCATCAGCGCTGACCGCTTGCCGCTGGCGGCGAATGCCGTGGCGATCCGTTCGATGCCGTCGGCGCTCATCGCTCAGCGCTGAGCGCGATTACCTCGGCGAGATCCTTGTCGCCGCGTCCGGAGAGGCAGACGACATCGAGTTCGCCACCGGGGTTGGCCAGCAGCCAGGCGAGCGCGTGAGCGGACTCGAGCGCCGGACTGATCCCCTCGAGGCGCGTCAGCTCGCGGAACGCGACTAGCGCGTCCTCGTCTGTAACGGCGGCGTAGCGAACACGACCGCTGTCGCGCAGATAGGCGTGCTCGGGGCCCGACCCTGGGTAGTCGAGGCCGGCCGAGATTGAGTGCGCTTCGAGAATCTGGCCGTCGTCGTTCTGCAGCACAGCGGAGAGCGACCCGTGGAGGACCCCCGCTCTGCCTCCGGCCGTCAGCGGCGCGCCGTGGCGTCCGCTCGCAAGCCCCTCACCCGCCGCCTCGACCCCGATCAGCTCGACCTGCGGGTCTTCGAGGAAAGCGGCGAACATCCCGATCGAGTTCGAGCCGCCGCCGACGCAGGCGACGACACGGGCCGGCAGCCGACCGACCCGCTCGAGCAGCTGAGCGCGCGTCTCATCGCCAATCGTGCGTTGGAGCGCGCGCACGATCGCCGGGTAGGGAGCCGGTCCGACGGCGCTGCCGATGATGTAGTGGGTGTTGTCGACGTTCTCGACCCAGTCGCGGATCGCCGCGGAGACCGCCTCCTTGAGCGTGCGGGCGCCCGCGGCGACAGCCGAGACGCGCGCGCCGAGCAGTTCCATACGCTGGACGTTCGGCTGCTGGCGACGCATGTCCACCTCGCCCATGTAGACGACGCATTCGAGCCCGAGCAGCGCACAGGCTGTAGCGCTGGCGACGCCGTGCTGTCCCGCGCCGGTCTCCGCGATCACGCGCCGCTTGCCCATCCGCCGAGCCAGGAGCGCCTGGCCGAGGGCGTTGTTCAACTTGTGCGAGCCCGTGTGATTGAGGTCCTCGCGCTTGAGGTAGACGCGGTGGCCGACGCGCTCGCTCAGCCGGCTCGCCTCATAGAGCGGCGTCGGACGGCCGACGTAGTCGCGCGCCAGCAGCGCCAGCTCCGAGCGAAAAGCGTCATCCGACCAAGCATCAAGCCAGGCGGACTCCAACTCTGCGAGCGCCGGCATCAACGTCTCCGGCACATATTGGCCGCCGTAGGGTCCGTAGCGATGCGGGACGCCGCCGGCCGCCTTGACGGCGCTCACACGGTCACCCCCGCTGCCGCCTCGATGAAGGCGCGCAGCCGCTCGTGGTCCTTCACGCCGGGCGAGGACTCGACGCCGCTCGCCACGTCAACGACGTACGGCCGCGTCGCAGCAATCGCCTCGCCGACGTTTTCGGCGTCGAGTCCGCCGCTCACGATCAGCGGCACCTTCGACCGGCGCCCGTCGACCAGCGACCAGTCGAACGTCTCGCCGGTTCCGCCGCGCAGGCCCTCGGCGTAGCCGTCCAGGAGGTGGAAGTCCGTGTGGAAGCGGGCGAGGTCCTGCAGCGTCGCGGCGCCGCGCACCGAGGCGGCCTTGATCGTGCGCGCGCCGGTACGCCGCGCGACCTCCGAACAGAATGCCGGCCCCTCATCGCCGTGCAGCTGCACGAGCGTCAGCCCGACACGCTCGTTGACGTCGGCGATCGTCGCCAATGAGCTGTTGACGAAGACGCCGGCGAGCTCGCCGCGGCGGCGCAGCGCGGCGCCAATCCGCTCGGCCTCGGCGAGATCGCAGCGCCGCTGCGAACCCTCGTAGAAGATCATTCCCACGGCCCACGCGCCGAGCTCGAACGCGGCCTGCGCGTCCTCGAGCCGGGTGATGCCGCAGATCTTGATGCGCGGTGATTGCACCGCTCACACCGTAGCGGCTCGAGCTGCGCAGGCTCAGCCGGATGTCGGCTGACCATCGTGACGCGTTGGGAGCGTTGCGCATCGCATCTGCGGCCATCCAGCCTGCACGCTACGGCGCGCCGGCGAGCCCTCCGCGCAGCTCGCGGAGCGCAGCAGCGGGCTCTGAAGCACGCATCAGTCGCTCACCGATCAGCGCCCCGGCAACCCCGGCCGCGCTCAGTCGAGCCAGCTCGTCTGCTGTCGAGATGCCGGATTCCGATACGACCAGTACCCCCTCGGGCATCGCGTCCAGCAGCGCATAGGTGCGTTGCTCATCGACGCTGAAATCGCGCAGGTCGCGATTGTTGACGCCGATCAGCTCGGCCCCAGCCGCAGACGCGATTTCGAGCTCGGTGGCATCGTGAACCTCGACCAGCACATCGAGCGAGAGCTCTCGCGCGGCGTCGTGCAGCTCGCCGAGCGCGTGCGGGTCGAGCGCCGCGACGATCAGCAGGACCGCCGATGCGCCCGCTGTTGAAGCCTCGTGCAGCTGGTAGGGATCAACGATGAAGTCCTTGCGCAGCAGTGGTAGCGAGCTGGCCGCCGCCGCGTCGCGCAGGTCGTCGAGCGAGCCACCGAAGCTGTGCTCCTCGGTCAGGACGGACATCGCCGCCGCCCCGCCCTGCTCGTAGGCGCGCGCGATCTCAGCGACGCTCGAGCCGGGCCGGATCGCTCCGGCCGACGGCGATCTGCGCTTGTGCTCGGCGATGATCGAGAGGCCGGGGCGCGCGAGCACCTCGCGGAAGCTCCGGCGGGACGGGCGCGATTGCGCCGCCAGTTCGCTGAGCGGCACCAAGCGCTTACGTTGCTCGAGATCGCGCCGGGTCGTGGCGATGATCTCGTCAAGGACGCTCACACGCTGTCCTGGGTGGCGGCGATAAAAGCGTCGAGCGTCCCGGCGGCGCTGCCGTCGTCGAGTGCCACGCGCGCCGCCTCGACCCCTTCGGCGAGCGTCGCCGCGTTGCCCGCGACGTAGATCGCGGCGCCGGCGTTGACCAGTGCGAGGTCTCGCGCCGGACCGGGCGCCCCGGACAGAACGGCCCGGGTCACCACGGCGTTCTGGTGCGGGTCGCCACCGCCCATGCCATCGCCGTTCGCGAGCTCGACACCGAGCTCCTGCGGGGTCACGGTGTAGGCATCAATCTGCTCGCCGTTGACCTCGATGACCCGCGTCGCAGCCGAGGTGGATATCTCGTCGAGACCGTCCTCGCTCGAGACTACGAGCGCGCGATCCACCCCGAGGCGAGCGAGCACGCCCGCGATCGTCTCGAGGTAGGACGGGTCCCCAACGCCGACGAGCTGGCGGCGCGCAGCGGCCGGGTTCGTCAACGGTCCGAGAAAATTGAAGATCGTTCGCACCGCGAGGTCCCGGCGCACGGTCGCGACGAACCGCGTCGCCTGGTGGTGGCTGGGAGCGAACATGAAGCCGAAGCCGACCGTTTCGATACAGCGGGCGACGTCCTCGGGGCCGAGGTCGATTCGCGCGCCAAGCGCCTCGAGCAGGTCGGCCGAGCCCGAGCGGCTCGTCGCCGAACGATTGCCGTGCTTGGCGACGGCACAGCCGGCGCCGGCGGCGATCAGGGCCGCGGTCGTGGAGACATTGAAGGTCGCGCGGCCACCGCCGGTACCGGCAGTATCAACCAGGTTTTCGCGGCCGACCGCGACCGGCAGCGCGAGCGCCCGCATCGTGCGCGCGAGCCCGGTGATCTCCTCGATCGTCTCTCCCTTGGTGCGCAGCGCGATCAGAAAGCCCGCAATCTGGGTCTGAGAGACCTGCCCGGCCATGATCTCGGCAAGCACGCTTGCGGCCTCTCCCTCGCTCAGGTCACGCCCCGTGGCGAGCGCGTCGAGCGCCCGGGTCGCGATCTCGTTCGGCGCGTCACTCATCGGTCGAAGGGCCGTCGAGGAAATTGCGCAGCAGCTCGATTCCGTCGTCGGTCAGGACCGACTCCGGGTGAAATTGGACGCCCTCCGCCGGGAGTTCACGATGGCGAATCCCCATCACGACGCCGGCGCCGCGCGCTGAAACCTCGAGGCAGTCCGGCAATGCGTCGGCGACGATCAGCGAGTGGTAGCGGCCGACCGTTAGCGGGCTGCGCAGACCGCTGTAGATCGAGCGTCCGTCGTGCTCAATCGTGCCGGTCTTGCCGTGAACCGGCTGATGGCGTATCACCGCGCCGCCGAACGCCTGCGCGAGCGCCTGGTGGCCAAGGCACACGCCGAGCGTCGGAATCCCGGCCTCCGGGAAGCGCCGCATGACGGCGAGTGAGATGCCGGCCTCATTCGGCGTGCAGGGCCCGGGCGAGACGATCACGCGGTCTGGGCGCGACTCGAGCAGCTCCTCGACGCTCGAGCGGTCATTGCGGACCACCTCGACCTCGGCACCGAGCTCACCGAGGTACTGCACCAGGTTGTAGGTGAATGAGTCGTAGTTGTCGATCACCAGCGCGCGCATAAGACGAGCGTAGCCAACGGTTGCGAGGGCCCGTGCCGTGAGTGCGCCAAGATGGGTTGTGCGACGGCGCCGCCGAATGAAGTTGCTTGCACAAGCAAGTGAGTTGGGCTATATTGCGTCGGAGCGAAAGCGAAGCAACGACCCCGCCCGCCGCCAAAGGAGAACCACATGCCACAGACAGCAATCGCGATAGCGCCAGGCAGCTACAGCTACGACCCCGTCCACTCTTCGGTGACGTTCAACGTCCGCCATTTCGGCGCGGGAAAGTTTCGCGGCAGCTTCGCGGACTTCGACGCAACGCTGACGGTCGATGAAGGCGGAGCAATCGCGCTGCACGGCGTCGTCAAGGTCGACAGCGTCCAGGTCAAGGAGCCCCGCCTCGCCGGCCACCTCGCTTCGCCGGACTTCTTCGACGCCGAGCGCTTCCCGGAGATCACTTTCCAATCGACGAGCTTCAACGTGGGCGAGGAAGGCACGCTCGCAGTCGACGGCGATCTCACGCTGAAGGAGACGACGAAGAACGTACACGCGACCGGTGAGATCACCTTCGTCGACGACGACGGCTACGGCAACGCGCGCGCCGGCGTCGAGCTGTCGACGACGATCGACCGCACCGAGTTCGGCGTCAACTTCGCCGGGTCGCTCCCGGGCGGCCAGCCGGTCGTCGCAAACGACGTCACACTCACCGTCGAGCTCGAGTTCGTCAAGCCGCTGGCATGAGCGCGGTCCGCATTCTCGGGATATCGGGCAGCCTGCGCGCTGATTCCCACAACTCGCGTCTGTTGGCGGCGGCTGCACAGCTGCTGCCAGCGGACATCGAGTACGTCCGCTTCGAAGGCCTGAAAG
>Ga0302325_10013933_pt1 | contig 17131 bp, 20 predicted proteins | sample Palsa_T0_2_FD_201948 | JGI IMG/M metagenome (GOLD analysis project Ga0302325, IMG submission 201948) | Peat permafrost microbial communities from Stordalen Mire near Abisko, Sweden - Palsa_T0_2 | ecosystem: Environmental > Terrestrial > Soil > Palsa > Peat permafrost | place: Sweden: Abisko... | reverse complement strand
CACCATGGATGATGAAGCCCGCCAGGGCTTCCTGGGAGCGCCTTTGGCTGCTTGGCCTCGGGGCGTGTGCGCTGGCCGGCGAGGGTGATGGGGATCACGGGGTCGTGGATCACCGGGTCGGAACAGCGCGCCGCCCGACACCCGAAGAGGCGGCGCCGGCCCCCACACCGTGAGGGGGCGATCCCGAAAGTGAGTGTCCGCGTCCCGTACTAGATGAGGCCGGCATCCGGGCTCAGTCGCGAAAGGACGGTCCGTGTCGTGCTGTTTGGTCTCGTGGAGCACCGAGAGCTGAAGGACCCGCTGGCCTGGGCCGCCCTTGAATACCTCGCCCGCGCCGCCCAGCGAGACCACCGGGGCTGGGCCGCCCCGCTCGGGGTCGGGGACATCGCCACGGGCATCGGCGTCACCAAAGATACCGCGGCCCGCGCCGTCACCGCCCTGGGTGCCGCCGGCCTGGTCACCTTGGAGCGACTCGATCCGATAGACGGCCGCCGCCGCAATGGCTACCGGCTCCCCCTGCCCGACGGGCTCCAGCTACGAGCCTGTCCTACAGATCAAGACAGCACGCCGCAGCAAGCCCGTACCGATCGCTGTCCCGATACTGCAGACAAGAACGGGTGTCCGAACGATCCGGACAGCGCCTCGGACGCCGGCGGGCCGCTGGTCGAGTCAGCTGCTCAGCCCCCGGGCTACAGCCAACCTCGCAGACGGCGCCGGGCAACGTCGCCGGTGCAGGCTGCACCGCCAGCTCTCTTCGACCCGCCCGCTCCAGATGCGCTCCTGTTCGGTTACTGGTCCGACCCTCGGAGTACTCTCACCGTCCATGCTCCGACTGCTTCGACGGAGCGGCATGGCCACCCGTGACGCCGAGCCGCTGACCGTCAGCGCGGAGTCCGACCCGCCGGTGATGACCCCGGGGCTGGCGCGCGTGTTCGCCGGCATCTTCCAGCGGCTCCTTGCCCAACAGCGCTCGACGCCCGAGCAAGGCGAGACGGCGGCCTGAGATGAAGTTCGCGTTCTACGGGCGGGTCTCCACCGAGGACCATCAAGACGAGCAGGCGTCCCGGGGCTGGCAGCTGCGCCGCGCCCGTCAGCTCATCGAACCGGCCGGCGGGGTCATCGTGGCCGAGTTCTTCGATGTCGGCCACTCCCGTTCCCTGCCCTGGCACCGCCGGCCCCAGGCGTCCCTGCTCCTCCTCGAGTTGAAGCGACCTAGTCGAGGGTGGGACGCGGTGGTAGTCGGCGAGTCGGCTCGGGCGTTCTACGCCAACCAGTTCTCCAACACCTTCCCGATCCTCGCCCACCACCAGGTCGAGCTGTGGGTGCCCGAAGTGGGGGGACGGGTCGACCCCGACTCCGAAGCCCACGACATGCTCATGTCCCTCTTCGGCGGCATGTCCAAAGGCGAACGATCCCGCATCAAGCTACGAGTCAAAACAGCCATGGCCGACCTCACCGAACGAGAAGGCCGCTTCCTCGGCGGGCGACCCCCCTACGGGTACCGCCTCATCGATGCCGGACTACACCCCAACCCCGAGAAGGCCGCCGCCGGCATCCAGCTGCACCGACTCGAACCCGACCCGGCCACCGCCCCCGTCGTGCAGGAAATCTTCGTCTCCTACCTCGCCGGCGACGGGTACCGGACCATCGCCCAACGACTCACCAACCGGGGCGTCCCATCCCCCTCCGCCTACGACTCTCGCCGCAACCCCCACCGCTCGGGGCGCGGCTGGGCGTTCGGGACGGTACGAACCATCCTGGAGAACCCCCGCTACACCGGCCGCCAAGTATGGGGACGCCAACCCCGCTTCGAAACACTCCTCGACTCCAACTCACCCCAAGACGGATATGTCACCGCCCAGCGCTGGGCCGACCCGAACAACTGGGTGCGATCCGAACACCAAGCCCACCAGCCGCTCATCGACGACCTGTCCTACCAACAAGTACAAGCCATGATCGCCAACAAGGGCGCCGACCGGCAACGAACCGAACGCTCCCCCAAGACCGCCAGTCCCTACCTGATGGCCGGCATGCTGACCTGCGACCTGTGCGGAAGAAAGATGTCTGGGCACCGCACCGACCGCCGCCTCGGCTACCAGTGCCGGATTCGGGGCACCTACGCACTACCAGCCGACGACCCCCACCCAAAGACGGTATGGATCGCCGAGACCAAGCTCGTCACGGCCACCTTCGACTGGCTCGACGAAGTCTTCTCCCCCGCCAACCGCCGCCGCGTCCTCGAGCAGATCGCCACCGCCGATACCGAGCCCCTCCCGGCTGTCAGCCAGGCAGTAAGCGACCTCAAAGACGCCGGACAACGCATCGACCGCCTAGTGACCGCGATCGAGAACGGGGTCCTCGCCCCCGAAGAGGTAGCCGACAAACTCCACCAGCTCCGGGACCGTAAAGACAGAGCAACAGCCGTCCTCGTCGCCGCCGAGACCACGACCGGACAGCTCGAGCCCAAGGCCATCGCCGACCTCCTCGACCAACTTGGCGGCCTCGTCGCCGTCGAAGCGACACTCACCGACGACGAACGACGATCCGTCCTCGAAGAATCCAACCTCTCCATCCGCTACAACCACGACACCCGAACCGCCCTCTTCAAGGTCGATCTGGCCCGTGGGGTTAGCGTGTGTGTCGGAGGGGCGACTTGAACCCCCATGTCCCGAAGGACACTAGCCCCTCAATTTTCTCTTCCTCGTCCGATGTGGTGATTACGAGTGTCGTCCAGTGCTCCTGAATAAGCGATAGGAGCTGGTTCCGTAGACGGGATGGCACGAGATAGACCTGCTGGACAGCTTGGACGGTCTTTGTGGTAGACGTTTCGGTAGACGCGGCACCCAACCCGACGGCTCCACTCTGCTATCAGCGTGACAACAGAACGAAAGGCTTGCGGCTCCTCTCGGCGAGGCGTCTCGTGGGCGCCGTGTCCAGCTGCGGACGCCAGCCTCAGCTCGGAGTCGTTGGGCAGAGCCGCCTACAGCGGTATAATTAACGATATGGACACCATGTCCCTAGCTGAGGCCGCTCACCAACTTGAAACGTCGATACCCCGGCTGCAGAGGGCCACAGACCGCCTTGGGATGGACATCGGCACCGGGTATGGCCGCAAAGTCACCCAAGAGCAGTTCGACACGCTTCGCAAGCACCTCGGGTACGCCCCCACCGTTGAAGGACTCAGCCGGGAAGGCGTTCTTCTCCTCGCTGCCCTCAATCGACGGCCATTGGGGGCGCGATCGGCTCGAGCCCTCTCCCGCAGCGCCGGGGTGAGCCCGACCGTTGCTTCGCGGCTTATCGGCCGACTAACCGAAGAGGGTCTGATCAACCAGCAACAGACACGGGTCGCGGAAGGCTCGGCACGAGACATCACGGTTCTGCGGCTCAACCGGGAGAGCCCTCGTTGGGCCGCTATCCGCGACGCCGTACGCAGCGCGCAGTTGCCGGTCCCCGATTCGCCGCCCATACCCAAGCAGGTGCCGCAGCGGCTATGGCACCACTTCTGGAATGCCTCGCCAGCCGAACTGAAGCTACCGAAGAACAGCGACTTCGTAGCCGCTCGACTTCTACGCACCAAAGACCCCGAAGCGGTCTCCTGGGCGGTCACTCACTTAGACCCCGGATCGATCCGTAAGGTCGCAAATCTGCGGGGGCTCGACGACCGAGAACGCGGTTGGATCCGACACCTCACCGATACCCCATGAGCCGCGACACCCAACCAGGCAACGATCTGCCGGCCGACCTCAAGGACTATCTTCCGGAGCGGACGGCCGACGCCTGGGTGAAACTCGCACCGCTGGTCCCGTCGAGCGCGTACCTGGCCGGCGGGACCGGGCTCACTGTCCACCTGCACCATCGCGTCAGCCGGGACCTCGACTTCATGCTGCGACAGCCCGAGGACCTGGCACGCCTGCGGCGCGACCTTGACGGGGTGGGGATGTTCGCCGTCACCCACCAGGACGAGTCGACTCTCAACGGAGTGTTCGACGACACCAGAGTGCAGTTCCTGGAAACGACAGCCCAGAAGATCCTCGGAGCGCTCGAGGTCGTCGCCGGGATCCGCGTCGCTAGCGTAGAGGACCTCATGGCCATGAAGCTCAAGGTGATAGTCGACCGCGGCGAGTTACGCGATTACTTCGATCTCATGGAGATCGACCGGCGGAGGATCATTCCAGTCGAGGAGGGACTCCAGCTATTCGTGGAGCGCTACGACCCTCCCAACCCCGACGAGTACGTGACCACCATCGTCAAATCTCTCGGCTACCTCGATGATGTTGCCGACGACCCCGCACTCCCCGTCGAGAGGGGCGAGATCGAACGCTTCTGGTCAGCCAGACACCGAACCATCCTCCAGAATCTGAGTGGCTACTAGAGCACCAAGGCCGTCAATCATGAGTCGAGCGGGCACGCCTTCCTGGCAGTTGGTAGACGCGACGCTTAGGTTGTCTAGTCGGTTGACTTGATTCAGTCTATGCGTTAGACTTTAAACAGGTGAAGCCGTGCCGACGCGACGGGTTCGCCAAACGCTCACCGCCAGAGGCTACGTGCACACCGCAACCGATGGATCTCATGAAAAGTGGCAAACGCCCGAGGACCTGACGAACACCATCGTCGCCGGTGACCGCGAGCAAAGCGCCGGACTGCTGCGCAACATGGAACGGGTTTTCGCCCCCGAGTTCGGGCCGAAATGGCTCCAGAAGGACCTCCAACGGTGACCAAACACTCCCCCACACCCCCAACGCATCGAGCGACCGTCGAATGGGACGGCCACTACTGGGTAGCCACCCCAGAGTCAGGTGGCGTCACCCAAGCCCGACGACTCGACCAACTTCCAACGCGACTCGCTGAGGTCATCCACCTCATGACCGGTGACGACGTCAACCCCTCCAACATCGACCTGGACATCCGCTACGACGACGACCTCGGCCGCCAGACCGCGGAGCTTCGTGAACGACGGGCCGACCTCGAAGCCTCCGAGAAAGAACTTGCCGCGCTCACCGCTGAAACCGCCCGAGCGCTACGCCAACGCGGGATGAACCTCCGAGACATCGGCACCCTAACCGGCGTCTCCTATCAGAGGGTGCACCAACTGGTCAGCTGAGCCCGGTTACCCCCTCCACGACCATAGGCAAAGACTGACCGTATAACAGGCGTTTCGAGACAGTCGTGGCGGCTGTTCGTCGTCAGCGATGGTGCCGTGGACGTCTCATAATGCCATTCAACCCTGTCCCCGAAGTCCTCAGGCAGTCTCCCGCTCCTCGTCGAGTTTGAAGCGAGTGGTTGTTCGGTTCAGATAGTGGCGGCCGTTGGTTCGCTGGCCGCCCGGACCTCGGTGAGCGCGAAGGTGCTGGTAGTAGCGCCGTGCATACGCAGCCGCCCGGGCGCTGCACTACTCAATGTCGACACCGGTAGCTCGGAGTCCCCAGAAACGCGCTCCCGCGGCCCGATCGGGGCGTACCTTCGGGGTCGAGACCCGAAGGTGGTCCTGGCCTTTGCCCTGAGGTAGGCGGGACGCCTTTGGTGGTGCCCTATTGCTCCTCCGTGCGAGCGATGATCCCTCGCAGCCGTCTCACTTCCTCAACCAGCTCCAGCACCACCCGGTCCATCAGCGTGTGACGTTCCCGGGCTCCGCGCTCGATGCTCGCCAGACGCTCCTCGGTGAGGTTGCCCGAACCCATTCGAGCGAACATATGTTTGTAGCCTGAATCTGTCAAGTACAAGTACAAGCCGCACCCCGTTGCGGCCCCGGCGCACGAACGCACCTTCCCGCTCCAGGACCGCCATGGCCGCCCGGATCCCCTCATGATGAGCGGCCCGCACCGTGTCTTGGGCGGCGACATCGGGCGCGGCCGCCCACAACACCGACACCGACTTCTGGACCGAAAACGTCAGGTCATATCCGGCCACACTGTTGCGCTCCCCCGCCCGCTCTATCTTCAGCCGGGTCTTCTCCCACCGCTCCGACGCAGCCACCGTGTGCGCCGCCAGGCTCTCCGCCCACCGCTCCTCCCCCGCCCCGGCGGTCTGCAACGCCGCCGCCCGGGTGGCCAGATCGTCTTTGACCCAGCCCTGATGCTCGGTCTCGGCCTTGGCCAGCCGCTCGGCCACCGTGGCATAGATCCGGAACTTCGCCCCCAGCCGCTCCCCCGTCTCCGGGTCACGCTTGGCGCCGAACAACGCGGCCATCTGCTCCTCGCCGACCAACTCGTCGGCCACCCCGAACGCCCGGCGCTGCGTCCCCAGCCACCATCCCTGCGCCTCACCCGAGCCCGCTCCGGCCCGGATGTAGTAGTCCTCCGCCCCGCTGGTCACCTCTTTGGTCAGGTACTGGTAGCCGCCCCCAGCCGTGATGATCCCGATACTCAACACGACGCCACCGACCTTTCACACCGCCTGTAACGGCTAACACACCACGTTCGGTCGGGTCGCATCGAGTACACGCTTACATGGGTGTAGTTACCGATTTCATCCTGATGCAAGGGTGTATGGCTGTGAATTTCCAACCGTCGACACTTACCTCTGCTGTCACACTCCTCGTCGACCACTCCCTGCTCGTCGTCTGTGACTTCTCGATCGAGTCCCAGACTCGTCGTCCGAACTCGATCAGATGTGATCCACGCTACGCCTCAGCTTCTCCACGTTCGTCCTGATCCACTCGGTCTACCAAGACCAACCTCGTCAACCACGCTCGAAGCGAAAAGCGCCGGAAACTGTACCGGCCGAGCTGCGCGGGAAACTGTGCCGGCCGGCCAGCCCCAGGTCCGAGATGACCGCCAAAGCCATGGCCGCGTCTACGCCGAGCGGGGCCTTCGACGCCTTAGCCGACAGGGTCACCCTCGCCGCCTTCCACCCACCTTACGAGCGGCCAGTGCCCGGTTCTCTCGTCGCCAACGCCATGGTCAATCGAGGCCGGGTCTCAGTGCCTCGGTGGTGTGCAGCCCGCCATCTCGCCCTTGTTCCCCGTAGTCATGTCGAACTGCTTGTCATCAGGTGAATCGTCAAACCTGCCGCTGACGGACTTCCGGGCGTGGTCACATCAACAGGAGGGCGGTCATCAAGGGTCGGCCGCAGGCCGAGCGAGGACACGGAGCGAGCGCAGCACTTCGAGTGGAGGCCCACAGCGACCCTTGAGGGCCCGGTCAGTGGACGAAGCCACCATGGATGAGGAAGCCCGCCAGGGCTTCCTGGGAGCGCCTTTGGCTGCTTGGACGCGGGCGTGTGCGACAGGTGACGACGCCGATAGAGATTCCATGGGCGGCCATTCGCCCCCGCCCGGTCCCGAGAATCGGCGCGGGTCCGACACTCGAAAGGCCGCCCCGAGGGTGACAGCCGACGTCGACCACCTTCAGGCTGGCGCTCTTGGAACTGTCGCTTGCCCTGATCGCAAGTCCGAGCCGGTCGTCGCTTGTTGTGGACCCGACAGCGCGGCGTGGCTGATGAGGACGAGTGGCCAACCCGCGGCGATCGGCCTAGCTGTCTTGCTGGTCGCCCGAGATGTTGCGATTGACGACCCACACCAGCGCCCTCCTCACCTACCCGTTGACGTCAGCCGGCGAGGAGTTGCTGCACCCTTTGGTGGGAGACCCCCAGCACCTCGGCGGCGTCGCGCATCGACAGATGCGCGTCGCGTACCAACGCCCGAGCTGCGACCGCCTTGGCTTCGGCGGCCTTGACCGCCGCGGTGTCCGCCGCACTGCGGGTGGCCTCGACATCGTCAATCGCGTCGAGGATGGCCTGGGGCAGCTGCGGAGTACGGAACACCAACCGCCCCCGCACGTCCTCGACGCTGACATCCAGATGCAGAGCAAGGGCCTCCTGCGCGTAGCCCTTGACCTTGGCCAGGGTCCTTCCCCAGGTATGCACAGGCAGACCCTCGATATCGGCCATCCACTGGCGGGACTGGGGATCGAGTTCCAAGGTTGCGTAGTAGGTCTTCATGGGTGCAGCCATCCTTTCCCGAGGCAACGTTCGAGATCTCGGCCGATCTTGGCGAGCGTCCCGGCTGGGATGTCACCGGTGTGCACGGCGATCGTGGTGACACACTCCCCGCAGCGCACAGTCAGATGAGAACCGGCTTGGCGGACCTCGACACAGCCGTGCTGACGGAGGATCTTGCGTAAGTTCCGGACCGTCACTCAACTAAGTCTAGTTAAGTTAGACGGCAACTGTCTAGCACCATTAGGCAGCGACATCACACCGGCCCGAGTGTCCGATGAAGGGGGGCGGCAACCCGAAGGGCTGCGGTCTCATACCCCCCGGCTCCAAGCACGAAGAGTTGTCCCTGTGTCCGCCGACGGGCGGCGATCCCGAAAGTGACCTCCATGGTCGCCTACTAGATGAGGCCCCACTCCAGGGTCTCAGCGACGGAAGGACGATTCGGCCCAGATGCTCTCTAATTTCTCTTCGAGTACCACATCGCCAAGAGCACGCCCGGATTCATCTCCGTGCGCGTGCCACTGCGCCGGACTGGCTAACCCCGGGCGCGGCGTCCCTCGGGGAGGGAGCCTCGCAATGGCTCAGGCCGTCCCACGCCAGTCCTGTCCCGCCGGCTTGCTCGTCCACATGCGCTGCGTGGGCGACGAAGTAGTGCATCGCCAACTCCTCACGAAGCTGCGGTGACTTACTTGGGTGGAGAGATCCGATGACCGAGATAAAGCCCGTGCTGACCGTAACCGAGGCTGCTGGCCTCCTGGGCATCTCGCGCGCCCTGGCGTACCAGCTCGTCGCTCGTGGCGAGATCCCAGCGGTGCACCTTGGTCGCCGTATCGTCGTGCCCCGGCAGGCCCTCGATGCTCTGCTGGCTAAAGCAACCGAGCAGTCCGCCTAGAGATCGTCGTGACCGAAGTCTTGACCTCAACCCACCGTAGCCGTGGGCCGAAGAATCGCCTCGATGGTCTTCGCGGCCTCTTGCTGGATGCCCCCACCGACGTGCGCGTACAGATCGGCCGTAGTCGAGTAGGACGCGTGCCGCAGCCGCTCCTGCACGACCTTCAACGGGATCCCCGCCTCAACCAAAAGGGAAGCGCAAGTATGCCGAAGGTCATGGGGGGTAAGGGCTGGCACCCCGGCCTGTTCGGTAAGACGCTTGCACATTCGGGTGACGTGCTGCGGATGGTATGGCCGTCCGTCCGCCCAGACGAACACCAAACCACTGTCGTGCCAACCGTCTCCCATGAGAAGGCGCTCCTCCTTCTGCTGGAGCTGATGGCGGCGCAGCGCATCGACAACGTCCGCGTCGATCGCCACCGGCGCCCTCGAAGTGGGCGTCTTGGGATCGTTCACCACGACCGCATGGTCGAGCGTCGTCCGCTGCGAACGGACCGCGATCGACCCCGTGCTCAGGTTCACGTCTGACCACCGAAGGCCGGCCACCTCGCCGCGTCGCATGCCGGTGGTCAGGAACAGGAACCACATCGCGTAGAGCCGATCATCTTGGATGGCGGCCAGGAACTCGAGCGCGTGCTCGAGGGTCCAGGTCCGCATCTCGGGGCGGCGATCACCTACTGGGCGCTTGACCCGGGAGACGGGGTTTCGGAACAGCAACCCGTCCTCAACTGCGTCGTCGAAGGCCTTGTGCAGCACCCGGTGCACCCCTTGCACCGAAGCCACCGACAGCGGCTTACCGCCCCTGGCTCCACTCTTGAGTAGGTCGCGGTACATCACCCGAAGGTGGTCAGGGGTCAACTCCCGGAGGAGTACGTGTCCGATCTTGGGGCGGGCCCAGTCGAGTTGATGGCCGTAAGTGTTGGCCGTGGTTGCCCGCATCCCGAAGCCGACCGGTCGCGCCGCCTCCCAGCGGTCGAGATACTCCCGCACCGTCAGCCGTCCCGGGTCGGTCCACTCGCCCCGCTCCTGTCGGCGCTGGACCTCCACTCGGTCGCTCCAGGCCTCATCTTGGGTGTCGAAGGCGTGCGACCACTTCTTGCGCCACTGCCCCGACACCGGGTCCTTGATATTGATGGTCCAGTACCAGCGACCACGTCGCTGGTAGACACCGGGTCGACTTTTCCCTCGGCCGCTGCGCTTGGTCACCATGCCGCATCCTCCGCGTTCGTCCGCGGGAGAGGTTAGAGCCTCACGGAGCTCATTTGGTAGACATTTGGTAGACGGAGCCGCCGATCAGGTCCTCCGCCCCGTAGATCCTTGACCCTCGTCAGGCCTCTGACCAGCAATTTTACCGAGTGTCGGAGGGGGGACTTGAACCCCCATGTCCCGAAGGACACTAGCCCCTCAAGCTAGCGCGTCTGCCTATTCCGCCACTCCGACGTGGCTACCGGCTCAGCCGGCAAGACAAGAGATCATAGTGCTGCGGCATCGCCGGCGAGTTGGGCAATGATGTCGTCGATGTAGTTCAGCAGGAGGGATATGTGCCCCTCCCCCTCCTTTGCGATGCCGCTCGACCCGGGGACGTGGGCGGCCAGCCACTCGCCATGGGACGGCGGCACCATCAGATCGAGATCCGCTCGCCAGGCGCTCACGGGCACCTCGATCGCACCCAGGTCGAAGCCCCAATCGGCGAGAAGGGCCACGTTGTCGTCCCAATAGCCATCTGCTCCGGTTGACACCGCGAGTCGGAACCAGGCCGCCATGAAGTCATCGAACCCGTCGTCGAGGCAGGCCCGGTCGGGTGCTGATATCAGCCCGCCCAACTCGTCGGCTATCTGGTCAGCCCGGACCTCGGCGAGCAGGGCCAAGTCTTGCGCCATCTTCGCTTCCAGACCGGGCTCGCCGGCAATCAGGAGCTCGAACTCCTCCACGTTCTCCGGGCCCATCCCCTCCGTCCAGTCCAGGCCCTCGGCGCCGAAGGGAGCGACGCCGGCGATGGTGGCGACGGCCGCGCAGCGCGGGCCCAACAACGTCCCGCACGCCAGCGCGTGCGGGCCTCCTCCCGACCAGCCGGCGGTGACGAAGCGCCCGATGCCGAGATGATCGACGAGCTCAGCCACGTCGGCCGCCACGTCGGCCACTGATCGGCCCTGGTCGCGATCGGACGTGGCATAACCCGGCCGTGACGACATCACCACCGGCCATCCCTGGCGGACGGCGGCTGCCGCCAGCCCGTCCCATATCAAGCCACCGCCCGGCGTGCCGTGATGGAAGACCAACGCAGTAGCCCCCGGTTCGATGGGCCGGGAGACCTCGTAGTGAAGCCGACGGCCGTTGGATAGCTGCAGATGGCTCATCTCAACCTTCCGACTCAGTCGACCGACGCTGGACGTTGAGTGTTCAGTATTGCCATGGAAACGCCGACCAGTCCGCGGGCCGCTTCTCCAAGAAGGCGTCGCGCCCCTCAGCCGCCTCATCGGTGGCGTAGGCCAGACGGGTGGCCTCCCCGGCAAACAGCTGCTGGCCGACGAGCCCGTCGTCTATCAGGTTGAGGGCGTACTTGACCATGCGCTGTGCGGTCGGGCTCTTGGAATTGATCTGTCGCGCCCATTCGAGGGCAGTGCTCTCGAGGCAATCATGGGCCACGACCGCGTTCACCGCGCCCAGGGCGTGCATTTCCTCGGCGGTGTACGTCCGGCCCAGAAAGAAGATCTCCCGGGCGAACTTCTGGCCGACCTGGCGGGCCAGATAGGCCGATCCGAATCCACCGTCGAAGCTGGCCACGTCGGTGTCGGTCTGCTTGAAACGGGCGTGCTCGGCGCTCGCCAAGGTCAGGTCGCACACCACGTGCAGGCTGTGCCCACCGCCCGCCGCCCAGCCTGGCACCACGCAGATGACGACCTTCGGCATGAAGCGGATGAGGCGCTGGACCTCGAGAATGTGAAGGCGCCCACTGCGGCCGGCGTCGACGCTGTCCGCGCCCTCCCCGGACGCGTACTGGTACCCGTCCCGGCCACGGATTCTCTGGTCGCCACCCGAGCAGAAGGCCCAGACCCCGTCGCGGGGAGAAGGCCCGTTGCCGGTGAGCAGGACGCAGCCGACGTCGGAGGTCTGGCGGGCGTGGTCCAGGGCCTGGTAGAGCTCGTCGACGGTGTGCGGCCGGAAGGCGTTGCGTACCTCGGGCCGGTTGATCGCCACCCGGACCGTCCCCTGGTCGACCGCCCGGTGATAGGTGATGTCGGTAAAAGCGAAGCCGTCGACGTCGCGCCAATCATCCGGGTCGAAGATCGCAGAGATCATGCCCGTCGACACTATGGCGCGACGGGGCGCCGGAGGGTCAAGCTGTGGTCGCCTTGGCCGTGATCCCCACCGGCTGCTGCAACGGGAAGTGACAGGCCGCCAGGTGCTCCCCGCCGAAGGAGTCGAGTTCGGGCACCTCTTCGGCGCATCGGTCCTGGGCCCGGGGGCAGCGCGTCCGGAACCGGCAACCCGACGGCGGGTTGATCGGCGACGGCAGCTCGCCGACGATGGCCGAGCCGTGCTTGGCCTTCTCGATCTCGGGTTTCGGCACCGGGATGGTGTCGAGCAGACCGCGCGTATACGGGTGGGCGGCCCGAAAATAGATGTCGTCCCCGGTGCCGATCTCCACCAGCTTCCCGAGGTACATGACCCCGATCCGGTCGGCCACGTAGCGCACCACCGCCAGATCGTGGGAGATAAACAGGTAGGTCAGGTCGTGGAGGTCCTGCAAACCCTTCATCAGGTTGAGGATCTGTGAGCGGATCGACACGTCGAGGGCCGAGACGGGCTCGTCGGCGACGATCAGCTTCGGGTTGAGGGCCAACGCCCGGGCCAGGCCAACCCGCTGGCGCTGCCCGCCGGAGAACTCATGCGGGTAGCGCTCGACGGCACCGCTCGGCAGCCCGACCTCGGCGAGAAGCTCAAGTACTCGTCGATCCTGGCTCTTGCGGTTGCCCACCCGCTGCACCGCCAGCGGCTCGCGCACGATCGTACCGACCCGCATCCGGGGATCGAGCGAAGCGTAGGGATCCTGGAACATCATCTGCAGGTCGCGGCGAAACTTCCGCAACCCGGAGCCGCTGAGCGTCGCCAGGTCGGTTCCGCCTATCACGATCTGGCCGGTCGTGGGGGGCTCCAGGGCCACGACCATCCGGCCCAGGGTGGTCTTCCCGCAACCCGACTCCCCGACCAGTCCAAGTGTCTCACCCCGGCGTACCTGCAACGACACGGATGTCACCGCCTGGAGGGTCCCGGTCCGCCTCTGCAGCACCGCCCCGGCGGTGACGTGGAAGGTCTTGGACACGTCGCGCAGGTCCACCAGTACCCCGTGGTCCTGGAGGGACGGCTGTTCCGTCGTCGCTTCTGCCGCCGTCTCGGTTACCCCGGCGATCAGTTGCTCGGCTTCCTGGGCCACCTCCTTGTTGGCGGCGTGTTGCGCCGCCGCGGTGAGCAGGTCGCCCGCGCCCGCCACCTCCTCGGCCGAGGTGCTGCGGGGGTAGAAGCACGCGAACGGGTGGGAAGGCTCCGGACCGCCCAGTGGCGGCTCCTCCTTACGGCAGTGGTCTGTGGCGAAGAGGCAGCGCGCCGCGAAGCGGCAACCGGCCTGCGGCCTGGATAGATCCGGGGGCAGGCCCGGGATCGAGTAGAGGCGCTGGCTGGTGTCCTGGTCGATCTGCGGGATGGAGGCGAGAAGGGCCTCAGTGTACGGGTGGCGCATGCGGTCGAACAGCGCCCCGGTGCTCGCCATCTCGACCACCTTGCCCGCGTACATCACCATCACCCGATCGGCCCGGCCGGCTATGACACCCATGTCGTGGGTGATCAGGATCATCGCCATGCCGAGGCGGGCCCGCAGGTCGTCGAGGAGGGACAGGATCTGGGCCTGGATGGTCACGTCGAGAGCCGTGGTGGGCTCGTCGGCGATCACTAACTCCGGTTCGCACGCCAGGGCCATGGCGATCATGACCCGCTGACGCAGCCCGCCCGACAGCTGGTGGGGGTAGTCCTCCAGACGCTCCTTCGGGCGGGGCATGCCCACCAGGTCGAGGACCTCGGCGGCGCGGTCCATGGCGGCGGCCTTCGACGCCCCCCTGTGCAGGCGGACCGACTCGCCGATCTGCTTGCCGATGGTCATGGTCGGGTTGAGCGACGTCATGGGATCCTGGAAGATCATCCCGACCTTGGAGGCCCGCACCCGGCGGACTACGTCGATGTCAGCTGTCGCCAGGTCCAGATCGCCCATGCGGATGTCCCCGCCCGCGATGTACCCGCCATTTGGCAACAGGCGCATTATGGACAGGCCGGTGACCGTCTTGCCGCAGCCGGATTCGCCCACCACGCCCAGGGTCTCGCCGCGCTTGACGTCGAACGACACCCCATCCACGGCCTTGACCTCGCCCTGACGAAGCCGGATATAGGTGCGCAGGTCGCGCACCTCGATCAGGTTGCCGGGGGTCATTGGGCGCAGGCCGTCACGGGCCACGGAGGTCTCGATGGCCGTCACCTCTTCTGGAGCCTGACCTCGAACGCGTCGCGGAGGGCGTCGCCGACCAGGTTGACCGCCACCACTGTCAACACGATCAGGACGCCGGCGGGGTAAATCTGCCACCAGTACCCGTTGACCTGGGCGCTGGCGTCGTTGATCGCCTGGTCCAGCATGCTCCCCCACGTCGGGTCACCCGGCGGCAGCCCGAACCCGAGGAACTGGAGCGTGGAGAGGATGATGATGGCGTCCGCGATCTGGAAGGTGATGGTCACCACGATCGTGCCAATGGTGTTGGGGACGATATGGCGCCAGATCGCCCGGGTGGCACCGCCGCCCATGGTCCGAAGGGCCTGGACGAACTCTCGGGTCTTCAATGTCAGGGCCTCGCCTCGCACCAGACGCGCCGGACCCAGCCAGGTGACAATCGAGAGCAAGACGATGAGGAGGGTCTTGCTCGGCGCTTCGACGCTGGCGACGAACACGAAGAGGAAGATCACAGGGAACGCCAGACCGACGTCGACGATGCGCATCAACACCATGTCCAGCCACTTGCCGAAGTAACCGGAGATGGCCCCGTACACGACGCCGATCACCGTTCCGGCTAGCCCGGCTACGAAGCCGATCTCCAGGGAGATCTGACCTCCCAACATGAGCCGGCCCAGGATGTCGAAACCAGCGGTGTCCATCCCGAGGGGGTGGCCCGCAACCGGGCCGGCGTCGGGGCCCTTCTGGCCATTGGGCAGGACCAGGGTCGGGTTCACCTGGTCGGTGTGGTAGAGGTGCGGTCCGAGGAAGGAGAAGAGCACGATCAGGACGATGACAACCAGCCCAACAGCCGCCAGCTTGTTCTCAAAGAACGTCCGCAGGAACCGGCGGAAGGCGCTGCCCTGCGAGTAGATCTCCCCGCCCTCGACTACGGCGACATCGTCGTCCGGGCCTACTGGCGGGAGATTGACGTTGAATACGGCCATGTAAGGGCTCCCGTCCTCAGTATCGGATCCGCGGGTCGAGCACTGCGTAGCCGATATCGGCCGCCAGGTTTCCCAGAACAGTGACGATCGCCACGAGCACCGTGATACCGACCATCTCGGAGAAGTCGCCGTTGACGGACGCCTGGTAGTAGTAGTAGCCGACGCCCGGATAGTTGAATACGTCTTCAACGATCAACCCGGCGGTCAGGATCCCCGGTATCGAGAGTCCGATGAGGGTGACGACCGATATCAGCGAGTTGCGGAGCAGGTGCCGGCGCAGCACCAGGTACTCGGGGAGCCCCTTGGACCTGGCCGTCCGCATGTAATCCTGCGCCAGGGCGTCCATGGCCGACGAGCGCATGTAGCGGCTGAACAGAGCGTAGATGCTGAGGGTCAAGGTGGCAACGGGAAGGACCAGATTGGTCGGGTGCGCCAACATGCCGCGCACCGTCTGGGCGTTCTGGTCGACGATTCCCGGGAGGGCGACCAGGTGCTGGTGCTCGGCGAAGATGATCACCAGCACCGCCCCGAGCAGGTACTGCGGGGTCGCATAGAGGATGAAGCTGGTGCTGGTGCCCGCGTAGTCGAAGAGCTGGTTTCGCTTGACCGCTTGGGCGATCCCGATCGGGATGGCGATCGCCGCAGCCAGGCCCAAGGAAACACCCCCCAGCAGGATGTCCTTGCCGACGTTCTCGCGGATCAGGGTGTCGACACTGATCTCCAGGTGGTACGAAAACCCCAAGTTACCGTGCAGCAGCTGATCGAGGAACTTCCAGTACTGCACAAAGATCGAGCGGTTCAGGCCGTATTCCTTCACGAAGGCCTGAACCGCCTGACCGCTGGCATGAGTGCCCAGGATCTCCCTGGCCCGCTTGCTGGCGGGGATCAGGCTGAGCAGGAGGAAGGTGATGATCGTAACCCCGAGGGTTACGATCACCGCCTGCCCCAGGCGACGGATGATGTATCCAATCATCCGTTCGCCCCGATTACTTCACGAAATACCATGCCTCGGGCGTGATGTAGTCGTAGGTGTTCGCTTCCACCCCGCCGAGCTTGCTCGACACCAGCGCCGGCCCGCCCGAGATCGGGTTGCCGAAGATGGTGGGTTGGAACACGACCGGCAGCTGCTGGATCATGTAGTTCTGGTAGGCGTCCATGGCCGCGGTCGCCTGGCTGGGCGAGGCGGTCGTGGTGGCCAGGATCAGGCTGTTGGCCGTCGGGTCGCTGTAGTTCTCGTAGTTGGCCTCGGCCCCGGTCAGGAACAGCTCCTCACCCGAGGGGTAGTAGTCGGGCACGTAGACCCAGCCGGCTCCCCAGTTTTCAGCCGTCCACTTGCAGTCCGGCTGCGTGGGCATGCACTGGGTGGAGGTGGAGATCACCGAGTCGAAGGTGTGGGTGGTCAGCTGGAGTTTGATGCCGACCTGGGCCGCATCAGAGGCCAGGTCTTGCATCTCGTCCTCCAAGGACGGAAGGCCGCTGGCGTAGTCCAGGTTGAACGAGAGGCCCAGACCCGACTTGACCCCGGCGCCGCACTCGTTGGCCGCGCTGCCCGGGCTGGTACAGGTGGCCACCCCGTTGGCGATGGTCCAACCGTGGCTGGTGAGCAGGCTCTTGGCGTCCGCGATGCTGAAACCGATCGGGTCGGAGCTCTCCTCGGCGTCGGAGAACGCGTTGGGTGGCTCCACGGGGACCGGGCCGGCGGTGACCTCACCCCACCCGTTGTTGTAGGCGGTGATCCAGGCCTGCTGATCGAGCAGATGCTGGAACGCCTGGCGGAAGTACAGCTGACTGAACACCGGGCCGAACGTCGGGTTGTTCAAGTTGAGCG
>Ga0302325_10013932_pt1 | contig 17132 bp, 13 predicted proteins | sample Palsa_T0_2_FD_201948 | JGI IMG/M metagenome (GOLD analysis project Ga0302325, IMG submission 201948) | Peat permafrost microbial communities from Stordalen Mire near Abisko, Sweden - Palsa_T0_2 | ecosystem: Environmental > Terrestrial > Soil > Palsa > Peat permafrost | place: Sweden: Abisko... | reverse complement strand
CCGCGAATTGCTGACTCAGATCCGTCGAATTGAACCCCTGCACGTTTCCGAGTGCGTTCGCCAGCGCTTTCGGATCGACGAAACTCGTGTTTCGCAAGCTCTTGGCGAGCTCGTCCATCATCAATTGCAAGGCCCGCGAATCATACAACTTCGGCGCGCCCACGTGGATTCCGTTGTCGTCCTGGGCCAACGCGGAAGCAGCGAAAACGACGAGCAGGGCCGCTGTGATCTTCATCCACGTTAAATTATCTATAAAAGTGGCGAAAAAGCAAGGACATTATTTTGAATCTCAGCAAGGATGCGATTCCGGTATGTACGAGTTTCCGTTCGACGTCGCGCGCGAGCGCCACTTATGGGCCGTGCCCTCACGCCTCGCGCAGGTTGCGATTTGTTGCCACCAGTCCCAGCGCATACAACCCCGTAAGCGCCGCGCTGAAGCCCGCCGTGAGCGGCCCCCCAATCCCGGCGATCAAAGCCCCCGCCGGAAAGTCGCCCAGCGGACGCACTCCCATCATCAGGAGTGTGTTCAGGCTCATGACGCGGCCGCGCATCTCCGGGGGCACGCGAGTCTGCATCAACGTGATCGCGCTCGAACCGGCGGCATTCTGACTCGCGCCCAGCAGGACCAGGGCCGCCATCGACAGCCACATCACCTCACTTACCGCGAATACAGCCAACGCGCAGCTCCAAACGATTATGCCCGTCAGAAAGACTACGCCCTTCCGCCGGATGTCTCCGAGTGAGGCAATCAGCAAGCCTCCAGCGATCGTCCCCACGCCCAAGCATGCAAACAGGAAACCCATTTGCGTTGGAGTGATGCGCAAAATCTTCACCGCGAAGGTCGGCAGCATAACGGCGGGTGATGGCCCAAGAAAAAGCATCGCGCCGTAGCCCGAAAAAACCCGCGGCAGTACGGAATCGCGCCGCACTGCTCCCAGCGCCGTGCGCACAGTGCTCCAAAAGGGAGCCCGTGGTTTTTCACTTTCCCGCGGAATCCGAATGTACAACATCGTCAGGATCACCGCGAGGTAACTGACGGCGTTGAGGAAGAAGTTGCCGGCGTAGCCGATCCAACTCAGCGCAAGCCCAGCCAGAACTGGTCCTAACATTGCCGCCCCGCTGAAGACGATGGACTGCAGCGAAATGGCGTTCATCAGCGCCTCAGGCGGCACCAGCAGGGGAATGAGAGCGCCGCGCGCGGGTTGGTCGAAACTGAGGACCGCTCCCGAACAAAATGCGATCGCTACGATCATCCACAGACGCACCACTCCCAACAGCGTAAGGCAACCCATGCCCAAGGCCAAGAGCATAAGCAGAGTCTGCGTCGTAAGCAGCAGCCGCCTTTTGTCGTATTTGTCGGCGAAGGCCCCGCCCGCCAGCGCGAAGACAAAAAAAGCGATTGCCTGGGCGAGGGAAACCACGCCCAAGGCGAACGCCGACCCGTTGGTGAGCCGCAATACCAGCAACGCCTGGGCCACGATCTGCATCCAGGTACCCACGGCCGAAAGGAAGAGGCCGGTCCAGAGCAGGCGGAAATCTCGGTATTGGAGGGCTTTCATGGCGGGGGCCGCTTGCGGTATAATCTCATACCATAAGGAGATGTGCACATGAATTGGTCCAAACCTGGGTTCGAAGAGATCTCTGCCAGCTGCGAAATCAATACTTACGCACCAGCCGAGATCTAAGGTTCGATGTGGGTCCGAGTACTGGGCGCAGCCGCGGGCGGTGGTTTTCCTCAGTGGAATTGCCACTGTCTGAACTGCAGTCGGCTGCGCCTAGGCACTCTTCACGGTAGGGCTCGCAGCCAGGCCCAAGCCGCGGTCAGCTCCGATGGCTGCTCCTGGCACCTTCTAAACGCTTCGCCTGATTTGCGCCAGCAGATCCAAAACTCCTCGTTTCTCTGGCCCTCCGAAGGCGCACGCTGTTCCCCCATTCGCTCGGTAATCTTGACCGGCGCTGAGATAGACGCCGTTGTGGGGCTTTTGTCGTTGCGCGAGTTTCAAACTTTCACGGTCTACTCCACTCGGGGAGTGCAGGAAATTTTGCTTCGCGAGAACATTCTCTTCCATGCTTTGCAGCGGGTTCCCAATCAAGTGAAGTGGTGCGCTTTTTCTTCGGGTGGCGTTTTCCAACCCGACCCGGGCTTGTGCGTCCATGCCATCCCGTTGCGCGGTGGTTATCCCAGCTTCGTTCGCGCGACCGGTGCGCCAGAGGAAGCCGCGGTTGGTCTCGCGCTGGGAAACGGTGGCGGGCGACTCTTGTTCCTGCCCGGCGTGGGCGAAATCACCGACGATCTGATGGAATGGATGGAGCAGAGCGATGTGCTGCTGTTCGACGGAACGTTCTGGTCCGACGACGAACTGATCCGCGTGCAGCAGGGCGTCGGTACGGCACGCCAGATGAATCACGTTCCCATGTCGGGACCCGGCGGCAGCCTCGAAATTCTCTCCGGGTTGAAGCGGCCCAGAAAGATTTTCATGCACATCAATAACACCAATCCCGTTCTGGACGAAGACAGCCCCGAGCACCGCGCCGTCATCGACCAAGGATGGGAACTCGCCTTCGACGGCATGGAGTTCCAGCTATGATCGCGGCCACCGAACGGGAACTTCTCACTCCAGAGCAATTAAAGGCTCGGCTCGAAGACACCGGCGCTCGGTTCTATCATCACAAGCATCCTTTCCATCTGATGATGCACGACGGCAAACTGACCCGAGGCCAGTTGCAGGCCTGGGCGCTGCATCGGTTCTATTACCAGAGCCGCATCCCGATCAAAGACGCGATCATTCTCTCTCGCTCCGACGATTCCGAGTTTCGCCGCGTGTGGCGCAAGCGCATCGTCGATCACGACGGCGCCGAGGGCGGCGATGGAGGTATTGAGCGCTGGATCAAACTGGCGGAAGCCACCGGACTCGATCGCGAGCGAGTGCTGTCGAACCGCGAGGTGCTGCCCGGCGTCCGCTACGCGGTGGATGCTTACCTGCACCTGGTTGCCGACCGCACACTGCTGGAAGCCGTGGCGTCGTCGCTCACCGAGATGTTCTCGCACAAGCTGATCGCGTTGCGCATGGATCGGATGCGGCAGCATTATCCGTGGCTGGAAGGCGGCCTGGCCTACTTCCAAGCCCGCCTCACGCAAGCGCCCGACGACGCCATGTTCGCGTTGAACTACGTAACGGAACACGCCTCCACGCGCGAGCAGCAGGAGTTAGTGATCGGCGCGCTGCGCGCCAAGTGCGATCTGCTGTGGGCGCAGCTCGACGCGATCTACTTCGCCTATGTCGAGCCGGGATGGCCGCCCCCCGGCGCATTCCAGTTCGAGGGGCGATGAATCTGGGGAGCGTTCCACGGCTCGGCCGCGGTTGCCGGCTCGCCGAAGACAACCTGCAGGGATGGATTTTACTCATCCCCGAAGGCGTCCTGCGGCTCTCCGGACCGGGTCCACATATTCTGCAGCGCTGCGATGGCGTCCGAACCGTGGGCCAGATCGTCGAAGAGCTGGAAAGCGTCTTCCCCGGCGCGGAGGCCGGCGTCATCGCCACCGAAACGACTGCATTTCTCGAGCAGCTGATGGAGCGACGCGTCGTCATCGAATGAGCCCACGGCCTCACTCCCTGATTGCCGAAGTCACTCACCGATGCCCGCTGCACTGTGTCTACTGTTCGAACCCGCGTGAGATGCAAGCCCGAGCAGCAGAGCTGCCCGCTGCCGAGTGGGCGCGCGTTTTCAGCGAAGCGGCGCAATTGGGAGTTTTGCATCTCCACCTTACGGGCGGCGAACCCGTTTCGCGACAGGATTTGATCGAGCTCGTTTCCGCCGGCCGTGCCGCCGGCCTGTACGTGAACCTCATCACCTCCGGCCTGGGCTTGAACGAAGACCGCCTCAAGGCGCTGATCGCGGCCGGCCTGGATCATGTTCAGTTGAGCTTCCAGGATTGCGAGGAGGAACCCGCCAACGAATTCGCCGGCACGCGAGCGCACGCCCGCAAACTGGAACTCGCGAAAATGATCGCCAAGCAGCCGGTGGGCTTCACTTTGAATATGGTGGTTCATCGGGGGAATCTGGGCCGGCTGAAGGCCATGATTACCATGGCCGAGGAATTCGGTGTCGATCGTATCGAGATCGCCAATGTTCAATATTACGGTTGGGCGCTGGCGAATCGCGACCGCTTGATGCCGACGCGACGCCAGATGGAAGAGTGCGTGGCCTTGGTGGCCGCCGAACAGCAGCGCCTCAAGGGCAAACTGCGGATCGATTTCGTGCCGCCCGATTACTATGCGCGTTATCCGAAAGCCTGCATGGGCGGCTGGGGAAACGGACTGCTGCTGGTGGATCCAGCGGGCCGCGTGCTCCCGTGCCATGCCGCCGGTGTAATCCCCGGCCTGACGTTCGACAACGTTCAGCAGAGGCCGCTCGCGTGGATCTGGGAAGAGTCGCCCGCATTCCTGCGCTTCCGCGGCGAGGAGTGGATGAAGGACCCGTGCCGTAGCTGCGACCGCCGCGCTCAAGACTTCGGCGGCTGCCGCTGCCAGGCCATGCTGCTCACGGGCGACGCCGCTGCCGCTGACCCCGTCTGCACGCTGGCGCCCGGCCGCAAGGTAGTCGACGCCATCCTCGCGGCAGTGAATTCCAGCGAAGACCCGGTCCGCGACTGGGTCTACCGCATCGACCCCGTTTGATCGAGTAAGGGCGGCCGCTCCTTAAAGGTTTAATCGTGGGGCGGAGGCGCCAAGGCCCACTGCTATGCTGAAATCAAACCCGAAAGGAAATCGCGTGCCCTATTTCATGGACCTGTGCTCGTGCGTCTCTGCACAGCAGCGCCTGCCCGACATCCAGGCGCTGGAGACGGTCGAGGCGGGCGGGCAATACGGCTTTTCCGTTCCAGTCGCTTACTACAAACTTCCCAACGGCCTGCGCGTGGCGCTTTCGCCTGATTCGACGGCCCCGACGGTGGTCACGGCTGTCTATTACCGCATCGGGTTCCGCGTGGAGCCTAAAGATCGGACGGGTTTCGCCCATCTTTTCGAGCACATGATGTTCCAGGGCTCGCGGAACCTCGGGAAAATGGAGTTCATCAAACTGGTGCAAGAAAACGGCGGCGTGCTGAATGGCTCGACGCGTTTCGATTTCACCAACTACTTCGAACTGCTCCCTTCCAACAAGCTGGAAACGGCGTTGTGGGCCGAGGCGGACCGCATGAAGGGCCTCGCCGTAACCGACGAAAACTTAAAAAACCAGCAAGATGTCGTGTGTAACGAGGTCAAGGGGAGCGTCCTGAACCAGCCATACGGCGGCTTTCCCTGGCTATGGATGCCGCAATACGCCAACGAAAACTGGTATAACGCGCACAATTTCTACGGCGAACTGAAGGACGTCGAAGCCGCAAAGCTCGAAGAAGTGCAAGCCTTCTTTAAGACCTACTACGCTCCCAATAATGCCGCGCTCGTCGTGGTGGGTGATTTTGATGCGGACGAGGCAAAAGCCATGATCGCGAAATATTTTGGCCCTATCCCCTCTGCTGAGCTGCCGCCCCTGCCCGACTTGAGTGAGCCGCCGCAGCAGCAGGAAAAGAGGGCATCGCGGAAGGACCGCCTCGCGAACCGCCCCGCCCTCGCCTTCGCGTATCACATGCCGCCACGCAATTCGCCTGAGTATTATGCCATGGGCCTGCTCGACCAGATGCTGGTGCAGGGCGACGACAGCCTGCTCTGCCAGGAATTGGTCAAAAAACGAGGGTTTGCCGGCGGCGTGTCAGGCGGCATCAATGCTGACCTGGGCGACATGTTCGATTATTCCGGCCCCATGCTCTGGACCGCCTCGCTCATCTACGACACGCATGTCAAGCCGGACCAGATTCTGGCGGCCGCCGACACAGTCATCGAGGGCTTGCAATCGAAACCCGTCGACCGGGAGCTGCTGGATCGCAGCAGGACCAAGTTGCGTTCTGATCTGTACGACTCGATGACGCAATCAGGAGGCGTCGGCCGCGCCAATCTGCTGGCCTGCTTCGCGCTGTTCAACGATAATCCGGGCCGTATCAACACCCTCGAAGGCGAATTCCTAAAGGTTACACCCGAATTGATCGAGAAGACCGCCCGCGAGTTCTTGCGGAAGACCAACCGGACGGTACTTGAAATCGAGCCCGGCGCCGGCGCTCCTGTCGAGGAACCGCAGTGACGCCACCTTCCGGCCCGGCAATTCCCGCCGATCCTGCTGCGTTCGCCGCGCCCAAGGAAACTCCGCCGCCAGGGACCGCGCCCAAGCCCTTCCGGCTCCCACCCACCGATGATTTCGTGCTGCCTAACGGGATGAAGGTGACCCTCGTGTCGTACGGCAGCGTGCCGAAGGTCGCCGTTCGCGCTTACGTGAACGCGGGTGGCGTCTACGAGTCGGCGAGCCAGGTCTGGATCTCGAAACTCAATGCTTTGCTCATAAAGGAGGGCACAGCGATGCTCTCCTCCGAGCAAGTGGCGAGCCGGGCCGCAGGTATGGGTGGACAGTTGGACGTAGGAGCGGGTGCGGAGTTTGCGGCTGCCGGCGGCGTCGTTCTCTCCGAATTCGGGGCCCGGTTCGTTGCGTTGCTCGCCGAAGTACTCCAGCGCCCCGCTCTGCCCGCGTCGGAACTGGCGCGGCTCAAAGCGGATCTGAGGCGCGCTCTGGTGGTTGAGAAATCGCGACCCGGCGCTCTGGCCCGGGAGCGGTTCCTAAAAACGCTCTTCCCCGATCATCCCTACGGACGGAGCTACCCGCGGGAAAGTGCGCTGGAGGGTTATACGGTGGAAGAGGTCCAGAGGTTCTTCGACGACAATTTCACGGCCTCGAGAACGCATTTGTACATAGCCGGCAAGCTCGACCCAGACTTGAAGAAATCCATTACCGCTGCGTTCGGTGGTTGGAAGAGAGGCAACGAGCGGGCCGACGTTCCCGCCGCGCCGGTAAAAAGCCGTTCGCTGCAAGTGATCGACCGGCCGGGCGCCGAGCAATCGACGCTGTACCTGGGGCTGCCCGTAGCGGACCCGACTAGCCCCGACTATGTTGCGCTCGGCGTGATGGACGCGCTACTGGGCGGCTCGTTCGCCTCCCGTATCACCTCTAATATTCGCGAGCAGAAAGGCTATACTTACTCCCCGTTCAGCCAAATCGGAACGCGCAGGCGCCTGGCGTATTGGCTCCAAGGCGCGGACGTCACCACCTCCGTCACCGGGCCGGCGCTCCACGAGATTTTCCACGAAATCGACTGCCTCCGAAAAGAGGCGCCTTCGGCTCGAGAGGTCAAAGGTATCCAGGATTATCTCGCGGGACTGTTCATTTTGAGGAACACGGTCAGCCCCGATGCCGTGATCGGACAGTTGCATTTCGTCGACTCGCAAGGCCTGGACCGGTCTTTCCTTTCGAGTTACGTGCACAAGATCATGGCGGTGACACCGCACGAGATCCAGCGCGCGGCCGAGGACTACATCGTGCCGTCGAAGATGACCATCGTAGTGGTGGGAGACAAAGCGAAGATCTCGGAACAGTTAAAGCCTTACGAGACCGCGGAGTAGTCGTGATGTGCATCCCCGTGGTCTGGATCTATTTGGCGGGGCGCGGGGATGCGGCACGGTTGCGGACAGTCTGACCCGGAAGGCATCGGGGTACCCATGGGCGCTCCTGTCCGGCCCGCCCTTTTCGGCGCGCTCGGTATTGTCGGTCCGGGGCTGAGCGAGGCGGTCCTCCCGACGTGCTCATGCGTATGTCCGTGCCGAAGAGTCTGGAACACATCGTGAACTCCTGGCCGAGATCAAGCGCGAGACGATAGCGACGATCAAACGCCTCGCCGGCATCATCACACAAGACATCACCAACCACTCTTCCACGCTGACCTTAGACCGACCCGCCTTTTCCCAGCCAAGTTGATCGTGGCGCCGAGGCCAAGCGTTTCCGGTGTGCCGATCTTCGCGAACTAACCGATCAATTTCGCGATGGCGCCGGACAGTCGTCGAGGGATTAGCAGGACGCAGGATTACGTCCGCCTTCTTGTTGGCGCGTTCGGTGTTCGGTTCGCCGGTTGGCTCCCCGGCGCGCGCCCCTTTCTTTACGGGGTTGGCCTTCTTGGTGGGCCTGCGCTTCGTCTTCGGCCGCGGAACCTCAGGCGCGCCGATGCGTTCCTTTCCGATTCAGTCGTGATCTTCATCTCGTTTCTCCTGACCGGGTGGGGTCGTGGCGTTTCATCACTCCGGTTGGGAGAAACATCAAGGCAAATCTGCGGGTACTTAGGGCAGCCAAATAAACGTATTTAGTACGAAGGAAGTACTCACCCTTTTCAGGCTGATGCCGGCATGAAATCAGGGATTCCCTTCATTCCGGGCGAGCGAGAAATTACCGATTCCCTTAGATGCAGCCTCGTTCCGTGTCGCAGCCCGCTCATCGTTCCTCGATCGTGCTCCTTTCACAAGGCAATCTTCACAGAGAAGCTTTGGCCGCGGCGTTGCGTCGGAATCGGACGGCGCTCAGCCGCGCGTTGTATTCGGCCGTGCGCGACCCCTCCTGTGCGGCCTGGCAAATCGCCCCTCAGTTCGACGACTTAGAGGAATGGGGGCGCGCGCAACTGCTGACGGTGATCGATCTGCTATTGGCTCGCTTTGAAACTGGCGATCGCTTGTTCCTGGAATTGTGCGCGGGCTGGGTCCATTCCAGGCTCGTCACCGAATTGTCGAGCGAAGGCGCGCCGCGCGATTACAAACCGGGCAAAGCCATCGAGCTCGTCCGGGCGTCCTGGGTTGAAATGCTGAGCGCCCTGGTCTCCGAGGAGGCGATCCGGATTCTCGCAACGGACCTGGATCAGATCGTTTCGTTCTTGTCGCAGCCAGCCATCAAAGAACAGCGAGTTCTCTTCATTGGCGATTGCCTTCAGTTCGAAGTGATGGCCGCCTTAGTTGGCCCCTGCGATCGCGCGCGTATCGGCATCCGGCCGACGCTACTCAATCAACGCGTGCAGCCGGCGCTACGAAATCGGATCCTCGCCTTCGCCCGCGATGACTTCGATCTGGTGTTCTTCAGCCCGTTCAGTCACACCTTCCTGCCCGAGTACGAAATACTATTGAAACCGCGAAGCGCCTTCTGGCCCGCCTGGAAAACCGCCGAACATGTGAACGCAATACTCGAAGAAGTATTCCGCACTCTGGATACGTTGGCCGGGCAGCTTGACTGTCCGATTTACGTTCACAATCTATCGGGGGTCATTCAACTGACGGGCCGCGCTTCGGGAGCGGTTAAGCGCCTCGGCTCGTGGCGCAATCGAACCCGCGCGCGGAGGATGGTCAACTTGGCCCTGGCTCGATACGTCGGTGATCGGCTTGGGTCGCCGGTGAAAGTGCTCGACGAAAACGCGTTGCGCGCCGGCAGGAGTGAAGCGGAACTAGGCCGAATTTATCTCGACAGCTATGCTTTTCATCCAACCCGGCTCGGAATAGAGCTAGGCCGCGGGCCGTATTTCCATGCGGTTTACGCGAACGCATTCCTGGCAAGTAAAAAAGTGGTGGTGTGCGACTTAGACAACACGCTCTGGGATGGCGTTATTGGCGAGGGACCGGTCAGCCATTACCTCGATAGACAAGCCACGCTCAAGGAGTTGAGGCGAAGGGGCGTGCTATTGTCGATCATTTCAAAAAACGATCCGAAGAACATTCATTGGTCCGGCACCGAGCTCCAACTCGACGACTTCGTAGCGCCGCGCATCAACTGGGAATCTAAAGCCGCCAATATGGCCGGGATCCGCGAAGAGCTCAACCTGAAAACGAAGGATTTTATCTTCATCGACGACCGGCAAGATGAGCTCGAGCGCATGCGCAACGCGTTTCCCGAAATCCTCGCGCTGGACGCCACCGAGGCGGCGACGTGGAGCTTCCTATCGCTTTGGCGCGACAGCCTGCCGCCGAATCCGGAAGAGGATCGCACCAGACTATATCACGAACGCTTGAAGAGAGAACAATTTCTGGGCGTTCCGTCCCGCCGGCCGGGGCCTATGGAAGACGAAACGGCAGCGTTCCGGGCGTTGGGGCTTGCGGTCAAAATCCAACAGATCACTCGCTCAGGTTTGAAGCGAGCGGTAGAACTTATCAATCGCACGAATCAGTTCAATCTTTGCGGAACCCGCACCACGGAACGCGAACTCGCCGATGGCCTGGATTCCCGCCACGCCATCATCCAGGCGGAGGCGGCCGACAAGTTTGGGACTATGGGCGTCGTCGGAATCATGCGTGTTGATTGGCGCTTCGACCGAATCGAGATCCCGATTTTCGTGTTGAGTTGCCGCGCTTTTGGGTTCGGCATCGAGCACGCTCTCCTGAATGCCGTGAGAGCGCTGGCGCCCGGAGATTGTTTGGTCGCCGGTCATTACAAGGAAACGCAGTTCAATCAGGTCTGCCGGCAATTCTATTCAACCAATGGCATGCGATGGGACGGAAGGCATTGGATTGCTCGAATCGCGGAACTCGCTCCCGCTCCTCCATGGCTCGCGATAAAGTACGCCATCGGCGCGCGACTGCCTGTAAGCCTCCAGGCCGCGGCTACCTTCTCGGCGGATGTGCACGCGCTGCTCGAGTCTCTGAATGTCGGGGCGGGCCAACCCTACCGCCCGGCGCTTGACCGCGAAACCTCGCCGGATTGGGAGGAAATCGCGGCTCGAGCCGATCTGGACGAGGGGGAGCGGCTTGTTCTGCGGCTTAAGCTTCAGGGTATTAGCCGGGAGCGAGCCATGGCAAACAAAGGATCGGAAGCCGAACGGAAGGAGATCGCCGCAGCTTGGCAACGATTCGAGAGGAGGGGAATCGCAAAACTGCGTTCGGTGGCCCGCCCGGAAAGTCACGGGACAACCGCTTTGCGCGGCCCCGATTGAATATCCACTGCTGGCGCATTCACTTCACTCGCTAAGCGATATCGCAGGTTCCCCGCTCAGCCGCGCCGCAACGTTGCTCTCCCAGGTCGATGAAAAAGTTGATGGGCTCGCCATGCAAGCGGATCATATTGGCGCCTCGTCGGCGATCTCGAAGCCGAACTGCTTGTCATAGAAAAGCCCGCGCTCTTTGGATCTAGCGTTTGAATCAAAATATCTGAGTGAAATTTGTTTGCCATGTTTGTCTCGCGCCATTCTCCGAGTCCAAACAAGCTTTGCACCGGAACAGTGAGGTGGAGGGAACGCGCTTTACAAGCGCGACAAAACCGTGTGGCTCTGGGCGCCAGCCCCCGCTGCGGCGCCGGCGGGGTAGTAGCGCTTCATCACGGCGCGCAGGCTCACCACTTCCGCGTCGCGGCCGCCCACATCCTCTTGTAGACCGCGCTCCAGACACCTCTTCATTCCGTGCTCCACCGCCGCGACGAACCCGCTGAGCAGCATGGAGGTCGCCTCGGTTTCCAGCTCACGAAAGAAGTTCACGTGTTGTGCATCCGGAAGCGGGATCCGCAATTCCCACAACCGCGTGGAGGACAGAAATTCAAAATCCTCGAATGCCACGCCTTTGAGATTCATCCGCACTCCATGGAAGCCAAAGTCGCGGCTTGCCGCGCGAATCTTGATCCAGCACTCCTGGACGCCGGTGGCCCGCGACAGCGTCTTCTCGAATTCGATCAATCGCGTTTCCGCATCGATGATGCGCCGGAACCCTCCCTGCAGGAACAGCCGTCCAGCCATCGCGAATTCGGTATATTCCAAGTGCCGTATGCCGATCCAGGCCACTCCGCAAAACCCGATGACGATCAACCCGCTGAACTGATTGCGAAGAGCGCTCGCCAGCAGGGACGATATAGCCGCTACGCAGCACGTTCCGTAAATTGTGAGGACTGCTCCCTTGGGGCTCAATCCGCGATCCAACAGTTTATGGTGAATGTGCTCCCGATCGGGCGCGAAGATGGGCCGGTAGCGAAGATACCGCCGAAGTATCGATAGCATCACCTCCAGCAGCGGGATCGAGACCGCCAGCAGCGGAACCGTCAACGCCACCAAGGTAACCGACTTCTCGCTCCACAGAGCGCCATAGCACCCGAGCAAAAAACCGATGAGGAGGCTGCCACTGTCTCCGAGGAAGACAGAGGCCCTGTTGAAATTGTACGGCAGGAATCCGAGCAAACATCCCGCCAGCGGCATAGTTGCCAGCGCGAGCGGCAGATGCCCCTGCGTCAGCGCCGCGATCAGCATCGTAACCGTCGCCATCAACCCTACGCCCGCCGCCAGTCCGTCCATGCCGTCGATGAGATTGAACGCGTTCGTGCAGCCGATGAGCCAGATCACCGTCAATGCAAATCCTAACCCGGGCCACGCCGGGAGGCCATGCAGAATGTGGATGTCCACGCGGATACCGGCGAGGTACGCCAACACGCTGGCTCCCCCGATGCCGATCAGCTTCTGCCACGCGGTTAAGCACCATCTGTCGTCCAGCACTCCGGTTAAGAACACTACGGAACCCACCATAGTGAGTTGCAGGATATTGGGAAGCGCCTTATGAAGCACGTAGGTGTAGCTGAACGGTAAGGCCAGCGCGATCGCGAAGGTCACAACGTAGGCCACGGCAATCGCGATTCCGCCCACTCGCGGGACCGCCGTTGCGTGCTTCTTACGGACACCATCCGGATGGTCCAGAAACCCGAATTTTCCGATACAATCGCGAACCGCCGGCGTCAGAATCAACGCCAGGAGCGCGGAGATCAGGCCTAGTGCGAGTATCAGGAACAAGGGTTAGTCCTTCTCATGGGCGCGCTCGTGACCCTAGCTGATCTCATCCAGCAAGTTTCGAATTCGCAGTTTGTCCGGCGCCGAGGGATGGTCCGCCAGAGCGGCCTCGAGCTCCTTCTTCGCCGAGTCTTTCTCACCCTTCACATACAGCGCTAGCCCAAGATGGTAGTGAAAACTGGCGTACGCGGGATACTTTCGCGTTAGGTTGGTGAAGGTTTGAATCGCGCTGTCCAGCATTCCTTTCTTGAGGTAAATGTAGCCGATGGTATCGGAGAAACCGGGATGTCCGGGAATTTTTCCGAGAGCGTTTTGCGCGAGTCTGAGCGCTTCGTCCAAGTCCCCGCTGGTGTCGGCCATAAAGAAAGCCGCATTATTTAGAACGGGTGCATTCTCAGGATGTGCTTTCACGAGACTCTGGTATACGGTTCGAGCCTCAGTCGTTCGCCCCGCGCGGGTCAGGGCGCCAGCCAGATTCAGCGCCTCTGTCACGTCATTGGGCGCCAATTCGTGAGCCTGCTGATAGTACGTGATTTCATTGGCGCGGTCGCCCATGCGACCGTAAACTTCGGCCAAATGCCGCCGCAGCGTGATTGACTTCGGAGCCCGAGAGAGCAGTTGCTGAAATTGCGCAATCGCGAGATCATACTGCCCAGTCAGCGCCTCGATGTCGGCGACTTGTTCCAGCAGCGCCGGAGAGCCGGGCGATTTTTTTAGCCCTTCACCTAATATCTCGTACGACGCGTCCACTTCGTTGCGATTTAGATAAGCGATGGCCAATCCGGCGAACACCCGAGTGTCACCGCCGCCTCTATGCTTGCTGAGAATGTCGATGGCCAGTGCATAGTTGTGCTCGGCCAGCGCCAGAAGTCCCAGCTGCAGTTGTGGTTCCTCATCTTTGGGAGACTCCTGGATCAATTGGGCCAGCGCGGCGCGCGCTGACACCCCATCCCCGGTTCCTATCAGGCCGCTGGTACGAAGAAGCCTGGCTCGGCGATCTCCAGGCCGAACCTTCAGGATCTCGTTGGCTTGATGCAGCGCCTCGGCCGGCTGCTGAGCCAAGGTGATTTCAGCCAACTCGTAACGCGCCGATGTTAAGTCGCCCTTTTTGTTAATCGCCTCTAGTAGCTGGCTCCGCGCTGCTTCCAGATCTCCTCCGAGCCGATAGGCGCGGGCTAGCTGTAAGCGCAACAGAGCATCGTCCGGATGCTGGCTCACCACTGTACGGAATTCGCCCGCTGCGATATCCGCCATCTCGCGCTTGCCGCTATCCAGCAAAATGCCCGCGTGCAGAAGGATCACGCCCTCGTCCTTCGGATTTTCGGTCAGAACCTGTTCGGCCAGGCGAAGAGCCTCGTCTTTTTTCCCTGCACTCAGCAGCGCCACCACGTTTCTTTTGCGATAGACAACCTTTTCCTTGGCCTGACGGCTGGAGCGGAAGCCTTCCTGGTAATGACCGATGGCCGCGGTGTAATCCCGCAGCCCCAGATAGAAGTCGCCCACCCAGAGCCGGGCTTGCGGGAAATCCTTTGGATCATCCAGCAGCCTCTGCAGCGCGCCGTTCATCTCCGCGGTCTGTCGACGGCCGTTGTAATGCCGGGCCAATTGCAGAATATAATCGGCGTTCCTCGGATTGTTGTCGACCTTGGTCTCCAGGACATTTTCCGCTTCGGAAAAGCGGTTAGCGCTGAGGTAGAAACCGTACAACAGATCGTAAATTGGGCCGTACGGCGTTTTCTGGCGCACGATCAAGTCCATCGCCAGCCGTTCCCCTTCCTGAACTTCGCCGTCGAGAATCAGAACATGAACCAGTTCGGTGACCACGCCGGCATTTGATTGGTCTACTTGAAGCGCTTGACGGAAGAATTGGATGGCTTCCTTCGGCTTCCGGTCGGTTGAGGCAAGGTACCCTTTGAGCATCAGGCCTTCGTAGGACTTGCCATTCTCAGCGAGAAGTTCATCCGACAATTCCTTGATTTGTGAGTAAAGCTTCTGCGGGTGGCTAGCGTCCGCTAAGTAGAAGCTGAGGCAGACGTCGGCGAACTTCTCCTTGGCGTCTACGTTCTGAGGCAACAATTCTTCCGCCCGCCGTAAAGCTTCGTAGGCCCGCCGACCATCGTTCAACTTGATAGACGTCAATCCCAGCCCATAATATGCTTCGCCGTACGCGCCGTCGCTCTGGATAGCCTTGCGGTAGTTGAGGGATGCTTCCTCATACTCCGCGGCGGCGAATTGTTTATTTCCCCTCGCCACGTAGTCCTGCTTCGCGGCCCGGCATCCGGACGCGGCGGCGAATGAGACAACACAAAGGCCGAAACACACAGCTTTTTTCATATGGATCTCCGATTGCTTCACTTGACACACACCTCGCCATCCGACCCGCTGAGCTACGCATGGCCCGGCACTTCGCAGCAATTAATCAAGGAACGTGCGGTCTGAAACGTGGTCCTTCCCCGTAGGACTCCGCGAGACTGTTTCGCTCTCGGCGACCGCAGTTACGAATCTTCGAACGGGAGCCAAAGCCGCTCGCAGCACGTTGCGAGCGTCGCAACTCGGGCTCCCAACCTGGGTCCGAAAGCCAAGCCCTAAATCCCGAACCTGCGTCGCGCCACCGGCACCAAAGCCAACAGTCCCGTGCAAAGGAAAAGCAAAGACGGTTCTGGAACCGTCGAGGTGTTCGTAGAGAAAAGATTCTGTACGTTGCTGACTTGCGAACCGATTCCGCCCGTCCCACCAATGACCAGGATATCTTTGGATACGGTGATCGACGAGGTCGGAGCGATGAGGGTCGAATCGGAAAGGATGGTCGTGCCTCCACCCGAACCCGCTTGCAGGCTAATGTCCGGGGGAGCTGTCTCCGACACGAGAACTAGTCCCCCGTCGGGGCTGGCGCTTGCACCACCCAGGTTCAAGGTCAGGTCGCTAATGTCACATCCGCTATTGCACGCAGCTGTGAACGTGATAAACGAGTCCGTCGACGGATCGCCTGCACCGGAAGGCTGGCCCCACGGAGCATTGAACTCAAGCCCCGTCTCGCTTCCGACAGTTTCGGAAGTAACAAACACGTCCGCCGCAGGGATTGGGGTTGATCCCGAAGAAGTGTAAGCTCCGCTGCTGAAAGTAAAGGTCAAATCTCCGCACGTGAAAGTGGTCCCAAGGTAAATCGCGAGAGATTGTTCGATCACTGGACAGGCGGGATCAGCCCAAACCGAGTGTGAAGCGCAAACGACGAATGTCATCATCAGAAGTATTTTCTTCATTTACCGGCATCCTCCTTCAAGGTACCAGTATTACTATTACCGATGTCGAAAAATGGGTCAATACGGAGTAGGTACTACGGTACTACAGTCATATGCCATTCAAATTAATCCTATATGTATTGATTATAAAAGGGATACATTGCACCTTGTGGAACTAACGGGAATTGCGGTACCAGACCGCTGCTTCTCGACACCGAGGAAAAAGGACCCTAGCGCCGAGCAGGAAAGGATATGAACGAGCGCTTAAGCTCGGCTCAGTGTCAGCGTCGCCACGTCTCCAGAGCCACATTCGCACGGCGGCGTGATCGATTGGAGTGCGGTAGTGCGGTTAAATTTTTGAAACAGAACGGGTTGAGAGTGGTGGCCAGGGACGGAATCGAACCACCGACGCCAGCCTTTTCAGGGCTGGACTCTTCCGTCGGTAAGCATCTTATTCCATATATGTTTACCACGATTATGCACCTACAAACTGCCGAGTTATTGGAACCAATTGGAACCGTCAGTTCACCAGGGGTGCGAGCCCCTCTCAGACTATCGACCACTTTTCGCTGCGACTCAGGCACGAACTGCTGATAAACATCCAAGGTAGTGCTGGCCCTGGAGTGCCTCATCAGCGCCTGAGCATCCTTCACATCTGCGCCCGCCATCTTGAGCCATGTGGCGAACGATCTTCTCAGAACCAGCCAGTTGACCCATCCGATTCCAAGTTTTAATCCAGCCGGCTTCAGATGCCGGACCAGAATGTTGTTGTCACGCATCGGCTCCCCGTCCTTCACGGATTGGAATACCAAATCATCGGGGCCGCTGCTCTTCACTGCTGGATACCGCCGGACGGCGCACCCAGCTCTCACCTCGATCTCCAGAGTTTTCAGTCGATGAATCCGACTAATCACGCCGGAGTTGACCGGGACTGTGGCGTTGCTGGCTTCGCTCTTCGGCGGTCCCCAATCGCCCCGGCAATATCTTTCCTCCACCGCGATCGAGTCGGCTCCCACGTTGCGCCAGCGTAGACCGATAAGTTCGCTGACCTGAAGACCGGTGTAGTCCGCGACGTAAACCATCGTCGCGTACGGCTCCGCAATCAACTCGATCAAAGCCGCGAACTGAACCGGCGTTACGTACGGCTTAGAACGCTTACCCTTCTTAACTCTGGGCAGCTTGAGTCCCTC
>Ga0302325_10013931_pt1 | contig 17134 bp, 14 predicted proteins | sample Palsa_T0_2_FD_201948 | JGI IMG/M metagenome (GOLD analysis project Ga0302325, IMG submission 201948) | Peat permafrost microbial communities from Stordalen Mire near Abisko, Sweden - Palsa_T0_2 | ecosystem: Environmental > Terrestrial > Soil > Palsa > Peat permafrost | place: Sweden: Abisko... | reverse complement strand
TGCGCGATGAGTTGACCGGCCTGTACAATCGCCGCGGTTTCTATTTGCTGAGCTGGCAGGCCCTGCGCCAGGCGCGCCGCTCCGGGCTTCCATTCTCGGTTCTCTTTGTCGATGTGGACAATATTCCGCAAATCAACGCCTCGCTTGGGTTCCGTGCCGGCTCTGAGGCTCTGGTGGAAACAGCCGAACTGCTCAAGGCCACCTTTCGCGAGACGGACGTGGTTGGCCGCATCGGCGTGGATGAGTTCGCCGTGGGCGGACATTTCAGCGAGAAAATCGTCGAAACGCTGACCCTGCGCCTCAAAGAATCAGCCAACTATCGCAATGCCGATCCGGGACGCAGCTACTCTCTGAGCTTCTCGATCGGCCATGTCACAGCCCCCGACCCGCAGCGCGAGTCGCTTGAAGCGCTGCTCGCTCGTGCCGGAAAGGCGCTGGACGAAGACAAGACCGACCTTGTAGGCGATTGATGGAACCGAAGAGGGGATTCAGGTTCTTTCGTGCCCTGATCCGGAGCACAGTAAAATGGTTACAAGCCCAGCGCTCTTCACCTTTGAATGCGAGGCCCCCTCGCTGACCGATGCTTAAGCAGAATGCAGCCCTGCCGTATGAAGAACCCGACGCGAGCCTTCTGGACGCCCTGCTCCACGTGAGGCTTGGGTGCCTGGCAGCCGTGACGTTGATTGGAGCGGTAGTCCTGGCTGCATGGGCATTCCCCGCTCTGGGCCGGATTCTTCCCGACGGCTGGCAGGCGATGAAAGCCGAGTCGGCGATTGCGGCACTGTTAAGCGTGCTCAGTCTCGAACTCAGCGAAAATCGTTATCCAAGGCGCATGCGGCTGGTCGGCACCGTATTTGCAGCGTTGGTCATGCTGCTGGGCGCTGCCGTTCTTGCAGGTTGGGTGTTCCAGCTCCCGCTCTCCGTCGATCGGTGGCTGATGACACTGCGAGGGCCCGGATCGCAGTTGCTTGAGCCAATGGCCCCCCATTCCGCAGGCGCGTTCACTCTCCTTGGCGTTTCTCTGGCGCTGGTGCGGGCGCGGGGACGCACCGCTGCGTTCATTGCCGATCTGGCTGCCTTTCTGTTCTTCCTGGCGGTTTTGGTCCTGGTGTCGGGATACGTCTTTGGCGCCCTCCGCCTGTTCAATTTCTCCCCCGGCATCATGACTTCGCCGCAGACGCTGTTTTGCCTGCTGCTGCTGCTGGCCGTGGTCCTGATGCGCAGGGCGGAACACGGCGTGTTGGCGATCTTCCTGGGGCGCGGGATCGGAAGCACCCTGGCCAGGGTCCTTGCGCCTATTCTGCTGGCGCTTCCGTTCCTGCGGGAGATCGGACGGGAAAGGCTGATCCATGCCAACGTCATTTCCGGGCACTACGTCACTGCCTTGCTCGCCTCCACGGCGGCAGGAATCTCGCTCCTGCTCCTGCTTTACCTTGCTTGGCGCATCAACAGCATGGAATTGGAGATCCGCGAACTCTCCCTGCGCGACGATCTGACCGGCCTCTACAACCGCAAGGGGTTCACCCTCCTGGCCGAGCAGGCGCTCAAACTTGCGCGGCGCAACCAGCTCCCGTTCTCCGTGCTCTTCATTGACCTGGACGATCTGAAAAACATCAACGACGAGCTCGGGCATGCCTACGGATCGGCCTATATTACGGAAACCGGAAAGCTTCTTCTTTCCACCTTCCGCGAAACCGATGTCCTGGGGCGCATCGGAGGCGACGAATTCACGGTGGCGGGACAGTTCAGCCCGGTCGCGGTCTCGATCGCCGTGCAGCGGCTGCAGGCGGCCGTGGCGGCACGAAACGCTGAGGCAGGCAGGCGATTGCCGCTCAGCCTCAGCGTTGGCTCGGTCACATCCGGCGAGCATGGCCAGGATTCGCTCGGCGACATGATCGGGAGGGCCGACCGCGCCATGTACCGGGAAAAACGGCGAAGAAAGCAGCTGCCCCGCTGATCGCCGATCGCCGCGCCGGCGGCGGGCCATTCTGGCCTCTTTCAATACCGCTTCTTTGGCTCGCCGACGTCAAGTTCTTATCGAGTTTTCCAGTTGCATACTTATACAGAATGCATGTATATTTATACATGCGCGGTTTCCCTGCCGGAGATCGCGCTTTTGATTTGACGGCGATGAAGATCCAGAGACACAACGCGATTCGGGAGCTGCTGTCGAGCTCGCTGGTGACCAACCAGGATGAGCTGCGCCGCAAGCTCCGCCGCCGCGGATTCGCGGTCACCCAGGCCACTCTTTCGCGCGACATCCACGAGCTTCAGCTCTCCAAGGGGCCCGGCGGATATGCGCTGCCCAATGGCAACGGCCACGCCGCGGCCGCTGAGGACGAGGGCCCGCCGTCGGTAGCTGAGGTGATGGCGAGCTTTGGCCTGCGCGTGCGCCAGGCCGCAAACCAGGTGGTGGTGCGCACCGTGATGGGCGGCGCACAGCCGGTGGCCGCGGCGCTGGACTACGAAGAATGGCCCGATGTGGTGGGTACGGTCGCCGGCGACGATACCGTGCTGGTGATCTGCCCCGATTCGCGCCGGGCCAGCGAAGTGGAAGCGCGGCTGAGGGACATTCTCGAGTCATGACATCCACAGTGCAGACGGCGGTGATTGGAGTCACGGGCTACGCGGGCGCGGAACTCGCGCGGCTTCTGCTGCGCCATCCCCGCCTCCGGTCCGCGTCTCCGGTGTTCGCCGGACGCATCGATGAGAAAGACATCGCGCACGGCGGAGTGCCACTGGCCGGGATTCATCCGGCGCTGGCAGACAGCACCGGAAGCGGCGATCTGAAGCTACAGCCATTTTCATGGGAGCTGCTCGCCGAGCGCGGCGTCGACGTGCTGTTCCTCGCCACGCCGCACGAGCAATCGCGCCAATGGGTTCCCGAGGCTCTTGCCCGAGGATTGCGTGTGATCGATCTAAGCGGCGCCTGGCGGCTTAACGACGCGGCCAACCGCGCAATTTACGCATTTGAAAATGAAGGTTCCGCTCAGGCTGATGCAACTCAGGCGCAGGCCGTCTACGGCATGCCCGAGCTGCATCGCAAACAGATCGCGCGCGCGCACCTGGTGGCCAATCCCGGCTGCTACGCGACTTCCATCGTTCTCGCGCTCAAGCCGCTGGTGGCCGCGGGCTTGGTCGATTTGAACTGCGGCATCGTGTGCGACGCCAAGAGCGGCGTGAGCGGCGCCGGCAAGGCGCCGACCGCGAAGACGCATTTCATGTACGCCGCCGACAACCTATCCGCGTATAGCGTCTTCACGCATCGCCACACCGGGGAGTTGCTTGAGCAGATTGGAGTGGACGCTGCCGACATCACTTTCACGCCGCACCTGCTGCCAATTCCGCGGGGAATTCTTTCCACAATTTACGTGCGTTTCAAAGAGCCGCAGACGCGCGGCAGCATCGAACAGGTGTACTCGAAATTCTTTGCTGCGAGCCCCATGGTGCGGCTTTACAAAGACACATTGCCGCAGATTCAGTATTCGGTCCGCACCAGCTACGCGGATATCGGTTTCGAATTGTCACACGATGGCCGCCGCGCGGTGATTGTGAGCTGCCTCGACAATCTGCTCAAGGGCGCGTCTTCACAGGCCGTGCAGAATCTGAATGTGATGCAGGGCTGGGGCGAAGCGGAGGGTCTGGAATGAAGTACGTGGTCAAACTCGGCGGTACGGGCCTTGAAACTCCGGCGTTGCTTGAGGGCTGCACGCGCGCCATCGCGGAGCTGGTGCGCGATGGCCACCAAGTCGCCGTGGTGCATGGCGGCGGTGCGCAGTTGACCCGCACGCTGAAGGCGCTTGGGATTGAGAGTGAATTTATAGGAGGCCTGCGCGTCACCACCGCTGAAACGCGCGACGTGGCACTGATGGTGTTGGCCGGCCGAGTAAACAAGAACCTCGTGGCTGCGTTTGGCGCGCTCGGTTTGCCGGCCGTTGGCCTCTCCGGCGGCGATGGGCTGATATTTCGCGCGCGCAAAAAACGCACCGCACCTGACCTCGGGTTTGTTGGCGAGATTGCAGCAAGCGACGTTCGCTGGCTTGACGCCATCTGGAAGTTGAACGGTGTGCCGGTGCTTTCGTCGATGGCGCTCGGCTTCGACGGCGAATACTACAACATCAATGCCGACGAGATGGCCGCGGCGTGCGCCATCGCGTGCCGCGCCGACGCTCTAGTATTTCTTACCGATGTGCCAGGCGTGCGCGGCGCCAGCGGCGAAGTGCTGCGATGGCTTTCGATCGATCAAATTGCGGAGATGGCCAAAAGCGCGGTCATCTCGGGCGGCATGTTGCCCAAGCTGAGCGCATGCCGCGAGGCTCTGTTGAACGGCGTAAAGCGCGTAAGAATCTTGCCCGCGGAGGCGGCCGGTTCTCTACCGGACCTGTGCAGTTCCCGCGTGGCGTACGGCACTGAAGTGATGGTGGCCTGAGGACCGGTTGCAGAAGTGATGTTTTGAAAGGGCACGGCTTCAGCCGTGCCGCAAAGGTCGCATCGAACTTGGGCTTTAGCCCCTGAGGGAAATTGCTCATCGACTGAACCGCATCGAAGCAACCGACTCAAGGAGGTTGGATGAAACTCTCACAAATTCGCGCCGCGGAACAGCAGCTTCTGCTTTCCACTTACGAACGCAATCCCATCCTGTTTGTGCGGGGCGAGGGAGTGCACCTGATCGATGAGGGCGGCGAGCTCTATCTCGATCTGCTCAGCGGCATCGGCGTCAATGCGCTCGGCTATGGCCATCCCGTGATCGAAGAAGCCATCGCGAAGCAAAGCCGCGCGCTCATCCACACATCCAATCTGTTTTTTCACGAGGGACAGGCCGAGCTTGCGCAGCGTCTCACCGATCGCACCGGCCTCGATCGCGTCTTCTTTGCCAACACTGGCACCGAGGCATGGGAGGGCGCGCTGAAGCTGGCGCGCGCTCATGCCGGACTGCTTCGCAACGAGGGCAGAGAGATCGGCACCAAGTTTCTTGCGCTCGAGCAGAGCTTTCACGGCCGCACCTTCGGCTCCGTCTCGACCACGTACAAGGCCAAGTACCGCGAGCCGTTTGGGCCGGTGGTGCCGGGCGTCGAGTTTGTGCGCTTCAACGATGTTGCCGACTTGCGTGCTAAATTCTCGAGCGATGTTTGCGCCATTCTCGTCGAGCCTATCCAGGGCGAGGGCGGCATTCGCCCGTTGACGCAAGAGTTTTTCGCGGAGGCTCGCGCGCTTGCCAGTTCCACCGGCGCGCTGCTCATCGCGGATGAGATTCAATCCGGCATGGGCCGCACCGGCAAGTGGTGCGCTTATCAGCACTACGGCATTTTGCCCGACGTGACCACTCTCGCAAAGCCCCTCGCGGGCGGCATTCCACTCGGTGCGATTCTCTGCACTGAAGAAGCTGCGCGCGCCATTCATGCCGGCATGCATGGCACCACGTTCGGCGGCGGGCCGCTTGCCTGCGCCGTCGCCATCGCCGTGATTGATGCCATTGAGAAGGACAATCTGCTGGCACACACAACCGATGTTGGCGACTTTTTTCAAAGCCAGCTGCGAGCATTGGCCGCGCGTCACGAGGCGATCGTCGATGTGCGCGGCAAGGGCCTCATGCTTGCTGCCGAGCTCGACTCCGCAGACCTCGCCAAGCTCACAGTCGCTGAGATGCTCAAGCGCCGCATCGTGATCAACTGCACCAGCGATACCGTGCTGCGCTTCCTGCCGCCCTACATTCTGGAACGCGCTCATGTGGACACCGCCATTCACGCGCTCGACGAAATCTTCACCGAGCACGCCGCTCATATAACCGCCGGCGCCAGCGCCGCCCCCGCAGGAGGACACATCCGTGGCTAGCAGAGCAACCCTAGAACAGCGGGATCGGCGCGACGTCGCCGTTCCCGTGCAGCAGGACCCCGACATACTGGCCGCTGCGGCGCGCCTGGCAGGCGAAGACATGTGCTCCATCGCCGACCTCTCGAGCGGTGAAGTCCGCGCCATTCTCAAGCTCGGCCACGAAGTGAAACGCAACCCGCGCGAGTATCGCCACGCGCTCGACGCCAAACAGATGGTGCTGATGTTTGAGAAAGCCAGCCTGCGCACGCGCCTCAGCTTTGAGACCGGTATCAGCACCATGGGCGGCAACGCGATCTTCGTCGATCACACCAGCTCGCCGCTCGGCGAGCGCGAGGCCGTGGCCGATGTGGCGCGCAATGTGGAGCGGTGGGTGGATGCGATCGTGTTGCGCACCTACGCGCACGACACCATCACCGAAATGGCCGCCAACTCGCGCGTGCCGGTGATTAACGCGCTCTCCGATTTCGAGCATCCGTGCCAGGCCTTGGCCGACTTCATGACGCTTGAGGAGCACTTCGGTACCGCGGCCGGCATCAACTTCACCTATGTCGGCGACGGCAACAACGTGTGCCACTCGCTCATGCTGACCGGCGCACAACTGGGCGCCAACGTTACGGTCGCCACGCCGCGCGGATATTCGCCCGACATTGAAATCGTGACGCTGGCGCGCGACATGGCTGCCGCCAACGGATGCGAAATTCGCCTGCTGCAAGACCCGCAGGCTGCTGCCGAGGGCGCCGACGCCATCTACACCGATGTGTGCGTGAGCATGGGCTACGAGCACGAGTCCACCAAGCGCGCGCCCATCTTCCGGCCTTTTCAGGTGAACGAGGCGCTGATGCAAAAAGCCGCGCCGAATGCAGTCTTCATGCACTGCCTGCCTGCGCGCCGTAATGCCGAAGTCACCGACGCCGTGCTCGATGGGCCGCAGTCGATTGTGTTCGACCAGGCCGAGAATCGCATGCATGCACAGAAGGCGTTGCTGCTGTTGCTGCTGGGCGGGCTGGCAAACACGGCGAGTTTTCAGTGAGATTTGTCCAGCGGCAGGTTCCTTGAAAGGGCACGGCTTTAGCCGTGCCGCAAAGGCAGTTTATGAATCTGGGCTTTAGCCCCTGAGGGATTGTACTGAGGTTTCCAGGCATGTCCGTAATTCTCGAATCCCTGCCCTTCGGCGAAAAAGTTGGCATTGCCTTCTCCGGCGGGCTTGACACTTCCGCCGCCCTGCACTGGATGAGGCAGAAGGGCGCGATCCCTTATGCCTACACGGCCAACCTTGGCCAGCCCGACGAAGACGACTACGACGAGATTCCGCGCAAGGCTCTTGAATATGGCGCTGAAAAGGCCCGCCTCATTGACTGCCGCGCCCAGCTGGTTCGCGAGGGCATCGCCGCGCTGCAGGCCGGCGCCTTTCACATCACCACTGCCGGCGTGCCCTATTTCAACACCACGCCCATCGGCCGCGCGGTCACCGGCACCATGCTCGTCGCCGCTATGCGCGAGGACGACGTCAACATCTGGGGCGACGGCTCCACGTTCAAGGGCAATGACATCGAGCGCTTCTATCGCTACGGCCTGCTCGTCAATCCCGGCCTCAAGGTCTATAAGCCCTGGCTTGACGCCGCTTTCATCGAGGAACTCGGCGGACGCGCGGAGATGTCCGCGTTCATGCAGCACCACGGCTTCGCCTACAAGATGTCGGCCGAGAAGGCCTACTCCACCGACTCCAATATCCTGGGCGCTACGCACGAAGCCAAAGACCTGGAGCACCTGTCAACGTCCATCAAAATCGTCGATCCCATCATGGGCGTGGCCTTCTGGCGCGACGATGTCTCGGTCCCGCGCGAACAGGTTGTCGTCCGCTTTGAAGAGGGCTTTCCTGTTGCGCTCAACGGTCGCCACTTCGACGACATGGTCGAACTTCTACTTGAGGCCAATCGCATCGGCGGGCGTCACGGCCTCGGCATGTCCGACCAGATTGAGAATCGCATCATTGAAGCCAAGTCTCGCGGCATCTACGAGGCGCCGGGCCTCGCGTTGCTCTTCATTGCCTACGAACGGCTTATCACAGGCATTCACAACGAAGACACCATTGAGCAGTATCGCGACCATGGCCGCAAGCTCGGCCGCCTGCTCTACCAGGGCCGCTGGTTTGACTCGCAGGCCATCATGCTGCGCGAGTCCGCGCAGCGCTGGGTCGCGAAACCGATTACCGGCGAGGTCACCTTGGAGCTGCGCCGCGGCAACGATTACTCGATTCTCAATACCGAGTCGCCCAACCTCACGTTTCATCCCGAGCGCCTCAGCATGGAAAAGACCGAGTCGATCTTCTCGCCGCGCGACCGCATCGGGCAGCTCACCATGCGCAATCTCGACATCGCAGACACCCGCGAGAAGCTCCTTACCTATGCCGCGGCCGGCCTGCTCACGCTCAGCAAAGGCAGCGAGATGCCTAAATTGAACAGTGCCAATCACGACAAGGAATAGCTGAAGGAACGTCCGAATCGATGTCCAACGAACAACAATCCGTAAAGATGTGGTCGGGCCGTTTCCGTGAGCCGCTCGATCCCGACTTTGAACGCTGGCAGCGGTCCATCGTCTTTGATTGGCGGCTGCTGGCACAGGAAGTCGACGCCAGCAAGGCCCATGCCTCTGCTCTCTTCGCAGCCAGAATCTTGACCGAAGCTGAGACAGCGGAGCTGCGGGCCGCGCTGGATGCGATCGCCGCCGAGCATGCGGACGAAGCCGGCCAGGCCGCGGTGCGCGACCACGCAACCGCCGAAGACATTCATCATTTTGTTGAGATGGCGCTGGTGGAGCGCGTTGGCTCACTCGGCCTGAAACTCCATACGGGCCGCAGCCGCAATGAGCAGATTGCCACCGACCTGCGCCTCTACGTGCGCGCGCAGATAGAGCTTGTGGTGCTGGCGTTGGCTGAATGGGCTGGCGCATTGCTGGAGCAGGCTCGCACAGCTGGCGAAGCCGTGATGCCGAGCTACACGCACATGCAACGCGCCGAGCCTGTGCTCGTTGCCCACTGGCTGCTGGCTTATGTCGAGATGATTTTGCGCGACACATCGCGGCTGCGCGACTGCTCGGCGCGGCTTAACCACTGCCCGCTGGGATCGGGCGCAGTGGCCGGCGCAACGCTCGCGCTCGACCGCTGCCTCGCAGCGAGTGAGCTCGATTTCACCGCGCCCACCGCCAACTCCATCGACGCCACCAGCGACCGCGACTTCATTCTCGACTACCTGCACGCGCTCACGTTCGTAGGCCTGCACCTGAGCCGGTTTGCAGAGGAAATCACGTTGTTTGCCACCGCGGAATTCGGATTTGTCGTATTGCCGGAAGCATTTTCGACCGGCTCAAGCGCCATGCCGCAGAAGAAGAATCCCGATCTGACCGAGTTGCTGCGAGCCAAAGTCGGCCGCATTCACGGCGCGGCGCAGGCCGTGACGCTGCAGCTCAAAGGCCTGCCCCTGGCCTACAATAAAGACATGCAGGAGACCCAGGAGCCGGCCTTCGCAGTGGAGTTCGTCCCGCACATGCTCAAACTCGTAGCGCGTTTTACCGCCGCGTTGCAGTTCAATCGCGAACGCATGAGCTCGGCCGCAGAGTCCGGCTACCTCAATTCCATGGCTGCGGCCACGTATCTCGTTCACAAAGGCGTTCCCTTTCGCACGGCGCACGAGAAGATCGGCAACGCGGTTCGGTTCGCGATCTCAAAGGGCGTGGAACTGGGCGATCTATCGCTGGACGAGTTGCAAACATTTGGCGAAGAGTTCGATCATGACTTTTATGCGGCGGTCAGCCTCACGGCAACGCTCGACTGCCACGATGTGCCTGGAGGCACAGCGCGCACGCGCGTCGCCGAAGCTCTTCGCATTGCATCCGAACGCGTCGCCGCGCTGACCCGCTCCAGGGAGGCCATTCATGCTGGTGCGTAAAGCGCTGCTTCACGATGCCTCCAATGTGTACGAGCTGGTGAACTCGCTCTCCGGCGATGGCACGCTGCTCAAGCGCGCGTTCGCCGAGATCTGCGAAAACATCCGCGACTTCACGGTGGCCGAGTCCGATGGCGGCGTGTTTCTCGGCTGCGGCGCACTGCATCTCTACGGCCCGCATCTGTCTGAGGTGCGATCCATCGTAATAAAGCCGGAAGCCAAGGGCCAGGGCGCGGGCGGCCGCATTCTGGGCGCGCTGATTGAAGAAGCCGAGGAGCATGGCATTCATTCGGTGTGCCTGTTCACTCGCATTCCCGACTTTTTTTTCAAATATGGATTCCGCACCGTCGAAGATAAGTCGGAACTGCCCGACAAGATTTTCAAAGACTGCCAGAGCTGTCCGCGCCTGCACCGCTGCGATGAAGTGGCGATGGTGCGCGGCCGTATTCCGCGCATCTCCATTCTCGGTCCGCGCATTGAGGCGCAGCAGTTAGTGCGGCTCTCCGGCTAGTACGGTGACCGCGTGAATTCGTGGTCTCCCAGGTCTCAAAATCGAGTGGGCGCCCTCTGGGCAGGGCACCCAAGCCTCGTGGGTGAGATGACGAAACCACAGAGTTACGGGACTAGCGCCTATTATGCGGCGCGCGGTGCAGGGCGCTGCTTTCCGCGCAGCAGCAATGCGGCGACATTGAGAAGTGCGACTGCAATCGAGGCTTCCACCGGCCACGTACTCAGTGTTCGCAGTACAACGCCAGCCACTCCGTCGCAGTAGCCCGCTTCCGCGCAGGTTCGCCAGTCGAGCTGTGAATAGACCGCAAGATACGCTGCGGCAATGACCCATTGCGCTGCGTTTGAAATCCGCGGCAATCTCATCGAAAACAGGAGAACGGGGAAACTCAACGCAGGCAAAAGGCAGAAGAGCGATACCAGCGCGGTATCCTGGCGCAGGTCCGCCGCTATGAAGCTATACACTCCGTAGGCTGTAACCGCAAAACTCAGGAGGCCCGCCGATGCGCGCAGCAAGAAGACGACGGCCTTTCGAAGGTTCATGACCTGATTCTTCCCTGGAATTGAATTGCGTCTGGTCATCTGCTTAAGATTGTAGAGAAGGCAGCGATGGCTGCGTCTTCGAGATCGACGTTGGAAAGAAGGATTGCAGGATGGAATTAGCAGGTTGGCGCCGCTTCGCGGCCAAGCAAGTTAGCGGGTCGGCCTGAAACGCGATCCCATTGAGTCCTCCTTCCTATGCGTGTGGATCGCGCGATGGTGTCGCGCCGGATAGCATCGCTGCCGCAACCACGGCCTGCCCGTAGCTCAGCCCGCCGTCTCCGGGGCTCACCTTTGCTTGTTGAAATACCGTGAAGCCAGCTGCCTCAAGTTGAGCCCGCAGCAATCGAGCCAGGCGCCGATTGTGCATGCACCCGCCGCTCAGCGCCACCTGCCCAATGCGTGTGCCCTTTCGCGCCAGCACCGCGGCCCGTACGAATCCTACAGCCACGCCGGCATGAAAACGGGCTGCGATACGTGCGCTGCTTACCCCGCCGCGCAAATCGCTCAGCAGTTCGCGCCATAGGGGCGCAGAGCTCATGCGCGTCGCTTCGCGCGCGTTCCAGTCGCCCTCTCGCAATTCAATCTCGTATCCCGCCTCCTGTTCGCCGTCGGGCTGGTCGATGGCGATGCCTTCCAATTCAATGGCGGCCTGCGCCTCGTAGTCCACTACGCGCCGGCCCAGCACCAGAGCGGCTGCGGCATCGAACAGCCGGCCGCAACTGGATGTAAGCGGTGCATTCACTCCACGCTCGATCATGCGCAGCAGCAGGCGCGCGTCGGCTTGTTTTGCGCCGAGCAGCGACTGCACATCGGGCGCTTCCACATCGATACCTGCTGCGGCAAGGTGCGCCAGCGCCATCCGCCACGGCTCGCGAATCGCAGCGGCGGAGCCAGGCATGGCGACGTACTCAAGATGCGCAAACCGCTCGAATCCGTCGAGCCGCGCGATCAGCACTTCCCCGCCCCATACATGGCCATCGACGCCGTAGCCGGTGCCATCCAGGCTGAGTCCGATCGCCGGCCCATGCACGGAGTGCTCCGCCATGCACCCGGCCACGTGGGCGTGGTGATGTTGTACCTCGATCCGCGGCAGCCCGCGCGCGGCAGCCCATTCCTTCGCCCAGGCTGTCGACATGTAGCCCGGATGCATGTCGTGCACCACGATTCCGGGCTCGATTTCGAACGTCCGCATCAGGTGGCCAAGCGACTCCTCAAAGAAGTCCAGGCTCGCCGGATTCTCAAGGTCGCCCAGGTGCTGGCTCTGGTACGCAAACGGCCCGCGTGCCAGCGCAAACACATTCTTCAGGTGGCCTCCGACGGACAGCATCGGGGGCGCGTCCATCGGTAAACGAACCGCCAGCGGCACAAATCCACGCGCGCGGCGGATGAGTTGTGGCGCACCGTCCACCTGCGCGGCCACAGAATCGTCGCAGCGTTGCAGGATTTCGCGATCGTGCATCAGAAAGGCGTCGGCAATCGCACCCAGCCGCTGGAACGCCTCGTCGTTGTCGATTGCGATGGGCTCCTCGGTCAGGTTGGCGCTGGTCATTACCAGAGCTTTCACGCGCGAGTCGGCAAAGAGCAGGTGCTGCAATGGAGCATAGGGCAAGAAGATGCCGAGCCACGGAATACCGGGCGCGACAGACGGCGCAATTGCGGCGCCGGGATGCGCGCGGGCCAGCACGATGGGGCGCGCCGCTGTTTGAAGCAGCGCCGCCTCCTCTTCGCTCAGATTACAGAACTCCCGCGCCGCATCCAGTTCGCGCACCATCACCGCCAGCGGCTTGCCGTAGCGGCGTTTGCGCTGCCGCAGCCGGGTGACGGCCGCTTCATTCGTTGCGTCCACGCTCAGGTGAAAGCCGCCGATGCCCTTGATGGCCATCACCTCGCCGGCCAGCAGCCGATCGATCGTTTCCTGCACCGGCTCAGCGGCTGCGATCGGAGAGCCGTTCGCCGCCACCAGCCAGACGCGCGGACCGCAGTCCCAGCACGCATTGGGCTGCGCATGGAAACGCCGGTTCATCGGGTCGTCGTACTCGCGCTGACACGCCGCGCACATGGGAAAGACGGCCATCGACGTCTGCGGCCGGTCATACGGGATGCGCCGCGTGATGGTGAAGCGCGGACCGCAGTTGGTGCAATTGAGGAACGGATACCTCCAGCGCCGGTCGCCGGGATCCAACAGCTCACGCAGGCAATCCGCGCAGGTGGCGGCGTCCGCGGGAATGCCGGTGGCAACGCGGCCAAGAACTTCGCTGGCCACGATGCGGAATGCCGTGTCGCCGGCCAGAGGCATTTCCCGCACCAGAATCGTGTCGATACGGGCCAGCGGCGGGGCCTCGGTGCAGAGGCGTGCCAGAAAGGTCTCCACGCGGCCAACTGCGCCCTCGATCTCGATGGTCACGCCATCCGTGTCATTTCCTATAAATCCAGAAAGGGCCTCTTCGAGGGCAAGTTTGTACACAAAAGGCCTGAATCCCACCCCCTGCACCACGCCACTCACCGCAATGCCGCGCCTGAGATTCTCGGGTTGTGGATAGGATTCGGGCGTCACAGGCGTCCTTCGCACCGCCGCCAGAATAGCGCACCGGCGCTCTGCCCCCGTGCGGGCGAAGCCGGGAAGGCGGCAAATGTTAAATAAAACTCATGGAAGGCGGCAGACCTGCTAAATTGCTTGCAACGCCAGTAATAAAGAAACTATAATCGCCGAAAATCTTCCCCCCAAGGGAAAAAAGACGGCACAACGGAGGTAGCGCCATGCATGTCGCACCAAAAGTTGTCGGACTACTCTGCCTTGGATTCTGTTCTCCTTTTCTCTGCGCACAAACCGGTTTTGGGAATCTTCGTGTGGGCCAGTCTGTCAGCGCCATACCGTTTCCTTGCGCCGATGTCGTCGCGTGTGAAGGGGAGTTCCAATCTTCCTGGGTCAGAGTCAGATTCAACAACGGAACGATCTCCAATATCCATGTAATGTATACGGGCAAAACGCGGGCTGGGGACGCTGTTGAAGTGCCCCCCATCACACTCGCGCAAACGATCAGGGTCCATAGCCTGCAGGATGGGATGAAGCCGCCGATCTTCAGCCTGGCCCAAAGGCGGGACGGAAGCGTCTTCGGCCTGGTCGATACAGAGAACCAGATTGTCTACATCACAGACAGCACGGCCCCGGGAAACCCTGTCGAAGAGGTGGTTTATGTCAGGCTCGATGCGCCGGTCCTACTCTCCGCAGCGAAGGACAGACTGCCTGACGGTGGCGATTCGCTGGTGCAAGCGGCACGTGCGGCCGCACCGTATGCCAACCAGTCCAGGAATTCGCATTTCCGCCGACCGGATGCTGCGACGACCTCCAGAGCCGAGCAACGAATCGAGATACCTCCGGATCTGAGATCGTTGGAAGACCGGAACAGGGGAGGCGGCGGCAGAACGGCCACAGCCCGTTTGAGTGGACTTCCTTCCCGCGGATCAGGCACTCCGCGAGTGAACTCGCGGAGACCATAGGTCCATACGAAACGCCAAAGCGGCCAGCCGAACCAGAATGCGTGCCGTGTTTCGGAAGCCGCACTTTTTGCTCTGGGCGGTTCGAGGCAGCATCATTCGGCCGCCTGGCTCGCGGCCAGGCCCATTCTTGCGTGCCTTGCTTCAGGCCTCTGCTCTGGTGGCGGAGCCTGAAACAGCGCGTTCCCTGGTGCAGCCGAATTGAATCCGCGGGCGTCTTAACACTCTGGAGGATCTTTCCGCGGATCATGCATTCCTTTTCACGACTGAGGATTGTTGCGGCTGCCGTGTCGATCGCGACGATGCAAGGGGCCGTGGCAGCAAGCGGCCAACAACTGAGTTCCGCGGAGGTCGTCCGGCAAATCGATGCGGCGGTCAAAGCACGCGTCGATGGCATTGCCGGTTACACCGTCAACGAGCACTATGCGGTCTTCAGAAACAAGGATCAATCTCATCCCGTTGCAGAGATGACTGTGAAAACGGACTACCGGCAGGATACGGGCAAGAGCTACACGATCCTTTCGCAGACCGGGTCGGATCTGATCCGGAGTGTGGTGCTCAATGCGATCCTCGACAACGAGAAACAACTGAATTTGCCTGGCACCCGCGAGGGATCGTGGATCACCTCGGCGAACTACGACATGAAACTGAAAACGAACGCGACCGAGCAGGTGGGCGGACGCGATTGCCTGGTGCTTTCGCTCTCGCCGAGGCGCAAGGCTCCGTTTCTGATCGAAGGGACTCTTTGGGTGGACGCAAAGAACTATTCCATCGTGCAGTTGCAGGGAAGCTCGTCCAAAAGTCCGTCCGTCTTCACCGGGCCCACGAAGATGATGCGCCAGTATCGGGACGTAAACGGATTCTCCGAGGCGACCCATGCACGCGCCGTCTCCAACAGCTTTCTCTTTGGTGAGACCGTGGTGACCATCGACTACGCCGACTACCAAATGCGGCTTGTGCCGGGTAAATGACGGGTTTCAGGCGCTTCCCGTTCGCCCGCGGAATGGCCCACGCTTCAGTCGGATGCGGGGCAAGCGCCAGCCGATATGATCCTGCTCTATACTGGCCTTTGTGACACCGCTTCCGGGGGACTGGAAACTCGATGCCGCGCTGGGCTCCTGCCTGCTGCTGGGGCTGCGCCACGGCTTCGACTATGACCATCTGGCCGCCATCTCGGACATCACCGCCGTGCAGCGCAACTGGCGTAGTGGGATGCGCCTTGGCACCACATACGCGCTGGGGCACGCGGTCACAGTGGCTGCGCTGGGCGTAGCGGTGCTGGAGATGCACATGGGTCTGCCCCAGAGCCTGGACCACTGGACCGAGCGGCTGATCGGGCTCACCCTCATCGTGCTCGGCATCGGCGTGGTGGCGGGCATCCTGCGCAAGGACGCCCACGGCCACCGGCATAGCCGCGTGGAGAGCCGCCTGGCCATCGCCATCAACGGCGTGTTCTGGTTGACCTGGCTGGTGCGGCGCGTCTTCAATCCACAGGCGCCGCGGCCGCAGCGCTTCCAGTGGATGTATACCGGCAAGTCGGTCTTTGTCATCGGCATGTTGCACGGCATTGGCGCTGAAACGCCGAGCCAGCTCGCGCTCTTCTTCCTCACCGCGAACCTGGGAGGCACTTCACGCGGGCTGATGGGCCTGGCCGCATTTGCCATCGGACTGGTCGCCATGAACGCGGCCATGACTGCCACGCTGGGCGGAGCCTTCAACGCCGGCGGACATCATCCGCGCATCTATCACGCGATCGCGTGGACCGGCGCCGCCTACAGCTGCATCATCGGGTTCATCTTCCTGTTTGGGATTTCGGACCGGCTGCCGGCGCTGGGGTAGTGTTCCCGATCAGTCAAATCGATGAGACCGGCGTCTTCGCGTCTCAAGGAAAAATCGGGTTCAACACCCTCAGCAGCAGTTCCGCCTGATAATCGTACGAGTTCACGCCGCTGCCGTTATATCTCCGTGCAGCATAAGGCCAATCGCAGGGAATGTTGGCGCGGACAGGCACATTCCGATAGCTGCCCGTGTGATACTGCGTCTGACCGTAGGTTCCGGCGCTTCCGGCATAGAACGGCGTTACCCCGGCAACAATGTTGGTCAGAGTCGCATTCTTCATGCAGTTCACGCAATCCGTCATGTAAAGAGGATCGGTCTGCTGGTATTTGCAAGGGCGCAGCGGGATGGTGCCAACCTCCGCAATGCGATCGTCCGCCTGCGTGTTCGACGTAGCGCCGTTCACGAAGTTGTTGAATTTGCCGGTCAAGTCCGAAACCGTCTTGCTCACATTTTGCACAGGATCGGTAATCGCGCCCGCCACCTCCGCCGCCGTCGGCGGGTGGTGAAACAGCGTGTATTGCCCGATTCCAAACCCGCGCGATGTGATGGCAACCGGATTGGCGGTGTTGTTTCTATCCAGGCCAACCGTCACAAAGCTGTCGACATTGGCTCCGCCTGGGACCTGATAGTGCATGAGAGCGCTCTCCTGCGAGAGTATCGCCATCAGAAAAGGCATGGGCACAGGCGGTGGCGACAACGCCTCGACAGCATTGATGGCGGCCTGGTTGTCCGCCGCCGGGTTAGCTGAGGACGGAAGCTTCGGAAAGGCTGCATCGGCCAGCATCGCTGCCATGCAGCCCACCAGCCCCTGATCGACTGTCCCGGTAAGCGCGGTGACCGACCCGTCGTTGTATTGCTTCACTGGCACAGGCGCGTTCCCGTCGCCCCCGCTGCTCGATCCATCGTTATTCATGAGGTCGAACTGGAGAGCACGAACCGCGTTCGCGGTTCCAGGACCGAACATTCCGTCGATGGGC
>Ga0302325_10013930_pt1 | contig 17134 bp, 13 predicted proteins | sample Palsa_T0_2_FD_201948 | JGI IMG/M metagenome (GOLD analysis project Ga0302325, IMG submission 201948) | Peat permafrost microbial communities from Stordalen Mire near Abisko, Sweden - Palsa_T0_2 | ecosystem: Environmental > Terrestrial > Soil > Palsa > Peat permafrost | place: Sweden: Abisko... | reverse complement strand
CCCGTCTAGAAGGATGGAGTAGAGAGCTTGAGATTTTTGATAAAATTAACCAGAGACTGGACTAAATGAAAAATAAACCATTTAAGCAATTAGTCCTAGAAACCTGGAAATACGATGGCTTTGAAAAGGCAAAAGAGGACAAAGAGGAATAGTTAATTGATTTAGGGGGGACAGATACTAATTTCACCCCTTGCCGGAGCTTAAGTGCATCCTCACAACTCACCCCTAGCCGGAACTTAGGTGCATATTTTGCATCTTCACACCTTACTCCGATTTCATTAAATAGTTGAATATAGTGGACATAGAGCATATGCTTAAAGGGGGTACAATTAGGGGGGTACATTAATAGCTTTATAATTTCCTATTTTGGAACGATTTGTCGGCAGGACCAACTCATTGCATTTGTCCGTTCCTGGGGGGGTATGTTGGATCAGGTTAGCTATACAGGCTATGTTGGTTCAGCTGTACAGGCTTCACTTCGGCAACCCCGATATTAGCCTTACAGGGCCATTTCACAGCCCTATAAGCTACGCGTCGACTACGCAAAATCAGCCCAATACCCTAAGTATAGCATATGATGCCTAAACTTAGGGAGTTCACATTCATTATAAGTAGAGGTTATTTTCTATAGCAAATAGTCAATTCAGTCTTCTCCAAAATCACATTTTTGATCTAACAGTTATGAGCCCGGCTTGCGACTCTTGCTACGTTAGTTGTATCACCGCGAATTCGACTCCTTTGAGGGTACCGACACTTTAAGTGCCACTTATCGTATTCACAAGACGGATAGAAGCCATACCCCCCTATTATATGGCCATACGATATGCCTTATACCCACCGACGAGTATCTTTTGGCGGCGATGATCCCGACCTACAAAAGAAGAACTTGCGATATACTCAAATCATACGAGTCACGTCGGGCATAGGCCCTACCTACTATAGGGGTTGCTAGTAGTCCTATTAACACGGCAAAAACGAAGCTATTCCGATTAGTAGCACATTCGACAAAAGCTATACAAATTAGCACATTTCGACGAAGCTATTCCGATTAGTAGCACATTCGACGAAAGCTATACAACATAGCACATTTTGACGAAGCTTATTCAAATCAGAACACGCTCGATATAGAGCCTACCCTACCCACGAGGGGGGGTGGCCAAAACGACGGGCATAAGCCCTACCCACTTGAGGGGCTGCCAAGAGCCCTGCACAAGACAACCGATATACGATTGACCTCTTTATTGAGCCGGTCACAAGAGCTAGCACCTGACTGCTACACATAGAGCTAGCACCTTATTGCGAAAAGCGATACACGATTAGCTATACACGACATAAGCTCTTGAATTCAGGATAGTTTGGGTCCAGGAACACCCTACTTTTGTAGGCTATTCCTGAGGGGCTGTGTTGGATCAGAACAGGGGTTAATTGTGCTGCCTATTTTGCTTTGTATTAATGCCTAGTGACTCACAATAATTGACTCACTATAGCAGTTGCTTATATGGCTACCTAGAATAGGCTCCCTTGACTTCTTATCCTTTAGTATTTAGCTAGTAGAATTCCCTCATTCTTCGAGAGGAATTCAGTCAATTCAGTCTTCTCCAAAATCATATTTTTGATCCAACAGAAACCCTTTCCGTTGGCGAATTAGCGTCCATTTTACAGGTGGCGTTTGACTGATATAGGACAGGATCCGGCAAGTCAAATGCGACGAAGGCAAGCCTGCATGCACGAAGTGCTTAAATACAGGGCGGAGGTGTGACGGTTATGATCGCATTCCTAGCAATTTATCGAGTCCCGCCTCCTTGTCATTCTTCTCAAACGTTGCATCAAGAGAACATCGAGCATTTGAGTACTTCCTCAGCTCCACCGCCCCTGGGCTGGCGGGCTATTTCTCGCGAGAGGTATATTTAACACGCGTTCCTAAACTCAGCCTCTCGGAAGTGCCATTGTGGCACATTGTCGTTGCTTTATCTTCAGTACATGAAGGATATGCGCATAGCATACAAAACTCAAACCGGGATGCGCAGCTAGCTCAGTACGCTTTTGGTCTAAAGCACTATTCTCTTGCAGTGAAGTCTCTTACAGAAACTATCTCATCTCAGCCAGGGAACCTCGAGTTGGTACTTCTCTGCTGCATGCTATTTGTGTGCTTCGACTGCCTGAGAGGGAACTATACAGCAGCATCCACGCACCTTACTAGCGGCCTTAACATCCTGTGTTCAGAAAAGGACGCCGGAAAACTGAGCCCATCCTATGCCAAGATCATTGAACAGTTTACATGTCTTGGTCTCAGCGTCGGCATATTCATAGATATCCATCTTCCTGAAACCAACACATTCTCCATCTGGTCGCAGTTCTCGAATCTCGGAAGCGTCCGTGATAACTCGACCTTCAAGACGCTCGATGATGCTCGACACAGCCTCAACATGATTACTATCAACTTCATGCTCCACTACACCATGTCGCAGAAAACCGATGATTTGCTCGGATACAAAGCCATTCTGGGGCCTTCCACTTCCACCACCCGCGCGGCCCTCACGGCCTGGACCCGCAACTTTGACGCCATGATCCTGCTCAACGATCCCGCCAACCTCTCATCCTCCGCTCTCCGCGGGTCGCTACAGATGAAACACCACCACGCATCGCTCCTCGCGATCGTCAACGGCATCAGTCCAGTCGAGGGCGACGACCCGAACGCCCCATACCGCACAATCGTGACGCTCGCCCGGTCTCTGATCAACGTCGCCCCAGCGCCCAGGGCAAGCCTCTCAACAGACCTGGGCCTCGTCTCGTCGCTCTTCATCGCCGTCTCGCGCTGCAGGGTGCCAGCGCTACAGCGCGAGGCGTTCGAGCTGCTGAGCGCGGTGCCGAGGCGAGAAGGGCTCTGGGATGCGGAGATTGCGGCGCGGATCGCGAGTGAGGTGCTTCAGGTCGAGAAAAGAGATGACGAGCGTGTGGCTGGGGAAAGAGGGCTGGATATGAACCTAGACGAGCTCAGGGTCCAGAAGGGCGAAGAGCACTTTGGAGAGATGGAGAGTGAGTTGAAAGTAGACCTGGATTTCGAGAGGACGTATAGAGGAACGGGACGGAGGGAGAGGTTTATAAAGATTTCGTTTATTTAGGAATGATGGATACCTTGTGGGGGGGGGCTAGAGTTGCGTTTACTGTTTTCCATCTCTATCATCACAGCACGCTCGCACTGGCTAGGGAATGCGGCGCCAACAACGAGAAACGGGACCCTGCAGAGGTATACGCTTTTAGCCTTTTAATTTTTCAGGTGCGGAGGCACGAAGGCGGATTTCGAGCCTCGAAGCTACTGTATGGAATTCGCTAGGCGCTTTCGCTCTTTAGGTACCTTAACCCCTCTTCACAACATTTCTCCGCTGTCCAGTACAAACCGTGAAATGAACCCGCGATGCGTAAAGGATTTGGTAGAAAGCAAACAGATGTGGGAAGTAAGCACTTGCTACATTCCACAAGGACGACGCCTTGCGATAAAGCCATGAGAGTTTGGAAGCATTGATCACGTGAGCAATAGTCACGTGGCAACGAAGAATACAGTAGGTAGGCAGGTACCGGTAGATATCAATTCCTCACATCAACGACATCTCCCCTCTCATCTCCACCATCCCCCCTCAAGCCCTATCTATCCACTTCCGGGCCCATTCAACCCAACCGCCGTCCCGTTCAACGAAAACTTATAGCTCGCCTGCAACACATAAGGATCATCGCCCGGCCCGTAAATCTGCCTCTTGCCCCTGCCCCACTCCGGCTGGTTGATCGCATCAATCCAATCCTCGACCTCCATCACAATGCACCCGTACTGTGGAATCGTGCGCGGGCGGTCACTCACGTTGAACAATCCCTGTGTGCTTTTCAGCGCCATGGAGCCGTTCTGCCCGCCGCAGCTGTAGACTTGGAAGGCTTCTTGGTCGGTGAAGACGTCGACTTGGATTCCGGACCAGGCGCTGCGGAGGCGCGCGACGGGGCCCTTTTCGCGCCAGTCGAAGGGGCCGTCCTGGTCGCGGTTCGTGAGGTAGCAGGTGTCGTAGCCGGTGCAGTTGAAGCCGCAGTTTCCCAAGAGATCGGGATTGGTGAAGTTTGCGCCGATTTGTTTGGGTGAGGACCAGAAGTCGTTGAGGGAGTATTGCTGGTTTGAGAGGATGTCGCCGGTCGGGATGAGGATGTTGTCTGCGCCGACGCGTTGGCCGGCGTAGGGCAGCCAGAGGGAATGGTTTAGGGCGAGGGCTGTTTCGTTGTTGGCGAAGCCGTCGAGGTTCCAGTATGTCTGTCGTTGTCAGTCTCATTTTCTTTGATCTGGATTTTGAGACGGTAGGAAATAGAAATAAGGGGAATCGAGGCACTCACATGCGATGAGAGCATAATCGGCGTCTTCTTCGTAGTAGCAATGGCTACCATCTTAAAATCCCACGTCATGTTCCCCAAAGTATATGTCACATAGCTCACCACCTCGCCCGGGAACCCCTGATCGCCATCCGGATCTGTCAGTGAGAAAGTAATGCTATTACTCGTGTGCGCAACGACCGTCCAGTTCCTCCAATCCCAGCCATCAGGTCCACCGTGCAGCGTGTCTGCACCACTCGGTGCTGCTGCCGTCGGGTTCTCGTTGGGGAGAATATGGTAAGTCTCCCCGTCAATCACAAAAGTGCTGTTTTTAATTCGGTTTGCGTATCGGCCTGGTACACCCCCGAAATGAGGATGTTGTTTATCCTGAAAGTCCCGTCAGCCTTTCTCCCAAGCCATCCACGTTCTCCAAAAGTAAAAAAAGGAAGACTTACAAGAATGTAATAAGTAGCATTATCGAACCCCCCCACAATATCCCTCTCAATCCCACTCGTGTCATTAATGAACAGATTCGAGATACTCGCACCATACGGGATGAAATTAGCTCGGATATTGATGCCCTCAATCACGTATTTGCCATTGGAGTCCGGCCCCGCGCTGCTCCCAGCAATCGTCGTGTTCCCCGCGGTGCCCGTTAACACCTCGCCCGGAATCTGAGGGCGCGCGAGGGCCTTCGTAGCACAGAGCAATGCAGCCAACGCTGCCGTCGCCGTCGAGGTGCGCATCTCCCGAGCTTCGTGACAGCAACTATATCCAACAGGAAAGCAATTGAGAGAAGGCGTGAAAGAGCTCCACCTCGGGACAAAGTGCGCGAGGAGGGGTAGGGAGCTCTTATACCAGTCGCAGCTAGGAACGACAGCTCATCTCTGCCCAGAAACACCAACGCAGGAACCAAAGCTGCGTCCTCGTGCGCTTCTGCCCCGGGCCCTGCAGGTCTGGTATCTTACAGTAACGTGAAGACCGTCGACCGTCGACCAGCTGATCGATCGCTCCGCGGTCAAATTCCCACGAGTGAGCGAGCACGAAGCTTTCCCCGATCTTTCTCTTTCCCCGGCCCCCCAGCCTTGTTCCCCTCCACTCCACTGCACTCCACTTCCACCTCCTAGCTTCCCTTCTCCTCTCTCACGTCTAACAGCGAAATCAAAGAGCGCTCCAATCCAATCCAATCCAATCCAACCCAATTCGTTATCCCAATCCCATGCCACCTCCAAAACACAACTGCCTTTCTTTTTTCTTTTAACAAAATCTCGTCCCAGATCTCCAGGCAACGAACAACCTTCCCACCTTGTTGTCTTGTCCACGCAAAATTTCCCCTCCACGACGGGTTCGTTCGAAAAAATGACGTTGAAGCGGGAGCGGCTGATTGGCGCGTCTGTGGCGCCCATCCCTACCCTCCCCTCGCATTTCTCCCCTTTGCCAACCCTTCCCCCCTCCTCGTCTTCTCCTCTACCGATTCTTACTCCCCCACTAAATAAACTCTATTGATCCTTCTCTTGCAAGGGGGATCTAGGCAGAATCACGAGACAGAAAAGGCGGAAATCAGAGTGCCTTGTTTTTTGGGGTCGACAGGGGTGGAAATATTTAGAGAGCGGGGGGGGAGAGTAATCAATTTCGTGCTGGGAGTCATTAACGTTGCAGGTGTGCCTTTTCTTCACCTTCCGGATTCAAGCTCCATTTCCAGCGTCAGGGGATCTACTGTATCTGTCCGGCCTTTTCTTCTTCTTTTCTCACGGCCGTACTTTCCTACTATTCGCGCGCATGCGCAGTGCCCCATGTCGTGGATCTGCAGAGGGTTTTTCTGGGGTTAGGGATGTGGAGGAATGTGCAGGCTTGGGTGTCAGTTGACCCGAGTGGTGGGTGCGTGATATGCTTGTATTCAGAGGGCACGACACGCATGTGAGAAGCTTGTTACGGTGCTGTGTGTCGGTTGATGCAAGCCGATGCAGTGGGTGCGATGACCTATGACATGTCCCGGGACTCTGCATGTGCTGCTGTGTGCATTTGAGGGTTTCCCAACATGCATCACGGCTTGCTGATGTGTGTGTTATGCATTTAGTGTAGGTTGTAAAAGGAGGCTCTGCGTTCATAGGTGCGGTTGCAGGTACTATATACCCGACCTACCCCGGCCCCGCTCAAGGATAGCAGAAAAGAATAATGATTTTCCGAATCACAAAGTCTAAATAAGGCTGAAGGAACATTCGCAATGAATGGAGCGGTTCACTCTCGGCCCTGGTACAAGTTTCCGCCGGAATCCTGAGTCACAAAGTCTGACTAAGGCTGAAGGAACATTCGCAATGAGTGGAGCGGTTGGAAGATATAAGTCCGTCGGAACCAAGTCACTGTCAGAAAGGGAAATCTGATTCTCCGAATTCCGGGTGAGGTATTGAAACATACATTCTATCCCCGCTCCTGCCACCTCCCATACTTACACGCCCACCTCCGTCAAAAGCAAAGCAATCATAAGCTCGCGTACACAACATGCTATTCCGTCCGCCCAACTCAAAGCAGTCATCAGCCCGCTCATGCATCAATGAGACTCTCCTCCTGGCCAACATTCGCCTTTCCTTCTTCACTGTTATCCTTCGTGTCCTTGGTCGATCGACCCTTGCCCTTGCGATCCGCAGAGCGTGCATAGAATTCCGACAGGATCTTGGCTGGGATACGGTTGAGGAGTTCCTTGGGGTAGATGCGCAGCAAACTCCATGCTTGGTCGAGTGATTCGTAGATGGTTCTTGACTCGTAGGCGGATTGCGAGATGAATGTTCGCTCGAACTTCTCCAAGAATTCCAGGGAGAGCTTGTCTTCGGATGACAGGGCTTCTTCACCAACGACTGCCTTCATCGAGGCCGCGTCACGGCCAATGGCGTACTTGGCGTACAGCTGGTTGGAAACATCACCGTGGTCCTTTCGCGTGTGTCCTTCACCAATAGCAGATTTCATGAGACGAGAGAGCGAAGGCAGAACGTTGATTGGTGGGTAGATACCACGGTTGGACAATTGACGATCGACATAGATTTGTCCCTCAGTAATGTATCCAGTCAAATCGGGAATTGGGTGAGTGATATCGTCGTTCGGCATCGTCAGGATAGGAATTTGTGTGATGGATCCATTTCGTCCCTTAACACGACCGGCACGCTCGTAGATGGTCGACAAATCCGTGTACATGTAACCGGGGTAACCACGTCGACCTGGCACTTCTTCACGAGCAGCTGAGACTTCGCGAAGAGCATCGCAGTATGCTGTCAAGTCAGTAAGAATGACCAAAACGTGCCTCTCGAGTTGATAGGCATAGTATTCGGCGGTGGTAAGAGCAAGACGAGGGGTAATGATACGTTCAATCCTTAACGAAGTTAGTAGCGATCACATTTCTGCAGAAAGTGCACTTACGTAGGATCGTTAGCCAAGTTCAAGAACAGAGTGACACGTTCCAAACTTCCGTTTTCCTCGAAATCTCTTGTGAAGAAACGAGCAGTTTCCAAGTTGACACCCATAGCAGCGAAAACAATCGAGAAATTCTCCTCATGTCCGTCGTGTGTACCCTTATTCGTAACGCCTTGCTTCTGAACCAAACCAGCCTGTCGACAAATCTGAGCAGCGATTTCATTATGTGGAAGACCGGCGGCAGAGAAAATGGGAATCTTCTGTCCGCGGGCAATCGAGTTCATCGTATCGATAGCAGAAATACCGGTAGAGATCATTTCTTCGGGGTATACCTGAATATCTCAGTACTGCGTATATGTCCAGGAGAGCAATTGACTCACTCGTTCATATGGGTTGATGGGACTGCCATTAATGTCCAAGTAATCCTCCGCCAGGACCTTGGGTCCTTTATCGATAGCTCTTCCCGATCCATCGAAGATGCGACCCAGCATGTCCTCCGAGACACCGAGCTTCAGACTATGGCCTGTGAATTCGACTTTGGACTGTATCACCATCAGCTGTTGCATCCAACCCCCTTTCATTATGTAGTCCATACCTTCTTGACATCAATGCCAGACGTGCCTTCGAACACCTAATCGCCAATCAGTCTCCACATCCCATCAACCAAGCTCAACAAGTCCTACCTGCACAACAGCTCGATCGCCTATCCCACACAATCATCAGCATACATCCAATTGACCCCATTGAAGCTGCCACTCACCTCTCGCCTCCAAAACCTGCCCCGATCTCTCGGTGCCATCAGGCAGCGTCAAAGTAACAATCTCATTATATCTCGGGAATTTGACCTGCACACACCCTTATCAGCACAATCCCCCCCCCCTCTCTTCTCCTCTCCCCATTCCCTTAACCGAGATCTTAACTCACATTCTCCAGAATCACCAAAGGCCCATTGACGCCCCCGATAGTGTTATACCGAAGCCTGGGCGTGATGCTGTAGGACGACGATTCCCGCGGGTCTCCCATGGCTGCTGCTGACGATGCGATAGGATGGAGGAAGCTTATCGGGAGCTCTACGGCGTTGGTAGAGTCGGAGGGAGGTGGTAGTGAGTGCGAGGGTTAGAGAGGAGGAGGTTGGAGCTTGAAGTTGCTTTTCGGGGGAGCTTCGAGCTTAGCTGCGAAGGATGAGGAATCTGCGATAAGCGAGGGAGGTGTTGACCAATCACGTGGGGGTGTGTCAGAGCTTCCCCTCATCAATCACTGCTGTGCTTAACTTAGAAGTATCGGAACAATTGTGAGTTAAAGAAGTCCTGAAAGATCTTTCCAGACGTATGTAGAGCTTGACCTGTACTTTTGGACCTCAGAATGGTGATTCTCCAAAGAGAATATTTCATCAATCATCTGGCCAGTGGTTACAAGTCCCATGCCGGACTCTTGGTAGTTTTAGAGCTCTTCAGTGATCTGAGTGTCTCTAATTTTATTGTATGTTAAATGCACACTATATCTGGGAACATCTGCTAGAGATTACAATTCTCTCCAATGTCCCAGTGGCCCTAGGACATGAACATTAGACCCGACAGCCAAGGCATGAAGCCCCCTCAAGCCCCTTGATTGTTTTGGACCCTTCTTAAAAATCCATCCTAACTCCAAAGATACACACACATTATGCAAGTGCCTATTCCAAGTGCATTTTCAAGCTTCCTCAGCCTCTCGTCTCCTCTTCGCCAACAGAGCCTTCCCAACACTACTCGCATTCCCCTTCCCAATCTCACCATTAACCCACTCCCCGACCTCACACAACGCATCTAAATCCACCCCCGTCTCCATTCCCAAACTCTCAAAAAAATACACCAAATCCTCCGTACTCACATTCCCCGTCGCCCCGGGACTAAATGGACAACCCCCCAGTCCCCCAACACTAGCATCAAACCTCCTAATCCCATGCTCCAAACTCACCGCACTATTAACCAACGCCTGCCCATACGTATCGTGGAAATGCATCGTGATATCCTCGTTCCGGATTCCCGCCGCTTGCATAGCATGCAACAGCGCCGCCGTCCTCGGCGCAGTGCCCATTCCAGTCGTGTCCCCCAGGTCAATCTCATCAGCACCCATCTCCATCAAATCACATGCCATTTCCGCGACTTTGCGGGGATCGACATCATAGCCTTCAAACGGACATCCAAGAACCACAGAAATATACGCTTTTACTCTTAACCCATGAGCCTTTGCTCCCGTAATAACCTCTCGAAATCTATCAAGTGAAGTCGCAATATCGCAATTCAGATTCTTCTGCGTAAATGACTCAGTTGCCGCCGCGAAGACTGACATCTCGATGAACGGCGGATCTGACGTAGGCTCTGCAGCGGATTCATCTGGCACGGCTGATTCGTCTGCTTCGTAGGGTGAGGATTGGGGGGAGAAAGTTTGGTATGAGGAGGGGTGGGCGCGGAGTATTGAGAGGGCGTTTTCGAGACCGCGGGAATTAGGCGCAAGGAAGGAGTAGGCGATTGGGTTAAGGGATGTAGGGGGGTATTTGAGGAGGTATTCGAGGATTTCGCTTGAGTCTGCCATCTGCGAGATGATCAGTCGCTGTGTTGGTAGGGAACGATGGTGGCTTACCTGTGGCACCCATTTCGGGGCAACAAAGGATCCAGCTTCAATGTCTGTGAGACCTGTCTTTGCCAGCTTCTCAATCAATTCTATCTTGGTTGTTAAGGGTATAATCGTCTTCTCGTTCTGCAAGCCATCTCGTGGGCCAACTTCAATGACCTTGACGAGGTTGTCGGTGGCCTGATGTTGGTGATTGTGGTTCACAGCCGGCTCAGTAGCAGTAGCCAGACCTCGCAGCTGTCGAATTCGCAGGTTGCGATGGCCGCGTCGTAATACTGGTCGTAAGAACGACATCTTGCATGTTCATTGTTGTGTGGGACAATGAGGTGTGTTTGAAGGTCGAAGAAGAGAGCGGCTACAGACGGTGTGTGAAGAGTGCGGGGAAGCTCCTGCACGGACTATGTTTTTCGGAGCTCAAGAATAGGGGTCAAGGGCTGCAACAACTAGTCTCTTTCATCCTCATATATTTGTGTCTTTTATAAGATTTCGTATCTGCAGTCAATCACGAAATCCACCTCGCAGCATCTGTCCCCTCCAACTTCCTATTCGACCTCTGATAATACAAATGAAACCCCAAACTCAACACCGCACCCAGGGCCAAGAACCCCGCATTAATCCCATGGCCCAACCTATACAGCGGTTATCTTGCGCTTTATAAATCTACACACCAATAATCTATCTTGGACCTGTGAATGCAATATTAAAACCCGATGCCAGGGAGCCAGCAGTCGTTGAGCGAACGTTGTCTGAGACCCAGGCACAAAGAGAGGGGAGGCCTGCAAATACGCCGCAGGTGCTGAGCACGAGGAAGGCGTAGTGGGTTTTGAAAGCTACCGGGCAGAGCGGCTGGGAATTGGACTCCGGTCACCACGCAAAGCTTGCTTGCTAACTTCATAGTATTGTTGTCTAGAAGCTTGAAGACTGAAAATCTAGTAAGAATAGATGCACAATCAATATAGATCTACCGCTTGAGAATCAGAGAAGAGTGGACTAAGTGCTACTGTACAGATGACTTGCTCAACAATTCTCGAGACGCTACCCCTCCAAGAAGATGTTGTATCCCAGAAGCGGACATAATGAGCCGATACCCCACTCAGGTTTGACAGAAGTTGCATTTTAATGCCACAAGAGGACCATGCTTAACCTGGAGCTGCGTAAGGTTGTAAAATTGGGGAGTTATGGAGTTATAAAGTTGTTTTCCGACGCGTAACCGAAGTCCCGTGCAAAAGCACGTGCGACCGTAAGAAACCACCCAACTTCTGAAAATTAGCAATTAACCACCACTTTATAAATCACGATAAAATTGAATATATAAGAAGAATCAATTGATAACTAAAGGTTTTATCTGGCAGATTATCTACAAGAAGCGTTGTGGCCGAGTAATTGTTCGCGTAGCCGTTTTGCGTGCTTCCGGCACCACTACTACTACCGTGGGATCAAGAATTAGAATAGAACGTCGAATAGAGGTTTTCACTAGCGCTTTCACCTTAAAAAGAGCCTTCCTCTACTTTAGCACAGCCTTTATAGCTTTTTTGGCTTTAGCTACTATAGCTTTTTGCTGCTCTTTCTATGCCTTTTTAGCAGCCGCTTCTCGCTCTTTAACTACCTTGTCTACGGCGGCTTTAATTGCCTTTTAAGCCCTCTCCTTCGCTTTCCTCTCCTTTTCTAGCTTGTTCTAAAGAGCGTTCGCGGCTCTCTTAATCTTTCTTTGCAATTTGGCCTCTTCTTTAGCTGCTTTAGCGGCCTCCTTTTACTCCTAACACTCCCTCGCCTTAACCACTTGTCCTAGCAAGTAGCAGTTAATAATTCCCTTATTTGGCTCCCCGGCAAGGTTTAAACAAATACCCTATCGACCCTTCTTCTTTTAAATATCGATTGCCTTAAGCAAGCCTTTCTTTTCATGCTTTAAGCAAAAGACTTGCGCAAAGAGATGTAAAGTAGTAGCAAAGAGCTTCCTAACTTTGTCCTAAGTCGGCTCTAAGTTATATTACACATGAAACTAACAAATAGCCTTTATACTCTTTAGCGTTCGCATGCCTTAAAACTTCTCAGGTATTAAGAGCTTAAGTCGAGTAATTTTTTTAATAACCTCGGTGCTATTAGTTAGCTAGATGCTTAACTTAGCCTACGCCAATTAAATGTTTTCTTTAGTAAAAGCTTAGTCTTAAGATAGTTTAAAGTGCTCCTAAAATAAGCCTTTTATTATGCCGATTGTGCCGAGGGTAATATCTAGCAAGTAGTTAATCGAGACCGAGTAATAAGTATTTAAAGGTTAAAAAAGCCCGACGTTAAGTGGTTATAATCGGTAAGTTATATAAGGAGGCAAAATTAAAAGAATAATGCCGTATTAATTAGCCTAGTCGACAAAAGCTATATTAACGTGACTCGAGTGTCTATCTATAATTAAAAGGCGCTTTTATGTTAGCTGCGACGGCTTTATATAGCATTTAAAGACCTTTTTTAGCCACACGAGCCCGATCGCGTTATTTGACCACCTATTAGAAGAAACCGTAAAATGTGCCTTTAAATTCGTCTTTACTCTATTAACCCAAGTGCTTTATAAGTCGCCCGAATCGCCCTTATAGATTAAAAGTAGTAAAATCTATCGCCCGATCGCAGAAATGCAAGCTAAGCAACTAATAAACTCGCGACTCTTATCTTGCTTCGATTTAGTAACCCGACCCGATTTTAATGCCTCTTGTGTTATAACTCTCTTAAAAGAACGCTTTAAGCTAATTATAAACCCCTTTTTATCAAAGTTATATATGTTTTCCGCCGTGATTTTGTACTTCTTAATAACTATAGCAAGCTAGACGAAACTTACACATTAGCGCGTATTCAAATTAATACATAGGCGAAATAACACCAAAAAAGCACTAATAACACTAAAGAAGAGTTAAAACATTAAGGCGTACTCGGCGCCGGCTTATAAGTTATCAATGTTGCGGAGATATAGGCTCTTTAGCCTAATACTATAGCGCTTCACAAACTAGCCCACCCAATTCTTCCTTACCCGCTATCCCCTAATTTCCTCTGCAAGATTCTTGACAATATAACTAGTCGGCGGCATAAACCGATTAGTAAAGTAATTAATTCGCTAAATTAGGACCTCTTCTTGCTCGATTGTAAAGCATTAGTGCTAGAATAAATTGGCCTGCTAGCGTGTCTTCGTAAGCCCCCTAACGCGTCGAGAAACAGCAAAACGCGAGCATTTGTAACGTTCAGCTGCCTTGGCATAATCAGCGAACTCTCCTCTTTGAATTGCCTCTACTGCAGCCGTAATCCGAGCTAATTTGTCGATTCTAGCCATTTTTTGGTGTTGTGGTGGTTTTCTGAAAAAGCGTGCTTTTGCACGGGACTTCGGTTACGCTCTACTGCTTGTGCCGTAATCTGCCGGTAAGTAGCCTTATTCTTTTTTTAGATACTTGCTCCTCGGAGAACTAGTGATTTTGATATAGTAAGTATCTTGGAGAAAGGCTCTTATCTCTATCTAGGCTGCATTTGGCTGTTGTCGTAAAAAGTTCCAAAGACTCGTGGCGGCCTCCTTAGTCTATTGCGTGCGAGTTATGAGGTGTTAGAAGACTTGGTCGACAAGGCAGGCCTGTCACGATCCTTTAGTAATATAAATATTAGTAAATCATTTCTTCGTTCATTGTAGTGCGTGCAGTGAGGTGTGCGGGGCGAGAGGACAAAGTCATTGAGGATATACTGCACACGTCGCGGTGCTGTAAGATTTATTACGGGACAAGTCACGTCGCACCAATAAACATTGTGGATGGCGATGTTGTGGTGAAAGTGTACAGTAGGAAGTAAGTCAAGAAAGGTAGTGAAATTAGTGGCGTTACTAAAACCACACGGGGTATGAATATCATGGAGGGGCAATCTCAAGGACAAATTCACCTCGTGTCCCTGACTTTACCAGAACAACATCGACACACGAATGGAGGACGATCGAGCTCAGGTTGACCTTGGTGTTGCCGTGGATGTGGAGGAAAGATTGGAAGAAGCTGCCGCTCAAAGGCAGCCAAAGAAGCGCTTTGTGGGCAGAAAGGCAGCGGAGGCAGCTTCAACGACTGGCACAAATGTCAACGTGGAGGACAGCGGCGCAATCGAAGGCAAGAGCGCTTCTCATACACAATCTACTGTGTCTTTACTAATATCTACAAGTAGCTAAGCCGAGGCGGATGCCTCGAACACTAAATCAAGTCCCTCCCGAGATTCTCAACGATCCAGAGATCAACGCTGCCATTTCTCTCCTCCCTCCGAATTACTCCTTCGAAATACACAAGACCATCTACCGCATACGAACAAATGGGTCGAAGAAGGTGGCTCTGCAGATGCCTGAAGGTCTCCTCCTTTTTGCGACTACTATATCCGACATCCTCACACAGTTCTGCCCTGGTATCGAGACGCTCATAATGGGAGACGTGACATATGGAGCTTGTTGTATCGATGACTATACTGCAAGGGCTCTAGGATGTGATCTTTTGGTACACTACGCTCATTCGTGTTTAATACCAGTGGATGTTACGAAGATCAAGACGCTATATGTATTTGTGGATATCAGCATTGACACGACTCATCTACTGTCGACATTGGAAAAGAATTTTCCTGCGGGAAAAACAATAGCCATGGTTGGGACGATACAATTCAATGCTACACTACACGGAGTTCGAGCGCCACTGGAAAAGGCAGGGTACAATATTCTCATTCCACAGATTGCACCTCTGAGCAAAGGAGAAATCCTCGGTTGTACATCGCCCCGACTAGCGTCCACTGATGGTGTGGATATTATCCTGTACCTCGGAGACGGCCGTTTCCATTTAGAAAGTGCGATGATACACAACCCTTCAATCCCAGCATACCGTTACGACCCATATTCACGGAAGCTTACCCGAGAGAGCTACGACCATAAAGAGATGCATACGCTCAGACGAGAAGCTATCACCTCTGCCAAGTCAGCGAAGAAATGGGGGTTGATACTTGGTTCTCTCGGTCGTCAAGGAAACCCGCATACAATGGCAATGATCGAGAAGAAGCTCGAAGATCAAGGAATTCCCTACATCAATCTTCTGCTGAGCGAGATCTTCCCAGGAAAGCTTGCGATGATGGATGATGTGGAATGTTGGGTGCAAGTTGCATGCCCGAGATTAAGCATCGACTGGGGCTATGCGTTCCCAAGACCGCTGCTAACACCATATGAAGCTCTGATTGCCTTGGGTGCGAAAGAGGACTGGGCAAAGGCGAATAATGGAGTATATCCGATGGATTATTACGGAAAGGAAGGTCTGGGGAGGACGAAGGGTACCAAATTTATTGCGGCAACCGGTTAACAACCGATGCTGCATCAACTTGCGACTCATTGTTGAGCATATCAACGTCGCTGCACTTCTAGCTCCGACTCGCTGTCTGGAGGGACACGATTCACAGCTTCTTCCGATTCTGCCCGAATATCTAGGAACTTGCGAAAGTGTGAAGAATAGCAGAAACAAAAGAATACCAGGACGCTTCGAAGTACTGACCCTTAACCGCTAGGATGTTTGGACTGATTTCAGACAAAACTCTCTTGAACTATTGGCAAAGACTAGCTTTCACAACAAATCCGGCTCATCGCAGAAATCTCACCAGCGGACTCCTCCCTCGCAACCTAACTTTAGCCGCCCCATTGACCTTCGGAGCATCGTTGACATGGTTTCCTGTTGTGCCGTTGCTTAATGAGCCGTTCGTCTTCGCGAGCCTATCAACCTTCGCACTGCTGACCGAAAGACCATTAACGCCGCACCAAAATGCCTATTGAATCCATTTAGTTTACCAGGCTTTTTAGCAGCAGCCTCGATAATTCTCTCCTCCTCCGCTTGCGCGTTTTACGTCTATCCAGTATCGCTTACATCAACATACGCCTCAATACAGTCTCCATTCCGAGGAAACCCTCTCATCAATCCCTTGTGTCTCTTCAACGCAGCGTTCATTTCATCGGCGCTCACATCATTCAGGAATGTGCATTAGCCAATTAGATTTGGGACCGCGGCTCTCAGAAGACCATCAAAGTGTTTTGAGGATTGCTGCCGTGGCTTTTGCGAGAATCTGTTCGTGGAAGAGGTGAAGATCCACTGAGAGACCGGCGCGAGAGAAAAGGGAGAGGAGATGGCAGTGCTCGGTATCGCTAATTAAGCTACGGGAATTTGCGAGAGTGGCGGAGTAGGCCATGTCGATTGAGATGGCGTGGCCGCTGCGGAGGGGTCTCTCGGGCACAAGGTCGTGGAGTGGTGACCAGCTAATATCGTCAGCACGAGAGCCAAATCTCGGGTCCGGTATGAAGGGTCCACACGTATGTCCATAAGAAATTACTCGATCTAGTCCAATCTCGTCGTCTCCAACTTCAACATCTTATGTATGCCTTCCCGGTGTATCTTACTGCAGCATCGATCAACTCCTTAGGTGAACCATCAGCTTTTCCGAAAGACTGCTCGATCAACTGCTCACGGTACTTTTCAAGCAAGTGAAAGTATCGAGATGAGAATAAGTTGAGATCTTGATTAGCTCTGCGAAGCCCTTTCAGATTTGTGCAGTGGGGAGAGTGCGCAGAAATGTGAAATCGAGGAATGTGTGGATGGGAGCGTGGTAGGCTCGGAGACGGTTCTTGTAGTTGCCGTAGTTGACAGTCACTTTAATAGAGACAGAGGCGTCAATCAGCCCAATTACAGTTGTCAGGATGCGGATAAAGTTTGTGTTGCGGCGGTAGGTAGCGCACGCGAACTTAGGAGACGTCAGTCAGTGC
>Ga0302325_10013929_pt1 | contig 17134 bp, 14 predicted proteins | sample Palsa_T0_2_FD_201948 | JGI IMG/M metagenome (GOLD analysis project Ga0302325, IMG submission 201948) | Peat permafrost microbial communities from Stordalen Mire near Abisko, Sweden - Palsa_T0_2 | ecosystem: Environmental > Terrestrial > Soil > Palsa > Peat permafrost | place: Sweden: Abisko... | reverse complement strand
CCGTGGAAGTTTGAAACGGAAACCGTGGCAGATACTCCGGATGCGAGTGTGATTGGGGGACGATCGTCCTAGTTTCCTGGGGAGAAACGGGGGCTTGAGATGAGAAGAGTGGAAAGGGGACGAACCGCGCGTGCGTTGATCTGATGAGATCGAAGTGAGTCGTGATCGAGGAGATCTCAGGGGAGAGCTCTGTTGTGTCACGTGAAGAGGGAAAGGGGCCCAATCGAGTGAACCCCTTTCTTTACGGAATCTGATGTTTCAGAAATCGTGATGTTTGTACGGTACTGTATGGAATTCACTCTCTAGCGAGAGCTTGTCGTGGCTCTCGATAGTTCTCTGTAGTTCTCTTGCATTTGCGGCCCAAAATCCCCCAGCAACGGCTTCGTCTGCAAAAATACTAGTGGTATGTCACCATCTCGCTGCTGTTGGTATGCCAAACCCCACACCATGTATTCGCTTTCAAATCAAGATCTGATAATCTCGCTTCAGAATGCAACTGTTGCATGTCGTAGTCGTGTTGACCTGCTCTCTTGAACATTTTCTAGGTTTGACCCTTTCCTTCTGGAATTTCGTTAGAAGATGCGCTGTCATTGGAGTGGTCGCGGTGTTTCTTCTCCGAGCCAGAGGCTGAGGACGATAAGCTCTCGAACCAAGCCCGAGTCAATTTAGCGGTCTTTCACTCATTCCAATTTTGCTCCATCTACGCCAGCCTCGAAGTCCGAGCTATTTTGCAGGCAGAAGTTTAACAGCCCCATCTGATCCACCTCGTAGTTCTAAGATAAATCCCACGTTCACGGCCGCTTCAATATTATCCTCCGCGTCGACTTTCCCAAACAAGCCCCAAAAAGTCTCCTTACCTCGTAGGCTCCTCTATTCCCAATCCACACCCTTAAAAACCCCACAGGAAAACTTACGTCAACATCATCTCGGTATCTAGAATACGAGCAAATGACCAGGTCTCCTAGTCTCGACCATCTTATTAGATCCGCTTCTTGAAAGAAGAGGTGTCACTCGCACAGTCCACATATTCCGATTCCAAATAAACAGATAGAGCTTCCAATCCTAGCCATCTAATCAGATTCGTTACAAGAGAGAAATGCCGCTGGCACAGCTGCACAGTCCGCAGTCTAACACCGAGCCCTCGTTTGAACAGACAGAACTTTATTCGGATAAGGACAAATGAGTAAAGCTTCCGATCCCAGGCATCTAATCAGATTATCAGATCCGCCACCACTTGCAGAGGAGGAGAATGTCACTCGCACATCGTAACATCTAACACCGAATTCCCTATCTCCGCACCAGCCGCTTCTGATTCCGCCCGTGTAGATACAACTCATCAGCATCTCAACAGATCCAGTATGTAGCGCCCTTCGTGATCGCAAAGGTGTCGTCATACCGACTTCCCGGCGATGACTCTTCCATCGTTCTCACTTCGCCACCGACATTGTCCCCTTCCGCAGTACGGAGTCGACGTCGGATCAGATCCGAGCAGAGTGATCAAACTCTAACCAAGACTTCCAGAAAGTCCACCCCACCCCCTTTCAAGCTTGTCACGGAACCATGGTCTCCCGGGTGACATTTGATACTTGACCGTTTTCATCTTCCTATTCTTAGGCTCTATCTCTTGGCAGTGTTGCCATCGGAACAGAGATGCAGCTTTAGTCTAAAGCTTCCTCTACGATTCATAACTCCTTTCTATCTGGAGCCTCAAGTTCGTCTTCTACTATGTCATAGAAAGGAACTAAATCGTTCTGAAAAGCGTGTTGAAAATGACAGCAACTTGCCAACATACAATGCTTCATAATAATGGCGTGGTCAGTGGATAGCCAGTATCTTCCAATTCAGTCGAAAGCCGAGTCTTTGTGCTGCCGTCTCACTCTCCGTTTGCAAAGGCAGCCAGGTCACAGGCTTCACACCAGTTCTATCCATCCAACATTCACCCAACAGCTAGCTCACAATGAACAACAGGTGCAGATTACCGGCGCAATTCCTTTCTAAGGAGTGACTCTTCAGCGTGATTCTTCTGTGTGTTATGGGACGAATTACCTCGAATGCTCGGGAAAGGACATCATGTGAGAAAACCAGACTCCCAGGCAGCTCTAGTCCGGCTACCAGATCTCCAGGTTCTGTCCATCTGGGAACAAATGCCAACCTGCCGCTTACAAGACGCGCTACAACTATGTTGCGGGTACTGCGGCGTCTAGACCCAGAACATGTGGTTTCCATGATATGGCGTATGCTCTTGTGGGATTCGTAGACATTCTGAGCCATTAAGCTGCAGGGCAGGCTTATAGAATTCATCCGGTGTGGCCTGAACTGATTTGGCCATATCTGAACGACTGTGTTAGAATCAAGTGGCGGCGGAATAATGTCACCCTGCACACTTGGTCGTCAGATGGTATGGTAAGGAGCTTTACACGCCCCCGCAGACAACGTGAAGATGGATTTCCGGTTATTATTTCAGATTGCTTCTTCGTATCGCGACACTTTCGCGGTGTTGGTAATAAGATGCAATGACCTCGGACAGAGACCCACCGCAATAAAGCACAACGCCGAGCTCTGCGCCAAGACATGCCAGAATCGGAGGGTCGTCGATGAATGTATACTGTTCTCCATCCCTAAGTTTAGGATATACCGCTGAAATAGTCTCCGGGGCGACGAACTCTGGCCCGAAAATATCGAGGTTTACTCGCGGCAGTACGTGGGTTCTCTCTAGTACAGATCAATCAGGTGTCCATGAGACTAAGCCTTCAAGACGCTCCGAATGATACGAGTCGTCAAGTTCAGAGAAGAGCATCCTGTCACTCAGCCAATGGGCAGCGGAGGGATATACTTCTGCACGACTCATAGAATAGTTGATAGGACACTTCAGATCTTCCAAATCAGACGCAAATCCAAGGTGAGCAAAGATCATGTCCTTCGGATCCGTGACGCCCAGATCTCTTCGAGCTCGTCGCAAGTCCAGCATCGTTAAACCCAAGTCGGGAACTTTCCCTCCTGACTACACTGCTTTCTGGTGGTTCTCACGAGCGCGATGTATTTCGTTGAGCAGCTTAGAACCTTGTAGAACCTCTGGGCTTCCACCTGAGTATCCTGACTCTATAGACCAAGTCGTTCTATTGTAAAGGGGCCATAGGACGCGATATTTCCGAACCAGAACTCTAGGATCCTTTGAAAATATGAGCTCTTGAAAGACCCAAACTGTTCAAAACAACGCCAGGTTCAGCACCAATTCAAGAATTTCGGATGAGGAGTGTGATCTATCAAAGTTCGTTGAGGCCCAGCTGTCCCCCTTTTTCCCTTGATCTCAATAGGACCCGGGTAGATCACCGTATGATCCGCCAACGAATATATCCTTCCCACCATCGCAATTTGTCCCAATTTCTCCTCGTCGTCACGTTAGTTGATACAAATCGCGTCTGCCCAAACCAGCAAGGCTCTGCTCTCGGGGCGCAAGTCCCGCAAGGTTGAGTAAAGATTCATCGTTATCTAAAGGGGGTTTCCATCAACGCAAATGGAACTAGTGTTGTTCGGGCTACCCTAGACGTAGGAAAGTGCTATGTAGTGATCATAGATATCCGCATATTTCATGAGCGTCGTGTGATCGAAGTCAACCTGCACTTCACCCATCCTGGACGAAGCTGAGTGAAGACGAAGTAATCGAATGCTGTCGGGGTCATCGAGCGGTCGGTAATGAAATCCAGATCTAACCAGAGAATTCTCTACTAACTTGCTCGCCATCTTGGATGTTGATTGTGGAAGAAGTTGAAGAGTGTTTATTGCCTCGATTGAGGTCTAGTTGGTAGATATCACGTGATATAACCTCCAGACTCATATTTGGAGATACCATGAGTTTTCAACAGGCATATCCTGCTATGATCAGCTCCCTTCTTGAATGACGGAGAAAGAATAGCAGCTCAGAAGTCAACAATTTTCTGCTATAACAGACGCAACCTGATCCACTGGTGAGGGTTGTCTGAGTATACCCCTGTTTATCAGAGCGAAAGCAACTTCTCTAATATCCGATCTCTAGAATTCTTCAAGTGGCTTTCGAAACTTTTCTCTAATGTCGGTGGTCACCGCCCCTGACTAGCGTGTTTGATTCATCTAACTTTAGATCAATCTACAGATAAAAAGCAATTCAGACGAGAGAAGGAAATGGATTCGCCTTCGCCTTGAAACAGAGCAACAGCCTCATCGGCCAAGCCTCAAGGACCAAGGCTGTGAGCGGCCTCCTTTAATGCGATCAACGATTGTTAGGAATTGGGAACGGGCAAGTTATCTGTCTCTTGTTGCAGCATCGCCTCGGCATCTTCTCTAGATACAGGGTTCACAGAAAAGTGGGTAAAACGTTTTGAAAGGAAACAGTTGAGTGTAGAAAACCAAATCTAAAAAGACAAACCTGTGATACAAGGAAAGCAGAGACTGCTGGAGTGCTGAAAGGAGGAAGGCACCAAGGGCAAAGTATCACATCATAAGCGACTGCCATCTATCCAGATTCTTGTTAGGAAAGGCGCCGGTCCTGGTGGTCCTACCAAACCATTGGGATTTCGATGGCTCCCAACAGCACCAATCAGCGGATTCCCAACTGCTCAGTCCAGCTCGCGTGAGACTCCTTATCGGATCAACTCTCGCTAGGCTTGTCGACCCCCAATGGACCGCCCTGGGATCTGTATTTGCTTCTTTGCATTGCCGGATTGCGATCGAGCTCGTGGGTGTGCCTCCACTTTGTCAGCAAACTCCTCCGATTATCTCGCAGCCCTCCCCAGAGATTCTCCCGTTTTCCTGACTGCGTGTCATCCAAGAAAATTTGCTGGGTCGAACGACGACTGTGCCACCGACTGCACCATTGAACGCGGGGATCGGAATCTCTATCTGTGCACCATATCCTGCGCTCCCGCGTACGATAACGGAGACCGAGGCTGCGGACGTCGATCCAGGAATCCGACAATACGGTCTGCGCCAACTGGGAGCTGCTTGTCTTGTTTCGAGTTGCCCCCACCATATGGCGGCAATCAACGATGCCAACCCAATAGCGGTGCTAGGAGGAGGCGGGGAATTCTCCATGAACCTGGATAATGGGGTTGCGCATGGAAGCGGGGCAACAAAGAAGAAGTCGAGGAGCAGCAGAGATGCTGCCGCGATCAAGAGACGTTGTGTTAGTACAGCTTGTATTGCCTGCCGGAGGCGGAAATCGAAGTGCGATGGGAACACCCCGAGTTGTGCCGCTTGCTCGAGTGTATATGGTACAGGTGAGTGAATCTTCAGATGAATCCAAGAGCTTTAGACTGATATCTGTAGAATGTGTATACGACCCGAACAGCGACCATCGAAGGAAAGGCGTCTATAAAGAGAAAATCGATAGTCTGAAGACGAAGAACTCTACCCTGCAGACCTTGATACAAGCGATATTGAATGCTGCAGAGGACGATGTGCCGAACCTAGTACACCAAATTCGAACTTGCGAGAGTCTAGACGACGTTGCGGACAGTATACTTAAACAGGAGCAAGGTCTTGAGGATGAGGACGAGGAATATGATGACAATCCCGCGTATACTACAACATCGCTACCCACCTTTGAAACTGAGTTGTCGGGGAAGATGGGAGAGCTGCGACTCGAAAATGGCTCCGTCAGATTTTTGGGGGGAACCTCGAACCTGATCTACTTAGATCCAACAGATGATGATGACGGAGGAGATGGATCAGAGCTTGTGGAACAGCAAGATGATCCTTTGGCAAGTTGGACAACTGTTACGAATGATACCGAGGTCATTGTGCATCTCATCAACATGTATTTTACATGGCACTATCCTTTCTTTACAACGTTGTCGAAGAGTCTTTTCTACCGAGATTTCCTCCTGGGGAAACCGCAAGGATCGCCGAAACGAACAGTGTACTGTACTAGTCTCTTGGTCAATGCAATGTTAGCACTTGGATGCCATTTTACAAACTCTCCGAAGGGTTGCGCCGATCCAAACGACGCGACGACCAAAGGGGATGCATTCTTTGCTGAAGCTAAAAGACTGATTGTGGATAATGACGAATATGAAAAGCCAAGGTTGACCACGATTCAAGCCTTGGCTTTGATGTCTGTCAGAGAAGCAGGATGTGGTCGGGAGGCCAAAGGTTGGGTGTATTCAGGAATGAGTTTCCGCATGGCCCAGGACATGGGCTTAAACCTGGACTCTGGTGGAATGACTAATAACAAGGAGCCGATGGGTGAGAAAGAAATCGATGCTCGAAGGGTCACCTTTTGGGGCTGCTTCTTGTTCGATAAGTGCTGGTCTAATTATCTCGGGCGATTACCCCAGTTACCTGTTGCAAATATCACAGTGTCGAAGTATGATGTATTTCCTGACGAAGATGCCGATATCTGGTCACCATACACAGACAATGGAATTGGCCAATTACATTCGCAGGCGTCTCGGACAAGAGCCATAGCTTTACAGCTCTCGAGTCTGTGCGAAATCAGCAGTGATTTACTGATCTTCTTCTACCATCCTCAGCATCTTGAAAAGTCTGTTGGGAGAGCACAAGAGTTGAAGAAGTTGAGTGGGTTGCAAACAAGACTAGAAGGATGGAGGAGAGACCTTCCAAAGGAGCTCGAGCCTAAGGAGGGGCAGTTGCCCAATGTCCTGCTGATGCAGTGTGTTGCAACTCTCATGTTACAAAATTACTTGTACTAACAATATCGCAGCATGTTCTTCCATCTCTTATATATCCACCTCTTCCGGCCTTTCCTCAAGTATAATCCCTCGACTTCACCACTGCCATCTCACGTCTCACCTCGAAAATTATGTACTCAAGCGGCTGGGTCAATCTCCAAACTTATGCGCCTCTATAAACGTACCTATGGTCTGCGCCAAATCTGTAACATAGCTGTTTACATTGTCCACTCGGCTTGCACTATCCACTTGCTGCAACTTCCTGAAAAGACCGCAAAGCGAGACATAATCCATGGTGTCAAACATCTCGAAGAGATAGCTGAAGACTGGCTCTGTGCCCGCCGAACCCTCAGTATCCTCAGTGTCCTAGGTCGAAAGTGGAAGATCGACCTTCCCGAAGAAGCAGCTACAGTATTCGCCCGGACGGATGCAAAATATGGTTATTTCAGTACGGCAGATGTGCCTTCACCAAAACACGAACTCGTTGTTGCTACTCCTCCATCAACTGCCTCGTCCCCTCGCACGCCACAACCGCCTCCACAGACGCAAAATCGTGTGAGAAACCAGAATCAGCTGCAGCAAAGTCTTTATAGTTATCAACCCGACAACCTGAATATGGGTTCAAATCTCATTTCCGTATCGAGGCCCCAAATGCAAAACACAATTCCAGTTCAGTCAGTGCAAAACCAGGCCACTATTAATGCGGGCAATGGCATCGGCTCAATGAATACAATCCCCAATTCACCGCTCGCTTCGATCCCATATCCTCGTCACCCTTACACCAACACTAACCCTTCATCACGCTCGAAAATAACTCCTTCCAACGATCTTCCACGCGCAAACTCGGGAATCCCATCCGAAGCTTCAGGCGCTGGAACTCGACAAGTCAGTCCGAATACCATATTTGGAGGCGTAGATGCCTTAGCCGAGAGCCAGGATTGGTGGCTACGAGATCAGGCCAGTCTTGCAATCGGATTTGATAATTGGATGGCGAATAGTGTAGGGGAGATGGGCGACAGCGGGAATGGGATGAGTGCCGGATTGCCTGTAGGTGAGCTAGATCCAATGGCCGGGGCAGGGGCAGGATTTTATATGCCACCGAGTAATGGAAGGGGGAATGATGGTTTTGGTGATGATGATTGGACGACTTATAGTTGAAGATGTTGGACATGATGATTTCTACGTAGCATGCACGGACGACTGATGATCATGAGGTTACGGTATATAAAATAAGATAAGGTAGTTCGGTCAGACAACGCTTGGGCCACGCCCACCTCAGCCCATCTCCCCTGGTTTTCTTTCATTGCACTTTGCGGTTGAAGAGGCGAGATTGGGGGTATTAAGTTAAACGTCTAAATTCTTGTTATAATATCCGGTTTATAAAAGGCCAGGTTGATACGCACAAGTGGTCTAAGTCAGTCGAGTAGGGAATTAACTGCCTACTCTACTCTACTCTAAACTTGCGATATACAACAAAAAAGCTCGTCGGAATTTTCACGCTAATAAGTAGCATCAAAAGGACCAAATGAAAAGTAACTTGAAACCCTCAATTTCCAAGGATATTTGGGACATTAAAACCCCCCCTTTGCCTTTCGAAGGGTGCGATGTGCAACAAAACCTCATGACGAATGAATTCACTTCTCACACTGTTATCATTCACTGAAGGGGAAATTCTCAAGTGAAGTGACTCTGGCATCTACTGCCCTCGATAACAATCGTGGACACTCAACCACCCGTAGGAGATCTTGCAATAGTGGTGTGATGTGAAACAGAATATCTCGAAGACACATTCACTTTAATTAATACTTGGTGCAAGCGATCAGATGAAAATGAAAATCCACTTGAAAATCCGAATGTTGAAGGACTTTTGGGACGTATTGTGAGAAGCGCGATGGTGCAACAAAACACGCCCCATCTCAATTCACTTTGAATTCTCGAGATTAGATGAAAAGAGTAACTCTTAATTGAGACGTGTTTTTACGCGGTGCGATTTGCAACAAAACACGCCCCATCTCAATTCACTTTGAATTCTCGAGACTAGATGAAAAGAGTATCTCCTGATTGAGACGTGTTTTACGCGGTGCGATATGCAACAAAACACCCCCCATCTCAATTCACTTTGAATTCTCAAGATTAGATGAAAAGAGTATCTCCTGATTGAGACGTGTTTTACGCGGTGCGATGTGCAACAAAACTTTTCTTCTCTTATTCACCACTACACAGAAATGAGATGAAAATCTGTGATTCGACATTCACTACTCAGCGTCAATGTCTGAGAATTAAGAGACCACGACTTGCGGTCCAATAGAATCACTCAATTCACCAAAAGTCATCGTCCCATCTCTTCAGCGCATGGAGTATCTCTCTCAGTTTCGGCCCCTGAAACCAATTTGTCCCCTTGCTGAAATCAGTCTTCTCTCTCCTCTCCAAAACTCCTCCGCCTTCTCCAACTCCACCTTCCACCACCCCCTCACCTCCTCCTGAGCCTCTTCAACTGTACTCTCTAAAACGACCTCTCTCTCTGCCTTCTTCAACACAAACATATCCCCACTCTCACAATCGGGAGCTTCTGTTCCAGTTCCTTCCCACTCCTCGTACAAGCAAGAATAAGCTCTTTCAACGCCAATGGTGTTCTTCTAAAATCCCGAAACTCTAAATCAGGAGCATACTGATACTCCATCCAAGCCGATTCTTCAGGATACGCTTGCCCCTCAAAAATACACCAAAGTGTCCTGCCTAACATAAGCACTTCCGTCGCCTCCTGCTCCTCAAGCGTAAAACAGATCCAAGGAGCACAATACCCTTGCTCCGAATCATGGTAAATCTCCGACAGCATTGGCGTACTGTCTCCCATATACTTCTGCGACAGCCCTCTATATTTCTCCCTCACTTCGACAGAATATCCTCTGAATTCGCAAGCTGCAAGATCACGTCCAGGTAGTTGATTTCCGGTGCAGGACAATGTGTCAATACACCCCTTTGCTCGAAATCTACTATCACTAGATTATTATTCTCATCTAGCACTAAATTCCCTAGTCGTATATCGCTGTAAAACCGGTTGGTTTTCGCGGACGTGGATAAGTGATTCGGTGAGTTAGATCGACCACTTCGTTTGCATGCATAGTGCAACTTCCCCTGTGACGTGAGACTAGGGCTGACGTTGTGGCGAGAGCCGTTTGGGAGATATGAGATTGTGAAGCCGATGATAGCACGCTTGGAGCTAAAGCCGCATTTTCTTAGTTACCAGTTGGAGCGATTTTCCAATGATGTAAGGGTGAGGTGGCATAGTGAGGAGGACCTTGAGTTCATGGTCTATGTACCTTGAAAAACTTGTCAGGGCTTTGAGAATCACGACCTCTTTTTCTCCATCAGATCGTGGAGTCTGAGCAAGACAGACACTGTCGCGTAATTGAAGCAGGACCCGGACCTGAGAAACGTCCATCGTGAGTGGAAAGCTTGAGGCGGGTAGATTCCATCAGTCACGCAAGGGAAAGCAACCTCATCTTCAGACCATGGGCTTGAACCTTGATTTGAGATCTTTCAAATAGAGTGGTAGGTCTTTAAACAGAATTCTGGAACTAAAAGCTAGGCTCTTGTAGAAGCTTTTAAAATCTGGGATAGTTTTGGTCCACAGCTCCAGGGCTCTCAAAATGTACCAAGAGACGGACAGTAGGGAGACTTGGGAGTCTTTGAGGTAGAAAGCTGTGTTGGACTGGAGGAGTGAGCGAAAGTTAGATGCGAGAGTTGAGAGTTCTGGGATGAAGGTGTCAATCCACATGGGCAGAAGGGGTTGAAAAAGTGAGGATGGTGTAGAATTGAGTGCCGATTGAGGTGCAGCCATGGATTCGCCATCTAGGAGAAGGGAGGGGATCGAGACTGTCGATTCTATTCTTCGGGTTGAGCTGTGAACTATCCCATGGTGGTGCTTTATCAAGGTTGTTACTGGACGAGTGTGAGGAAATGAGATCTGCGAACGCGGCGGTCGGGTGGATGCTGAGTGCTATCGTACTTGTATGGATGTTGATTTCCATGGCTCCATGACTGTTGAGACACAGGCGGTTTCAATTTCATAGAGAGTCTAGATATCTTGGGGATATGTCGGGCATTCGGATCATTGGTTGAAGAAGATCGAGGATGTTAAAATCTTGGAGAGCTTCCTAACGCATCAGCTTTAGCGAAGGCCCCTTACTGTAGCACGTGCAAACATTAGAAATATCACGGGATCAGTCAAGGGAGAAGAGGAGACCGAATCTTCGTGAAGAAGTCTGACACGAATCAGTTATTCTTAAGTATGAAGAATCTATTCTAAGAGTCTAGGCTTCGACTCCCAACGGATGGGCTTTTATATCCCGTCCGATACCAGAAATTTCACATCGTCTCCATGTTAAGCGGCTTATGCATTCGTGAAGCAATAGAGATATAGTTGGGCTCATTCTCAAATGTTAAGATCCCATGTCGAACAAAGAAATCCAGAATAAGACATCCGGTGAGTGGCGCAAACTCTCCTTTCGCAAGCGCCTCCTCCATTTGCTCTACATTGAGCAAAACGATTTCCTGCACGGCGGCCTCTCCTGGGACAAGAGTCATATCTTTTGGGAGCTTCAGCTCGTAGCAGAATTGAACCTCGGGAGAGAGGAGTCCTTTTTCGCCTCTGCTGTAGTCATCGGTGACACATCTATAGTTGACGGTACCACATGGAACCACATTCTTCCTAACAAAGTCGGGGGAGAGGGCAGCTTCCTCCCAACCTTCTCGCAGCAAACACTCGAACGGAGACTCACCCGTAGGTAAACTTCCTCCAACTGTGCTATCCAGCATATTTGGGTAGCTTCTCTTCCAGGTAGCACGGCGTGCGACCCAGATGCTGATCCCTTCCGGATTGTCTTGGTAGGCAAGCAATTGTACGCCGTAGGTCAGAACGCCGAAGAGCTGAGCAGCGCATCTTTCAACACTGACAGCAAGCTCTTTTCCAGGCCCATAGACTGGGAAAAGCTCGTCCCTCCAGTCCGCAAACACTTCTAGGCTTTTCTTTTCCCGCTCCGCGATCAGGGTATCATGCATATTCTTGTTCCTCTCTTCCAAATTGGCCCCCAGCAGCTTCAACGTTCTGTGTTCATAGTCGACTTCCCATTGGCTTCCCCAGCTGATAGCCTGGACTATATTTGGCAGTACATGGCCGAAGGTACCTTCATAACCGCTGATGAGGAATTTGTAGAGGAGTTCCGGGTTCTTGGGTGACCTAAACCGTGTTAACAAGTTCCCTAGAGCTGCATGTTGATGACTCACTCACTGATCGCACTCGTCGAGGTAGTCTAAATATGACTTCATTATGAGGAAGCTGGGAATGTGGTCTATGACAGCTAGGAATCCAGCCTTTGGTAGAGGCACGCCGCTCTGGATGGATTCGCCGCGCCAATAGGCCAAGGGACTGTGCTGCAGTATCGATGATGCTCTCGGCCAAATTACGCGTCTGGTCTGGAGTCCCAGGAAAGGCTGAGGTGGTGGTTGATCTCTAAATTGCTTTTCTCATAGGTCAGGTTGGGGAATTGCCGCAAGGCTACAAATCTGATTCCGAATTCAGGGGGAGCTACGGTTGCCCAAAGTGGCCAACTACGACGCGACGACATCCATAATCCATTTCTTTCCAGCTCTGCTTTTCCTTCTCGACTTCTTTACATTTACTTTTCAACATCTCAAGCCTTTGGCATCAGATTAAAGTAATGCGAATGAAATGATTCAAGAATTTTTCATCGGAAGCAGCATTGTACGAGCTTACTCTACCTTCAAGTGAAGCGCGTTGCAGCTCAACTCACCATGGTTTATTGCCTGAAGCGGCGTAAATCTCAAATGCTAAATTGATTAAAGAGGAAGGAGTAAGGGATGGAGAGACGGCTCCAGCGATTATCTAGTTTTGTATATTTGTGGTCCACATGCTTCGTGATGGGGGAAGAGCCGGAAGGCATTGCTTGATGGAAAGAGCAGACTCGGCGCAGGGCTGACGTTTGGATGTGGCGTCCAGGATGCTTGACCAGGCGCCACGTGCAACCTTCGCTCGAAACATGAGCGGGATAACGAGAGATCAAGCGGGAATATTCGTACACCGATATGAAGATATATCACACTGGTAATGCTCTTATCAATCAGGCTTCCGGTGGGTTTCAAGATAGCTTTCATGGTGGCCTTGAAGCCCTTTCTATGATATAGGAATCATCTTGTCTCCTTTCCTCATGAGTTTGTTCACCCAAAACGTTCGTTTCTCTTCAATATTTTGGAGAGCGAAGTAGAGATATCATTCAACACCTCCGTTGTGTCTTCTCCTCTCAACCTTGATATCATGGGCGCTTTCGTTAGGCCGCCTGCACGACAAGTGTCTACCCAAAGTTGTGACTTGACCGGTGTTGTTACCATTTCCTACCGAGATCTCATAGCGTGCAATGGTAAGATTGCTTGATACAAATCAAAAGCAGTCGCTTACTCAACTGTCTAGGCGACTACGGTTTTGATATAAATTCTCGGGGCCGACAACTCAAATCTGACTCCGATTTGGAAAACTGGTCAACCACAGGTAATGCTGAAGACAATGAGGACGACGCCTTGAAGATTATAATGGAGCGAAGTGGCCCCGAAGAGAATACTAACATGCTGAAGCGTGGTTATGATGATGTGGACCACAAATCGGGAGCGTTGACTTCGAAGACTCAGGTAGGTTGAGATTCTCAGGATCCAAGGAGTATTCGAGAAAAAGCTAGAAAGATTGCAAAGATATCGCGATCTCTACCTGCAAGGAAACAAGGTTAAAGATAAAGGCAATTTAAAGGAGATAGCAGCACAGTACCGGGTCTGAACATGGGGGCTTTTGGCCGGTTCTCGGGTCCGTATACATCCCGACACTCACGGACTCTTGCATAGGGGAGTCAAAGAGAGCTGGGTAATAGGTATTCTTTCTCCGGGTTCATTTACGGGACAACAGCTTCCATTTTACCAAATTGTGCAGACATGGAAGCACAACGCAGCGAATGCTTGATCGGGGAGGTGTTAGTCATCGGCCAAGATATCCCGCTTTGGCTCGAATCAAGCTTTTGATATCGAAGCGAAAGGATTTTACGGCGGGAGGCTCTGCCGAATCTGCATGCCCTTGGATACAGTGCTCTCACGTTCTCCTCCTGTTCAACTTGACAACCGGGTTTTGCAGAAGTTGTGGAGATAACAATGAGACTTTTCGGCTCATGCAAGACATTGCACTTAAATCTCCTTATGAGATAATTCAAGTCAATCAAACTTTATAAATGTCAAGATTGATTTAAACATCACGGGAGCGGAATACCGATGTTGGAACGGAAATAATGGAAGCCTGTTAGATAACGCCGCCGGTGATTTTGTCCCACCTCAGCCGACCCCTGTCGGATTCGAGAGTCAAGGCGCATTTTCTATGACGTGCCGAACACCCGCGCTCTTCCCCTCAAACCTCTGCCAGTGATTTCCACTCTCTGCCTAGCCCAGCGCAACCAGCACGGTCATAACCAAAGATGTCCAAGTCTTCCCTGTCTTGTTGCTCTGGCGCCGATTGCCGTCCGAGATCCAGCTGTGCCATTGGACGCTCTCGAAGGCGACCAACTCAACGGTGAGTCGGTCCCTTCTTCCTCTTAATTCCCGTCTCTATCTCCTTTTGACTTCTCACTGCATTACGAAGTCTCCTTTACATCGCCCAGTGACGAGGCTCCATTAAACTCCTGTTGAGACCTCAAGAATCATATATATTCTCTGGTTGTGACGCCAGGTGGGACATATTTCTGTTATCAACGTCATTTGATAAGAAAGCCTTTTTGCCTCTTTGATTTTAACAGGAACACCGACCTCAATTCCCTGTGCTTCTTATACACCCAATTACATTGCTACAGACAAATATCATCAATGGCAGATTCCGACGAAAGACCGCCGCGGTCGGGGAGGAATACTTCGGGGGCGGCATCGAGAAGATCTAGGGCCTCTCACTCATCGTCCCCTGCGCCACTCACTCGACTGGTTTCTGGGAATTACCTCGATGACCAATCTCAATATCAAGGCCATCGTTATCATGAGGAGCACGAAGAGGCAGTCGAGCATGACGAGGACAGCAGCGACGAGACTGATCTCACCGAGAAAGATACCCAAGACACAGAGGAGGATCTACAAGGATCAAGGGAGAGTATTGTGCCAGAAGTAAGAGATGGAATAGAAGATCAACGAGATGTGGAAGCTGGGCCAAAATTGGAGAAATCGAGGACGTCGAAGAGTGGGAGGAGTACAAGAGATCCAAATTTAGTCACTTGGGATGGACCAGAGGATCCAAAAAATCCAAAGAATTGGAGATGGCAGCAGAAATGGGCGGCGACTTTCGTTGGTGAGCAGACTCCGTTTATTTTGCCAGAAAATAAGACTTAACAGTTGACAGTCTCATCTTTCACTTTCATCTCCCCTGTATCATCGTCAATGGTTGCACCAGCACTTACGGCTATTGCAAGCGAGTTCCATATCACAAACGAAGTCGAGCTCTCGTTAACCCTGTCTATATTCGTATTGGCTTATGCAATTGGGCCGCTCTTCCTAGGACCATTATCAGAAATGTACGGCAGAGTTATTGTCCTCCAGACCAGCAATCTTCTCTATCTATTTTTCAACCTGGGCTGTGGTCTAGCCCAAACCAAAGGACAACTGATCGCCTTTCGATTTCTCTCTGGCCTAGGAGGCAGTGCTCCCCTTGCACTAGGTGGAGGTGTTCTTAGCGATCTCTTCACAGCCGAAGAGCGTGGGAAAGCAATTAGCATCTACAGTCTCGCGCCTCTACTTGGCCCAGCCGTTGGACCCATTGCCGGTGGTTTCATCACCGAAAACACAACCTGGCGCTGTAAGTATTGACAGAAATCCCTTTCCTGTTTGAACAGTTTCACAATTTTTTTTCTTGAGACAACGTCTCGATTTCTCAGACACATCCTTTATCGAGCAATTACTAACCCCCCCGTTACCTAGGGGTCTTCTACGCAACTACCATAGCAGACGGCCTAATCCAACTTTCCGGTCTCTTCTTCCTCCAGGAGACCTATCCTCCCGTCCTCCTCCACCGTAAAAAGAAGAAGCTCATAAAAGAGACCGGAAATGAAGCCCTACACACCGAATACGACCGTCCAGACCGCACCGTCGGCAAAACCCTCCGCATCTCCCTAATCCGACCCTTCAAGCTTCTGGGAACGCAAGTCATCGTCCAAGTCCTCGCAGTATACATGGCCTATTTGTACGGGCTCATGTACTTGGTTCTCTCCACCTTCCCAGGGCTCTGGGAAAACGAGTACCACGAATCCGTCGGCATAGGCGGCCTGAACTACATCTCGCTCGGCGTCGGTTTCTTCTTCGGAACCCAAATTTGCGCCCCCTGTCAAGACAGAATCTACCGCGCCCTAAAGGCTCGAAACAAAGGCGTCGGGAAACCCGAGTTCAGAGTGCCCCTTATGATTCCGGGTGCATTTTTGGTTCCCATCGGCCTCTTGTGGTATGGCTGGACAAGCCAAGCGCACACACACTGGATCCTTCCCAACATCGGCGCAGCGATCTTCGCTGCTGGAGTAATCATCGGGTTCCAGTGTATACAGACCTATATCGTGGATTCGTACACACGATATGCAGCATCTGCAGTTGGTGCAGCGACGGTGCTGAGGAGTTTGGCGGGGTTTGGATTCCCGCTTTTCGCGCCGTATATGTATGCCAAGCTGCATTATGGGTGGGGGAATAGTCTGTTGGCTTTTATTGCGATTGCGTTGGGTTGGCCGGCGCCGATTTTGTTGTGGAAGTTTGGGGAGGTGTTGAGGAAGAAGAGTACGTTTGCTGCTGGATAAGGGATGGAATCTGTAAATAGGTTGGTCGGTGGTCGTTTAGTACAACGAACAGAAAATGCATTGCATAAATAGAGTTATTAAATGGTAGTTCCTTTTCAGAGATATCGGGGTCGTATTTATATATACCCTGCGTTGGAAACTAGAATAAGCTTGTCTGTGTAGACTATCAAGAACATCTATATAAACCGCCCCCATTCTCTCTAATTCGGGACTGTCAGACTAACAGCGGAAACGTGGATTTGCGCGACGTTGGAGTACTGGTGACCGTCCTCTCACCCGGCGTCTTTAAAACGGAAAAGAGGATTTAAGAATTATCATTTGAGTTGCTTTAGATGCGCCATGCTAATCACTAATTACTGCTTCCTCATCTTGACAAGGTTGACAGCAATTTTGTTGTTGACAGCGAGATCTCTAACCAACAGTGGTTAAGGGGCAGGAGAACTTGAGAATAGGAGTGGGAAGCAATAATGACTTGATCTGTAAACTTAGCAATATTCTTCCTTAGCAGTGAAGGAAATAGGTAGACACTGCTTCCCCAAGGACGGTCTAAAAGTCCCAGTTTGAGTGGAGTTAATGATGTTTTTCCTTGATTAATTTGGAAAT
>Ga0302325_10013928_pt1 | contig 17134 bp, 15 predicted proteins | sample Palsa_T0_2_FD_201948 | JGI IMG/M metagenome (GOLD analysis project Ga0302325, IMG submission 201948) | Peat permafrost microbial communities from Stordalen Mire near Abisko, Sweden - Palsa_T0_2 | ecosystem: Environmental > Terrestrial > Soil > Palsa > Peat permafrost | place: Sweden: Abisko... | reverse complement strand
GACCTGGGCCAGGCCGTAGGCCGGAGACCGCTCCAGCACCTCGTGTCCGAGCGCCTCGAGCAGCACCGCGGTGCGCTCCCAGGCCCCCCGCTGATCGCGGGACACGCGCGCGATCAGCCCTGGCGGGAGCGTGCGCGAGATCGCGATCCGCAGGGGGTCGGGCGGCGTGTCGGCAGCCGTGACATAGGAACCCGTGAACGGCGGGGCGGTGTGCGCGTCGTCGGCCGTACTCCCGTGCATCACGTCGAGCAGCAGCGCACTGTCGCGGACGGTCCGCGCCAGCGCGCCGTAGACGCCCATGCCGAGCCAGCCCTCGCGCGCCGGCGCCATCGACACCCGGCCGCGAGTCGACTTCATCCCCACCAGGCCACAGCACGCCGCGGGGATCCGGATCGAACCGCCTCCGTCGGAGCCGGTGGCCGCGGGCACCATCCCGCTCGCGACCGCCGCAGCTGAACCGCCTGAGGAGCCACCGGGCGTGCGCGAGAGATTCCACGGATTGCGGGTGATCCCGTTCGCCTGGCTCGCCGTCCACGGGAAGATCGTCAGCTCCGGGACGTTGGTGATCCCGATCGGAATCGCCCCCGCCGCGCGCAAGCGGCGCACCGCCTCCGCGTCGGCGCTCTCGGGCGGACCGTACCGCTTCAGTCCGAGCGTCATCGCCTGGCCGGCGACCGGTGTGTCGTCCTTGATCGCGATCGGTACGCCGGCGAGCAGCCCGTCGGAGCTCGCCGCGGCGTCGGCCTGGGCAAGCGCCTGCTCGGGCATCGTGACGCGGAACGCGTTGATGCGTGGATCGATCGCGTCGATCCGGCGCAGGCACAGGTCAACGAGCTCGCGCGGATGGACCTGTCCGGCGCGCACGAGCGCGGCCAGCGCGCCAGGCCCGGCGAAGGCGAGCTCCTGGTCGGCGGTCATTGGCATCGGGGCGTAGCCTCGCAGCCAGCGCGCGCCCCTGCAACGCCGTCCACCCGCTTTCTGCCCAACTGTGTAGATCAACCAGTCGCCCTGATCGTAGACTCCTGGTATGAGCACAACGATCAGGGTGAGCGAACAGACTCGTGACCGGTTCGCCAAGTTGGCTGACGCGACCGGTCGACCGATGACCCAACTGCTCGAGGAGGCCGTCGACGCGTTGGAACGCCGCCTGTTCTTCGATCAGCTCTCCGCCCGCTACGAGGCGCTCCGCGCCGATCCACAGGCATGGGACGAAATCAAGGCCGAACGCGCCCTCGAGGCGGGTGCTGTCGGTGATCTCTCGTCGTGATTCCACGCCGGGGCGAGGTCTGGCTTGTGGACTTCGGCGAGCCGGTCGGACATGAGCAATCGGGGCGCCGACCCGCGGTCATCATCTCCGCCGATCCACTCAACGAGAGCCGCGCCGGCGTCGTGATCGCCATCCCGATCACAACGACGCATCGCGGATTACCATCACACGTCGAGCTCGAGCCCGGCGGCTCCGGGCTCGACGAGGTCAGCTACGCAAAGTGCGAGGACGTCAAGTCCGTGTCCGAGGAGCGACTGATCGCCCGGCTTGGATCCATGACCGACGCCATCACATTCGAGCTCGGCCGCGTGCTGCGGTTCCTGCTCGACATTTGACCGGTCGCGCCGGCAACGATGGACCTACTATCCGACAACCCATAGCTTCAGCTTGAGAGCTTCAGCAGGGCGGAGTGCTCCCGTTGCTTGCGAGCGCCAGAGCAAAGGCCGCGTCGGAGCTCAGCGCACGCCCCTGGTCGTACGCGTGGCGGAACTCGGTATCGCCGAGCCTCGCCCTGATTGCGTCGAGGCTGACCTCGCGCAAGCGTGCGAACCGAACCCACGGGATCCCTAGCTGGTCGACGAACGCCTGGGCAACGCCGTGCAGCTCAGCCGCCCGCTGTGACTCCTCGGTGTCTCCGGCGAGGCAGGCCAGGCCGAGGTAGGAAAAGGCAATGTGGAAGCGATCCCCGGCCCGGCGCGCCATTCGCAGCGAGCCCTCGAGCATCGATCGCGCCCCCTCTCCGTCACCTTCCTCACGCAGCAAAATACCGACGGTGAGGTTCACGTAGTGGGGTGCCGCGCCGACAACCAGTCCGGCCTGTGCGGCCTGTTCGAGGTGGGCGCGAGCGGCGACGAGGTCTCCCTCTTGGACTGCATCGACCGCGACGTAATAGTGGAGATCGTGGGCGAACAGGAGATCGCCGCGTCGCTCGATGTACGCCAGTCCTTCGGCGTAGAGCGCCTCGGTGCGTGCCGGGTCGAGCGGTTGACTGACGACGATGCTCTGAAGCATGCACTCGCACAACAGGTCGTCGTCATTGAATCGCCGCGCACGTTCCAGGCAGTCCCGGATCATGCAATCCGCTCGTTCCCGCTCGCCTGCAAATAACCACGCCACTGCGAGCAGCATCTCGGACCACGTGAGCAAGACCTCGTCACCGAGCTGGCGCGCAAGCTGGATTGCCTGGTCGCTGAGGCGCTGCATTGTCTGCAGGTCGACAACCGACGCACAGCCAGCGGCGGTGAGTATGGCTCTGATCAGCAGCTCCGGCTCTCTCCGCGCCGCGGGGCGCTCGATCGCCGCGTTGATCAACCAGAACGCTTCGTAGCGCCGCGAACGCGTGAACCAGTAGTAGCGGAGCGCAACCGCGAACCGGAGCGCCAGTCCGGTCGTCTCCGGATCGTCGACCGCGTGTTCGATTGCGCGGCGGACGTTCGATTGATCCTTGTCGAGACGTTCGAACCACACCCCCGCATCCGGCGCGTGGAGGTGTGGCGCGGCGGCCTCGGCCACGCTCAGGAAGTACTCGCAATGCCTCGCGGCAATCGTGGCGGCTTCGTGCTCGTCGTACTCGATCAGCCGCTCGGTGGCGAACTGCCGGATCGTCTCCAGCAGCCGATATCGGAGTGTCGAGCCGTCCGGCTCCGGCACGACGAGACTCTTGTCGACAAGCGATCCGAGCCTGTCGGCCACGTCGAACTCCTCGATCGCGCCGAACGCGCACACCGCGACGGCGGCTTGGAGGTCGAACATGCCAACGAACGCCGACAGACGGCGCAAGAGCAAGCGCTCGACGTCGGTGAGCAGCGAGTACGACCAGTCGACCGTGGCTCGCAGAGTCTGTTGACGCTCCAGCGCACTCCGGCTGCCTCCGGTCAGGAGACGAAAGCGCTGGTCGAGCAGCCCGTGGAGAGTTGACAGAGGCAGCGAACGCAGCCGTGCCGCGGCGAGCTCAATCGCGAGCGGCATCCCGTCAAGGCGCCGACACACCGACGCGACGATCGGGGCGGTCTCGTTGTCAAGCGCCAGCTCAACACCATGCGCGTGAGCGCGCTCCATGAACAGTGTGACGGAGTCTGCGACGACCACGGCCGCGGCGTCGTCTGCGTCGGCGTCCGGCAGCGAAAGCGACGGGACGCGGTAGACCGTCTCGCCGTCAATCCCGAGCGGCTCACGGCTGGTGGCGAGCAGGTGCACCCTTGCGCAGCAACCTGAGAATCGCCTCCGCGACCTTGGCGCAGGCCGCGATCAGATGCTCGCAGTTGTCGAGCACGATCAGGACGTCCTGTGGCGCCAGGACCTCGAGCAACGACTCCAATGCGGACTGACCGGGTCGGCTCGCGATTCCGAGCGTCGCGCTGATCGTCGAGGCAGCGGCGTCCTCCTCCGAGACAGGAGCCAGCTCAACCAGCCACACCCCGTCACCAGATCCGCCCAGCAGCCCGGCCGCGACCTGTAAAGCAAGCCGGGTCTTGCCCGAGCCGCCAGCGCCGGTCAGCGTCACGAGCCGGGAACGCGCGACCAGCGCTCGAACACCCAGTAGCTCCTGTTGGCGACCGATGAAGGTCGACGTGTGGGCGGGGAGGTTATGGGCAAGATCGGAGTTGTCGAGTGAGCGCAGCCGTGGGAAGTCGCCGTCCAAGCCGGTGGCCTGCAGCTGGAAGATCTGCTGCGGGCGACCGAGATCCTTCAGCCGGTGCAATCCGAGGTCTTGCAGTAACGCGCCCGACGGCAACGAATCGCGGATCAGGGCGGCGGAGGTCTCGGACACCAGGATCTGACCTCCATAGGCGACCCCCGCCACCCGAGCCGCGCGGTGCACATCAAAGCCGACCAGGCCAGCGCTCGTCTCCGACGCCTTACCAGAGTGAACACCCATCCGCACTCGCAGCCGCCCCGCGTCGCCCCAGTCGTGCGCGGCCAGTGCCCGCTGCATCTCGATCACCGCCGCTATGCACGCACCAGCCGACGTGAAAACCGCAAAGAACGAGTCTCCCTGGGTATCGATCTCCCTGCCGCCGTGCGCGGCGAACTGCCCTCGAACGATCTCGTGATGGTCCGCCAAGACCCGCACATACGCGTCGTGACCAATCCGCTCGAGCAGCGACGTCGAACCCTCGATATCAGTTAACAGGAAAGTAAGCGTCTCCGTGGGCCCCAAGCTTAAGAGATCCGCCTACCCACCCGCCTTCGTTAGGTTGGCGTGGCTATGAGTAGTTGCGGCGCAATGGGGAAGGTCGAGGAACTGTTCGTGGATCAGGTCCACGGGCTGAGCAGGACCGCGAGGTCGGTGACGAACAGGAGGATCGTGATGTCGTTGAGCAACGCGGCCCCTGAGAAGCCGGGAGCGAGTTGGACGATCCCCCAGAGCGCGAACGCGCTGACGAGGATTGAGCGCGTCACCAGCTCACGGCGATTTCGGTGATGCGCCAGCGCGTATGCGAGATACGCGCTGGCCGCGAGAAACAGGGTCACGGCCTCGAGAACGCCCAGATCCACGCCGGCGTGGATGACGCGCGCGAAGATAGTCAGCAAGCCTGCGACGACGCTCGCGGTGATCAGCCCGGCCGCGAGTCGTCCCAGCGCCGGTCGGCGTGCCCTCACCGACGGCCGATGAGGACCGCCGTCGGGCCTGTCATCTCGCCCGCTTGCGGCGGGCTCAGATCTCGGCTCTCCCGCACCGGTCTCAGACCGTTGGGCGGGGTTGGTCTTCGGCGACGTGGAACGACGAGCCGCAGCCGCATGAGGACACGACATTGGGGTTGGCGATCTTGAGCCCTGGCGAACCCTCGACCCAGTCGATCGTGGAACCGTCGATCAACGGCAGGCTCCGGCGGTCGATGAGGATCCGTAGCCCTCGATCCTCGAACACCGCGTCGCCATCGTGGGCATGGTCAAACGCCAACCGATACTGAAACCCTGAACAGCCACCCGGAAGCAGCTCGACCCGCAAGCCCGCGGAGGAGAGGTCCACTTCCTCGGAGAGCAGCTCGCGGACCTTGCTCGCGCCCAGGTCGGTGAAGGTCACGCCCTTGTTCTGGTTGGCGGTCTCGGAGCTGTCCGTCGTGGGTTGGTAGATGATCTCGGTGGGGTTCATGAACGATCGAGGCCTCCGTCTTGGTGCCGGGGTCACGCTGCTCGGGCTGGCTCGCACTACTTCTTGTAGTAGTCGGCGTTGATCTGAATGTAGTGCTGCCACTCGTCAGGCAGCTGATCCTCGGCGAAACACGCGTCCACGGGGCAGGCCTCCACGCACGCGTCGCAATCGATGCACTCCTCAGGATCGATGTAGAGCTGCGGCGCGTCATCGAAGCCCGGTTCATCTTGGGTGGGGTGAATGCAGTCCACCGGGCATACCTCGACGCAGGAGAGGTCTTTGGTCCCGATGCACGGCTCGGCGATCACATAAGTCATATCTCACACTCCTCTTCGTCAGCACTCGGCGGACACGATCAGCTCTCGCTCACGCCGTCCGGGCCGATGCGGTCAGACCGGCTCATAGCACCGGCAGCCTCGGCAATGATCCCCGCAGGAGCAGGCCGCAGGCTCGTTCCTCGCCTCCGGTGCGACAAGGGTCTGCTCGCTCAGCCCCGGCATCGGACGGATCACTCCGGCCGGGACGACCAGCACCGGGCACGGCCTCAGTCGCCTGACGCGACGCTCCCGACCCATTCGTCGCGACCACAATCCGCGGATCCGGCAGCGTCATCCGTCCTCCCCCTCAAACAGCCGTGCGACGACCGCGGCGGCGGGCGGCGGCGCGGCGACCGTCAGAACGACGACGTGATCGTCGGTCGTGTCGACGCTCATCGTCATAAACGGGCAGCAGTCACGCTCCGCGGCGACGAGCCGTTCCAGCTCGCGGCGCACACCCGGCAACGCACGCAGCTCGATTCGTACACCACCAGGAGCGGGAGCACGGCCAACCGCTGCGCGTGCGAGCAGCTCGCGCCAGCGGGCTTCGCGGTCCCCCGCCGCATCGGCCCGCAGCGAGCAGGCGATCGGCGTCGATAGGTCTGTCGCGGTCACGCCCGAAGTGTCACCCTTCAACCCAGCTTTAAGTCAACCTCGCCAGAAAAAGGGCGCCACTGACGTTTCTCAGTGGGTCGGGGTGAGGGGGTCTGTCCCCGGGGCAGCGCGGTCGGGCGCTGGGAGCGCCCGACTCCGGGCAGGGTGGGCGGAGCGGACGGCTGACGGCCTGCAATGAAGGTGGGCCGGGTCGGGGGGCGTGCGGGTGTGCGTCGCGCGTTGAGACCGCTTCGCTTCCGCTTTGATCGCTCGCCATGCGTGCCCAGGGCGCGCGAGACGTGCCGGTCGCGCGAACCGCGCTCTGGCGAGCGATGCGACCCACTCGCGCGTAGCGGTAGCGGGGCCGGCGGCTATGCCCAGGCTGTCTGGTCGACGGGTGCCCCCATGGCCCCAACACCCCCCGACACGACGGACAGCCCAACAGCCCGCCAACCAGGTCAGCCGCGACCCGCACCTGCTCGGCGCATTCGATCAACATCGGGTGCCACCTCCGGCATCCAGAGAGCCCTCCCTGAACCGCCAAGCTCCAGGGAGGGCTCTCGCGCGTTCACGAACGCGCGAGAGCCTGCCAACACCGTGACCACGACGAACGGCACGATCACCCCCGCTGGTGACCAAACTCAGCGGCGCTCAACGGTTGGTGGAAGCGGCGATGGGTTCCCGGTGGGGTATGGGTGCGCAGCAATCGATGTCTGGGGCGCAGTCCGAGCGAACACAAATACGCCCACCCCCTTGAATCGGAGGGGCGGTCGCGTGAGAGCCCGCCCAGCGGGCCTTGGCGAACGCACGCCCCTGAACAGAGGGGGTGGACCCGATACGTCCCACTCACCCGGCGGACATGCGTGCAGCCGTGGCTGGGCGGGCGAGTGGGGCCAGTCGGTCCGACTGCGGGAGGTCGAGGCACCCGAGACATTGCTCCAAGGTCAGATTTCAGACCGATTCGGCTGGATAACGCCCAGATGCGTGCTTGTTTTGGTCGGGGGGTCGGAGAGGCCGGCGGGGCGGATCAGTCGAGTTCTGTGACCAGCTGTTGCACGCGCCGGGCGATGTCGTCGCGGGTGGCGCGGACCTCGTCGAGAGGGCGGCCTTTGGGGTCAGGGAGGTCCCAATCGACGTAGCGCTTGCCCGGAATGAACGGACACTGATCGCCGCAGCCCATGGTCACCACGACATCGGCGTGCGTGGCGAGCTCCCGGGTCAAGAGCTGCGGCCGGCGGCCTGAGAGGTCGATGTCAAAGCCGGGCTCGCGCATGACCGCGATGACCTCGGGATGCACATGCTCGGCCGGGGTGGTGCCGGCCGACAGGGCGTGGTGGCGTCCGCCCGCGGCACGCTCGAACAGCGCCGCTGACATCTGCGAGCGTCCGGCGTTATGCAGGCAGACGAACAGCGCGGTCGCCATCGGCGGTCCTCTCGATCGGCTTGCGCGCGCGGACGATCGCCGAGCCGGCGTGCTCGTGCACCCGATGGGTCTCGCGGATCTCGATGTCGGTGAACCCGGCGGCCGTCAGGCCGGCGCGGAACTCGGGCTCGGTCAGCGCGCCGGCGATGCAGCCGGTGTACGCGGCCATGTCCCGGCGGGTGGCATCGTCCATGTCGGGGTCGGCGATCACGTCAGACACCGCGAAGCGGCCGCCCGGCTTGAGCACCCGCGCGGCCTCGGCCAGTACCTTGGGCTTGTCGCCTGACAGGTTGAGCACGCAGTTGGAGACGATCACGTCAACCGAGGCGTCGGGCAGCGGGATCTCCTCGATGTAGCCCTTGACGAACTCAACGTTCCTGACCCCGGCCTTGACCGCATTGGACTGCGCGAGCTCGAGCATCTCATCGGTCATGTCCAGGCCGATCGCGCGGCCGGTCGCGCCGACGCGCTGGGCGCTGATCAGCACGTCGGCGCCCGCACCCGAACCCAGGTCAAGCACGGCCTCGCCCAGGTGCAGGTCAGCCACGGCGGTCGGCACCCCACATCCCAACGACGCCGCGACGGCAGAAGCGGTCGCGCCCTGGCTCTGCGACTCGTCATACAGCACGGCTCCGAACACCTGCGCGCCGGCCTCGTCGGTGGTCCTCAGCGGCGCGCACCCGCAGGAACCCGGGTCGGCGTGGGCAGCCGCGCGCGCAGCCTGCGCGTAGCGCTCGCGCACGATGTCGCGAATGTCGTGCCCCGGTGTCGCCTCAGACTTGGGGCCGGCAGAGCAGCCGCAACTGCCGCCGGCGGCGCGCTCGTTGCAGCACACGGACTTCTCGGAGGGTTCACAGCAGCTCGCCTGCGCTTCGGCGCTGCAACACGACGACGTCGGACGGCTGGGGTCGGCGGTCAGCTCAGCCATGCGTTCAGCTCCTTCAGAGCGGGGGTGCAAACGGAGTAGTAGGCCCACTTGTGGCGTCGCTTGACCGAGACCACGCCAGCGTCAACGAGCTTGCGCATGTGGTGAGAGAGCAGGGACTGGTTGATGTCAAATAGCGCGATCAGCTCGCACTGGCACACCTCATCATCGCTGCGGCGCAGCACGTCGAGGATCTGCACCCGCACGGGCTCGGCCAACGCCTTGGCGACCGTCGCCAGACGCTCGGCGTTCAACGACCGGTCAAGACCCGCCGAGGGCGCGCAGCACGCCTGCGCAGCGGGCCCGGCGGGAAGCGTGGGAAGTGGCGGGGTCATATCAACGCTCGTTTCTTTGACGGCGTCGCACGGTATCACGGAACCAAGGTCATATCAACACTCATTGATGGGAGCGCTCATGGGACGTGAGCCGTGTGCCCGGACGTCGGTTACTCGCACGAAACGCCACGCTCAAGCCGCCTCGTCGGAATGCCGATATTGATGGGTGCAGGCCATCTTCGCTGGCGCGTCGGGACGGGACTCGGTGCGCTGATGATTCTCAGGTGGCACCCGGGGGGCCGGCTACACGCGCATCGCTGCTCGTGATCGGGCGCCGGAACGACCGGTACGGGAGACAGGTCCATGAGCAAAGTGGCACTGACGAATCCGGGGCGTGAAACCGAGCACCAGCGTGCTCTGGTGGACCTGCAACGCCAACTCGCCGAGAGCGAGCAGCGACTGCTGGTGGCCCGGCGCACGGCCGAGCGCGACGTGGCCACGCGCGCCCTGGACAGCGAGCAACTGCGGGAGGCAGGGGAGTTCTGGCAGGCCACGCTGGACTCGCTCAACGCGCACATCGCGGTCCTCGACGACCAGGGCTCGATCGTGGCCGTCAATCAGCCCTGGCGCCGGTTCGCGGCCAGCGAGGGCGGCCACGGTGACTTCATCGGCGCGAGCTACGTCGCGGTATGCCGAGCCGCAGCCGATTCGTTCGCGACCCAAGCCGCGGCCGGGTTGCAGGAGATCCTGGCCAGCACACGGGCCGAGTACGTCCTCGAGTACCCCTGTCACAGCCCGTCAACGCAGCGATGGTTCCTGATGCGAGCCACGCGCTACGCGGGCTCGGGTCGCCTGCGCGTGGTCGTCTCTCATGAGGACGTGACCGAGCGCCACACCGCCCAGGAGCAGTTGCTCATCCAAGCCAGGCTGCTCGACGAGGTCGACGTATCGGTGATCGCCACCGACCCAGATCGGATGTGCACGAGCTGGAACCGCGGTGCCGAGCAGCTGTATGGGTGGACGGCCCAGGAGGCGATCGGACGTCCCCTGGCGGAGGTCGTCCTCGTCGCGTCGGAGCCCGGTCGGGCGGAGTCGCTGATCGAGAGGTTGCGAGACGAGGGCCGCTGGGACGGACAGATCGAACTGCGCCGCAGGGACGGCTCGGCGTTCCCCGCCTATGTGCGCACCACGGTGATGCGCGACCGCGAGGGGGCGGTGACCGGCCTGATCGGCGTCTCGATGGACGCATCTGAGCGCCTCGAATCAGAACGGGCGCTGCTCTCGGCCCGCAACTACGTCCGCGCGGTGACCGACAGCATGGCCGAAGGGGTGTACGCGGTCGATCCTGAGGGCCGGCTGACCTACATGAACCAGGCGGCCGAGGATCTCGTCGGCTGGACGGCGGAGGAGCTGGAGGGCACCGTCGTCCACGACGTCGTGCACCATCGCCTTCCCGACGGATCGGGCCGGGCCGTCGATGATTGCCCGATCCGGGCCACCAGGCGGGACGGCGTCACCGTGCGCGTCGAAGAGGACGTGTTCGTGCGGCGCGACGGCACGCTGCTGCCGGTGGCCTACACCGCGGCACCGTTCTCGACCGATGACGGGATCGAGGGATGTGTCGTCGTCTTCGATGACATCGCGGCGCAAAAGGCTGAACGCGATCGGATCAAAATCGATCTCGGGAAGCTGGAATGGGTCCGGCGGGTGCAGGAGGCCCTGGCCGAGAAGCTGTTCGTCCTCTACGCGCAGCCGATCGTCGAGATCGCGACCGGACGGGTCGTCCAACGCGAACTGCTGCTGCGCATGCTCGATCCGACGGCGTCGGAAGCAAGCCAGACCGTCATCCACCCGGGAGCCTTTCTTCCCGTCGCCGAGGAGTTCGGGCTGGTCAGCGAGATCGATCGCTGGGTGATCGCCCAGGCCGCCGAGCTGGCCGCCACCGGACGCCCGGTGGAGCTCAACGTGTCCGGTCGGTCGATCACCGATCCGGGCCTGATCGAACACATCCAACGCTGCATCCAGGCCAGCGGGGCCGACCCCCAGGCGATGGTGTTCGAGATCACCGAGACCGCGCTGATCGCCGAGCAGGCGGCGGCACGAGCGTTCGCTGACGGACTGCACCGCCTGGGCTGCACACTGGCACTCGACGACTTCGGCACCGGCTACGGCGGCTTCACGTACCTCAAGCATCTCAAACTCGACTTTCTCAAGATCGACATGGAGTTCGTGCGGGACCTGTGCCGCAATCCGGCCAGTCGCAGCGTCGTTCAGGCCATCGTGCACCTCGCCGAAGGCTTCAAGCTCAAGACCGTCGCCGAAGGGGTCGAGGATGCGCAGACCCTCGAACTCCTGGGCGAGCTCGGGGTCGACTGCGCTCAGGGCTACCACCTCGGCCGCCCCGAACCGCTGGAAACCGAGCCTTTGCTCTCCAACCCTGTCAGTATCTCCTCAAGTGCTACTGACTGATGGAGACGATCAGACCGGCGCACCGCCCGCATTTCTGCCGCCGGACACGCTACAGTCCCGCGCCGAGGGCAGGTCACCGCGCTGCTACATGGGGTCTGGTGAGGAGCCGTCAAGTCGCTGGACGCAGGGGTGGACGCACTGTGACCGCCATCGCGGACCGCGCTTACTGGGAGCTGGTGCGTTCTTGGAGGTAACGGTCGGATGTTTCGAAGTGTTCCTCGGTCCCTGATCCCTGTGCGCGACCTGGGTGCGGACAGCAGCGACACCGATTGGCGGACGAACGCTGAGGCATATCTGCACACAGCCTTCAGCGACGCACCGATCGGCGTTGCGGTGGTCAGTATCGATCCGGACTCCGAGGGACGCATCCTGCAGGTCAACCGCGCGCTGTGTGAGCTGACCGGCGCTTCGAGCGCGACGCTGCTGCAAACCGATGTCCGTTCGATCCTGCACCCTGACGACGTCGACCTCGACGTGGCGGCCAGCCTGAGGCTGGTCTCGGGCGAGCTGGCCACGTTTGAGTTCGAACAGCGCGTGCTGCGCCCCGAACGCCAAGCCGTATGGGCCCTGGTCAACGCGTGGCTGGTCCGCGACCCCGCGGGCAAGCCGCTCTACTGCCTGCGAGCGCTCCAGGACATCGACGAGCGCAAGCGATTCGAGGGCGAGCTGGGCTACCTCGCCGACCATGATCCACTGACCGGACTGCTCAACCGCCGCGGCTTCAGCCTCGAGCTCACCCACCAGATGGCCGACGCGCGCCGCTACGGCCGCGGCGGCGCGGTCTTGGCGCTCGACCTCGACGACTTCAAGTCCATCAACGACACGCTCGGGCACAACATCGGCGACGAGGTGCTCCGGAACTTCGCCGGCACGGTACAGCAGCGCCTGCGCGAGACCGATGTGTTCGCGCGGCTGGGCGGCGACGAGTTCGCCGTGCTGATGCCCCACGCGACCACCGCCGAGGCGCAGACGCTGTCCGCTGGCCTGCTCGAGGGGTTGCGAGAGGGAGAGTGGGCCACGATGGGTGAGCAGCGGCGCGTGACGATGAGCATCGGGATCACCGATTTTCACCAGCCGGGCAAGGACCTGACCGCGGACGACATCTTGATCGACGCCGACGCAGCGATGTACGAGGCCAAGGAGGCCGGCAAGGATCGTGTCGCGGTCGTGAGCGCGGCCCATCGCGTCGCGGTCACGGGCGCGGCGAGCGCGCAGCGGATGACCACGCGGATCACCTGGGCCGAGCGGGTCAGACGCGCCGTGCGCGAGGATCTGTTCGTGCTCCACTGCCAGCCGATCGTCGACCTCGGCAGCGACACGGTCTCCCAGTGGGAGCTGCTGTTGCGCCTCCCCGGCGACCACGACGAGCTGATCAAGCCGGCGCAGTTCCTGTACACGGCGGAGCGCTCGGGCCTGATCCTCCAGATCGACCGCTGGGTGCTCAGCGAAGCGATCCGGCTGATCGCCGAGCGGCGCGACGCCGGACACGAGCTGCGCCTGGAGGTCAACATCTCCGGGCGCTCGGTCGGCGACCCGGACCTGCTGAGGCTGATCGAGGAGCAGCTGCAGGCGAGGTCGGTCGATCCCGCCAGTCTCGTGCTCGAGATCACCGAGACCGCCGCGATCGCCAACATGAGCCGGGCGCGCAGCTTCGCCTCCAGCCTGACCGACATCGGCTGTCGCTTCGCACTGGATGACTTCGGTGCCGGGTTCGGGTCCTTCTACTACCTCAAGCACATCCCGTTCGACTACGTCAAGATCGACGGTGAGTTCATCCGCAACCTCCCCGCCAGCAGCACCGACCAGCTGATCCTCGACTCGATCGTGCAGATGTCAACCGGGCTCGGCAAGCGCACGATCGCCGAGTTCGTGGGCGACCACGCGACGGTCGAGCTGCTCAAGCAGCACGGCGTCGACTATGCCCAGGGCTACCATCTCGGCCGGCCCCGGCCGGTGACCGAAGCGCTGCTGTGACCGTGATCACCGCGTCTCGGTGATCTCGACCGCGCCGAAGCCGGCCAGCGGACCGTCGACGAAGAAGATCTCCATCGTGATGTCGGGTTCTACGTGGGCTTGGCTGAGGAAGGCGACGACTTTCCGACCCGTGAGCTTCTCGATCGTCTCGCTGTAGCGGCTGGCCATGACCCGCTGGAAGTCCTCGCGCATCGCGATCACGCGCTCTGGCTCGCCGCTGTCCATGATCGTCTTCTCCAGCGGGGTGAAACCGCTGCCGCGCATGACGACGATGATGATGTCATCGAGTGCATACGTCTTGGCCTTCATCGGGCCGCGGCCGTAGTTCTCGCGCAGGATCCCGACGATGCTCGTCGAGATAGTGGCGAGCAGTTCCCCGCCACTCAGTTCCGCCGCTGGACCGCCAGGTTTCGGTGCCACGTGCGACTCCATGGACGACCGGGCCGGTCAGACCCCACCGTCATTGGTTTGTCTTGCCCTGACAAGGCCCGTCAGGCCGCAAAGCCTCCCGGTACCGAGCCGCGGATGAGTCTAACGCGCGGTCCCGGACCGGTCAACGCTTTCCGCTCTCGCGCGAGTAACAAAAGTCTGGTCTGCTGGAGGGCTCAGCGCGGCGGCCTGCTGCAGAGCCGTGACGAGTTCCTGATCGTGGGCAATCGCAGTTCGTCTACTGCAAAGCCCTGATTAGCTCGGCAATTGCATTTGGGTACCGATAGGTCATGCCCCCGTGCTTGCCGTCAAACAGCTCGAGCGAGTGTGTGACCCCCAACGTGGTCAGCTCCTGGGCGAAGGCCTGCGCCCCGAGATCAAGGAAGTACTCGTCGCTGCGGCCGGCGTCGAGGTAGATGCGGCGCATGCTGTGCAGCGCCCGCGCGTGCGCCGGCGCCATCCGCACCGGGTCGTGCGCCAACCACAGCTCCCACACGTCCTCGACGAGCCGGCCGGTGGAGATCTGAAACGGCAGCAGCGCCCGGCCGGGCCGGTCGGGGTCCGGTGAGTACGCGCACGCGTAGCCGTAGATCTCAAACGGCTTGCCGTACAGCGACCAGTCGAAGTGGTCGGTGCCCGCCAGCCGCTCGAAGAACACCTCATAGGAGCCGTCGAAGCGGTCGCGCAGCTGGCGGGCGACGAGCGGAAAGTCACGCTGGTAGCAGCATTCAAACAGCGCGTCGCCGGCGTGGGAGGCGAGTGCGCCGAACACGTCGGGCCGCAGCATCGGCACGACCATCGCGCCGTAGCCGCCCGAGGACTTGCCCGCCAGCCCCCGGTGCTCGCGCCCGGCCAGCGTCGGGTAGCGACCATCGACGAACGGCACGACCTCGTCGCACAGGTAGTCCAGATAGCGCCCCGTGCTGGACGAATTGAGAAACTGGGCGCCGCCCCGCGAGGTCCACGCGTCGACGAACACGACGATCGCCTCCGGGCACTCGCCGGCGGCGAACATCGCGTCGAGGCGCTCGATCATCGTCGGCTCCAGCGGGCTGCGGGCCAGCCACATGTCAACCTGGCCGGTGTAGCCCTGGATCACGTACACGCACGGCACGCCGCCGGCACCGACCCGGACGCTCCCCGGCTGGACTCCCGGCGAGCGGTACACATACAGCGGGCGACGCGACGGATCGCCGAGCGGGTTGCCGGCCAGCAGCTCGGACTCGACCACCAGCCGATCAAGCCCACCGGCGAGCGGGCGCTCCCAGGGCGCCCCGGCCAGACCCTCGGCATCACGCAGAGTCACCCTTCAGACCGTACGCGAAACGCGCACCAAACAAAACCCTGACCAGCCCCGAGCGCGAAGGTATAGTGAATCGCAGGTACACCGCAACACCCGCTCGTCGAATCACCCCAGTGACTTCCCTGAGAGACCGCTCAAACGGCGCCGGAGCCGACATCGACGCGGTCGAGACCGGCGAATGGCTCGAGGCAGTTGACGCGGTCGTGTCCCGCGACGGCCCGGATCGCGCGCGGGCCATCCTGACGCGGGTGCTCGAGCGCGCCCGGCACGCCGGCACCGGGCCGATCACCAGCGTCAACACCCCGTATCTCAACACGATCCCGCCAGAGCTGGAGCCGCCGTTCCCCGACGATCCCGCGCTCGAGCGCCGGCTGCGCTCGATCATCCGCTGGAACGCGATCGCCATCGTCGTGCGGGCCAACAAGATCTCCTCCGAGCTGGGCGGTCACATCGCCAGCTACCAGTCGCTGGCCACGCTGTACGAGGTCGGCTACAACCACTTCTGGCACGCCCCGAGCGAGCAGCACGGCGGCGACCTCGTGTACTTCCAGGGCCACTCGTCCCCGGGCAACTACGCGCGCGCGTATCTTGAGGGCCGGCTGACCGAGGAGCATCTGGACCGCTTCCGCCAGGAGGTCGACGGCGGGGGCCTGTCCTCCTACCCGCATCCGTGGCTGATGCCGGAGTTCTGGCAGTTCCCCACCGTCTCGCTGGGGATCGGCCCGATCACCTCGATCTACCAGGCGCGGTTCATGAAGTACCTCCAGGCGCGCGCGATGGCCCAGACCGACGGGCGCAAGGTGTGGACGTTCCTCGGCGACGGCGAGATGGACGAGCCGGAGTCGATGGGCGCGATCGGCCTCGCGGGCCGCGAGCGGCTCGACAACCTGATCTGGGTGGTGAACTGCAACCTCCAGCGACTCGACGGCCCGGTCCGCGGCAACGGCAAGATCATCCAGGAGCTGGAGGCTGACTTCCGCGGCGCGGGCTGGAACGTGATCAAGGTGGTGTGGGGCAGCCGCTGGGATCCGCTCCTGGCCGCCGACACCGACGGCGCGCTGGTGACCGTGATGGAGGAGTGCGTCGACGGCGACTACCAGACCTTCAAGTCTCGCGACGGGGCCTACGTGCGCGAGCACTTCTTCGGCCGCGACCCGCGGGCGCTGAAACTCGTCTCGCACATGTCAGACGACGAGATCTGGCTGCTCAACCGCGGCGGGCACGACCAGCAGAAGGTGTTTGCCGCCTTCGACGCGGCGGTCAAGCACGCCGGCGAGCCGACCGTGATCCTGGCCAAGACGATCAAGGGCTACGGGATGGGCGTCTCGGGCGAGGGCCAGATGATCACCCATCAGGCCAAGAAGATGACCGAGGACGCGCTGCTGGCCTTCCGCGACCGCTTCGAGCTGCCGCTCAGCGACGAGCAGGTGCGCGCCGCCGAGTACTACAAGCCGCCGGCGGACTCGGCTGAGATGCAGTACCTGCGCGAGCGCCGCGCCGCCCTCGGCGGCTATCTGCCGACCCGGCGACGTACGGCGGCGCCGCTGAAGGTGCCGGGCCTCGAGCTGTTTCAGTCCCAGCTGGACGGCACCGGCGAGCGCGAGATCTCGACCACGATGGCGTTCGTCCGCGTGCTCGCCGCGCTGCTGCGCGACAAGTCGATCAGCGGTCACATCGTCCCGATCGTGCCCGACGAGTCGCGCACGTTCGGGATGGAGGGGATGTTCCGCCAGGTCGGGATCTACTCCCCGGCCGGCCAGCTCTACCAGCCCCAGGACTCTGAGCAGCTGAGCTTCTACAAGGAGGACGTGCACGGCCAGATCCTGGAGGAGGGGATCACCGAAGCGGGCTCGATCTCCTCGTTCATCGCGGCCGGCACCTCCTACAGCACCCACGCCGTCCAGATGGTGCCGTTCTACATCTACTACTCGATGTTCGGCTACCAGCGGGTCGGGGACCTGGTGTGGGCGGCGGGCGACAGCCGCACCCGCGGGTTCATGCTCGGCGGCACCGCCGGGCGCACGACGCTCAACGGCGAGGGCCTGCAGCACGAGGACGGCCA
>Ga0302325_10013927_pt1 | contig 17134 bp, 6 predicted proteins | sample Palsa_T0_2_FD_201948 | JGI IMG/M metagenome (GOLD analysis project Ga0302325, IMG submission 201948) | Peat permafrost microbial communities from Stordalen Mire near Abisko, Sweden - Palsa_T0_2 | ecosystem: Environmental > Terrestrial > Soil > Palsa > Peat permafrost | place: Sweden: Abisko... | reverse complement strand
AGCGCAGGCGAAGTCAGCCAAGAGCATGGCGATTATTACGGGGACTCGGTAGTCGAAGCTGCACGTCTCTGTGCCCGCTGCGAGAGCGGGCAAGTCCTCGCGGCCGATGTCGTGCGGGCCATGGCCGGTCGACGGAGCCGCCATGAGTATCGCTCTCTCGGGGATCTGAGCCTGAAGGGTTTGAGCGATCCCGTCGAAACCCTCGAGGTGCTCTGGGAGCCCCTCGAGGGGCCCGAACCCGGGAGCCCGATCCCGCTGCCGAATCGCCTCGCCGGACGACCCAGTATCGGTTTCGTCGGACGGGAGACCGAGCTGCAAGCGATAACGGACGCGGCGAAACGCGCGGCCGGTGGCGAAGGGAGGGAGATCCTGCTGGTCTCGGGTGAGGCCGGCATGGGAAAGACCACGCTGGTGGCCGAAGTGGCCAGGATCGCGTTCGAAAGCGGCGCTATCGTGCTCTTCGGGCATTGTGAGGAAGATTTGGCAATCCCCAACCAGCTCTTCGCTGAGGCTCTCGGGCATTACGTCACCCATGCTCCGGAGAATCAGCTCCTCGCCCACGTAGAGGAACACGGGTCCCAGCTCTTACGACTAGTCCCTTCGCTCGCCAGTCGAGTTCCGAATCTCCCACCGCCCAAGGACACCGACACCGACTCCGAGCGGCATTTACTCCTGGCTGCCGCGGTTGGCTTGTTCGCGATGGTGTCCGAAGACCAACCGATCGTCGTCGTCCTCGATGACCTGCAATGGGCCGACACGGGAAGCCTGTTGCTCTTGCGCCACCTGGCGGCCGGGGCCGACCAGGCCATGCGAGTGCTCGTACTCGGCACCTACCGCGACAGCGAACTCTCACAGTCTCATCCGTTGCTTGCCACCTTGGCGGATCTGCATAGACAGAGCGGCGTCTCCCGCATTGAACTGAGCGGGCTCGACGACGCCGGGGTGGTGACGCTCATGGAAGCCACCGCCGGATACACCTTGGACCAAGCCGGAGTCGGGCTCGCTCGCGACCTCTACCGCGAGACCGACGGCAACCCGTTCTTCGTGAGCGAAGTTCTGCGTCATCTGTCAGAGACCGGGGCGATTTACCAGGATGGCACCGGCCGATGGACGGCGAAGGGCTCCCTTGAGCAGATGGTCCTACCCCGCAGCATTCGAGAGGTCATAGGTGCCCGAGTCGGTCGCTTGGGACCAGACGCTGCCCGAGTGCTGTCGCTGGCCGCTGTGATCGGCAGGGACTTCGACTTCGATCTTCTGGTTCGAGCGACCGGAATCACGGAGGACGAGCTGCTGGAGATACTCGAGGCGGCTGCCGCCTACTCCCTAGTGAGAGAGGTCGCCGACTTATTGGGGCAATACAGCTTCGCCCACGCCCTCATAGCGCACACCCTCTACCAGGAGTTGGGAGGAACACGTCAGAGCCGTGCTCATCGGATCGTGGCTGAGGCGCTCGAATCGATTGCAGAACAGAGCAGGACAGCACGGGTGCGGGAACTCGCTCACCATTGGTTTGCCTGTACGGGAAACGACAGGCTTCGCGGCGTTCCCTATGCAGAGAAAGCAGCGCAAGAATCGCTGTCTGCCCTCGCATATGAAGACGCCACCGAGTGGTTCGATCGAGCACTGGACGTCGCCGGACAGAGTGTGGACCCGCTAAGGCACGCACGACTTCAGATCGGACTCGCCGAGGCCGCCACTCGAGCAGGTCAACAAGAGAAGGCGCGTCGAGCTGCGCAGTCTGCCTGGCACATGGCCATGAACCTCGCAGAAGCAGAAATAGAAGTCGAAGCTGCCTTGCTCTACGCAGGCGAACCCGAACTTAACGTTGTAGGAGATGAACCAGGTGTTCACGTGCTCGAGGAGACCTTGGGTCACCTCCCGGAGCTAAGCGCTGACCGAGCGCGAATAATGGCGCGACTCGGGTCGGCTCTTTCGTACACCGATCACTCTCGCGCCACAGTACTGGGAATCGAGGCGATTGCTCTTGCTCGCCGAAGAGGAGACGACGAATCGCTTGGGTATGCGCTTCGGTGTCGCCTGCGGGGATGGTTCGACCCTGATGCTGTAGCTGCTCGTCGACACGCTGCCGAGGAATTGCGTTCGCTGGGGTCGCGTCGGGAAGACCCGTTCATGGAGGCTTGGGGCGTTCGGTGGCAGGCCTCCATCTTCGAGGACGGAAATCTTGAGCTGATCGAACGGTCCACCGTCGAGCTGTCCGCAATCGCCACCCGGCTCAACAGTCCCAATCACCGATGGGCGGCGGGGATCCGACACGCCGCGTTGATGATCCAGTGGGGCCGCTTTGACGAAGCCCATGAGCTCCAGAACAACGCCGGTCGCGAGATCGAACAACTCGACAACCTGCTCGTTCAGTCGGTCTTCGAGAGGCAGCGGAGGCTCCTTACGGCGCTCTCTGGCTCGAATTCCGCTTCGGAAGTGATAGCGGCTTTGGGTGACTCACCCGCGTGGATTTTCGATGAACTCACCCGGGACCCAGATCGCTACCTCGACGCAGACATTACCCGGCTCGGAATAATTATTTCGGCCGCGGCGGAAGTATCCACTCAGTCGAATCCGGCACTCGCAAATGCCGTCTATCCGTGGGCTAAACGCCATGTCGACCTCATAGCCACTTGGAATCCTGGGGTTGCGATGCTTGGTTCGATGCATCTGTACGCCGGTCTACTGGCATTGGGGAAGGGGGCCGAGCGGGAGGGCATCGATCACCTCAGAGCCGCTGTCCAGCGCAACGAGGCGCTTGGAGCGCAGCCATTCTGCGCCCTCGCCCTCCACCACCTCGCGAAGGCAATTGGGTAATGGTCGGGAGTCGGAGGTGGCGCAGCGTCAGGCTGAAGCACTCGCGACCGGTTTAGGTTTGCCGTGGCTCGCATCCTGATCCCGCGTGGACAGTATGCAACCGCCCGCGAACGCTAACGCCGTATCCGTTACCGAGCGGGGTTTCCTTGGCTCCAGGACAAACAGGGATGCCTGCGGGACAGGCAACCCGCGGCGGCGTCGAGGTCGGTGCCGTCCGCCAACGAGTCTTGGCAAGCCGAATTGGCGGTAGCGATATTGTCCGTATACGAAAGTGTCAGGCAGGTACCGGAGCCACGCCGTCAAGCATGAACCGGAATTTCACAGACCGATAACGACACGTAAAGACACGTAAAGACACGCCGGAGAATGTGATCTTCTGCGGCATCCCACTTGAGGCCTGTGGCCTGGACTTTCCGGTGGACCTTATGGGCCACTGGTCGAACCTCTCTCACCAGGGAGAACGTCTTCGGACCCTGGTCGAAATGGTCCCATCTGGGGCAATTGAGCCCAAAAGTAGAACCACCAAGCAGATCCACAGACGACTACGCCAAGCTGAGACAGAAGCCCTCATCTCGGATTATCACTCGGGCCTGAAAATGAAGGAACTAGCAGCCAAGTACAGGATCAACAAATACACAGTCACCAAGGTCATCCAGCGGGCTGGCATCAGGCCTCGCTACCCAGCCTTACTCCCTGAAGAAATTAAGCAGGCAGCCAAGCTCTACAAATCAGGTCAATCACTGGCTGTAGTAGCAAAGCACTTCGGAGTTGATCCCAGCACTATCAGGCTTGCGCTGCTACGGACTGGTGTAGCCATGCGAGATAGTCACGGCAATGAGAGGTAAATCCGAGCCCGGGCGAAACAATGACCTCAGCTAGGCCTTACTACCAGTCGGCTTGTTGTCGGATCTCGCATCAATGACGATCACATCCTCTTTGCCATCGAGCCCGAGCTCCTTCAGAATCGCTGAAACTCTCTGAGTATGTGCAGCAGTGAAGTTCACAATGACTTTTACAGCCTTCTTCGTTTCGTTTGCCTTCGCGTAGATCTCGACCTGGTTCTGTAGATTCCGCTTCAGCTGAGTGTTGCTGCCCAGCTTGAACTCAATCAGAGACTTGTCGTACGCACCCTTGGAAATCTTCCCGTCAACGGGACCTCTCCCATTATTTGGCTCGCGATTGAAATCAAAGCTTGTGCCAACCATCGCTAAACCGAACAGCAACTGGATCTCCTTCTCGGTGTAGGGATCACGGTCGCCTGGGTTCACCAATTTGTATCCATCCTGGTTCTCGATGTAGTTCTTGAACGCCCTAACTCGCTTGAGAGCTTCGTCATATGAAGAGACAGGCTCACCTACAAGTTGACTGTGCTGAACCATGTCGGCAAGAAGAAGCTTCAGCCTCTCCACAAAGACATGGTCAGTCTCGGCTACACGTTCTGAACTGATCGAGGTTGCAGCGTCCCTGTCCAACTCCTTAAGTGCGATGTAGTAATCGAGGATCTGTGGGAAGCGGTCGATCGTCTGGGCAGCAGCAGTCGTGCGCTCTTTCTGCGTTGGTCCCTTCTTCGGATTGCTGGTCTTGAGTTGACCCTCGAAGTAGTTGTTCACTTGTGCCCGCAGCTCAGAATCGGTTATTGCTTCTGGAATCTGAGAGAACTGTGCGATGAGGTCCTTGCGCGAGATCCAGGTGTCATCCCGCGTCAGCATGTCGATCGGTGTCAGAAGCACGAAGTCATCGCCCAGCTTTGGTAACTCGAAGGATTCGGGAACCCATGACTCCGTCTCGTAGTTGAACCAGACCTTCTTAACGGCAAAGACCTGCCTATCGGCCGCCGCAAGGTGATCGCGAGCAAACTTTTGCGTGTATTCGAGCAGATGTTTCTTGATGAGATTGGTGGTGAAGTCGCTGATGCCATCGCGGCCGACGCCTTCTTTGATCAAGGAAACCTTCTCAAGGTGTCGACCTTCGGTGATCGGCTGACCCGTACCCTGCTCTTGATCTTCGAACAGCCTGCCAAGGTTCTTGTTAAGAGAGTTGGCGAAATCGGGACCGAGGGCATGGCCATCATTTCCAAGCACAGTGAAGCCCAACCAGTTCTGCTTCACTTCCTTGAAGTGGTACCAGCTCTTCAAGAGGCCTTGGTGAACAGAGCCAGCCAGTGACTTGTCTCTGAGGAAGAGCAAGTACTTGATTATGGATTTATGCAGCTCCTGATACTCCGCTTTTGGACTATTAAACAGGAGAAACGGATCGATGAAAAGAGGAAGATCGGAAAGTAGTGAGATGTCGAACGCTCCGTACGTCACCAGACTCGCCGGATCGACTTTGTAATAGTCACTGAAGTGAATGGCCGGGGAAACCGGAGCATCAGACATTGTGGGAACCTCGGTATGTTTTTATATGTTCAAGTATTTCTGAATCGGACATGGTTCTAGTTGGTCCTGAATCCAAAGTTCTGATCACGCGATCGTCATATAGGGATGCGTATTCGTCAGCGTGAGTGCGCAGTCCGTCCATATATCTAACCCAGTCAGCACGCGTAGCGGGATGGTCTTGACGTGCGACGAAAACTTCCAGCGAAGCCTCGGGGTCAGCGTCAAACCACCACGCCTGGAAGCCCAAGTCCTGAATAAGCCACTGACGAACCGTTGGAATTGACCCCGCTGGTATCCCGTAGTCGAGGATCACATCCTTTCCATCATTGACGGCAGCGACCAGGTCTACAGTCCAGTTTTGGTCGTGGTCTGCCAAGAAAGCTGTAAAAGCATGTTCCGATGCAAGCCAACGGGCAAAGGTCGTCTTGCCAGCACAAGGCACCCCAGTGACGAGCAGCCTGGTTGGAGAACCATTCCTCACGCCACCTTCTCCTGTTGCTCTTCATGATCCTGCTCGGCCTGCATGTCCTTGGCAACATCAAGCAAGACCAAGGCGAGCTTGTGTAAGTCAGGTTCTGGTCGAGCCAGAACTCGAACTCGGATGTTGCGAGTCCCTTTGGACCTTGATGACTTGGCCAGCACACGCACTGGTTGAGCTGGTCGCTTCGCAAGTTGTTCCTGTAGCGCCTTGGCGTGCTGGTCGATGCGGACGAAGTGTTTGCCAACGCGGTTCGGCAGGCTGGGTTGCTGTTTGCTAATTCGTTTGCGGTGGTCGATGGCTTCATGGTCGGTCCAGTCTTTGGACGGTCGGTAGAAGCTATGGAGCTCGATCTGCTCATTGTACGACAGACGTGTAAAGACACTCGGAAAGAGTTCCCATGCATCCTGCAGGAACGCTCGGTTAATTAGGTAATCTCCATTTGATAGTCTCGGCACCGGTACATGTCTCCTCTTATGAGAATAAGTGTCTCATACATGTACCGGTAGCAACAGTCCTTACGGGATTAGAACCACTCTGAACAGGGATGATGCCGATTTTGCTTTAAATAGGCGTGTACCGGTAAACTGAATGCGGCCTCTGTTATGGTTTATCTAAAACTAAATGGTGGACCTTATGGGCCACTGGTCGAACCTCTCCTACCAGGGAGAACGTATTCAGGCCTTGGTCGAAATGGCCCCATCTGGGCTAATTGAGCCCAAAAGTAGAACCACCAAGCAGATCCACAGACGACTGCGCCCAACCGAAATTGGCGAGCTGGTAGCTAGATATAAGGGCGGCGCCACGGTCTACGAACTAGCTGATCAGTTCAAGATTCACCGAGACACTGTCTCAAGACTGTTAGAGCGTCACGGAGTGACTCGTCGGGGTCGTCCGCTCTCCCCCGCCCAGATTGAACATGCCATTGCGCTCTATGTCAGTGGGCAGTCCTTGGCGAGGGTTGCCCCGCAGTTGGAGTGTGACCCGGGCACAGTACGACTGGCCCTATTGAAGGCTGGCGTGCCGATGAGGGACAGTCACGGGCGAAAGCGATCAGATTGATCATTCGACACCTCAAGATGTCGCTACTCGATACTGCTTCTGACATTCAGTCAATGTCTTCCAATCTGCTTCCAACCCGGTGAGAGTGGGTGAAACACCTTGAGTCGGCAGGGGCTGCGAGTGGCCATCAATGTATCGGCAGGCCTGTTCAAAAACGGTTGTGACAGTCGCAATGGCATCCGGGAGCGCTGCGGGCTTGATCTTTGCGAGGGCCGTCATACGGACATTCGGCTGGTATCGCTGGGTAACTTCAGCAAGCAGCTCAGATTCAACGAAGACCTCGCACCATGCGCGTATCCAGTCGTAACCGGTCCTAACTAATGCCGCTCTTGTCTCGCCTTCGGCCTTCTTTGCAGCAGCAATGGTCTCGTTGACGTTCTTCTTAAGGCTTCCGAGCGTGTCCCAACGGGGTCCTGTAGCCCTGGTCACCTTGCCCTTGCCTTCTTCATCCGTCACTTGAAGATAGGTGCACCTAGTCGTTCCTTCAAACCTCGCGAGCAAGTTGGTCGTAAAGAAAATGTCATGAGTGAATACGACGACCTGGTCGCTCTCCGCAAGCAGAGCAATGCGGTCAGCAACCTCGTCAATGTGACGGTGGTCCAGACTCGAAACTGGGTCATCGAAGATGATGGGCGCCGATATTCCAATCAGACGCGCTTCAGCGAGAAAATCTGAGATTGCTAGCACCTTCTGCTCGCCTTCGGACAGGATCTTTGACGGTTGATAGTTTCCAGCAAGCACCTTTCGCCTCTGAGCCTTACCCTGGCGACCGAGAAACTCCAATTTGAGAGCAGGCGCCCTAAGTGCCTTGCATTCTTCGGCGAACAGTTGCTCAAAGTTCTGGTTAATCAGCTCATCGCTAGCGGTCTTGAATAGTTCGGTCACACGACGAAGAATGGTAGGAACTTTGCTTGCTAGCTTCGACAACCTGTCAGACTTGCGAGCGTTCTCGACGATGGCGATGATCTCGGTCTCACCTGATGAGTTCTCTTGGATCTATGTTACCGCGAGATATAGAGACAAGTCCTGGTCAGCACTGGAAAAGCGGCACTTCTGGCGACAGCAGGAAGCCCGGAATGCGACTCAGCAGGGCTCAAATTTATGAACTGATCGAGGGCTATTGGGCTGGACCGACCGTGTGGGAGCTCGGCGGCCAGTTCGGTGTCCAGCGCCAGAAGGTCTCCAAGATTCTCAAGCGAGAGGGCGTGCTGCTTCGCCGACAATCTTTCTGAGGCCTGAAGAGGTCTCGGGAGCCGTGAGAGGTGTACTCAGCGGGCCTCTCGTTCCAATCCATAAGCGAGGCTCGTGATTGCAACCACAAGACGGTCCGATTGGTGTTGCTCATCGTAAGAGTCCGTATGCGAGGCAGCCTCGGAAGAGAACGCTAGGTATTTCGATTCTGCGGCCCAGCCCGACGGAGGACTGTGTCGCCTCTGTCCTGCGGTCGACGCCACATTCGCCGGACCGTCTCATCGTCGTCCGCCAACTTCGCGTCGCGAAGAATTCGCCGTGTTTTGCTTGCCATGACGACTTGATATCGGTAGCGTGCAGTCAGCTTCAGCGATAAGGGCAAACCCATCGCAAGGTGGGGACGCAATGCTACGGAACCCAAGTGGTTGGCCGAGCTACCGAACGAAGGATGACGGCGATGCCGAGGTCTGTGCAGGTGCTTGCTGGCGCGGGTTGCATATCTGGAGGGAACGGAACGGGGCTGTTGCCTAACGCGGCCGGGCTTGGCACGGCGGCGAACATTGGCCAAACCACTTGGCGAGCCGTCCCGAGCCGGCTCCGCGCGTCCTTCCGTTCAATAGCTCCTGCTGGACGCGTTGGACACGACAATCTGGCTGTGGTCGCCGTGACGTTGCTGGTGGTCGCACTTGTGCTGGGTTCGGTGATCGTCTCACAGGTAGGCGACGTGACCGCCTCGTCTGTCCCTACTCCCGCGAAGACGACCATCACTCGCGGACCTGACTCGATGAGCCCGACGATTCTCGGTCAAAGCACTGCCGGTGATTCTGAGCCGCTGAGAGCGACCTTTACCTCCATGGGTGCGAGGGTGACGGGCACCGACTTCAGTATCGGGCTCGGACCAGTCACAGTAGGCCGAGGCTCAACCAGCCCACAGCGCGTCGCAGCCAATTTCACGTACCGATCCGGAGTTGTTACGTACCGCGCCGACGCGCTGACGGAAACCTTTCGTTCGGCCCAGGGAGGGATCGAGCAGGCGTTCAGAATTGACCACAAACTCCCTGGCGCGAAGCCGCTCGTCATTAGTCTCCCCGTCGCGGGTCTCACTGCCACAAGCAACGGTGCTCTGGTAACCCTGCGCAACCCAGCTGGACACGTCGTGGCCATCTACTCGGGACTCAAAGTCACTGACTCTCGGGGTGAGCGGGTTTCGGCCACGATGACCGCCTCGCATCAAGGAACTTCCGTAACAATCTCGATACAAGACAGCCATGCCCACTATCCGCTAACCGTGGACCCGATGTGGTCCGACCCTATGACAGACGTATATGCGACAGGCGAAGGCAGCATTCAGGCGATCGACCCCAATACCGGATCAGTTGCGACGAGTGCTGCGACGTGCCACTTTTGCATCTTGGCGCTCTCCCAAGGCGGGACCATGGGAGTGACGACCTATTGGACCGGCGTCGGTGGTTATGAAGGGCAGGACTATGCGGAGACCCTGAATCCAATTACGGATGCCGTGGGGTCCGAGGTGGATATTGGCCAAGAATCTGACGGTGTGGCCATCTCCCCTGATGGATCGACCGCCTACGTCATAAGCGCTAACTACGGCTCAGGCGAGGTGTACGCGATCAGTACCCAAACCAATGAGGTCGAGCATACCTGGGGGAGTGGAGACTCGGATAATTTGGCTATTACACCTGACGGCACCACCCTTTGGTTCGCGGGAGACACCGAAATCGACGGATCGACCACTGGCTATGTTCGATCCATAGACCTCGCGACCGGGGATGAAGGTCCCTTGGATGACCTCCCATCCGGCGAGGGCGACTTCAACCAGCTGACCATGTCTCCGAACGGGGACATGATGTACGGCATCAATCAGGGGTCAGTGCTCCCTATCTCGCTGCCGAGTGGAACAGCTGGAACTCCGATCACAGCTTCGGCGTCGTACTATCCGACATCCTTCGCGATCGACCCGACGGGGACCATGGGCTACACCGTGGTTGGCAGTGACATTTACCCGATCGACCTTGCCACGGGCTCTGTTGGTACCGCTATCTCCTTAGCAAGCCTACCCGATGACGCTGGGACAAATTTGATCGGCATATCCGTCAGTCCCAACGGGCAGGGGTACGTCCTCAGTGACGGAAGTAACGAACTCAATCAGGAGAGCTACGTGACACCGGTGGATCTGAGCACGGGGTCGCCAGGAACGCCAATCAACTCCGACATGGGTGTAAGTGCCTACGCCTTGTATCAAGCACCTCCAGACGACCCAACGGCCATCCAGAACGGAACCGCCCTCGCCCTCGGCGGTGCCGCCGTCACCTCTCCGTCATGCAAACATAAGATCACCCCAGCCGACCCGGTGGACTGTGCCAGCGGCGACTTCTTCCATACGTTCACTGACGCAGCGATACCTGGATACGGACCCTCTCTCGATTTGACTCGGACCTACAACTCGCTCGAGGCGTCGAGCGAGTCAATGTTCGGCTACGGGTGGTCCTCGTCCTATGGGTCCAATTTGGTCGTCAACAGCAACGGATCGATCACGATCACCGAGGCCGACGGGTCACAGGTAACCGCCACACCAAACGGATCGGGCGGCTTCACATTGCCTACCTGGGCTGATTCGACCTTGACGCAGAACGAGGATGGTTCGTACACCTTCGTGCGCCAGGGGACCCAGACCTTCACGTACAACTCGTCCGGACAGCTGACCTCCATTGCCGACCCCGACGGGGCCACGACGACCCTGGCCTATAGCTCAGGAAAGCTCCAGACCGTCACTGATCCCTCGGGTCGCGCCCTGACATTTGCATATGGCACGAACGGACTGGTGTCATCGGTGACCGACCCGATGAGCCGGGAGACGCAATACAGCTATGACGGTTCGGGCAATCTGACTTCGGTCACCGATCCGATGAGTCGTGTGACTTCGTTCACTTACGACGACAATCACCTGATGCTCACGATGACCATGCCGAATGGTCAGAGCGGGGGTCCTGATGCGGGCGACGACTACGTCAACACATACGACTCGACCGGACGCGTCCTGACACAGACCGACCCCAAAGGCCAACAAACAACGTATGGCTATTCGGGCGACAGTTTCTCGCTCTCAGGCGGCACGACCACCATCACCGACCCAGACGGAAATGTCGAAACAGAAAATTATTCGAGCGGCGAGTTGACGAGCGTCACCAAAGGGTCATCCACCTGGACCTACAGCTATGACCCCGACACCTTTGGCACGACCTCGGCCACCGATCCCAACTCCAACACAACCTCGAACACTTACGACGCCTCGGGCAACTTGTTGAGCGCCACCGACGGCGACTCCAACACCACGACCTATTCCTTCAACGCCTTCAACGAGCAGACGTGTGCCGCCAAGCCGCTCGCCGCAGACCAGTGCTCGTCGCTCTCTCCGCCAGCCGCCATCACGGCGGGGACTGCGACCATCACGCCACCGTCGTCGGCCCCACCTGCCTACGTCACCTATACCGAGTACGACACCGCCGGGAACATGATCTACCAGACCACCGGCGACTACGCCCCCGGGTCGGGCACGGCCTCCCAATCGCGCACGACCTACCACCTCTACAACGGCGAGTCGGTGACGTTGGGCTCATCCACCGACTCGTGCACCAACTCCGCACCATCGGGCGAACTCCCTTGTGCCACCATCGATCCCGACAGGGTGGTGACCCAACTCTCCTACGACAGTGCTGGCGACCTCACCTCGTCGTCGACCCCCGACGGCAACTCGGGGGGAGAGACTGCCACCACCACCCACACCTACGACAGCGACGGAGAGCAGACCAGCACCGTCGCACCCGACGGCAATCTTTCCGGTGCCAACGCGGCGAATTACACCACGGCCACCGTCTACAACGCCGACGGGGAGAAGACCTCGGTCACGCTCGGAGGTGTCTCGGGCCACACCGTTGTTCCAAGAACCACCACCTACACCTACGACGGCGATGGCAATGTCACGGCCACGTCCCACAATTCGTCCCCGAATCTCATCGGCACCTCCTCGGGCTCAAATTCCAGCTCCTCGCTCTCGCTCTCCTTGCCTGCCGGGACCAAGCCCGGCGACGAGGCGGTGCTGACCACTACCACATCGTCCTCTCCGCCTGGGCTTGTCCCTGTCGTGGCCAACGACATCTACACCATCGCCGGTGACGGCTCGAGCGGAGACACCTATGGGGGTCAGGCCTCCTCGTCGCAGGTCAATGGTCCCCAGGGCTCGGTGAGCGACGCCGCGGGCAACCTCTACGTGACCTCGGGCGGCGACACGCTCGACGAAGTGGCGGCTACGACGGGCACCCAGTGGGGCCAGTCCATGACGGCGGGCAACATCTACCGGATCGCCGGACAGGCAGGAATCACCGGCCACAACGGCGACAGCGGTGCGGCCACCTCGTCCTACCTGGACTCGCCCAACGCGGTGAAGCTCGACGCGGCCGGTGACCTCTACATCGCCGACACCGACAACAACCGGGTCCAAGAGATCGCGGCGACCACCCACACCCAGTGGGGCCAGTCCATGACCGCAGGCGACATCTACACCATCGCCGGCTCTTCGAGCGCCTCTTCGGGCCACAGCGGCGATGGTGGCGCGGCGTCCTCGGCGCTGTTGAGCGACCCCTACGGTCTTGCCTTCGACGCCAACGGTGATCTCTACATCGGCGACTACGGCAACAACCGGATCCAAGAGATCGCGGCGACCACTCACACCCAGTGGGGCCAGTCCATGACCGCGGGCGACATCTACACCGTGGCGGGCTCTTCGACGGGTACCTCGGGCCACAGCGGGGACGGCGGGGCGGCCACCTCGGCCACCTTGTACGGCCCCGGCGGCGTTACTATCGATGGCGCCGGTGACCTCTACTGGGCTGAATACAACAACAACCGGGTCCAAGAGGTGCCAGCGGCGAGCGGCACCCAGTGGGGCCAGTCCATGACGGCGGGCGACATCTACACGGTCGCTGGCTCTTCGACAGGCTCCTCGGGCCACAGCGGCGACGGCGGTGCGGCCACCTCGGCCCTCTTGGATGGCGCCGACGGCATGACGGTCGACTCGTCGGGGGACCTCTATATCGCCGACCGGGGGAACAACCGGCTCCAGGAGGTGGCGGCGGCCACGGGCACCCAATGGGGCCAGTCCATGACCGCAGGCGACATCTACACCGTGGCCGGCTCTTCGTCAGGGACTTCGGGATCTACCGGTGACGGCGGTGCGGCCTCTTCGGCCCTCTTGGACTTCTCGGCCGACGTGTCCATGGACCCCCACGGCGACCTGGTCATCGCCGATGATTTGAACAACGAGGTCCGAGAGATACCGGCCAGCGCCGGGACTTTGGTTCCCTATTCTGCTAACGACGTCTACACCATCGCAGGAGACACCTCGACTTCGAACACCTATGGGGGTCAGGCTTCCTCGTCTGGGGTCCACGGTCCCGAAGGATCGGTGAGCGACCCTGCGGGCAACCTCTATATCGCCGCTGACGGCGACATGGTCGACGAAGTGCCGGCCACGACGGGCACCCAGTGGGGCCAGTCCATGACGGCGGGCAACATCTACCGGATCGCCGGCCAACCCGGAACCTCTGGCCACAGCGGTGACGGCGGGGCGGCCACCTCGTCCTACCTCGACGAGCCCAACGACGTGGCGCTCGATGCGGCTGGTGACCTCTACATCGCCGACACCGACAACAACCGCGTCCAAGAGATAGCTACGACCACCCACACCCAGTGGGGCCAGTCCATGACAGCAGGCGACATCTACACCGTCGCGGGTTCTTCGACTGGGTCCTCGGGCCACAGCGGCGATGGTGGTGCGGCGTCCTCGGCGCTGCTGAGCGACCCCTACGGCCTTGCCTTTGACGCCAATGGCGACCTCTACATCGGGGACTACGGCAACAACCGGATCCAAGAGATCGCCGCAACCACCGGCACCCAGTGGGGCCAATCTATGACGGCTAACGATATCTACACCGTGGCCGGTTCTTCGACTGGGTCCTCGGGCCACAGCGGCGATGGTGGCGCGGCCACCTCGGCCACCTTGTACGGCCCCGGCGGCGTTGCTATCGATGGCGCCGGTGACCTCTACTGGGCCGAATACAACAACAACCGGGTCCAAGAGGTGGCGGCGGCAACGGGCACCCAGTGGGGCCAGTCGATGACGGCGGGCGACATCTACACCGTGGCGGGCTCTTCGAGCGGCTCCTCGGGCCACAGCGGCGACGGCGGTGCGGCGACCTCGGCCCTGTTCAGTGGCCCGGACGGCATCACGGTGGATTCGTCGGGAGACCTCTACATCGCCGATCGATCCAACAACCGGCTCCAAGAGGTGGCAGCGACCACGGGCACCCAGTGGGGCCAGTCCATGACCGCCGGCGACATCTACACCGTGACCGGGAGCTCGACGGGGACGTCGGGATCTAGCGGTGACGGCGGTGCGGCCAGTTCGGCCCTCTTCAACGATCCGGCCGGCGTCGCCCTCGACCCCCACGGTGACCTGGTCATCGACGACGACGGAAACAGCGAGGTCCGAGAGGTGCCCAAGAGCGCGGGATCGGGCACCGATTCGGTCACCACCCCCTCGGGTTACACCCTGGTCGATTCGAAAACCTCTGGTCAGACGACCACCTCGGTCTACACCCACACTGTCGGCAGCGACACCAGCGTCACACTGTCGTACTCGACTTCGGCGCCCAAGGTGGCCGCGCTCGCTGTCTTCAGTGGGGTCAACACCACGACCCCGGTCGACCTTTATGACGATGCCACCACGAGCAGCGGGACCAGTGTCAGCGCCTCGTCGTTGACCACGACCAACCCGGGCGACGAGCTCGTCTTCGTCGGAGGGGCGGGCCAACAGGCTTCCTCGGCCAGCTGGACCGCGCCCAGTGGCCTGAGCAAGGCGACCCAGGTTCAGTCCTCGGGCATCTCGAGCGCCATCGCCGACGGAGCCGGGCCGGCCAGCGCCACCTCGACGGGATCACAGAGCGCCACCACCTCGGTTTCTGGTCAGCTGGCCGCAGTCTTCCTTGCTCTCAGCCCGGGCACCGCTACTACCACCACGGCCTATGACGCCGACGACGAGGCGACGCTTTCCACCGATCCTGACGGCAACGCCACCTTGACCTGTTACGACGGAGACGGCAACGTGACCGAGACCGTCCCCCCCGTCGGGGTGGCCGCCGACTCGCTGACGGCCAGCTCGTGTCCGACCAGTTATCCGAGCGACTACGGCAACCGCCTGGCCACCGACGCCACCACGACCGCTTACAACGCGCTCGGGGACAAGACCACGATGACCACGCCGGCCCCCTCGGGGCTCTCGGGTTACGAGACCACCACCTACGGATACGACGCCGCGGGCAATCTCACCTCGGTGACTGCTCCGCCGACCAGCACCAGCGGCGGCGCGGCCGACGACGTGACCGACTACACCTACGACGACGCCAACCAGCTCTTGACCACTACGACCGGGGCCGGCACGGCCAGTGCGGCCACCACGAGCAATTGCTACGACCCCGACGGAGACAAGACAGCAACCGTGCCCGGGGACTCGAACACCTCGGGCGTGGCCACCTGTGGGACCACTTCGCCCTGGGAGACCTCGTCCTCCTACCAGACCGGTTATAGCTACGACTCCCTCGGCGAGCTGGTCACTAAGACTGCTCCCGCCACCACAGCGGCCCCGAGCGGCCAGGTGACGACGTACACCTATGACCCGGCCGGCAACCAGCTCACCACCGAGGACCCCAAGGGCGTCACGGCAACGAGCACCTTCACCCCGCTCGACCAGGTGGCGGGCACCAGCTACTCGGATTCGACCCACAGCGTCTCTTACACCTATGACGCCGATGGCAACCGCACGGCCATGACCGATGCCAGCGGCACCTCGAGCTATTCCTATGACCCCTTCGGCGAGCTGACCTCTTCGGAGAACGGAGCCAGCAAAACCGTCTCCTACGGCTACGACGCGCTGGGGAATACGACCTCGATCACCTATCCGCTGGGAAGCGGGGCCACCTGGGCCTCCACCGACGCCGTCTCTTACGGTTATGACCAAGGCTCCGAGCTCTCCTCGTTGACCGACTTCAACGGAAACACCTCCGCCGTCACGAACACAGCCGACGGGCTGCCCTCCACCCTCTCGCTCGGAGCGACCGGGGACAGTGTCGACACCGCCTATGCGGCTAACGATGCACCGTCGTCGATCACGCTGACCAACGGGTCCACTCTCCAAGAGTTCGCTTACTCCGACGTGCCCTCGGGAGGAATGGCCGCCGAGACCGACACGCCGTCGAGTCCATTGTCGCCGGCCGATTACTCCTATGACGCGCAGAGCCGGGTGACGTCGATGACACCTGGTAGCAGCAGCGCTCTCTCCTACGGCGAGGATGCGAGCTTGAACTTGACCACGCTGCCCACGGGGGCGAGCGGCACCTACGACGACGCGTCGGAGCTCACCTCGTCGTCGCTCTCTGGCACCACGACGGACTACACCTACGACGCCTCGGGCAACAGAACCGAAGCCAGCGTCGGCGGCACCTCCACCGTGAGCGGTGCCTACAACGGAGCCGAGCAGCTCACGAGCTATTCGAACGCGGCAGCGGACATGACCGCCGCCACCTACGACGGGGACGGGCTGCGCACTTCAGCGTCCAGTACGCCAACTGGTGGGAGTTCGTCGACGCAGAGCTTCGTTTGGGACACGACGTCTTCAGTCCCGGAGCTACTCATGGACTCGAGCAACGCCTACCTCTACGGGCCGAGCGGCACGCCCTTCGAGCAGGTCAACCTCTCGACCGGCGCCATCACCTACCTCGTGAGCGACGCGCTTGGCTCGGTCCGAGGCGTCGTCAGCGCCACCGGAAGCCTGAGTGCCAGCACCTCCTACGACGCCTGGGGCAACCCCGAGACGAGCGGAGGACTGAGCGCCCAGACCCACTTCGGCTTCGCCGGGGGCTACACAGATCCGAGTGGATTGGTCTACCTCATCGGGCGCTACTACGACCCCGCCACAGGGCAGTTCTTGAGCGTGGATCCCCTGGTCGACGAGACCGGGCAGCCCTACGCCTACACGGGGGACGACCCGGTGAATAATTCCGATCCCACGGGGATGATCACGTGCGGCGGTTGGATCCCAATCGGCTGCGGGGTTGTTACCGATGCTCAGCACCAG
>Ga0302325_10013926_pt1 | contig 17134 bp, 14 predicted proteins | sample Palsa_T0_2_FD_201948 | JGI IMG/M metagenome (GOLD analysis project Ga0302325, IMG submission 201948) | Peat permafrost microbial communities from Stordalen Mire near Abisko, Sweden - Palsa_T0_2 | ecosystem: Environmental > Terrestrial > Soil > Palsa > Peat permafrost | place: Sweden: Abisko... | reverse complement strand
CCGCCGTTGATGTTGATCTGCTGGCCCGTGATGTAATCGCCGTCGGCCGCCAAAAACAATACTGCCTTGGCGATTTCTTCGGGTTTGCCGAAACGGCCGAGCGGTATGCGGCTCAGAATCTGCTTCTGCACGGGCTCAGGCACTTTCGACAACATGTCGGTCAGCGTGAAGCCCGGCGCGAGCGAATTGACAGTGATGTTATTCCGCGCGACCTCCATGGCAGCGGTCTTGGTAAAAGCGATAATCCCGCCTTTGCTGGCAGCATAATTCGCCTGTCCGAAGTTACCCGCCTGGCCAACGAACGAGCTGATATTGATGATGCGCCCGTAATTTCGCTCGATCATCAACGGCATGACCGCCGTCACCCCAAAATAGCATGCGTTCAGGTTCGTATGGATCACCCCGAGCCAGTCATCATCGGTCATCTTGCGCAGGGTTTTGTCGCGCGTGATGCCGGCATTGTTCACGAGAATATCGAGGCGCCCCCAGGCATTGCGAATTTTTTGCACCATGTCGGTCCACGTCGAGCGCTCGCTGACATCGCCTTGCAGCAGGAGCGTCTCGGTGCCGCGCTCGCGCAACTGCTGTGCCAGCGCCTGCGCCTCGCTCGCGCCGGAGCGGTAGTTGATGGCAATCGACGCCCCCTCCGCGGCAAGCATCGTCGCGATGGCGTGTCCGATACCGCGAGATGCGCCTGTGACAAGCGCGTATTGCCCGCTCAGTTTTCCCATGTGATTACTCCCGCTATTGATTTTGTGTCGAGGAGGCTCCGACTCCAACTCTAGCATTACGCTGCGCTCATGGGCGCTGCCCTGGCGAGCGTGAGTTCGAGCCCCTCGCGTGGATTGCTACCTCACGATTTCATTCGCCGGAGGCGCGCTCAGCAAAGCATGGTTCCGTCACAATTGTCGACGGATGGGCGAGTTATCGAGCGATGTCCGGATGAGGTCGTATTGTGAATCGAGCGAGGCCCGGTTCGGCGATGTGTGGACCCTGGCGCCGGTCGTCACATGTGGCTTCGTCGGGTGAGAACACAAACTTTTATGCTGCAATGCGTCATCTACAGACTTTAGCGGCTGGCACGGTTAATCCAGAAATCGGCGAGCCCAAAGATGTGCTCAGCGCTCAACGGCGAGTGCGACGCCCATGCCACCACCAATGCACAAGCTGGCCAGGCCCTTGCGCGCGTCCCGGCGGATCATCTCGTGCAATAGCGTAACCAGAATTCGGCACCCCGAGGCGCCAATAGGGTGACCGATAGCGATGGCGCCGCCGTTGACGTTAATTTTTGAGGTGTCCCAACCCATCTGCTTGTTGACGGCGATGGCCTGGGCCGCGAAGGCCTCGTTCACCTCCATGAGGTCCAAATCCGCAGCGGTCCAGCCGGCCTTCTTCAGGCACAGCTGGCTCGCCGGCACCGGTCCCATGCCCATGATTTTCGGATCGACGCCCGCTGACGCGTAGGCTCTGATTCGGGCCATGGGCTTAAGGCCAAGATCCCGCGCCCTATCGGACGACATCACAATGACCACGGCTGCGCCATCATTGACGCCTGAGGCATTGCCGGCCGTGACCGTGCCGTCCTTGCTGAAGGCTGGTTTAAGTTCGGCAAGCGATTCTGCCGTAGTGCCGTAGCGGATAAATTCGTCGGTATCAAAAACCGCCGTTCCCTTCTTGGAGGCAATCTCGACCGGCGCGATTTCGGCCTTGAACCGTCCCGCCTTTTGCGCCGCCTCGGCCTTCTGCTGCGACGCCGCCGCGAATTCGTCCTGCTCACGACGCGAAATTGCGTACTTCTTGGCCACATTCTCGGCAGTGATGCCCATGTGGTATTGGTTGTAGACGTCCCAAAGTCCGTCGACAATCATGCTGTCGACGAGCTTGGCATCACCCATCCGGAAACCGTCGCGCGAGCCCGGCAGGACGTGAGGGGCAGCGCTCATGTTCTCCTGTCCACCCGCGATCACAATATCCGCATCCCCGCACTTGATGGCTTGCGCGGCCAAATGAATGGCCTTAAGGCCGCTGCCGCAAACCTTGCCGACCGTCATGGCCGGCACCATCTCTGGAATGCCCGCATGGATCAATGCCTGCCGGGCGGGGTTTTGGCCGCAGCCGGCCGTGAGCGCCTGGCCGAGGATTACTTCCGACACCTGCTCAGGTTTGACTCCCGAGCCGGACAGCAGCGCCCTGATGACCTGCGCACCCACAGCCGAGGCAGGAAGCTTGGCAATCGATCCTCCGAATTTGCCCACTGCGCTGCGCAATGCAGCCGTAATGACCACGTCATTCATTTCATTCTCCGTCCATAAGTTCCAACGCTGCTGATGGGCGGCGCGGCGCGCGCCCATTTGATCAAATGTGCCTCACCAGCATTTTTGATGCTAGCCCAGCGGGGACGAACCTGTCCAAGCGTCCGCTTGTGCATGGAACGGGTAAAGCCATGGCATCGTCGCGGCGGCGTTTGTCAAATGAAGCTAAAGGATTGCGCGGCGCTCGAGATTGCCACTGCCCGAATCACTGGCGGCGCGCATCCCCTGCCTCCAGAGCCGCTCAGGGCGCGTCGGTGGATCAGCGAACTACCGTGGCGGCGCCGGAGGGCGATTGCGCGAGCGTTGACTCGCGGAGAATTAATCGGAGTACTATGAACAGAAGCCGCTCTTGTCTAGAACGATCGGGCGGGCAGCCTACGTGACGGCTAACTAAGTTTGAATTCGCGTTGTGAGTGGTGGTAATTAGGCGTCGACCGCCTATGGCGCCGCGCGCAGCGGTCCCATTGAGAATAGTAAGCTGTTGCCGAGCTCGATTTCCCCAGCGCAAGCGCCTGTGGATACGGGCGGACGGCAGGCCAATTCGGTCGCGAGAGGTTTTATCTGTAGTGGTCCTGACAGCAGTCAATGTGTGCGAGTAATCCTATGACCCAGAAGATCTACCCAGTTCCTGAACAGTTTGCGGCAGCGGCCAAAATCAATCACGACGATTACCGCCGCATGTACGCGGAGTCCATCGAAGATCCGGAGCGCTTCTGGGCGCGCATCGCGCACCGCATCGAGTGGATTCAGCCGTTCCGCCAGGTCAAAGACGTCAGCTATGCAGAAGAGGATTTTCGCATTAGCTGGTTCGCCGGCGGAAAGCTGAACGTCGCCACGAACTGTCTGGACCGCCACTTGGAAAATCACGGCGACAAGACGGCGATCATCTGGGAAGGTGACGACCCGGAACGTGCCGAGTTCATCAGCTATCGCGAGCTGTATGAGCGTGTTTGTCAGTGTGCGAACGCATTGAAATCCTTGGGCGTCGCCAAGGGAGACCGCGTCACAATCTACCTGCCCATGATTCCGGAGATCGCCATTGCGATGCTCGCTTGCGCACGAATTGGGGCAATTCATTCCGTCGTGTTCGGTGGGTTCTCATCTGAGGCGTTGGGCGGACGCATTGCCGATTGCGATGCAGCGGTGGTAATCACGGCCGACGAGGGAATTCGCGGGGGCAAACGCGTCCCGTTGAAGGCAAACCTCGATGGCGCGCTGAGCATCCACGGCACCGCTTGCGTCAAGCACGTACTCGTCGTGCGCCGCACGGGTGCGCCTGTTGCAATGTACGCGCCGCGTGATCGCTGGTACGACGAAGTGGTGCTGCATCAGGCTAAGTCCTGTCCACCGGAGGTAATGGATGCCGAGGATCCGCTCTTCATTCTCTACACATCCGGATCGACCGGTAAGCCAAAGGGCGTGCTGCATACGAGCGGCGGTTATCTGGTGTACGCCGCGTTTACGCATCAGTCGATATTTGATCTGCGTGAGGACGATGTTTTCTGGGCGACTGCAGATATCGGTTGGGTCACCGGGCACAGCTACATCGTCTATGGCCCGCTCGCGAACGGTGCGACGACCGTCATGTTTGAGGGCATACCGAACTACCCCGACGCAGGCCGATTCTGGCAGGTTGTCGATAAGCACCAGGTAACCATTCTGTATTCATCTCCCACTGCGATTCGTTCGCTGATGCGGGAAGGCGAAGCGCCCGTGAAATCGTGGTCGCGCAAGAGCTTGCGCTTGTTAGGTTCGGTCGGCGAGCCAATCAACCCCGAGGCGTGGGAATGGTATCACCGCGTCGTTGGCGACGGCCGCTGTCCGATTGTTGACACCTGGTGGCAAACGGAGACCGGTGGAATTCTGATCAGCCCATTGCCGGGCGCGGTCGACCTAAAGCCCGGCTCTGCCACCGTGCCGTTTTTCGGGGTGCAGCCGGCCATCGTCGACAAGCAGGGCCGGATCCTGCAAGGCGCCTGCGAGGGCAATCTTGTGTTGCTTGATAGCTGGCCCGGGCAAATGCGCACTCTGTACGGCGATCATCAGCGCTTCATCGACACGTATTTCAAGGCTTTTCCTGGAATGTACTTTACCGGTGATGGCGCGCGTCGCGACGCTGACGGTTATTATTGGATCACGGGTCGCGTTGACGATGTACTCAATGTCGCCGGTCACCGTTTAGGCACGGCGGAGATTGAAAGCGCCATGACCGCTCATCCTCAGGTGGCCGAGGCAGCCGTCGTCGGCTTTCCTCACGACATCAAAGGCCAGGGCATTTACGTCTACGTAACCTTGATCAGTGGAGTCGAGCCCAGTGACCGGCTCCGCGCTGAGTTGCGCGACTGGGTGCGCAAAGAGATCAGTCCCATTGCCACTCCTGACGTTATCCAGTGGGCGCCCGGACTTCCGAAAACACGCTCCGGCAAGATCATGCGGCGTATTCTGCGTAAGATCGCTGCCAATGAGCACGATCATCTGGGGGACATCTCGACGCTCGCGGATCCGAGCGTGGTCGAGCAACTAGTCAGGGATCGCGCGCCGCTGTAGAGCTTTGCAGCGTCACGCGATCCCGATCGGGGCTATTCGCGCTCGCGCAGCCAGCCAGCGATCCTGCTAGGCACTTCCTGCTGCGCACGCACACTCACATACATGCCGATATGCCCCACCTCCACGGCGAGCGCGGTGTAGTCGGCAGTGCCGACGAGGCGCGCGAGCGGCACACTGGCACTGGGCGGCACGAGGTGATCTTTGCTGGCATAGATGTTGAGCACGGGCTGAACTATTTTTTTGAGGTCGACGTGATGGCCACCGAGCGTCAGGCCGCCGTTCACTAGACGGTTTTCCTGATAAAACCATTGTATGAACTGGCGCAGCGCCGCGACAGCCTGATCGGGACTGTCGAAGATCCAGCGTTCCATGCGCATGAAATTCTCCAGCTGCCGCTGATCCTCGCCCGCCTGCACTAAATCAATATACTTTTGCTGCGTCAGACGAAACGGCATCAGCGACAGGTAGATGCCATTTAAGCATTCGCCCGAGACGTTGCCGCCCTGTACCAGTAAATCCAGGTTGAGTCCTTGGACCCATTTTGACAGGAGGTTCTCAGGAGTTTTGAAATCGACCGGCGTCACCATCGTAATCAGATTCTTGACGCGCTGCGGGTGGAGCGCGGTGTAGCACAGGCTGAAAGTTCCGCCTTGGCAAACACCCAGTAAATTGACGCCTGCTATCTGATGAGAGTCGAGTACATGCTGCACGCAACGATGCAGATAACCATTGATGTAGTCATCGAGATCGTTCAATCGATCCGCTCCATCGGGATAGCCCCAATCGATGAGGTAGACGTCGAGACCGGCGTTGAGGAAGCCGCGAATCAGCGACCGATCCGCCTGCAGGTCCATCATGTAAGGGCGGTTGACGAGCGCGTAGCAGATCAGGATGGGTGCGACGCCCGCAGGTCGAGTCAGCGGCTCGTAGCGATACAGTACGACCTTATCCTCACCCCACACGCGCTGCTTGGCGGAGCAACCCGCCTGCGCGTGCGCCGCGCTCCCAAGCCCTGTGAGCGTCGCGCCCAAACGGCGCCCGAACTCGAGCATTTCGGCCATCAGTGCCTGCGAATCGGGCGATGCGCTGCTCACTTTCTGATCCGCGACGGGCGGCTGACGACGCGCTTCTTCTTCGACTTCGACTTCGGCTTCGGCTTTGACTTTGACTTTGACTTTGACTTTGACTTTGGCTTTGACGTCGGTGGTAGCGGCGACGGCGCCTGGGCACGCATCTGTGCTCGCAGTTCCTTCACCTGCTGATGAAGCGAATTGATCTCGGCACGTGTCGGCAGATCGAATTGCCGCGCCCATGATTCAAGTTCGCGCTGCTGCTCGGCGCGCACCGCATTCGAGCTATTTGCCAGCTCGGCGATGAGCTGACCATACTCGGGGCTGTGCGCGATGCTGCCGTACACTTCCTCCGCGCATTCAATCCACAGGTCGTAGAGCCCCTTCAGGCTCTCCATTGAATCACCAGGAGCGCCCGCACCCGTCGCGCTGATGCGCGCGGCGAATCTCTTCGTCGCCTCAGCGCCGATCTTGACCCACTGCCGGGCAAGCTTTGTCTGCACTTCCTGATATTGCGCGAGGAGGCGCGCGAACTTCTGCCAAGCCTCCTGGCGCTCGCGCGTCACACCGAGGGCCGCAAAATCCGCAGACTTCGGTGCCGCCCCTGGCGGCATTGAGCCAGCGTGCATCAGAGTCTGCCACCATTGTTGAGCATCGGGCGGCAAACGAAAGTTCGGCAGTTGCCCGAGCTGCGCACCGAACTGCTCGAACCAGGTCTGCATTGCGGCTGCAAACGAGCGGGCCCGGCTTGCTGGATCAGCCGCCTTCGCCTCGCCACTGCCAAACTCCTGCAACATGGTGCGCCCGAGGCTGAAATAGAGCTCCCAAGCGGGACCGAATTGCTGCAAGGACGGCGCGGCGGTGGCGGCGAGCTTGGGCCACCACTCGAAGAGCGCGGATACCTCCGCCGGGGCGGCACTCAATTTGAGCCAGCGGTGCAGCAGCTCCTGCTGCATCTGGGCAACGGCCGCGCTCCAAGGGTCAGCGCGGGAAGTGTCGTCCGCCATTTAATTCTCCTCAGGCGTTTGCGCTGCAGGACAAAACAGTCCTTCACCCGGCTCAGTGGCCGCTCAACACGGCGGACGGATTATGCAATGCCATGATAATAAAGAGCTAACCGCATCACATTATGCCCATGACTTATGTCCGGTACCGGCGCATAAAGTTGTGCACCGCATACAGAGAAGCTTACGATAGAGGCCCATGATACCCCGGGCTTACGGATTCTCGCAGTGGCGCGTCGACCTTCAGGCGCGTGGACCGTTGGCACGCCTACGCGCAGGTCGTTCCCCATGAACGAGAAACGCATCATAAAGAAGTACGCCAATCGGCGCCTGTACGATGCGACGGCCAGTCGGCACGTCACCTTGGATGACCTGCGCAAGCTCATCGTCAGCGGTGAACAGATCAAAGTCGTCGATGACAAGACCGAAGAGGATCTCACCCGCGCGACCCTGCTGCAGATCATCGCCGAGCAGGAGCAATTCGCAACGCCGGTCCTGAGCACAGAACTGATGGAGACGGTGATCCGCTTCTATGGTAATCCCGTGCAGGAGATGCTGACGCGCTATCTCGAGCAGAGCGTCGGGACGGTGCTGCGTCAGCAACAGGCGCTGCAGGCGCAAATGGCCAAAGCGCTCGAGACGCCAATGGCGCCGATCGCCGATCTCGCGCGTCAGAACATTGAGCTGCTGTCCACGATGCAATCCTCGGTGTTGTCGGCATTTGGCATACCGAAGCCGGATGAGGCTGCAAAAACGAATCCTGAATCGAACGACGAGAAAAACAACCCGTAAATCGGGGGCAGCGCCGCGATGGATCTGTGAGCGCCATCCCGCTCCGGTTCACGCCGAGCTGCAAGGATCTTATCGATATGCAAATACAATCGAAAACCGTCGTCATCACCGGTGCGGGCCGCGGCATCGGGCGCAGCCTCGCCAGCCAATTCGCGCAGCGCGGCGCAAACCTGGCGCTGCTCGATCGGAAGGCGGACGACCTTGAGGAGACCCGCGCACTGTGTGAGGCACATGGCGTCGATGCCCGCTGCTATACCGCCGACGTTGCCTCCGAGCAGCAGGTAATCGCCAGCACGGACGCGATCGCGCACGATTTTGGACGCTTCGATGTGATCGTTAATAACGCGGGAATCGTCAACGATTCGCTTCTGATCAAGGTCAAAGATGGGGTAGTAGCGGAGAGGATGAGCCTCAGCCAGTGGCAAGCCGTCGTCAATGTAAATCTCACGGGAGTATTTCTCTGCGGCCGCGAGGCAGCCGCGCACATGGTCAAATTCGGCCACGGCGGCGTGATCATCAATATCTCGAGCATTTCGCGCCACGGCAATGCCGGGCAGACAAATTACGCAGCGACCAAAGCAGGCGTCGCGGCTATGACGGTCGTATGGGCGAAGGAACTTGCGCGCTATGGAATCCGCTCCGGCGCGATCGCCCCGGGTTTCACCAATACCGACATCCTCTCAAGCATGCGGCCGGAAGTTCTGCAGAAGGTCATCGCCCCGGTGCCGCTGCGGCGCCTGGGCGACCCTGCAGAGATTGCGCACGCGGCGCTGTTCATAGTGGAAAATGACTTCTTCACGGGTCGCTGCATCGATCTCGACGGCGGCTTGCGGCTATAGCTCTTGAGCACTGCCGCGTGTTGCGAGGTTTGCGCTCTACGGTGTGAATCGCGCGAGCGGCTGCCGATCGAGTACGGCGAGCAGCGTGCTCGCAACTGCGCCGACGCGCGCGACGGAATCGGCAAGCAACCCATCAGGGAAGGTGCAAACCTCACCCGTGAATGCTTCAAATCCGGAAGCGCCAAAGCCGAGCCTCTGTGCGATCAGGCACTCGACCGCCTCGGCCTCGTACTCGCAAACCGTGCGCTGGGTGCGCGAGCGGGCGGACGCGCCGTGAGCCATCACATGCGTCAGTTCGTGCACGAGCGTGAGGAGCTCCTGCTCCGGGGCGAGTCCGGCACGCAGTAGGATCCGGTCGTGATCGAGGCAGCCGCCGATGCAATTGGGCAGGTTGGCATAATCGACCGACGCTCCGGCGCGCCGGGCAAAGCTGTGGAGTGCGCTCAGACACTCGGCGACATTGCTCATTAAATGGCGTCCACCGCACGGCTGACGGGGGTGAGGATACTCCGACGCGATGAGTTGTCCCCCTCACGCGCCGGCCGATGCGCATACGCTTGGGCCGAGCCGGCCCGCTTTGTCACATCGCCCGGCCGCTCCTGCGGTGCATTAACTTTGACCTTTAAACCGACATCCGCTCTTGGAATCCAATATTAATTTGTATGTAAATCATACTGTTATACGTGGCACCGCCCGTGGAAGTCTATTTCAAGGAATTTAGTATGCACTGCATACAAAACGGGTGTATGATCCGCTCCTGGATTGACCGCTAGTTTCAACCTCCCAAGGAGAGCCCCATGACAGACCGTACTTTCGATGTGAATACTTGGTTCGACAGCTACCGCAGTGCGTTCGCGCCTGTGTTGCGCGCCCAGCAGGAAGCAATGAAGAGCGTTGAGCGCCTGGCGCGCTATCAGTTCGGAGTTGCCGGCGACTATCTCGACTGGTCGCTCGCCCAGACCAAGGCTGCCGTGGCTGCCAAGTCTGGCGCCGAACTCGTCGCTCAGCACACGGACATCAACAGCCGCTTGAGCGAGCAGTTGAAGAAGCGTGCGCAGGAGTTCACCGCCATTGCGACGGAGACGCAGGGCGTCGTGAGCCAGTGGCTCAACGAAGCGACTGCCAAGACTGCTGAGGCTGCCAAGAAGGCCGCATAACCTGACGATTGCTCCTACTTCGGGGCTCAGAAACAAGGGCGACTTCGGTCGCCCTTTTTCTGTGGCACGCACGCTAGACTCCATCATCTGATTTTGGAACGCAGAGCATTCGATGAGCACGCCACACCCGTCCAGGTTGACTGATAGCGCAGCGGCTTCCGGCAAGCCCGCGGATCAGCGGCAACTGCGGCGCGAGCTGTGTGCCCAGCTCGCAACCGTCACCGGTGGCATTGCCCCCGATGACTACGTTGTCGCATGGTGGGATTGGTATCTGAACATCACCAAGGATTCGCAAAAACCTTCCACGCTCGCCGCGGCCGCGCTGCAAGGCGCGCTCGATACGTGGCAGTTCGCGCTGCAGGCGGGTACCGGAACGCCGCTCGCGCCCTCGTCCGATGATGCGCGATTCGCAGGCGCACCGTGGAGCCAGTGGCCCTTCAACGTCTACACCCGGGCGTTCAAGAACTGGGCCTCGTGGTGGCAGCAGGCAGTGACCGATGTTCCGGGCGTGGCCGAGAAGAATACGAAGCTCATGGGATTCATGGGTGATCAGCTGCTTGAAGCTGCCTCCCCGTCCAATTTTCTAGGGACTAATCCAGAACTGCTCGAGACCACTCGCGCCGAGTCGGGCCAGAATCTGGTGCGCGGCTTCAAGCATTGGGTCGATGATCTGCAGCGCACGCTCAACCGCAGCGCTCCGGCAGGCGCGGAACATTACAAGGTAGGCGAGCATGTCGCCGTGACGCCGGGCAAAGTGGTGTTGCGCAACCGCCTGATCGAACTCATTCAATACACGCCGCAGACGCCGACGGTCTATGCCGAGCCCATTCTCATCACGCCGGCATGGATCATGAAGTACTACATTCTTGACCTGTCACCAAAGAACTCACTGGTGCGCTATCTCGTCTCCCAGGGCCATACGGTGTTCATGATCTCCTGGAAGAATCCCAACGAAGCCGATCGCGACCTGGGCATGGACGATTACCTGGAACTTGGCCTGCGAGCGGCGCTCACCGCCGTAGGCGCAATCGTGCCGGAGCGCAGGATCCACACAGTGGGTTACTGCATCGGCGGCACGCTGCTGTCGATTGGCGCCGCCGCTCTTGCCCGCGAGAACGATCAACGGATTGCGAGCGTCACCACGCTCGCCGCGCAGACGGACTTCAGCGAACCCGGTGAGCTGTCGCTCTTCATCAGTCCGAGCCAGCTAGAGATGCTCGAAGCCGTCATGCACAAGCAGGGCGTGCTCGCAAGCGAAAAGATGGCAGCATCCTTCATGATGCTGCGCTCCCGCGATCTCCTGTGGACACCGGCGGTCAATAAGTATCTGCGCGGTAAACTTGATACGCCAAATGACCTGATGGCCTGGAACGCCGACGGCACACGCATGCCGTGGCGCATGCACAGCGAGTACCTCTACCGGCTTTTCCTGCACAATGAGCTCGCTCTAGGCCAGTTCCCGGTCGCCGGCAAGCCGATCCATCTCGAATCCATCACGCTTCCATTTTTCGTCGTCGGCACGGAGACGGATCATGTCGCGCCGTGGCGTTCGGTCTACAAGACGCGGGCGCTGACCCGGTCGTCGGACTATACGTTTCTGCTGACCAGTGGCGGGCACAACGCCGGCATCGTCAGCGGACCATCGCACCCGCGGCGGCGGCATCGTCTGCTCACCTGGAACGATCCGACGACCGTACTCAGCCCAGAGAAATGGCTGGAGGCGGCGGAGATGCGCACGAATTCGTGGTGGCCCACCTGGCTTGAGTGGCTGCAAGCTCATTCGAGCGAGCCGCGGGTAGCACCGCCTGCGCTCGGCATGGCCGAGCACGGCTACGGCGTGCTCGGCGACGCGCCCGGGGACTACGTCCGCGAGAAGTAGCGCTCGATAGTAGCGGCAGCGTCGCGGCTCGCCGTGACTCGCGTCATGCCTCCCGGTCCTGCCGCACCGCTTCGCCTCGCGTAGCGAATACGAAAGAAGGCGCAGATCAATGGGTCATTGTTGACGATCGCCCATCGATACGGTGTCATGCCTAAAGTTTGACCGTGCAGGATGAGACCGGTTGTCTCCCCATCGCATGAGCGCACGCTGCCTACTGCTGTTCAGCCTTTGGGTCCCCGCCCTGTGCGCATCTGCTGACATCGCGCCCACGGCGGACACGGGGTTGCACGAAGCGGTGTTCACCGAATACTCGCCACTGGCGAGCAACGCTGAGCTCGCGCGACGGATGCTGACTCCATTAAGCGCTGCGCAGATCCCACAACTCCTGCGGCGTGCCGGCAAGGGACTCAGCGAGCAGCCGATCAATCCACGGGACGAGAAGTTCGTGGTGTATGTACCTGCGCAAGCGCCGCCGACCGGCTACGCATTGCTGGTGTTCGTGCCGCCGTGGACGGACGCGCGGCTGCCGCCAGGTTGGTCTGGCGTCCTGGATCGCTACGGGGTCATCTTCGTAAGTGCGGCGCGCTCCGGCAATGATGTCACGCCACTCGGGCGCCGCGCGCCATTGGCGTTGACGGCGGCGCAAAACCTCATGCGGCTCTATCGCGTGGACCCAAAGCGCGTGTACATCAGCGGATTCTCCGGTGGTTCGCGCACGGCACTGCGCCTCGCGCTTGGCTACCCGGATTTATTTCGCGGCGCGTTGTTGAACGCCGGGAGCGATCCCATCGGCAGCCACGAGATGCCCTTGCCTCCCAAGGAGCTGTTTGAGCGGTTCCAGAGTTCAACGCGTTTGGTATATGTCACAGGAGAGATGGATACCGCCAGCCTTGCCGCCGATGACCAAAGCGCCCACTCGATGCGCGAGTGGTGCGTGTTCGATATAGACACCGAGATCACGCATCGCAGAGGTCACGAGGCGGCTCCCCCCGCGGCCCTTTCCGTAGCGCTGCACGCGCTCTTTAATCCCGTGGAATCCGATCGCCACAAACTCGCGGCGTGCCGCGCAGCTGTGGAAGCGAAGCTTGCCGCACGATTCCAGCAGGTGGAGTCGCTCATCACGAGCGGCAAGCACGACAGTGCACAGAAGTTGCTGCATGAGATCGATGCGCGGTTCGGCGGCATCGCCGCCCCACGTAGTCTTGATTTGGCACAGAAATCAGACTCTCGGCCCGTCAGTGCGCGCTGAACGGAACCCGACACTCTCAAGAAGGTGACCCTGGGCTGCTTCAAGCGCTGAAACGGCTCCATGCTGAGGTCGGCAAGCGCGACGGGTAGGGCGTGATAGGTCCCCTGAACTGCCCGTATATCATGGGGTTAGGCGGCCCCCCTCCGAGGCTCGTTCGCCCGAGAGAAAATCAATATCCCCGCGGTTGGTTCACAGAAGATGATCCTGAATCCAACTGCAGCGGCATCACAGGCAGCACTTCGTTGTGGCACTCAGCGCGCACACGGCGTCGAGCAGTTACTTGCGCGCGGCCAGGATTTCGTCAAGGCGCGCGTCCGTCGACGCCTCACGCTCGAGGTGCGGATAGCGCAGTCCATTGTGGTAGTCGATGCTGACGACCCGAAACCGATCGCCGGTCTTGACGATCAATTCAATCGGCAGTTTAGTGTCCTGCGCTGCGCGGATCGCGTCTTTGAGAACATCGCTACTGTAGGCTGCACCATTGACCGCGAGAATCTGCGCACTCTCCGTGAGCTTGGCCTTGAACGCCGGACCCTCCCAAACGACTCGCATTACCGTGCCGTCCTTGTCGTCGAGTACAACACCGATGGAGTAGAGCAGATTCACATGCTTGCGCTGGTCATCGCTCGAGCGCAACAGTTCGCTCGGGGTATCTGTATAGACCAACTTGTAGCCGCCACGCCGCAACCCGTCCAGCGGCGGCGGCGCCGCGATCCCATCGAGCCGCGCGCGCAAAAAGGCGGTCCAGTCGTAGGGCTCGATCGCGTTCAGCGCCTTGATGACGTCTGCGAATGAATACGTGACCGTCGTGAAGCTGCCGTCGTCCATGCCGAAGAATGACCGCGCGAAGTCATCGAGCGAACGTTTGCCGTGTGAGCGCTCGCGAATCAGGGTATCGACGTCGAGCCAGATCAACTGGCCCTCCGAGTAATAATCCTCGAAGCGCTGCCAGTCGCGCCAGGACAGGGGGCGGCGCGGATTGACGATCTCATCGTTGGTCGTATCCTGTAGCGCGCGCCACTGGCGGCCAGGCTCGATTTCATAGTCAGCCGCTGTGAGGGCGAGCTCGTCGAGTGCTTGCTGTTTCGTCCAGAGACCGGCGCGGGCGGCCAGCACTTGGCCCCAGTACTCCGTCTGGCCTTCGTACACCCACAGCAGGCTGTCCTGCATCGGCACATTGTAGTTTGGGGTCCACAGGTCCGCTGGACGGCGAAACTTGCCGTTCCACGAATGGGTGAACTCGTGCGGCAGCAGATCTCGTTCGTAGGCGGTCTTGTCCCATTCGGTAAATGCCTCAGGATCGGCGCCATTTTCACTCGACTGATGGTGCTCGAGACCAGCTTCCTGAATTTGGTCGCTCAGAGAGTAAAGAAAATCATAGTGCGCGTAATGGTGCGAACCGAAGAGGACATAGGCCTGCTGCACCAGCGCGCGGTAGGCTGCGAGTTGCTCGGGTTTCACGGCCAGCAGCGCTGGCCGATCCGCGAACAGGTCCAGATGAACCGGCACCGTGCTTCCCGGATCCAGGTCGAGTCGCGCTGTATAGCGCCCCGCATACACCGGGCTGTCGATCAGGGTCTCGAGGCTGACGCGTTTGAAATTCGTCTGGGCGCCGTTTGTGGAATCGACCTCCAACGCCGAGCCGAGTTTCCAATCATCGGGCAACGTCAGACTTGCCGTCACCGGAATCTGCCGCACAAAGTATCCGGCGGGGTACAAGATCAAGGAATTCCATTCGAGCAGAAGAATATCGCGGCTCATCTCCAGCGGTCCGACCTTGGGACTGGTCGGAGACAGGTACTCAAAATCGATGTCGATCAGCTTCGCGGCGGGGGCTGCGTGCAGGTGAAATGCGTAAACATCGACGGGATCGCGAGTCCATGAAACCGGAGTGCCGTTCGCCGTGATCCTCAAGCCCGCGAGCTTATCAATCGGTCCCTCCGGCGCGTGCGTTCCGGGCAGCCACTTGGGATAAAGGAGGACCGTGTCCGCGGCAATGCCGCTTAGGGTCTCGTGAACGCGCACGATCCGCCGCTCGGGATCGGACGCATCGACTGCAAGCCGGATCTCGCCCGGATAGGCTCGATCCCTGGGCGCCGCGATCAGCGCAATTGGCGCGCTCAGATTGGGCCCGGGACTCGCTGTCGCCGACACGCAGGTAAGGACCGCGCTACACAGAGCGAGCGCCATGATAGTTCGTTGCATTGATGTGCCTCTCAACGTTTCGCTTTTTCTTCGATTCCCGGGACGCGCGCCTCGCCATGAAGTTCAGCCGCCACCGCTGCGAACTGCAAAATCAAGCGGATTTGGCGGTTTTCGACGAGTTCTGCCTCACTCTTAGTTTCACGATTCTTTTAATGAGAGCGTACGGGATTGGCTCATCCAACGGAAACTTTAAGCTCCCCTTCTCGCCCGAGTAAGGTGCAATGGCCTTCGCAAGCCTGGCATCGCCCCTCACCGGCGGATAGAACCCGATATGCTTCTTGAAGGCGGCAAAATACACCAATGTGCCGTTCAGCCTGAAGGATGGAATATTGTAGCTCATTGCTTCCTGCGCTTGCGGCGCCGCCTGCTTGATCACCAGCCTGATCGCTTCGAGAATCGACTGAACTTCCGGCGCAAATGCCGCGATGTACTCGTCAATATCCTTGGGAGTTGAGCCACGCATCGGCATGAAGCCACAATGGGTGCGGCCACCCGACAGATGAATAGTAGTTCGCCGGGACGACCGCGGCTATACAGTCGGAGCTCGGGTTATACGGCAGACAACCGAGGGTAGCGGCCTATAGCGGCGCGCGGATTTTAAGTCAACCGTTTTCAGGGGGAAATCGACCATGAGTGCCAAGAGCGTGCATCCCTCACGGTCGCTGAGGGAAAGCTTGCACAGTTCGAGAAACCGGTTCTCATGCCGCCGTCCTCGCTGATTCTATCCCTGCCTCGCGAACGCGATAGGCGTTGCTCGGCGGAATCAGCGAGTACGACAACTCGTTTCGACGCACGGAGGTCCGACACCTGGACCCGATCCGGATATTCCGAGCCGCATTCACGTCTCGGTCGTGCGACGTTCCACAGTCGCGACATACCCAGGACCTTACAATCAGCCCGTTAACCCCTCGCGGACCGGCTATCGACCGGTCCGAAGCGGCGCTTGGGCCGCGACGATCAACCGGAGCGACTCGCCGCTGCGCATGAGCTCGGCAGCAGGAAGATGCGGCGCGCGAGTTCGGACTCGAGTTGCCTCTGCGGGTAAAACCGCAGGAGCAGATGACGGTCGAGCAGTTCCGGGTTCGCCTGCGAGAATCCCTCCCAACCGCCGCCGTCGCCGTGCTCGAAGAGTCGCTGCCGGATGAGCGCCAGATACGCGACGGTGATGGTCTCGTGGTAGCGGTTGGCTTTGCCAAGGGATGCGGCGAAGGTACGGATTGTGCGCCGTGTCTTTTCGAGCGCCGCCGCAAATTCCGCCGACCGCGAATAAAGATACGCGCCCGCACATGCGCCGCGTGTCCGAAGTCGCGCTCGCTGAGCGAGCACGACTCGAGTGCGGCCAGGAACTCCTCATCATTCATCACCGCTCCTTAAGGCGGTGGCTGGCACGCGCATCGAGGTTAAGTTCGTACACGCCTTTGAGCTCGGCGAGCTTGCGCAACGTCCGTGCGCTAAACGGTACCTTACCCTCGAACGCGTGCAACACGATTCCTTCCAAGAGATCCCCGAGCGTCATGCTTTTGTATTCGGCGAGCGCCTTCAGTACCTTGAGGAGGCGCCGCTCCATACGTACTCCGGTCTGAACTCTCTCGATCATCAGGCGCTCGGTCGGTTTGGACACGGCTTGGGCTCCAGAAGATCAACGACAATCATACCTTGGTACCTTGGTACCAAGCAACGATTCCTGCATCGTAACCACCAAGCATGCGTGAAAGCGCTACGAGTGAGCGTAAGCGCACACTCACGGCGGCGTGCGCGGCGAGGCGCAACGAGCACTGCATCACACATCAAACCAAGAGCTGCGCGATGACCTGCGCTAAGTGGGCCAGCGTACGGAGTGTACGGATTTAGCGCGATTCAATGGCCGATTGCTCGAGACCACGCCGATGCTGGATCGCCGCTGCTCGAGCCATGGCCTGGCCCGTTTGGAGCGCGACGGATGATTGGATTCACACCCTGCAATGGGCTGCGGGGTGATTCGCGATCAGCTTGGGGCATGCCCAAGAAACTCACGATAAGGACATGGTCTTATGAATCGTCACGGCTCGATGAACCGCATCTACCGCCTCGTGTGGAGCGC
>Ga0302325_10013921_pt1 | contig 17136 bp, 16 predicted proteins | sample Palsa_T0_2_FD_201948 | JGI IMG/M metagenome (GOLD analysis project Ga0302325, IMG submission 201948) | Peat permafrost microbial communities from Stordalen Mire near Abisko, Sweden - Palsa_T0_2 | ecosystem: Environmental > Terrestrial > Soil > Palsa > Peat permafrost | place: Sweden: Abisko... | reverse complement strand
GGGTCGCACGACCGCCGGCGCCCCGCTCGAGGTCGATCTCGGGATGCCAGCGGGTGAATGGCGCCTGCCCCCGCCGAAGATCCTGGCCCGATCCAAGCAGCAGCAGCTCGACCACCGGGAGATCGCCAACGCCGGCGTCGCCCTCGTCGACGCCCTCACCGCCCACGGGGTGGCCACCCGTCTGGTGGGCCACACGGTGGGGCCGACCGTCACCCGTTTCGAGCTCGAGCTCGGCCCCGGAGTGAAGGTGGCCCGCGTCACCAGCCTGGCCAAGGACATCGCCTACGCCATGGCCTCGGCCGACGTCCGCATCCTCGCCCCCATCCCGGGCAAGTCGGCCATCGGCGTCGAGGTCCCCAACCGCCGCCGCCAGCTGGTCACCCTGGGCGACGTCTTGGCCTCGGACGAGGCTCGCGAGGCCACCCACCCGTTGGAGGTGGCCCTCGGCCGCGACATCGCCGGACGAGCGGTGATGGCCAGTCTGGCCGAGATGCCCCACATCCTCATCTCGGGGGCCACCGGCGCCGGGAAGTCGTCGTGCATCAACTCGCTGCTCACGTCCATCCTCATGCGGGCCACCCCCGAGCAGGTACGGCTCATCCTGGTCGACCCGAAGCGGGTGGAGCTCGGGCAGTACAACGGCCTTCCCCACCTCCTCACCCAGGTCGTGGTCGATCCCAAGAAGGCGGCCAACGCCCTCTCGTGGGCGGTGACGGAGATGGAACGCCGCTACGACATCCTGGCCGAGGCCGGGATGCGCGACATCGACGGCTACAACGAGGCCCTCGACCGCGACGAGTTGGACAGCGCCGTGTACGGAGCCGACGACGAGAGGCCCGGGGCCGTCGACGACGGGATCGACGACGGGGTCGACGACGAGACCGGCACCGACGGGGGTGCCGATCCGGGCGACGACGTCGACGTGGTGAGGGAGGCCGCCGGCATCGTGAGCGAGGCGGCGGCCCATGCGGCGCGCCGGGTCGTTGAGTCCCGGGCCGTCGTCGACCCTCCACCGCACCGCGAGCGTCTGCCCTACATCCTCATCGTGGTGGACGAGCTCAACGACCTCATGATGGTCGCCGCGCGCGACGTCGAGGAATCGGTGTGCCGGATCGCCCAGATGGCCAGGGCGGTGGGGATCCACCTGGTCCTCGCCACCCAGCGCCCGTCGGTCGACGTCATCACCGGGGTCATCAAGGCCAACGTCCCGTCGCGCCTGGCTTTCTCGGTCTCCTCTCTGGCCGACAGCCGGGTCATCCTGGACCAGCCCGGAGCGGAACGGTTGGTGGGCAAGGGCGACATGCTCCTGCTCACCGCCTCGTCCTCGGTGGCCCGGCGGATCCAGGGCCCCTGGGTGGCGGAGAAGGAGGTCAGAAGCGTCGTCGCCCACTGGCAACGCCAGCACCAACCGCAGTACGTCGAGGGCCTGGCCGGCGACGGGGGTCCCCGGGCCGGCGGTGCCACGGAGGACGACGACGACGACCTGCTCCTGGCGGCCATGGAGCTGGTCGTTCGATCTCAGCTAGGGTCCACCTCGATGCTGCAGCGCAAGCTCCGGGTGGGATTCTCCCGTGCCGGACGGCTGATGGATCTCCTCGAGCGACGGGGGGTCGTGGGTCCGTCTGAAGGTTCCAAGGCCCGGGCTGTGCTCATGACGCCAGAGGAGTTCGAGCAGCTGTCGGACCGGTAGGCGGCGGTGGCCTTCCGCCGTGGTCGACACGGCGTAGCCCGGTCACATCCCGTGCGCTGGGGTCTGGTCCTGAGCCTGGTAGTGGTGGCCGTGGCCGCCCAGCTGCACCGCTCGATCCCGCAGCCGGTGGTCCACGCCGCCATGACCACCACCAGCGCCGTCTCGCCCGGCGATCCGCCCAAGCTGCCCTGGCCCACCACGGGCCAGGCGGCGGTGGCCGTTCCCGGGCGGGGTCTGCTCGTCCAGTCGGGGCCCGAGACCCCGGTGCCCATCGCCAGCCTGACCAAGATCATGACGGCCTACCTGATCCTGCACGATCACCCCATCGGCCCCACGGCCGAGGGCCCGGGGATCTCCATGAACGTGGCCGACGAAGAGGAAGCGGGGGTCGACGAGGACGAGGGGGCCACCTCGGTGCCGGTGGTGCCGGGCGAGGTCCTGACCGAGCGCCAGCTCCTGAACGGTCTGCTCGTCCACTCGGCCAACAACTTCGCCGACGTCCTCGCCACCTGGGACGCCGGCAGCGTCCCCGCCTTCGTGGCCCGCATGAACGCCACGGCCAAGACCCTCGGGATGAACGACACCCACTACTCCGACACCAACGGCCTCAGTTCCCAGACGGTGAGCAGCGCCGCCGACCAGCTCCGGGTGGCGGTGAAGGCCATGGCCATCCCCACCTTCGCCGTGGTGGTGTCGCAGACGAGCGTCACCCTGCCCATCGCCGGGGTGATCCCCAACTACGTGAACTCCATCGGGACCGACGGGATCGTCGGGGTGAAGTCGGGGTTCACCCAGGCCGCCATGGGCTGCCTGGTCATGGCCGCCGACCGCCAGGTGGCGGGCCGGACGGTGCTCGTCATGGCCGCCGTGACCGGCCAACCCGGTCTCGAGCCGCTCGACACGGCCAACACGGCCGACATCGGTCTCGTCGACGCGGCGGCCGCCGACCTGAGCGAACGGGCCGTCCTACCCAGCCACAGCGAGGCCGCCACCGTGGCCACCCCCTGGCACGCCCACGCCGTCGGGGCGGACACCGAGGGGGCGGTGACCATGCTGGCCTGGCCCGGTGACATCTTCCGCCTGACCTTCACGGCGGCGCCGGTGCGCATCGGGGCCCGGGCCGGGACCCTGGCCGGGAGGCTGGTGGTGAGCGACGGCCCCGAGGAGGTGACGGTGAACGTCCGCACCACCGCCCCGGTGAGAGGCCCGCCGCTCACCTGGCGGCTCCAACGCACCTGAGGACCCGCCATCGCATACCCTGACGTCCGTGCGCGCCCGGGTCCCTGCCTCCTCGGCCAACCTGGGTCCGGGATTCGACGTCATCGCCCTGGCCCTCGACCTCTACGTGGAGGTGGAGGTGGAGCCGGCGGCCCGGCTCACCGTCCGGGCCACGGGCGAGGGTTCCGATATGGCCGCCGACGCCACCCACCTGGCCGCCAGCGTGGCCATCGACGTGGCCGGCCACGACCGGCTGTCCATCACCGTCCGCTCCGACATTCCCGTGGCCCGGGGCTTCGGCTCCTCGGCGGCCCTGGCCGTGGCCGCCGCCGCCGCCGCCGGGTCACGCGACCCGCTCGGGGTGGCGGCCCGGCTCGACGGTCATCCCGAGAACGCGGCGGCATCGGTGGTGGGCGGCCTGGTGGCGGCGACCACGGTGAAGGGAGCCGTCCGGGCTGTACGGATGCCGCTCGACATCGGTCTCGTCTTCGTGGCCCTCGTCCCCGATCGTCCCCTGGCCACCTCCCGGGCCCGCCAGGCGCTGCCCCCGCAGGTGAGCAGGGCCGACGCCACCTTCAACCTGGGACGGCTGTCGCTGCTGCTGGCCGGTCTGGCCGACCGGTCGCTGCTCATCCGGGAGGCCACCGAGGACCGGCTCCACCAGGACTACCGCAGCCCCATGTTCCCCGAGGCGCCCCAACTGCTGTCGCGTCTGGTGGACGCCGGGGCCCTGGCCGCGTGCTGGTCGGGTGCGGGACCGAGCCTCCTCGGTATCTGCGACGGGGCCGACGGGGAGCGGGTGCGGGCCCAGGCCGAGGCGCTGATGAAGGAGATGGGCGTCCCCGGCCGGGCCATGATCCGGCGCCCCGACCTGGAGGGCCTGGTCGTCGACGGCGGCGACAGCGGCCTCTTCGACATCGGCCACTCCCTGCGGCCCTGACGGGGCGCCGGTCGGCGGGGCTCCGAGGGCGGCTCTTGGGGCCCTGACCGCCCCCGTACACTGGGGTTCCATGGCCCGGACGTTCCACATCCGCACCTTCGGGTGCCAGATGAACGAACACGACTCCGAACGCCTGGCCGGGCTCCTCGTGGCCGACGGCCTCGAACCCACCGACGACGTCGAGGGGGCCGACGTGGTCGTCCTCAACACCTGCTGCATCAGGGAGAACGCCGACAACAAGCTCTACGGCCACCTGGGCTGGTTGAAGAGTCTCCAGGAGCGTCGGCCGGGCATGCAGATCGCCGTGGGCGGGTGCCTGGCCCAGAAAGACGGCGAGACCGTGCGCCGGCGGGCCGGCCACGTCGACGTGGTCTTCGGCACCCACAACCTGGCCGCCGCCCCCGGTCTGCTGCGGCGGGCGGCCGCCGAGGGCCCTGTGGTGGAGGTCCTCGACGGCCCTGACCCCGCCGGCGACCCGGCCCATCTCTCCGCCCTCACCGCCGTGCGCGAGGTGCCCTATCTGGCCTGGGTGACCATCCAGATGGGATGCGACAACTCCTGCGCCTTCTGCATCGTCCCCCAGGTGCGCGGGCCCGAGGTGAGCCGGCCCTTCGACGCCCTCGTCGACGAGGTCCGGGCCCTGGCCGCCCGGGGGGTCACGGAGGTGACGCTGCTCGGCCAGAACGTGAATTCCTACGGCCGCGACCTGACCCGGCGCCGGCCCTTGTTCGCCGAGCTCCTGCGGGCGGTGGGCGACGTGGACGGCATCCGCCGGGTCCGCTACACGAGCCCCCATCCGAAGGACCTGCGCGCCGAGACGATCGCCGCCATGGCCGAGACCCCGGCCGTGTGCGAGCACCTCCACCTGCCGCTGCAGTCGGGGAGCGACCGGGTGCTCGCCGCCATGCGCCGCGGCTACAACGCCGAGCGCTACCTGGAACGACTGGCCGCCGCCCGCGCCGGTGTCGACGATCTGGCCGTCACCACCGACATCATCGTGGGTTTCCCGGGCGAGACCGAGGACGATTTCGCCGCCACCTTGGCCGTGGCCGCCGCCGCCGAGTACGACTCGGCCTACACCTTCATCTTCTCCCCCCGACCCGGCACCCGGGCGGGGGCCATGACCGAGCGGTTCGTCCCCGACGACGTCATCGCCGAGCGCTTCGAGCGTCTCCGCCTGGTGGTGGAGCGCTCCGCGCTGCGGCGCCACCAGGCCCGGGTGGGACGGACCGAGGAGGTCATGGTGGAGGGCCCGAGCAAGCGGGACGCCCATGTCGTGAGCGGTCGGACGAGGCAGAACAAGCTCGTCCACTTCACCCCCTCCGGCCCCGTCCCCGAGGCCGGCTCCTACGCCACCGTGACCGTCACCGGGGCCGCTCCCCATCACCTGCGGGGCGACTTCGTGGAGGTCACGGCGCCGGCCACCACCCGGCGTCGCATCCCCGTCTCCGTCCGGTAGCCACGGTGTCGCCGGCGGCGTCCGTGGCCCTGGTGGGCCCCACGGCGGCGGGCAAGACCGCCCTGGCCCTGGCCCTGGCCCGCCGGCGGCCCGAGGCCGAGCTCGTCTCGGTCGACTCCATGTCCGTCTACCGGGGCATGGACATCGGCACGGCCAAGCCCACGCCGGCCGAGCGTCGGGCCGTCACCTACCACCTCCTCGACCTCGTCGATCCGGCCGAGGAGTTCAGCGTCCGTCAGTTCCAGGCGGCGGCCCGCACCGCCCTGGCCGAGATCGAGGGACGGGGGCACCGGGCCCTTCTCGTGGGGGGGACCGGTCTCTACCTGCGTGCCGTCGTCGACCATCTCGAGATCCCCGGTCGGTGGCCGGCCCTGGCCGCCGAGCTCGAGGCCGAGGCGGGAGAAGCGGAGGGGTTGGCCTCGCTCTACCGCCGACTGGCGGCGCTCGATCCGGCGGCCGCCGCCCGCATGGAGCCGGGCAACCGACGGCGGGTGGTCCGCGCCCTCGAGGTCACCCTCGGCTCGGGGCGACCGTTCTCCTCCTTCGGTCCCGGTCTCGAGGCCTATCCGGAGACGTCGACCGTCCTCGTGGGCATCCGCTTCGACCCGGCCGTCCACGACGGCCGCATCGAACGCCGCTTCCACGCCCTCCTGGACGCCGGGCTCCTGGACGAGGTCCGCCGACTGGCGCAGCACCCCGGGGGACTGTCGCGCACGGCCCGCCAGGCGCTCGGCTACCGCGAACTCCTGGCCCACCTCGAGGACGGCGTCCCCCTCGACCAGGCCGTGGCCGCGGCGGTGACCCGGACCCGGGCCTTCGCCCGTCGTCAGTGGTCGTGGTTCAAGCGCGACCCGCGCATCGGGTGGCTCGAGCCCGACGCCGACCACCTGGCCGGCCTCCTCGAGCGGTGGGACGCCTGCGCCGGGGCCAGGGTGGCGGTGGGAGACTTCCGGTCGTGAAGAGGAAGGGCGAGTTGCGCCTCACCAAGCACCATGGCGCCGGCAACGACTTCCTGGTCCTGCTCGACCCCGACGACCGCCGCCCGCTGTCGCCGGCCGAGGTCCGCGTCCTGTGCGACCGGCGGTGCGGCATCGGGGCCGACGGTGTGCTGCGGGCCCTGAACGGCCGCGCCGGGGCGGTGCTGACCATGGAGCTGAGCAACGCCGACGGCGGCCCGGCCGAGATGAGCGGCAACGGCATCCGCTGTCTCGTCCAGGCGGCGGTGGAGGCCCGGTGGGTGGCCCCCGGCCCGGTGTCGGTGGCCACGGCCGTGGGGGTCCGCACCGTCGTCTACCGCCAGGGAGACCGACCGGGCCTCGGCTTCGCCCGCGTCGAGATGGGCCAGGCGACGCTCGGCCCCGAGCTCGCCCTCCCCGAGCTCCCGACCGAGCTGTCGGGCCTTGTCACCCGGGCCCGGACCGTGGGCATGGGCAATCCCCACATCGTCCTCTTCGGGGGCGAGGTGGACGACGCCACCTTCGCCCATATCGGTCCCCGCCTCGAACACTCCGTCGCCGGTCGGGCCAACGTCGAGTTCGTCTCGGCCGGCTCCGGGCCCGACACCCTCGTCCTGCGCGTCTGGGAGCGCGGCGTGGGCGAGACACTGGCCTGCGGCACCGGCACCTGCGCGGCGGTCGCCGCCGCCCACAGCTGGGGTCTGGTGGGCACGGTGGTCGGCGTGGCCAACCCGGGGGGGACGCTCGAGGTGGAGCTCGGACCCGACGTCATCTCCCTGGCCGGCCCCACTCAGAAAGTGGCCGACATCGTCGTCGACGGCGACATCCTCACCGCCCTGGCCGCCACCGAGAACGAGTCGGCCCCGGTGGCCGCCGGCGGACGCCAGAGCGTGGCGAGCGGCCCGTGACCCTCATCGAGCGCACCTTCCGCGAGCGCATCGTGCTCGTCGGGGTGGTGTTCCCCTGGGTAACGGCGGAAGCGGTCGACGCCGATCTGGACGAGCTGGCCCTGCTGGTGGGGACGGCGGGGGCCGACGTGGTGGGACGGATCGTCCAGCGTCGGGACCACCCCGACCCGGCGACCTTCGTGGGCCGGGGCAAGGCCCAGGAGCTCCACGAGCTGTCGGAGACGGTGGACGCCGACACGGTGGTCTTCGACGACGAGCTCTCTCCCGCCCAGCAGCGCAACCTGGAGAAGATCCTCGGCCGCACGGCCATCGACCGCACCGCCGTGATCCTCGACATCTTCGCCCAGAACGCCCGTAGTCAGGAAGGCAAGGCCCAGGTCGAGCTGGCCCTGCTCCGCTACCGGCTGCCCCGGCTGCGCGGCCGGGGACGGGAGTTCTCCCAACAGGCCGGGGGGATCGGCACCCGGGGACCGGGTGAGACCCAGCTCGAGGTGGACCGCCGACGGCTGCTGCAACGCATGGCCCGGCTCGAGGTCGACCTCCGACAGGTCTCGGCCACCCGTCGGACCCAGCGCCGGAGCCGGGTCCGGGGTCGGCACCGGTCCGTCTCCCTGGTGGGCTACACCAACGCCGGCAAGTCGACGTTGCTCAACCGCCTCACCGACGCCGGCGTCCTCGTCGAGTCCCGGCCCTTCTCCACCCTCGACCCCCGGACGCGGCGGCTGTCGCTGCCGGGGGGCGAGACCGTCCTCGTCTCCGACACCGTCGGGTTCGTCCGCAAGCTGCCCCACCAACTGGTGGAGGCCTTCCGCTCCACCCTCGACGAGGTCCGCGAGGCCGAGCTCCTGCTGCACGTGGTGGACGGTTCCGCCCCCGAGCCCGAGGCCCAGATCGAGGCCGTCCGCCTCGTCCTCGAGGAGATCGGCGCCCAGGAGGTCCCCGAGCTCCTGGTGGTGAACAAGGCCGACCGTTCCCCCCGGGCCACCCGGGTGGCCGAGGACCATCCCGGTGCCGTCGTCGTCTCGGCCCGCACCGGCGCCGGCACCGACGAGCTGCTGCGGGCCATCGGCGTCGGCCTGCGGGTGGCCGACCGCGTCGTCGAGCTCCTCGTCCCCTTCGATCGCGGTGACGTGCTCGCCGCCGTCCATCGCGAAGGGGAGGTGGTCGACGAGGCCCACGGCGAAGGCGCCACCGTCGTCCACGTCGTCCTCGACGAGGCGGGCCGGGCCCGGTTCCGTCAGTTCCTGGCCTCGTGACCACGGCGTCGGGCACCGCCGCCGGGTTCGTCCCGCCGCCCTATCCGTACGGCCGGTTGTCGGCCGTGGCGGCGATGGCCGAGACCGTGCCCGGGGGGATGGTCGACCTGTCCATCGGCACGCCCGGCGACCCGCCGCCCCCGGCCGTCGTCGCCGCCCTGTCCTCGTCGGGGGCGGAGCGGGGCTATCCCTCGTCGTCGGGGAGCCCGGCGCTGCTGCGGGCGGCGGCCGGTTGGATGACCCGGCGCTTCGGCGTCGACGTCGACACCGGCCACATCGCCGCCTGCGTGGGGACGAAGGAATTCGTGGCCACCGCGGCGTGGCTCCTGCGGCTGCGCACCCCCGGTCGCGACACCGTCCTCGCTCCCGCCGTGGCCTACCCCACTTACGCCATGAGCGCCCAGCTGGCTGGCTGCCGGGCCGTCGGTGTCCCCGAGGCCCCCGGCGGCGGCCTCGACCTCTCGATGATCTCCGACGACGACGCCGGACGCGCCCTGATGCTGTGGGTGAACAGTCCGGCCAACCCCACCGGGCACCTGACCGACCTGGGCCTGGCCACCGCCTGGGGCCGGGCCCGAGGGGTGCCGGTGTTCTCCGACGAGTGCTACGCCGAGTTCACCTGGGACCTCTGGCCGCCGGCCACCATCCTCCAGCACGGCACCGAGGGTGTGGTGGCCGTGCACTCGCTGTCCAAGCGGTCCAATCTGGCCGGCGTCCGGGTGGGCTTCTACGCCGGCGACGCCGAGCTCGTGACCTTCCTGTCCGAGGTCCGTCGTCACGTGGGGCTCATGGTGGCCGGACCGGTCCAGGCGGCGGCCGTGGTGGCCCTCGACGACGACGACCACGTCGACGCCCAGCGCCATCGCTACCGTCGACGGCTCGAACGTCTGGCCGCGGTCCTGGCCGGTCGCGGGCTCGACGCCACCGTGCCCGCCGGTGCCTTCTACCTCTGGGTCCCCGCTCCGGACTGGGCCCGGGCCCAGGGAGAGTCCGAGGGCCGGGACGGGGCCTGGGTCCTGGCCGAGGCCCTGGCCGCAGCCGCGGGTGTCCTCGTGAGTCCGGGCGAGTTCTACGGCGAGGAGGGTGCGGGCCACGTCCGCATCGCCGTCGTCGCCCCCGACGATCGCCTGGAGCTCGTGGCCGAGCGCCTGGCCCGGTCGTCGGATCCCCGTTTCGGCGGGGCCTAATCTCGTGGCCGTGGCCGACCTCCAGTCCCAGATCGAGGAGCTCTGGGGGCGCGCCGGCGAGCTCGGCCCCTCCGACACCGACGCCCTGGCCGTCGTCACCGAGGCCATCGACCTCCTCGACTCCGGCGCGGCCCGGGTGGCGGAGATCGACGCCGCCGGCGAGGTCGTCGTCCACAGCTGGTTGAAGACGGCCATCCTCCTGCTCTTCCGGCTGCGGGCCATCGCCACCATCGAAGTGGGGGCCTTCGAGTTCGCCGACAAGCTCCCGTTGAAGACCGGCTACCAGGCGGCCGGGGTCCGGGTCGTCCCCGGGGGCTCGGCGCGCTGGGGGTCGTTTCTGGACCGCGGCGTGATCCTCATGCCCTCCTACGTGAACATCGGCGCCCGGGTGGGGGCCGACACCATGGTCGACACCTGGGCCACGGTCGGGTCGTGCGCCCAGATCGGCGCCCGGGTCCATCTCTCGGGGGGCGTGGGCATCGGGGGAGTGCTCGAGCCCCCCAACGCGGCGCCCGTCATGGTGGGCGACGACGCCAACATCGGCAGCCGCTCCATGGTGACCCAGGGGGCGCGGGTGGGCGACGGCGCCGTTCTCGGCGAAGGGACCATCGTGAACCCGTCCATCCCCGTCATCGACGCCGAGACGGGCGAGGAGATCAGCCGGGGGATCGTCCCGCCGTGGTGCGTGGCCATCGGCGCCTCCCGTCGGCGGCAGTATCCGGGCGGCGAGTTCTTCGTCCCCTGCGTCCTCGTCATCAAACGCCTCGACCCCGGCCGGCGCCACGACAAGGCGCAACTCGAGGCGGTGCTGCGCGAGCACCAGCTCTCGACGTGACGTACCCGAGCCCTTGGTGACGGACCTCTTGGCGTTGACGGCGCAGCTGGTGGACATCCCGTCGGTGAGCCACCAGGAGACGGCCCTGGCCGATCACGTCGAGGCGCGCTTACGCACCGCGCCTCACCTCACCGTCGACCGTCACGGTGACACCGTCGTGGCCCGCACCACCGGTGGTCGCCCCCGGCGGCTGCTCCTGGCCGGCCATCTGGACACGGTCCCGCCCTTCGGTCCCGACGGCCACCGGCTCGAGGGCGACACCCTCTCGGGCCTCGGTGCCGTGGACATGAAGGGCGGACTGGCCGTTCTCCTCGACCTGGCCCTGTCGGTGGTCGAGCCGGCGGTCGACGCCACCTATCTCTTCTACCCGGGCGAGGAGGTCGAGCGCCGCTACAACGGGCTCCACGCCCTGGTGGCCCACAGCCCCGAGGTCCTGGCCGCCGACGCCGCCGTCCTGGCCGAGCCCACCGGGGGACTGGTGGAGGCGGGCTGCCAGGGCACCATGAAGGTGGAGATCTCCCTCGCCGGCCGGCGTGCCCACACGGCGCGGCCCTGGGCCGGGGTGAACGCCGTCCACCGCCTGGCCCCGGTGCTGCGGGCCCTCGAGTCGTACACGTCGCGCCACGTCGTTCTGGACGGGTGCGAGTACAAAGAGCAGTTCCAGGCGGTGGCCGTACGCGGCGGCGTGGCCGGGAACGTGGTCCCCGACGAGGCAGTCCTCACCGTCAATCTCCGCTTCGCCCCCGACCGCGACGTCGACGCCGCCGAAGCCGAGGTCCGCCGCCTGGTGGGGGACGCCCTCGATGCCGACGCCGGTGACCGCCTGACCGTGGTCGACGCCGTCGCCGGGGCCCGGCCCGGCCTCGACCATCCCCTGTTGTCGGCCCTGGTGGGCGCCACCGGTCAGCCCCCCCGGGCCAAGTTGGGTTGGACCGACGTGGCCACCCTGTCGGCCGCCGGCATACCGGCCGCCAATTTCGGACCCGGGGACCCGCTTCTCGCCCACACCCCGGACGAGCACGTGGGGGCAACCGAGCTGGCCGCCGTGCGCCACGCCCTCTCGCTGGTGTTGGCGGGCGACTCCTAGAGTCGACGCAGGACGGTGACCACCCGGCCGTAGATGGTCACGTCCGTCGGGTCGAGAACGATGGGCGAGAACACCGGGTTGGCCGGGGTGAGCACGACCTTGCCGCTCCGCCGGCTGAAGGTCTTCACCGTGGCCTCGTCGTCGGGTATGCCGGCCACCACGATGTCTCCGTTCTCGGCGTCGGGCTGCTGGCGGACCACCACATAGTCACCGTCGAGGATCCCGGCCTCGATCATGGACTCCCCCCGGACCCGGAGCATGAACAGGGAGCCGGTGCCGGTGAAGTCCTCGGGCAGCGGGAGCAGTTCCTCGACGTTCTCGTGGGCCAGGATCCCGGTGCCGGCGGCGACGTCCCCGATGAGGGGGATGTTGCGCACGGGCCGGGCCGCCATCTGGGCCTTGGACGACGGGTCGTAGCGGACCTCGATGGCCCGGGGCTTGGTCGGGTCGCGCCGGAGGTAGCCCTCGCGCTGGAGGACGGCCAGGTGGGCGTGGACGGTGGAGGACGACGTGAGGCCCACGGCCTCGCCGATCTCCCGGACCGAAGGTGGGTATCCCTGCTCCCTCACCCGGTCGCCGATGAACTCGAGGATCTGCTGCCGCTTGCCGGTCAATGCCTCCGCCATGGGGCCCTGCCTCCGTGCCCGGGGTGCCGCCCGGGGGACGGGCGAACACCAGTTCGTGCCCACCGTAGTCGGCCGGGACGGCCGAGGCAAACACCTGTTCGTGGGCGAGCCGTGGGGAGAGTCACACCCTCCTGGCACCATCGGACCATGCGAGTACGACCGGTCCAGCAGTGGTGGACGTCCATCCTTGACACGAACACGTGTTCGTGGTCATATGAGGCCCATGACGAACACCTGTTCGGGAGGCGGGCCGGAGGTGGCCGGGTGACGACGGTGGCGGCACCGCTCCGGGAGCCGGCGCCGAACGGTGAGCCCGGGGTCCGACGCCGCCGGCGTCACCCGACCCACCGCCATCCTGACGTCGCGACGAGAGCGTTCCGGCCGGTCGATGAGCCCCGTCGCCGACCCCCGGCGGGAGCCGGACACCGGCGGAGGTCGACCGGTTCGCGGTGCGACGACCCCCGGGCCGCGGCCCGTGCCGCCGCGCTGCGCCGTCGCCACGTCCTCCTGGCCGTCGTGGCCGTCGGACTGCTCGTGGCCCTGGCCGTCCCCTGGGCGGGGAAGGGGAGTGACGCTCTGTCGGCCCCCGGTCCCGTGGCCACCGGCACCGCCCTGTCGCCACACACCGTCTATGTCGTTCAGCGCGGCGACACCCTGTGGTCGATCGCCGAGAGGCTCGACCCCCAGGGTGATCCCCGACCGGTGATGACGGCGCTGAGCGCCGAAGCCGGTGGCGACACGGTGCGACCGGGAGAGCGCCTCCTGCTGCCGTGATCCGACCCGGATCCGATCGGGTCGGAACTAGGTTGGCCGTGTGCGCTGCCCCTGGTGTCAGAGTCTCGACGACAAGGTCGTCGACTCCCGCCTGGCCGAGGACGGCGTTGTCATCAGGCGCCGGCGGGAGTGCCTGTCGTGCAGCCGCCGCTTCACCACCTACGAGCGTCTCGAGGAGGCTCCTCTGTGGGTGGCCAAGCGGGCCGGGCAGCGGGAGGCGTTCGACCGGGTCAAGGTGGTGGACGGCGTCCGGGCCGCCACCAAGAACAGGCCGGTCACCGAGGAACAGCTCGAGGAACTGGCCCAACAGGTGGAGGAGTCACTGCGGGGCGAGGGGGCCGAGGTGACGAGCCAGCAGATCGGGGTGGCCGTGCTCGAGCGGCTTCGCGCCCTCGACGACGTGGCCTACCTGCGCTTCGCCTCGGTGTACAAGGGCTTCGCCGACATCGGTGACTTCCAGCGCGAGGTGGGGCTGCTCACGAAGACCACCGAGCCGAAGCGCAAGAGGTGAGGGGCCGTGGCCCAGTTGCTCGACACCGTCCCCGACAGGGTCCTCGCCATCTACGCCCATCCTGACGATCCCGATGTGTCGTGCGGGGGCACCTTGGCCCGCTTCGCCCGCCACGGGGCCGAGGTCCACGTGGTGCTGTGCACCAACGGGGACAAGGGGACGACCGATCCGGGTGTCGACCCCGGTCAGTTGGCCCGGCGGCGGGCGGCCGAGTGCGAGGAGGCGGCCAAGCTGCTCGGGCTCACCGAGCAGCACGTCCTCGGCTACGGCGACGGGGAGCTGACCGACGACGAAGCCTTCCGGGGCGAGCTGGTGGGCTGGGTCAGGAAGCTGCGCCCCACCATGGTCCTGTGCCCCGATCCGACGGCGGTGTTCTTCGGGGAGGACTACTTCAACCACCGCGACCATCGGATCGTCGGCTTCGCCGTCCTCGACGCGCTGTCGCCGGCGGCGGCGCTGCCTCTGTACTTCCCCGACGCCGGGCCCGTCCATCAGGTGGAGACGGCGCTTCTGTCGGGGACGCTCGAGCCCACCGTATGGGTGGACGTCTCGGACACCATCGACGACAAGGCGGCCGCCGTCAGCTGCCACCGGAGCCAGTTCGCCGGCGACGGCGAGTGGGCGGCCAGCGCCGTGCGCAGCCGCGCCGCCGAGGACGGTCGACGGGCCGGGGTGGCTTTTGCCGAGGGCTTCCGTCGGCTGCGACTCAGCGTCTGACGCCGTGGCCCGGTCCGACGGAGCCGGTGGGCCGGAGGCCGGGATCGATGCCTGCACCGTCATGCACGTCGACCTCGACGCCTTCTTCGCCGCCGTCGAGGTCCTGGACGACCCCACCCTGGCCGGACGGCCGGTGATCGTGGGGGGCACGGGCAACCGCGGGGTGGTGGCCGCCTGCACCTACGAGGCGCGGGCCTTCGGTATCCATTCGGCCATGTCCTCGGTCGAGGCCCGGCGCCGCTGTCCCCACGCCGTCTTCCTCCCGGGCCGTTTCTCGCGCTACCAGGAGATGAGCGAGCGTTTCCACGAGGTCCTCCACGGCTTCACCCCCGTGGTGGAGGGCATCGCCCTCGACGAGGCCTTCCTCGACGTGGCCGGGGCCCGCCGGATCCTCGGCCCGCCCCCGGTCCTGGCCCGGGCCATCCGTGAGGCGGTGCGCCGGGAGCTCCAGCTCCACTGCGCCGTAGGTGTGGCCCGGACGAAGCTGCTGGCCAAGCTGGCCTCCCGGGCGGCCAAGCCCACCGCGGCGGTCGGCGGGCCGATACCGGGACCCGGGGTGGTGGTGGTGGCGCCGGAGTCCGAGTTGGCCTTCCTCCATCCCCTGCCGGTCCGGGCCCTGTGGGGGGTCGGTCCCGCCACCGGGAAGCGGTTGGCCGAGCTGGGCGTGGTGACGGTGGCCGACCTGGCCGCCATCCCGGTGGACACCCTGTGCCGGGTGGTGGGTGCCGCCCACGGCCGGCACCTGGCCGCCCTGGCGCGCGGCGAGGACGACCGTCCCGTGGTGGCCGTTGCCGCCGTGAAGTCGGTCGGCCACGAGGAGACCTTCGCCGTCGACCTCCACGACCACGGGAGCTCCCATGGTCACGTCGTGCGGATGTCCGACGCCGTGGGGACCCGTCTGCGCGAGGCGTCGCTGCAGGGGCGGACGGTCACCGTCAAGATCCGATTCGGCGACCACAGCACCATCACCCGCTCCCACACCGTGACCGGGGCCATCGACTCGCCCCGGGCCATCGGGGCGGTGGCCGGGGCCCTGCTCGAAGGGGTCGACATCTCCCCGGGGATCCGCCTCCTCGGTGTCTCGGTGAGCGGCCTCGCCCCCGCCCGCACCGAGGCCCACCAGCTGACCTTCGCCGACGCCGCCCCCGACGAGGGCCCGGGGCCGGTCCCCCCGGCGCGCCCGGTCGAGGTCCGGCTCCAGGGATGGGAGGACGTGGAGGCGGCGGTGACGGCCATCCGCACCCGCTACGGCCACGCCTCGGTGGGGCCGGCCACGCTGATCGGCCGGAGCGGACTGAGGGTCAAGCGCCGCGGCGACATGCAGTGGGGGCCGAGTGGGACCGACGAGGTTCCGGGCACCGGCGGGAACGCCGCCGGACCCGGCAAAGATTCATGAAACGGGAATGCGGCGGTGAATCGGGGTCTGACCTGGCCCTTTGGCTGTCAGTGGGTCCGAAAGGGATCCGAAACTGTCGCAGGGGCTCCGTTGTCAGCCTGTGGTCGCTGCGCGAAGATTGAGCGAGCCGTATTCTCGATTCAGACGACGACGCGGTGGGAAGGGGTTGGGGTGCCGCTCTCCGAGCACGAGCAACGGGTGCTGCAGGAGTTGGAGCAGGCGTTGTACCAGGACGACCCGGCTTTTGCCAACCGGGTCCGGCAGGAGAACGTCTACCGGTACGCCGGCCGTTACCTCAAGTGGTCCATCCTCGGCTTCATCGTCGGCCTGGCCGTGATGATCGCCTTCTTCACCACCTCCGTCTTCGTCGGCTTCCTCGGCGTCCTCATCATGTTCGCCTCCCTGGTCGGCTTCTGGACCAACCTCCGGCGCATGGGGAAGGCCGGCCTCGAGGACATCGGTCGGACCCTGCACCCCGACGGCATCGGCAACGCCCTGAACGACGCCCGCACCAAGTTGCGCGAGAGGTTCCGCCGGAACACTTAGGGTCAGCGGCGTGGAGCTGTGCCTGGCCGTCGACATCGGCGGGAGCAAGATGGCCGCCGGTCTCGTGACCCGTGACGGCGATCTGCTCGACCACGAACGCGTCGCCACCCCCCGCTCGGGCGACGCCGAGGATCTGTTCGCCGCTCTCGCGTCCGTGGTCGGTACCGTCATGGCGACGGCACCGGAGGCGACCGAGGCGCCGGCCGCCGCCGAGCGGCGTCGCCTCGTCGCCTGTGGGGTCGGCTGTGGCGGACCCATGGACCTCGAGGCGGGCACGGTGTCGCCGCTCAACATCCCGGCCTGGCGTGACTTCCCCCTGCGGGCCCGGGTGGCCGACCTGACCGGCCTGCCCACCGCCCTCGACAACGACGCCAAGGCCCTGGCCCTGGCCGAGGGATGGGTGGGGGCGGCCCGGGGGCGGCGGAACTACCTGGCCATGGTGGTATCGACCGGTGTGGGCGGGGGGATCGTCTCCGATGGACGCCTGCTCCATGGGGCGTCGGGCAATGCCGGTCACGTCGGGCATCTGATCGTCGAGCCCGAGGGCCGGAAGTGCGCCTGCGGGGCGCGCGGCTGTCTCGAAGCGGAGGCTTCGGGTACGGCCATCGCCGCGGTCACCGGACGGCCGCCGGCCGAGGCGCCGCCCGAGGTGGTGGCCCGGTGCGGACGGATGGTCGGGCGCGCCGTCGCCTCCCTCGTGAGCGCGTTGGACATCGACATCATCGTGGTGGCCGGATCGGTGGCCCTCGGCTACGGCGCCCCCTTCTTCGCCGCCGCCAACGAGGAGCTGCGGGCCCGCGCCTGTCTGTCGTTCACCCGGTCGGCTTCCATCGTCCCCGCCGGGCTGGCCGACCGGGGACCACTGGTGGGGGCGGGCGCCGTCGGCTGGCACGGCGGTGGCGCCGACGTCCTCGGTGCCGGCCGGTGAAGGCGGCCAAGGTGGCCGCGGTGACAGGCGTGGTCGTCCGGCCGTGGCTGTGGCCGGCGGCCACCGTCCAGGTCCTGCGCCTGGCCCGGCCCGGTTGGTGGC
>Ga0302325_10013920_pt1 | contig 17137 bp, 15 predicted proteins | sample Palsa_T0_2_FD_201948 | JGI IMG/M metagenome (GOLD analysis project Ga0302325, IMG submission 201948) | Peat permafrost microbial communities from Stordalen Mire near Abisko, Sweden - Palsa_T0_2 | ecosystem: Environmental > Terrestrial > Soil > Palsa > Peat permafrost | place: Sweden: Abisko... | reverse complement strand
CGGTCATCGGCGGAGGCGCCATGCTCGCTTGAACGAGGCTCGTCCCGTCCGCCGGGCAGAACCCCGCGTCGTTCGGATAGACACGCTGGCACTTCGGGCAGCTCTTCAATCCGTCCCGCCCCTCTTAGCCTTTGCCCTGCTCCGCGGTGACGCCCTCGGAACCTGCCGACGCCGGCGGCACGTAGTAGATGATGCGATTGCACGACTGGCATTGCTCGAGGATCGTCTCGCGACGCAGCCTGTGAAAGAGCTGCGGCGGCAATGACATGTTGCACGCGTTGCACGTGCCCGTCGTCGTTTGAGCGATGCCCGTGCCTCGCTTCTGACGAACCATGTCGTAACGGCGATAGAGCGGCACGGGCAGCCGCTTCACCGCTTCGGCGCGCGCGACGTTCCGCTCAGTCTGCTGCTTCTCGATGTCCGTGAGCTTGGACTGGACGCCGCCCTCGGTTGCCCCGAGATCCGCCGAGACCTTCTTGGCTTCTTCGTCGCCCATGTCGATCTGCTGGCGAGCGGCATCCGCGTCGGTCGTCAGACGGCCGATCTCGTCCTCGCGATCGCGCACGAGCTTGCGGAGCTCCTCGAGCTCTCGCTGCGCGGCGTTCGCCTCACGCTCGTTGCGAGCGCGGTTCATCTTCTCGCGCGAGTGCTCGAGCTGCTGCATCATCGTGCGCACCTCGATCACGTACTCGTTGCGCAGCTTCTCGATCGCCCCGAGCTGGGTGCGATCGTTCTTCAGCTTGTCTTCGAGCTGCGTGAGCTTCTTGCGCTGCGCGTCGAGCGCACCACGTTCTTGTTGTAGGTCGTCGCCGAGCGTCTTCAGCTCCGCATCGATGGCGGCGAGGTCTTCGAGGGCACGAATCTGGTCGCTAATGCTTACGCTCAACTCATTCTCCCTGCCGCGCACGGATGAACGGCGCGACGCTCCCCACGAATAAGACAATAAGGACGTGGGCCCACCTGGGTTCGAACCAGGAACGGCCCGGTTATGAGCCGGGGGCTCTGACCGATTGAGCTATGGGCCCCGGGATTGTGCCGGACTGACACGGGGCGAAACTTACCGTAGGACCCCCCTCAAAGCAATCGACATGCCGTCATTGGCAACGGATGACGTGAAGCTCCATTCCGCCTTCGGGGGTAACGAGAATGTCGCCGGAAACGAGCGCTGCGAGGGGTCTTGCGCCGTCCAGGACCGGCTCAGGCGACAATGTTGCGCGTGCGACCATGCGCCCGCGATCCGTTGGATCATCGAACAGGAGGGTCGACGGGGGAAGAAAAAGAGGTGTGCCGCGCCCGACGTGCTCAGCAAGGACGATAGGTGCTTCGACTTCCGGACCGATACCTGCTCCGGCGCTCTGCGCCGAGGGTCGAATCCGTACGAGGAGCGCCGAGCCGCCCTGGCCAGCTTGAAGCTCGAGCGCGTCACGGGCGACGAGGGTGATGGACGGCGGCGTGTCCGGTAAAGCGTCGAAGGTCACGATGCGACCGCTGTCGGGCGTGAGGTGGCGAAGCGGCGCAGTCGCGTGGAGTGTGCCGTCGAACGCCAGAAGCTCGATCCAAGTCCGATCCAGATCTTGCCCCGCTCCCTCGAGCCCGGCGGCGGCATCCGTCTTTGGCAGTGCCCGGTGCGCGATCCACATGACGCCGAGCGTGGGTCCGATCGTGACGAGGCGCGGCGTGTCGGCATCGACGCCGATCGGAGAGAGGCGTACGGCCTCTCCAACCGACGCGCCTCTCACGATGCTGGCAAAGACCGCGCTCCCGTCCTCGGCCGGTGCATCCCACGCGACGACAGTCTCGCTTCCCAACACTACGGCGTCGTACGCGAGCGAATCGTCAATGGGATCGGGGGGGAGCTCCGCGAGCGGCGTGGTTGGTGACGCGAGATCGCGTAGGACGAGATGACGGGCATGGGCATGCGTCCCTTCGTAACCCACCGCGATGGTTTGCTCGCCGACGGCGAGCGGCAGCGGCGGCGGAAGGTCCCCGTAGACATCCGCGACCTCGGTGAAATGGACGGTGAGCCCATCGGTGTCGAGCACGCCCGCGCGCGATCCGCGACGCGCCCCAATGAGTACGCGCGAGGGCGTCACGCTCACGCGTCCAAGCTCGAACATGGCCGGCGCGGTGACGGGCAGCGCCATCTTGGAGACATCGTGACAGCGCGAACGAGCCTCTTCGGCGTGCGGAGCCGCGTCGCGATCGGACGGATCATCCTCCGGTGTCAGCCTCGGTGCCGCGCACCATGAGCAGTGGACGCACCCCATGAAGAGCGCCGCGCGCCACCAGCCACGCAGCCCTCTCATGCGCTAGACGAACCCCGCAATCACCTCGAGCGCGACCTCGTAGCGTTCGAACGGCGGCATCACGTACGCCCCCGCGACTTCAGCGTGCACCTCATCGAGCATCTCGCGCGCGATCGCGACGCCTTCCTTGCGACCCGCAGTGCCGCCCCCCGCTTTTCGCATGCGTTCGCGGACGGTCTCCGGCACCTGCATCCCAGGCACTTCGTTGTGCAGAAACTCCGCGTTTCGATGACTCGCGAGCGGCAAGATGCCCACGAGCACGGGCAGCCCGAGCGGGCGAATGTCCGCGAGAAACTGGCGGAGCTGGGCGGGATCGTAGACCGGCTGCGTCATCACGAGCTCGGCGCCCGCTTCTTTCTTTTGCTTCAGCCGCTCAATCTCGCGAACGTAGTTGAGCGCCGCGGGCTCCGCCCCCGTTGCGAGAACGAAGCGCGTCCCTTCGCCGATGGGTTTTCCCGCCGGGTCGATGCCGTGGTTGAGGCGCGACGCGAGCTTGAGCAGACCAATCGAGTCGAGATCGTACACCGGCGTCGCATCCGGAAAGTCCCCCATCTTCGGTGGGTCGCCGGTGATGATGACGAGATTGCGCATCCCGAGCTCGTGGGCAGCGAGTAAGTGTGCGAGCGATGCGAGCAAGTTTCTGTCGCGTCCGCAAACGTGGAGGATGGTCTCCATGCCGAGCTCGCGTTGGATACGCGAGGCCATCGCGAGGTTGCCCATGCGCGCCTGCGCCCGCGCACCGTCGGCGATGTTGATGACATCCACGCCGCCGGCGCGAAGCATCTTTGCTGCGGCGACTTGTTTCGACGGGTCGAGCCCGACGGGTGGATTCACCTCGACGGACACGACGAAGCGCTTCCCGAGCTTGGCTCCAAAGTCACTCCGCTCGGCGACCGCGGGTGGTCGGCTCGCTCCAGCGAGGATGGCGATGGGCATCTCGCTGTCGCGCTCTCGCGCCTCGTCGAGACCCTGCGGGGAGTCGTTGCCGACCATGCGCGCCGACGCGGCGATGCGCTTCGTGTGCTCCGGCGTCGTTCCACAACACCCACCCACCATCCTCACGCCGAGCTTGAACATGCGCCGGGCGTAGATGCCGAAGTACTCGGGCGTCGAGACGTAGACCAGCCGATCGTCGACTCGCCTCGGCAGACCGGCGTTTGGGACCGCGGATACGGGCACGCCGAGCGCCACCATCCCCTCGACCGCAGCGAGGACGCTCATCGGACCGTCGGAGCAGTTGACGCCGATGACGTCTGCGCCAAGATCGATCATCCTCTTGCCGATTTCGGCCGCGCTCGTGCCGTCAGCCATGCGGCCGCCTTCATCGACGGAGACATGAGCGACGATGGGGAGCTTGCCACCGGTAGCGGCGCGCGCGGCTTCGATGGCGAGGCGCAGCTCCGCGCTTTGGCGCATCGTCTCGATGACGAGCGCGTCCACGCCCGCTGCTGCGAGCGCTTCCGCCTGCTCGCGAAACGCGTCGCCGACGCGACGGAGGTCCCCGTCCAGTGCTTCGCCGAGGAAGTAGCCACTTGGCCCGATGGCGCCACCAACGAAGACCTTGCCGGCCGCCGCCTCTCGCGCGAGCTTCACGGCCGCAGCGTTGAGCTCGCCCACCCGATGTTGCAGACCGTGCTTCTCAAGCCTCAGCGCGTTCGCGCCGAACGTGTTCGTCTCGATGAGCTGGGCTCCCGCGCGGATGTAGTCTTCGTGGACCTTGCGGACGAGCTCCGGGCGGGAGAGGCAGAGCTCCTCGAAGCACACCGAATAGAGCACACCGCGCTCGTAGAGCTGCGTACCCATGGCGCCGTCGATGACGACGGTCCCGTCACGGAGGGCTTGTAGGAGCGCTGGCATTCAGCGCTTCGTAGCACGCCTCAGAAAGTGCCGCCGACTCCGATGCCAGCCATGGTCGGCGACAAGAGCGGCGTGACGTGCCACCTCGCTGCAGCGGGCTTGTCAGGCGCCTTCGTGACGTTTCCACCCACGAGGAACATGACGATGCCCGCGATGAGCACCACGCCGCCGGCGATACCAATGCCGATCGCTGCGCCTTGCGATGCGAGCGCTTGATTCTGGTAGTTGACCGCGGTCGTGCACTGTTGGCTGGGCATGTCGCCCACGCCATTTAGGTTGGGACACCCGCCAGCGGGGGCCTGGTTTGCTTCGTTCGTTGCGTTCGCGTGATCCACGAGCGCGAGGATCTGCGCGACAATCGCACCCGCGATCGCAGCGCTACCGACGACGATCGTGATGAGCCCGAGCGTCTTCACGGTCGACCATGACGTCTCCGGCTTCTCGACGATGATGTTGCCGCCGCCCTTGTTCTTCTCGGCGTCGAGCTCGGCCTGCGTCTTGTCGGTCATGTTCACGATGAGGACGTGGACCGCGGTCTCCTTGTCGCCAAGGTTGAAGTGCTTGGTGTAGTCGTGCTTGCCGGGTGCCGTGACGTAGAGATCGTGCTCGCCTGGGTCGAGCGCGATGTCGAGGTCGACGAAGTCCTTGTCGCGTGTCTTCGTCTCGTCGTCGAAGCGGATCGCTACGCCGGGTGGGATGACCGGTTGCATCTGAACCTTGACCTTGAGCAGTTGCGCTTCAAGCGCCTTGGCTTGGTCGGCTGCATACTTCTGCGCATCGCCACCACGCGGCAGGGCCGACGCTGCGTCGATGAACGCGTTGTAGGCGCTGGCGGTCTTGCCGAGCTTGGTGAAGCAGGTTCCCTGCACAAGCTGGGTGTTTGGCTGAGGATCGAGCTTGAACGACGCCGTGAGACGCTGGCAAGCCTCGGCGTACTTGTTAGCCCGCATGAGCTGCTGGCCTTCCGTGTACAGAACCTCGGCTTGTGCCGAGTTCTGGGCAAAGGCCGCAAAGGGGATTTGGGCGGCAGTGAAGGTGACGATGGTGACGAGCGAGACGACCCACCGGCGTGCATCGAAGGAGAACCGAGCCATCCGCATGAAGTACCCTGGAACGAGCCGACGCGTCCAGATCGCTAACAATTATGGACGTCGACCGAGCGTCGTGGGATCGAAGGCCGTGGCCGTCGGTTTCGCGGTGGTCTGCGTTGTCGCGGTCGGGACCACGGTCGCGGCCGTGGCGGTTGTGGTCGTCGTGCCCGTGTGACCAGGTCTGTGCCCGCCTGCGCCCCCAGCAACGGTCGTCGTGGTGCTTGCCGTCGCCGCCGTCGTATCGACGGTCGTCGCGGTGGATGTTGCTGGCGTGTCGGTCTTCACGGGGTCTGGCGTCTTCGCCGCGGTGGTATCGGCCGTGTCCGCCTTGGGCGGGTCCACTGCGTTCGTGGTCGGAGCCGGCGTATGGTGCATCGCGAGGAAGATCCCGCCACCACCAACGAGAAGGAGACCTGCGAACGCAACTCCGATGATCAGCGGAGCTTTGCTCTTCTGCGGCGCAGAGCCCGCCGTGTTTCCCCAGCCGGAGTTCGTCTGTGTCCCCAGCATCTGCGTTCCGCCCTGCGGCGAGAACTGGCGACCGTTCTGAGACGACGAAAACTGCGGCTGGCCTCCCTGCTGCTGCCCACCTTGCGAAGCGGAGAACGCCTGCTGTTGTGGACCGCTCTGCGACGCCGAGAACGCGTTCGGTTGAACGCCCGAATACGAGCCCATCTGGTTACGTGGGTCGGGCATCGAGCCTTGGTTGGGCATGACGACCGAGGGCTTTGGCAAGCCGAGCGCCTGCGTCACCCGCTCCACAGACACGTAGCTCCGCGCTGGAGCGCAGGGGGCGATGGCCTGAGCGAGCTCGGCCACGTTGAGGAATCGCTGATCGACGGAACGCAACAAGCAACGCATCACCGCGTCGCTCAAGAGCTGCGGAACGTCTGGGCGCTTGTGCGCGACGGGCATTGGCGGCTGCTCGAGGATGGAGATGAAGAGCTCGCCGAGCGTCTCGCCGTTGAAGGGCACGGTGCCCGTCAAGAGCTCGTACAGGATGACACCGAGCGCCCAAATGTCGGCGCGCGCGTCTACGTTCTTGGCGGAACGCAGCTGCTCGGGCGACATGTAAAGCGGTGAGCCGAGCATCGACTTGGTCGACGTGAGCCCGTGGTTGCCGCTCGGATCGCCGAATGGATTGGCTGCCTTGGCGATGCCGAAGTCGAGGACTTTGACGATGGTCGAGCCATCCGTGCGGGTGTGCAGAAAGAGATTGGCCGGCTTCAGATCACGGTGAACGATGCCGAGGGCGTGGGCCTGCGCGATGGCTTCGAGCCCTTGAAGAACGTAGTCGACCGCTTCTTCGACGGGCAGGGCACCGCGCTTCTCGAGGAGCTGCGAGAGGTCGAGGCCTTCGAGGAACTCCATCACCATGAACGGCATTCCCCGTTCGGTGCCCACGTCCATCACGCGGCAGACGTGCTCGCTCTGGATCTTGAACGCGTTCCGCGCTTCGTTGTTGAACCGTGCGACTGCCTCGGGGTTCTGCGCGATCTCGCCGAGCAAGAACTTGATGGCGATGCGCTGCCCGAGGAGCTCGTGCTGCGCCGAGAGCACCGCTCCCATGCCGCCCTTACCAATGATCCGCTCGATGCGGTATTTGCCGGCGACCACTTCACCGGGTTTTGGGAGATGCTCTTCGTCGTCCGCGCTCATGTAGACCCCGCGCCAGCATAGCGTGCTTCCCGTGCCTTTCCCACGCGGCGATTGCTTAAGGTGGGAGTGTGTATGAGGCTCTGAGATGAGGGTACGTTCGACGCAGGCGATGGTTTTCGACGATCTTGCGACGATGGGAATGGCCCTCAGCCGTGACCCTGCCGACCTCGTCGCCTATGCGCGCGACTTGTTTCCCCGCCACCACATGGCCGTGCGTTCGGGGAACATCGCCGGGCACACACCTGAGGCAGTCGTATGGCCCAAATCGCCCGAGGATGTGGCGCAACTCGTGCGCGTTGCGATCGACCGTGGTGTCGCGCTCGTGCCGTTCGGCGCGGGAAGCGGGGTGTGTGCGGCGGTCCTACCCACCCCCCACAGCATCGTCGTCGACCTCAAGCGTATGTCGGGCGTGCGAAACCTCGATCCAGAGCGACGTACGGTGACGGTGGAAGCTGGTCACATGGGCCTACCGCTGGAGGAGCGGCTCGAGCGCAACGGGCTCACGCTTGGTCACTTTCCATCGTCGATTCTGTGCAGCACGGTGGGTGGATGGGTCGCGGCACGCAGTGCGGGCCAAGCATCAGGCCTCTACGGAAAGATCGAGGACATGGTCGTCGCGCTCGAGTGTGTGACCGGGCGTGGCGACATCGTGCGGCTCGTTCACCGGCCCAAGGGTCCAAGCCTCGTCCCGGCAGTGATTGGAAGCGAGGGCACGCTCGCCATCGTGACCGCGGCCAAGCTTCGCCTTCATCCTGCCCCGACGCTGCGCGGGTTTGCGTCGTGGTCGATGCCGTCGATGGAGGTGGGGTGGAACACCATGCGCGAGATGTTCCAATCGGGTCTCCGTCCTGCCGTCCTGCGTCTGTACGATCCGTTCGACTCGATACTCGCACAACAGTCTCGCCAGAGGCGACGGCGTGACGTGCCAAAAGCTCCTGGCGGTGGCGCTGTTGCCCTTCGCTCGCTCCTCGCGCGCCCCGCGCTGTTCAACGAGCTTCTCGACTCGAGGATCGCGAGCCGGGCACTCGGCGGGGCGCTCCTCGTCGCCATCTTCGATGCCGTGGAGGAGGACGTAGTCCGTGCAAACGTCGAGCGATCGCGCGCCATAGCCGAGCGAGTGGGCGGACGCTACGAGGGTGAGGGCCCAGCTCGCAAGTGGCTCCTTCACCGCTACGCCGTGAGCTATCGCCAATCGCCTCTCTTCGCGCAGGGCCTGTTCATCGACACGATGGAGGTCGCTGCAACGTGGTCGCGCATCGGCGCGCTCTACGACGGCGTGCGTCGTGCGATCGGCAAGAGCGCGTTCGTGATGGCTCACCTCAGCCACGCCTACCCGGATGGGTGCTGCATCTACTTCTCGTTCGCGGGTGTCGGGAAGCCGGGCGTGGCCGATTGGGACGCCGCGTGCGAGGCTCGCTACGATGCGATCTGGAGCGCTGCACTCGACGCTGCGGTGGAAGCCGGAGGTACGCTCGCGCATCATCATGGCGTTGGGCGTTCGAAGGCGTCGCGGCTGGGCGACGAGCTCGGAGGCGGGCTCGACGTGCAACGAGCGTTGAAGCGCGCCTTCGACCCCCATGGTGTGCTCAATCCTGGCGCGCTTCTTCCACCCATCACACCGAACCCCTTCGCGCATGACATCGTCGGTGCGTCATGAGCCTGCTCGAGCTCGATCGCGAGAGCCTGCTCGTTCACGTGCGCGCCGATGCGGGCCTCGCCGACGTGGAGACAGCCGTGTCTCGCGAAGGGCTGACGCTCGACGTCCGCGATGGCTACGCTGGGCCGATTGGCGCATGGCTCGCGGAAGGCGCCCCCGGTGCGCGGACTGCGTGGCTCGATCCGGCCGATCATCTCGTCGCGGGGTTTACGGCCGTCTTGCCTGGCCGGCCTGCCATCACGATACGCCCCGCCCCGCGCCGTGCCGTAGGGCCTGACTTGCTCGCGCTCGTGCTCGGGATTCGAGCGCCCCTGCTGTCGCTCGAGTCCGTCTGGCTTCGCGTTCATCGCGTGGGAGTCGTTCGTCCAACGTGTGAAGCGTTCGATGATGACGATGAGCCGCTGAACGACGACGAACGAGCCCTCTATGCTGCCATCAAGGACGCCCTGCTCTGAGCGACATTCAACCGGGAGGCCAGCTCATCGACCTACCACCGAGCACGTGGAGGTGAAGATGGAAGACGCTCTGGCCCACGCCCGCACCGTTGTTGATGGCAACGCGATAGCCCCTTTCCACGAGGCCTTCTTTGGCCGCGACGTCGCGTGCGAGAAGCATCAGCTGGCCAAGGAGCTCCACGTCTTCGTCCGCGGCCTCGATCAGGCTCGTGACGTGCTTGCGCGGAACGACGAGCACGTGGGTGGGCGCCGCGGGGTGAAGATCGCGAAAGGCTACTGCATGCTCGTTCTCCAGGACGATCGTGCCCGCGATCTCCTTGGCGACGATCTTACAGAAGATGCATGCGCTGCCGATCATGCCACCGACGATACTTCTTCCTTCGGCAGAATGACGAGAGCGTTCTCGATGAGGGCGTAGTCGTCGTCGAGCGTCTGGAGCGACGACGGTGGGCCGCCGACGAGCACCCGGAGGAGCGCGTGCTCGAGGGCGGTGAGGTGCACGGTGCGTTCGAGGCGCAGTCGCGCGATGCGATAACGGATGCGGACGCGACCGCCGTCGGTCTGCGTGACTTCGACGTCGGCATCCTCTCGGGAGGCGAATCGAACGAGACCGCGCACCATCCGTGAACGCGCCCTTGCTCGACGGACGACCGGGTCCGTGAAGCGCGAGAACATACGGTTGCGCGAGTAGAGGCCCGGCACCATCGTCATCGCCGCCGTGAGGGCGTCGACCATGGCCTGCCGGTCAGGCGTCATCGCCCTGCTCCGCCCGCGAGGGCGCTTCGCCCATACCCGCGTCGTGAAGAAGCTCGGCTTGCCGATGTGTGCGAAGGGCGGTGACGAGCTCGCCGATGTCGCCCTCGATGATGCGATCGAGCTTGTTCAACGTGAGCTTGATGCGATGGTCGCTCACGCGGTTTTGCGGGTAGTTGTAGGTCCGAATCTTCTGGCTGCGCTCGCCCGTCGACACCATCGAGCGCCGCGCCGATGCCTCGGCGGCGTCGGCCTTCTCGCGCTCGATGTCGAGCAATCGTGCGCGCAACACCTTGAGTGCCTTGGCCTTGTTCTTGAGCTGCGAGCGCTCGTCCTGACACTTGACGATCATGCCGCTCGGCTTGTGGAGGATCTGCACGGCGCTGTTGGTCGTGTTGACGCCCTGCCCGCCGGGTCCTCCGCTCGCGGCGATGCTGATCTCGAGGTCCTTGTCGTCGACGTGCACATCGACGTCCTCGGCTTCGGGCAGCACGGCTACCGTCGCAGTCGACGTGTGGATGCGGCCTTGGGCTTCCGTCGCGGGCACACGCTGCACACGGTGCACACCCCCTTCGAAGCGGAGGGCTCCGTAGACGTCCTTGCCCGTGACGAGCGCGATCACCTCCTTCATTCCACCTGCTGCGGCCTCGCTCGTCGAGAGAATTTCGACTTTCCATCCGCGGGTCTCGGCGAAGCGGCAATACATACGAAAGAGGTCCGCGGCGAAGAGCGCGGCTTCCTCGCCGCCCTCACCCTGGCGGATCTCGAGGATGGTGTTCTTCGAGTCGTTGGGATCGACGGGCAAGAGCAAGAGGCGCATCGAATCCTCGAGGCTCGCGCGCGCGGCTTGCAGCCCGGGGATCTCCAGTTGAGCGAGCTCGCGCAGCTCGGGGTCGGCGAGCGCGGCCTCGTCGTCCGCGATTTGTTTCTCGAGGTCGCGATACTTGTCGAAGGCGATGACGAGTGGCTCGATCTCGCCGCGCTCGCGGTTGAGGCGGGCGAGCTTCTGCCTGTCACCCAGCACCTGGGGTTGGCAGAGGAGCTCGTCGAGCTCGACGAACCGCTTGGCGAGCTGCTCGAGGCGCTCTCGCGGCAGCATGATTACGCTCTGAGCGACGGGGCGGCGCTGATCGCCGCGTAGGTCGGGAACACGATGTCGGCCGAGCCGTCGCCTGCGTGGCCTTGTTCGCGAAAGAGCGTCGCGCGGAGCGATGCAAGTGCCACCTCGAGCTGATCGTCGTCGGGCTCGATGGTGGTGATGCGCTGGACCAAGAACCCAGGCACGAGCAGCGCGCGCAACGGGCCCGTCGTGCAGTACCGCGCGAAGAGGCGCTGGATCTCGAACGTGATTGCGGCCAAGAGCGGGAGCGTCGGCAGCTTCACGAGAAAGAAGAGCGCGTTGTCAAGTAGGCGCGAGCTCGTGAGCCTCACCGGCAGAAACGCGCCGAGGATCGTGAAGAGCACGACCGAGATGATGACGATCATGACGAGAAACGTCGTCCCGCACCGCGGGTGGAGCGTCGTCTTCGTGCGGGCGTGGGCGACGTCGAGCGGCTCGTTGGCTTCGTAGGTCGTAATCGTCTTGTGCTCGGCGCCGTGATACTGAAAAACGCGCCGGATGTCGGCCATGCGCCGGATGAGGAGCAAGTAGCCGAGCACGATGGTGAGCTTCATCGTCCCGGTGAGCACCTGGAATTGAACCGACGTCACCGACCAGTCGACGTGGAAGATCTTCATCATCAAGTAGGCCGTGAGCTGGGGCAGCGCGATGAGGAACGCGACCATGATGACCAGCATCGGCCCGATGCCGCGCTGTGCCTTGTCGGTCTTGTCGCCGTCTTTGGGGGATCCGTCGACACTTGCCAGGAGAAAGAGCTGGTAGCCGATGGCTCGTAGGAGCGACGCGAGGGCAGTGGGCGGCGTGGGAGCGTCGTCGCCCCAGTCACGCTGGACCTGGTCCACCGAATATCGCAGGGCCTCGCTGCCGAGCCGCAGGGACTCGACGAGTGACGCGACGCCCCGAAAGAACGGCAGCTTGGCGAGCCCCGTGCGACCGCCGGGCATGACACGCTCGCGAACGCTGAGCGACCCGTCACGACGGCGCACGACGACTGCAAACGAACCTGGCGAGCGCATCATCACGCCCTCGAGGACGGCTTGCCCTCCAATGTACGGACGCGCTTCCATGGTCTCGTTCAGAATGCGGTGCGCACCCGGTGTGCGCAAGCCCGAGGCCTCAGGCTTCGGGTTTCTCTTCCGGCTTTGCGGCAGAGGTCGCGTCGGGGCTTGCAGGGGCGGGCGCAACCGTTGCCGTTGCCGCCGCTGCTGCCGCAGCCTTGGGCTTGGTCTCGTAGCGCTTGCGGAAGCGATCGACGCGGCCTGCGGTGTCGATCAGCTTCATCGTCCCTGTGTAGAACGGATGGCACTTGGCGCAGACGTCGACCTGGAAGTCGCCGCGAACGGAGCGGGTCACGAAGGTATTGCCGCAAGCGCAAGCGACGCGCGCAGCCGGGTAATTGGGGTGAATGCCTTCTCTCATGGTGCTACTCCGCAAGGGGGTCGCGAAACCTAATGGCTCCCGCCCTTTCACGCAAGGCCTCGCTTTTAGGGGCTCTCTCGTCTGCGAAGAAATGTTTGCGGCTGTGCTTCGCGGTGGTGCACGAAACTCATCGGCCCTAAGTTCGCGGCCATGCAAAAACTTGCTGTAGTGCTGGCCGGGGCTGGTCTCGTCTTCTCGAGCGCGGCGCACGCGCAAGAGCAACAAACGCCCACGGACCCGGAGCGGGCGCTCGAGGTCGACGCCATCGCCGAAGGTTTGAAGACGGATCCGGGCGGCTATTCCGCCGACGCCGTCGGCAAACGCGCGGCAGACACGAGCTATCAGGCCCAGGCTTCGGCCGAGGCCTTGCGCGGTGCCGCCGCGCGCGTCGATGCTGCATGGGTCGGGTTTCTTCCACGTCTGTCGACGACCTTCAGCTACACGCGACTCAGTAGCTTCGCCCCGCCGAGCCTCGGAACGCTCATCGTCACCCCCGATGCGCCAGGGCCCATCACATCGTTCACATCGACGCCAGGCAGCACCCCGATCTGTGGGGCAGGCCAGGCGTTGTGCGCTTTCCCGCTATCGTTTCCGCTCGTCCTCGACAACTGGCTGCTCCAGGCGACGCTCACGGTTCCGATCAGCGACTATTTCTTGCGCATCAACCAGAACTACACGGCCGCGACACGCGCGCGCGATGCGGCGCGTTACGACCTCATTGCAGCCCGTACGAAGTCGGCCTCCGATGGGAAGATCGCTTTCTACAACTGGCTCGGCGCGAAAGGTGCCCTCATCGTGGCCAAGCTCGCGCTCGAGGACCAAAAGACGCACCTCACGGACACGCGCAATCTGTTTCAGGTCGGCAACACGTCGCAGGTCGACGTGCTGCGCGGCGAGACAGCGGTGTCGGCGGCGGAGCTGACGGTCGTGCAAACGCAGAACCTCGTCGATCTCAGCGAGAAGCAACTGCGCATCGCGATGCACCTCGACGATCAAGCGGCCGTCACATCGGCTGTTTCATTGGACGGGGCCGAGCTACCGCCCGTGGTCGGAACACTCGCCGCGCTCATCGCCGAGGGGCAGTCGCAGCGCTACGAGGTGCGCAGCATCGACGCCAACGCCGAGGTCGCTCGCGCGCAGGCCAAGGTCTCGCGGGCCGGTGCGTATCCCGTCGTCACGGGCTTCGGTGATGCCATATACGCGAACCCGAATCAGCGCATCTTCCCCCAGACCAACGAGTGGTTCCCGACGTGGGACCTCGGGGCTCGCATCACGTGGAGCCCGAACGACGTCCCCGTCGCGCTCTCGCAGGCCGCCGACGCGCAGAGCCGCGCGGCCAATCTCGTGGCGCAGCGGCAGGTCCTCCGTGATGGGATCGCCATCGAAGTGACGCAAGCCTTTCAAGCGGTGCAAGAGGCCGACTTCTCGCTCGGGAGCACGGCCAAGCAGCTGACGTCGGCGCGCGAGGCGGTGCGTGTCGCGCGCGAGCTCTTCAAAGCCGGTCGCGTGAACTCGACCACGCTGACCGACGCGGAGACCGAGCTCACGCGTGCGCGTCTCGCGGTGCTCAACGCCCGCATCAGCACCCGCACGTCACGGGTTCGGCTCGAGCACGCACTCGCGCGCGACAACCGCCTCGTGACGATGACGCCCTGAACGGAGGGGTGATATGCCCACCCCATGACGGCCGAGCAGCGTAGCCAAGTATCCGTCGTTGGTGCGGGCGAGTGGGGGCTTGCGCTCGCGGCAGCTGCTGCACGCGCGGGGAGCGAAACGCTCCTCTTCTCGCGACGCGGTGAAGTCAGGCCACCCAAAGGTGTGACGCTCACGAAGGACCTCGGCGTCGCGGCCCGCCACGCGCGGCTCATCGTGCTCACCGTGCCGTCGAATGTCGCGCGCGACGTGGCCCACGCGCTCGGTGACCACATCAGCGGGCGACACCTCATCGTGCATGGAGTCCGCGGGCTGGCCAGCGTCTCATCGGGCGACCAGGCGAACGCGGAGCTCGTCACGATCGCCGACGTCGTGCGCTCGGAGACTCCCGCGAAGAGGCTCGGCGCCCTCGGAGGCCCAGCGCTCACCGCGGACTTGCTCACGGGCAAGCCGAGCGTCCTCGTCTGCGGGTCCGCGTACGAAGAGGTCAATCGCGCCCTCCGCGCGGCATTCGAGAGCCGCACGCTTCGCCTTTATCCAACCCTCGATTTGCGCGGGCTCGAATGGGCGAGCGCGCTCGTCGGGTGCCTCGCCCTCGGCATCGGATACGCGCAAGCCCTCGACGTCAGCCCTGGGCTCGTCGCGGCGGTCATCTCGCGAAGCATGGAGGAAGCGTCCCGTATCGCTGCAGCTGCGGGTGGCGAAGCGCGCACCCTGCTCGGGCTTGCGGGCTATGGCGACCTCCTCGCGTGCATCGCTCAAAAAGAGCGGCCCGAGGTAAGGGTCGGTGCGGCGCTCGCTCAGGGCGCACCGATCGCGAAGGCACTCGCGATGGCGGGAGCGAGGGTCGAAGCCGTCAAGCTCATTCCCCGCATCGTTGCGTGGAACGAGCACAATGCGGTTCGTGCACCCATCTTTGCATCCCTCCAGCGGCTCGTACGTGGCGAGACGTCGCGCGACGAAATCATCGACAACCTGATGATGTTCGAGCGCTAACCACAAACGGGCCGAAACCACGCAACTGCTCGGCGCTTGGTGCCGATGGGTGCCGTGGCGCTTCGCACGTGGTCCCCTGGAACCCTCGTTTGTGGCAAGCGGTACCGCGTTTTGCGGGTGCTCGCCATCGGCGGGATGGGCGACGTCTACGACGTCGAGGACGTGTCGCTTGGCCGACACTTCGTGCTCAAGACGTTGCATCGTGAGCTCGCTGCCGAAGGCGATCTGCGCCGCCAGATGCGACGCGAGGCGCGTGTGCTCGGCCGCATCGACCACGTCAACGTCGTGCGCGTGTTCACGGCGGGCGTCACCGATGACGACGTTCCGTTCTTCGTGATGGAGAAGCTCGTGGGCGCGTCGCTCCGCGAAGTGCTTCGATCGGGTGCGAAGATCCCGATGCGCGGGGCCGTGCGCACGGTCATCGATCTGCTGCTCGCGCTCGACCACGTGCACGAGATGGGCATCGTGCACTGCGACCTCAAACCCGAGAACATCTTCTTGCACGACGAGCGAGGGTCGGTGGTCCCGAAGCTGCTCGACTTCGGCGTCGTGCGCCTCCTCGTCCACGGTGAAGCCACGATGTGCAGGGGCGGGACGCTACGGTACTCGAGCCCGGAGCAAGTCCGGGGTGAAGCGGTTGGCCCACGGAGCGACGTTTATGCGATGGGCCTCGTGCTCTACGAGATGCTTGCGGGCCGGAGCCCGTTTCGCGATCTCGAAGGCGCCTCGGAGATCGCGGAGGCGCAACTCTCGCAATTGCCCCCACCCATCGCTGGCGTGCCGTCGGGGCTGCGGAGCATCATCTGCCATGCGCTCGCGAAAGACCCAGTGGACCGGCCACGCGGGGCGTTCGAGTTTGCGCGAGAGCTGAAGAGCATCGAGGGCTTTCTCGACGGGGAGCTGACTCTGGACCACCCCGTGCTCGTGACCCGCGCGATGTGCGAGGAAATCACGCGCGAGATCGACATCGCGAACGTCGACACCGTGCGCGACATGCCCGTGTGCGTGTCGAACTGCGATCTCTTGACCGGTCGAAGCGGGCGTCACGCAACAGGCGACGTCGATGGCGGCGGTGGGCGTTGCGATGGGGTCTTGCCGTAGAGCCGTTGGCGCAAGTCCGCGTGGCCCGCTGCCGCCAGGTACCCGACGAGATCGAGCCGACGGTCCTCGGCGGTCACATCCGCGATGTTGCGCTTCTCGCTTTTGATGCGCTTCATCGCCGCGTGGAAGTCGCCGGATAGCACGAGCGCCGCGCGGTTCGCAGTGACCTCGACGCTCTTGATCCACGCTCCGAGGTCGACACGACCGCCGGCCTCGTCGAACTGCTTCGCGGCCTTCACGAGCTCGCCGCGCTCCGCAGGGTTGATGTACGCGCTGAGCCGCTTGCGTAGCTTCCCGACGGCATCGCCGCCGGGGATGGGCACCTCGGGGAGCGCGATCTTGAGGGAGGCGAAGAACAGCGTCGTCAGCTCTGGGAGGGTCGAATAGAAGATGAGCGGGTAGTGCTCGGGCCGGTAGTACGCGAGGTGCCGCGCGACGACGAAGACGAGGTCCGCGAGCGACAGCCCCTTCAGCACCTCGGGGCCGACGGCGGTGGCTGGTGACGCGAGCTGCAGCGCGCCGACGCCTCCCGGCACGTCACGAAGAACGTAGATGTCGGGCGTCGTGATGCCGAGCACCGTGCTCGCCCACACGAAGGCGCGCACGATGGTGACCGTGCTCGTCTTGTCCTGTTTGGCGCGCGGGTCGATTTCGACGAGCTTGCGCGCGGCCGCCAGGTCGTCGATCTTCGCCTTCACCGCGGCCGGCCCAATCGCGGCCATCATCGCTTCGAGCACGGGATCGTGGCCGGGCGCACGAAGGCGCACATCCCACGAGGAGTCATCGAGCGCGGAGACGGGCTTGAGCGCGCCCTCGGGGCGGAGCTGGTCGATGAGGAGCTGATGGTCCATGTCGGCCGAACCGAGCTCTTCCAGCGCGAGGGCGGCGAGGAACGCGCGGTCTTGATTGCCGCGTTTGGTGTGGACCTCGAAGAGGCGCCTGAACGTTTGTGCGCGCGCTGGAGCCAACGTAGCGGTTTGCTCGAGCTCGATGATCGCGGCAGGCACGTCACCCTTGGCGATGAGCAGCTCTGCCAGGGCGCCGCGCGTGTCACCATCGTTGGGCTTCAG
>Ga0302325_10013919_pt1 | contig 17137 bp, 26 predicted proteins | sample Palsa_T0_2_FD_201948 | JGI IMG/M metagenome (GOLD analysis project Ga0302325, IMG submission 201948) | Peat permafrost microbial communities from Stordalen Mire near Abisko, Sweden - Palsa_T0_2 | ecosystem: Environmental > Terrestrial > Soil > Palsa > Peat permafrost | place: Sweden: Abisko... | reverse complement strand
TTGACCTACAGTCCAGGAGCGCAGGAATCCACGCCCACAGCCACAGCCTATACAGCAACTGTGCCTGCATCTCCAGCGCCAAACAACGCTGCCGTTACGCCCTCGTCGTCTGGCGCTGCCCCCGGTTTGGTGTTTGATCCCGTGAAAGTGCCGGCGCCAGTCGGTAGCCAAGTGAAGTTAGCGTTGCGCGCTGAGAACATTGCGGACTTGGCGATCGTACGGGTGAAACTCCAGTGGGACCCGATGGTGTTGCGCTTGGAGACTATTTCGCCGGGTCCGCTGCTGACCGAAGAGGGCACGGTCGTTGTGCCAAGTGTGGATATTCGCAACGATACCGGCGACGCAACCATTGACGTGAATCGAGCTACGGGAGTGGGAAAGGTAAACGGAACCGACCCGCTGCTACAGCTCACGTTCACAGCAATGGCCAAAGGTACAACCACGGTTGCTGTCACTGAGGCTTCGGTGAAGACTTCGAAGCAGCGCCAATCGCGGTCCAACCGCCCTCGGTCGCAGTCACAACGCGGTAGCAACCGCCTGGTTACGTCATCACGTTGCGCTGCGGGGGCCGTTCGTCGAGCTGTAAACAGGGGCTTGGCCGTCAGCCCCTGCTTGGGACTGCCCCTGCTTGGGACTACACTCCTTAACACTTCTCTTCCGTCATTTAGGCTCCCGCCCTCGTCATTCCTTGCAGAGGACCAAATGCTTTCCATGACACTCAGCACTAAAGAAGAACCCAGGCGGCTGGCGCCGCTTGCCGTATCCGAAACCAGCGGCGAACCGGTTGTTTTCGTCGTGGAGGATGATTTCAGGATTCGCCATCTCATCTGCACTCTGTTGCGGCGTGCAACTCGGGCAGTCGTGATAGAGGCAGCGAATCCTTATGCCGCCCTGTCGACGGCGCGCAACTTTGCTGGCCGGATTGATCTTCTTATCTCCGATGTCAATCTGTCCGCCTCTCTGAACGGCGTCGATCTCGCTCGCGCACTCATCACGAGAACTCCATCGATGAAGGTCCTTCTGATTTCCGCTGCCGATAGGCCGCAGTGCGAGATCCCCCCAGCGTGGCGATTTTTGGCAAAGCCTTTCAGCATGGAGAGCTTTCTGGAATGCGTCAGAGCACTGTCCGACTCGGCTTCAAGGCATTGTACTTCGGAATCGCACAATACGTTCCTGCGAGGCTAGCTCTCGAAATCCCATGACCATGCGAAATATTTTCGGCTCGGAGACCTATGCGCCGCATCGAACCTCACAACTCCAGGTAGTTCGCCTTGTGCAACTGAAATCGAGGGATTCGTGGGCGCGTTGCCATCGAGAGCAGGACTTCGAGTGCAATCCCTCGGCTGATCGATGCAGCGATAAGACGGCGGTCACGCCGCCAGCGGAAGCTCAATGAACACACTCAGCCCGGGATTCACGTTTTGCGCCCACAAGCGCCCCTGATGGACGCTGACGGCGCGGTAAGCGATTGCAAGTCCGAGCCCTACGCCGCCCGTGGAGCTGTCGCGCGAATCGTCCACGCGGAAGAACGGTTGGAAAATCTTAGGCAACAATTCCTCGGGAACTCCCGGGCCGGAATCACGAACGTTAATACGAACAGTTTGACCGGCAGATTCCATCTTGACGTCCACAGAAGATCCCCGCGGAGTATGCCGGATCGCGTTCCTGACAACGTTCTCGACTGCGCGGCGCAGCAATTCCCGGTCTCCCTGTAGAGTGAGCTCGAGTTCGCCTTTGACGCCGATGCTGCAGCCCCGCGCCTGGGCATCCACCCTGCAATCGTCAACCACACTGCGAACGAGGTCGCCCAACTGAAGAGGCTCCAAATGGGTAGCCGACGGATCACCTTCCGCACGCGTCACCTCAACTAATGCTCCGACCAAATCCGTCAGGCGGTCAATTTCTTTCTTCAACCGCGCCACCGCCGCGTCTCGATCCGGAGCCCTCCGAGTGAGTTCGGCCGCGAAGCTCAAGCGCGCTAGCGGGGATCGCAGTTCATGTGAGACGTCCTGCAATAAGCGGCGTTCCGCAGTCACGAGTGTTCCAATGCGCTCGGCCATGCGATCGAAGCTTCTACTTAGTTCGCCGATCTCATCCCTCCGGCGCGAATTCAGACGCACGTTTAACTCGCCGCGGCCGAAACGCTCCACCGCCCGAGATAAATCACGCAATGGCCTGGCGATGTTCAGCGCCAGCATCCAACAAACCAGTGCAATCGCCACCAGAATCAGAAAATAGTAAGGGAGCAAGCTCTGGATGCCGAAGGGTGGGGGCAAGACGCTGATCAAGCGATACCGTTTATCGGGGGATGGAGTAACCATCACCAGGTGGCCGTTCGACTCTTGCGGCCGTTCCGATGCCGGACGCGCCAGCTTCAACAAAGCGGATCGGTCTTCGCTCGTCAGCAGGTCTTTGCCACCCGCGTCCGTGAGATAGTCCTGTTCCTTCAGAAAGCGATGCAGGTTTCCCAAATATGCGCCCAGTCCTCGCGAGCCGCCGGATTCATAGGCCTGCACAGCCTCGGCTGTTTGCCACGCGTGTATATCGGTGATGAATCCTCCCCGGGCCGCGGCCCCCGCAACAAAAGTAGAAACCATCACGAACGCGACCAGCGAGAGCAGCAGGGTGACGAAGCACCACAGCAAAATTCTTAAGTAGACGGATCTCACTTGGGCTGCTGCACCTTGGGCTGCTCACTGCGCGCAGCAAAAAGATATCCGACGCCCCGCACCGTCTGGATCAGCGTTCTATCCGCGCCGTCCAGCTTCTTCCGCAGATGGCTAATATGCACATCCAGCGAGCGTTCATAGGGCGTGGACTCGCGCTGGTACAGGATCGCCGTCAGCTCATCGCGCGATACAGCGCGGCCTGCCGATCGCATTAAGAACTCGAGAATGTCAAATTCAATCGTGGTGACTTCGACGCTCTCGCCCCGGCGCCAGACTTCGCGGGTCTGCGGATTGAGTTCAACCCCTCCCGTCGATATCGTTCGTGGCTCCAGCATTTCCCCCTTTCCAACGCGCCGCAACACTGCCCGGACCCGGGCCAACAGCTCTTCAGGGCCGAAGGGTTTCGGAAGATAGTCGTCCGCTCCCGCGTTCAGGCCGGTGACGCGGTCCTCTTGCGCCGTGCGGGCCGTCAGCATGATGACGGGAATTGCGCTGCGCTTTCGAAGCATCCGCAGCAGCTCGAAACCGTTGAGGATCGGCAGCATGACGTCGAGAATCACAAGGTCGAAATCGCCTTCGAGAGCGCGAGCCAGGCCCTGCCGGCCATCATGCGCTGCCTCCAGGCGGAACCCCTGGGGTAATAGAAAGTCGTTCATCAAAGAACAAAGCTCGGTATCGTCCTCAACCAGAAGGATTGATCGAAGAGAACCGCCAGTCTCGGGTCGTGTTTCCATCCCGTCGTCGTGATGCCACTTTACCTCAAATTCCGCCGAATCGGGTGAGTCTGGGGTTCACTTTTACAAAACTTAAGGCGCATCAAGCACCGGAGCGTTGTTCACTATAGAAAAAATGAAGAAAGCCGCCGCAGCACTACTTCTGGTTGCCATTGCGCTGCCACCGATGGCGGCGCAACCGCCGGCCAGCAAATCCTTTATCGGCACCGTGACGGCATTCAAGCCCGATATAGCGGTAGAAATCAAGCCGGATAACGCCGCGGCAGTGGACGTGAAGCTCACGGCCGACACCGTCGCGCAGAGAGTGGCGCCTGGAGAGAAGACCCTGAGGAACGCGGTGACGGTCAACGTTGCCGAACTGACGGTTGGCGACCGTGTTCTGGTTACACTGGAGCCAGACAATTTCCGCTCACCTTGCCGGCGGTTGTCGTAATGTTGATGGTTAAATTCTGTTTGGTCGCGGGCGCAGGCCGGACAACCTCGGCTGTCCACTTTCCGTCGAATGCGCTGTCGGCCATTGCGTAGCCAGCGAACCCGACTAACCAAATCGTCAAGAGTGTCAGCATTCTCATTCGCATAACTTCATCACGCAACAGTTCAGATGACCAGCACAATGCGACGGCACAATGCGACGGCTGTCAAGGCAAAGTAGAAATGTCGTGTCGCTGGCAAATTAGAAATGTCGTCTTCTGTCAAGAAAGGCGCAAACAGCGCCTGCTGTGCGAAAGATGAAGGTAGGCTCTTCGGAGCCGCCCGAAGCCGGGCACTTCTCTGCTCCGGGATAGAGCATGGTAGATACCTACTGACGGGCCATGCGGTGCCCGGTGTTCAGGCGGCTTTCTTGCAGACTCCATGACCTCAGACACACATTCGCCACTCGACTCGCAGAGAACGGCGTTCCCGAGTCCACTAAGACGCCCTGATGGGGCACAAGGGCCGGGCAATGCGGAACGGTATACACACATTCGGACGGCCCGAAGCGGGATGCTGTGGCGGGCGTTGTCTTGACTGAAGGCCAAAGACGGCAAGAATTCTGAGGTGTGGAGCACCTGTCTGGGACTTCCTTCGAGTGTCCGGCGCACAAGCACCATCTGGCGGCCCGCGTCGATGCTGGCCAGAAGGCCTCGTTCCCGCAGACTGCGGCGGAGACTCTGCTCGCTCACCGGGACGCGCTCAGCCCCAGCCAGCGCCTGGGCCACCAGATAACTGGCCGTGGGCTCCAGGAATAAGTCGCTTCCCGCAACCCACCCGATTCTCGTGCCCAGCGGTACCCATGGCCGACCCATAGAACTGCGATGCCAGCTCCACACGGCCGACTCATCCGGTACGGTGCCCCGGCGGTTTGCCACATGAGCACGACCGCAAGCCAGCGCGCCTTGCAACAGGGCCAGGAAGCGCAGCGCGGGATCACGATTGCCTGGTAGCGGGCCTGAAGTGAGCACAACTGATCCAGCGCTCTCTCATTTCTGTCCTCGAACTCTTCCTTTTCCGTCACGCCGATGGCACCGGTTTTGAGCGCGAAGTTCAGGAAGATCTCCCAGCCGACTTTCGATTCCGCCAGAGCCGATGGACGAATAGCGCTTACGTTCACTGCTGAAGGAACGCGGCTGGAGCGAAGGAAGCTAAGAGGCGGTCAAGAATATTGGGTGTGTCAGCCGCAGGGTTGCGTGTGTTGCCACGGAGGAAGAGCAAGAATCGGATGCTAAACGACGACTAGAGGAAGGGCCCATCTTGCGCTTGGATCTTCGAGCGGATTCTGTAGAAAGGCAGCCCGGAAGGACCCCTGGGCTGCCCTCCGCTGGACGTCTCTATTTCCTGGCAATCAGGACCACCTCCACGGTGACGGCATTGGAAGCCGTCAGTTCGCGCTCTCGCTCCGACTTAGGCAAGCCGAGCTTGTAGGTGCCGTTCCACACCTGGGACAAGAAGTATTCGCCCCCGTAGCGATGGAAGACCAGTTTGGTTTCGCCGCCCGAATCTTTGTCCAGCGGAAAGGCGATGAAGAGGCTTGCGCTCTTGCCCTCGTCGTCCTTGAGCAATATCTCGCCCGGGTCGAAACTCGTAGGCCGCAGAGTGTAGTTGCCCGCGTGCATCGGCGTCTTGCCGACGAAGAAGTCGAACGGAACAGCAGCGTTAGCCGTCAAAGACTGCCCGTGAGCGACCAGCCCGATGGTGACAACGACGACGCCGAAGGCGCCGATAATTGAAGCAATTATCGTAAGACTCATTTTCATTGGTTAACTCCTGATCCGAGATTTCGAACGGGAATTGTGTTCCCACTAATACTGACGAGGTGGGGCGCCGTGAGAATATGAAGGTATGTTAAATCTGGGGAAAAGGGATTGTTTTTTCAAGCGTGGCCGGTTCCCGGATATGTCTCGGCCGCTCGATATCGATCATGCCGGTTGATGGCTTCAATCTGGAGAACAGCAAGGAGTGTCGCAATGCAGGGAGCTTTCTCCATTCGCTACTCCCGAATCTCGCGAAGCGCGAATACTCTCTTAGTCGAGGGCGTGACCTATTCTAGACGACGTGACAGCCGCCGCGATTGCCAATCCGGGCATATCGGAATGGGCTGCAATGAAGGAGCGTGCGGAACTCAAACCCGGTGAAACGGAGCTCGTGAACGGCGCTACCGGCACAGCCGGACGCCTGGCAGTCCAGATCGCGAAATACATGGGCGCTAAGAAGGTCATCGCGACGGGCCGGAATATCGAAGTCCTGAAATCGCTCGCGACCTTCGGCGCCGATATGGCCATTCCTCTGGTTGGGGATGGAGACGCGCTGGAAGAGACTTTTCAGAGGCAATTTGCGGAAGGGGTTGATGTTGTTGTCGACTACCTATGGGGCCAGAGCGCCGAACGGCTGATCATCGCAGGGGCAAAGGCCGGCAAAGACGCGGTGCCGATCCGCTTCGTTCATGCCGGCTCCGTCAGTGCGCCTGAAATTACGCTGCCGAGTGCGGCGCTTCGCTCTTCCGTCATAGAACTGATGGGAATCGACATCGGCAGTATCCCTGTGGTTCGTCTTGTGAAATCGATTGGCGAGTTGATGCGAGCGACTGTGCCGTGCCGCTTTCAAATCGCCACCAAAACAATACCGCTCTCCGCAGTCGAAGAGGCCCGGTTAACGGCCGAAAACATGCCCCGCATAGTATTCAAGGTGGCGTGAGAAGCCTGGGCAGAGTGCCGCTGCGGTCTAGAAATCGCTGAGCTGCTCGCGCGCTGTGCCCGCGCCCTTGCCTCGCGTGTTTTTCGCGCGACAAATCGTTGAACATGCTCTGCTGATCCTACTGAGTAAGTCGGCTGATCCTTCTAATTTGTGATGCTCAAGTACGCGGGTGAGCTGGCGACTCCGTTTGCTGTCACAATCACTGGCTGCGCCCCGGTTGCGATGCCGGAGGGAACCAGATAGTTGATTTGCACTGCGCCAACTATTGCCGACGGAATTCCAATGAACTCGATGGTCGCTTCCACTCCGCCAACTGTCATCGAAACACTGTGCGTGGGCTGAGGCAGGTCTGCCGTCGCCGTTCCCGCCGCGGGCGCTGCGCCGGTGGCGACCGCTGGTGATACGCGTCCTGCTCCTGTGATGTACAGCGTTACGATTTGTCCGCGGGTTGCGGTTGTGCTGGGAACGGGCTGGCTACTCTCATTGATGAAGATGCCGGGAGCCGTATCCGTTACTGTGAAGGACTGCGAAGTGACCTGGCCGTTGTTATTGATGTTCAGTGTGGCGGTCCCGGTTGCGACCTCATACGGAATCTGCAGATTGATTTGCGTGGGAGAAACGTAATAGAAGGGCGCTGCCACGCCATTAACCGTAGCGCCGACGCCCGCCATCGAAACCGGCAGCGGCGTGCTACTCGCCTCCAGGGTGGATGGCGCCAGCAACGATCCGAAAAGGCTCATGATCATACCGGGGGCGAATGTCGACTTGAACGAGGCTCCGTTGGTAAGGCCATTGATGGCCGGTATAGAGGAGATCGCCGGGGTAGAACAAACCGTCAAGGTAACAGAGGCCGTGCCGCTGCTACTGGCAGTGTCGCCGCCATACGACGCCGTGATGGTTCCGCCTGTGCTGGGCAATTGCGAACCTGTGATGCTCAGAGTCCCTGTCGCCGTTCCGGCGGAGCCGCTCAGTACGGCTGAGCCGAGCGAGCTGCCGTCGATGCTGAACGCGACCGAGCCCGTCGGGGTAATTCCGTCGGAGCTGGTGACCGTCGCTACGAGGTATGCTACTTGGGTCGCAGCAAGCGCGTTCACGTTGGCGACGAGGGTCATGGTGACCGTCGATTGACTCGATGTGGTTACGCTGCCGCCGCTCCAGGCGGAGACTAGTTTGAAAGCATCCACCGAACCTAGTCCCGTCACCTGATCGTAGCCCGCGCCCGCGGAATAGCCGACCGCGCTGGCCGTACATCCAGATTGCCCTCACCGTGGATGGCGGTTCGGAGCACCATCCAGTCGTCGGCATCCGGCGTGGCAAAGGGAATCGAGGGGCCTATATCCACAAGCTCTGCGACCTCGGACAGGAAACCGAGATATTCTGCGATTTGCCCCTCCGTCAGCCGCGTGAGGCGTCTTACGTGCGGATAGCGCAACACCTCTTCCAACTCGTAAAGCATGCTCTGGGAGAGCACCAGGATGTGCTCACTGCCGGTAATCAGGTTAAGAAGACTTCGGGACGGCCCCGACGCGTTCTGGTTCCCGCGAACCAGAATGTTCGTGTCCAGGGTGATCTTCACCGATCTGGTTTGTAGGATGGGCGCACGTGGCGGAGTGCTTCATCGATGGCGGCATCGATTTCTTCCTCGGGAACATCCTTGTGCTGCCCGTCAATGCGGGCGAAGTACTCGCCCATTGCCTGGCCAATCTCACGCCGACGTGGGAAGGGCGGTGCATCTTTTGTAACCGGAATAGACCGAACGCTCACTTTCTCTTCGTCGCGCAGTTGCCTGCCCAGGAGACTTTCGACGGCGAGCCGCTGGTCGGCGGACATATCTTTAACGGAATGAACCACGGGCGTACCTGCTGTATGTTCCTGATATTAGATTACCGAAGGCGGGTTGTCACGTCCATTCTCCTCGTCCTCGCCCTGTCAGAGCTGCCGGAGCTGGGGCAGTTTTCAACATCTGCCTCGCCTGATGTACGCCTCCAGTCGCCGTTTATCCTCCAGATTGCCTTCACCTTCCTCCGATTGTCGATTGGTAGTATATCGAAATAACACAACCCACCATCCCTTGTGTCTTCCGCTTGCCAAAGCCCTCGCCTCCGGCTAGAGTCACCGGCGAACTTTCCCGTGAGTGTCTGTTATGCGCAGCCCGGCTGAGCAACCGAAGTGGCAGCAGAAAGAGCAACACCGGCGCAGCCATCACCCGGCGAGGGCCGTCGAAGGTGAAATCGGCCACTGGGTGCGAACCGCGGGCATTCTGGCGCCGCTCATCATCGGCGAATTCGTCAAAGACCCCGACAGGAAATGGCGGTTCATCCGTATCACTTCCGTCGCCGCCGCCATTCTTTCCGAAGGGCTGCATTCGCACAAATCCTACCGTGACCGCGAGCGCGACCGGGAGGCGCTGGAAGCCTGCGCAGTGCCGGGGTCAGGGTGCACAACGCTTTCCTGAAGCGCATGATTCGGCATTACGAGTTCCCACGTCCGCGCCGCAATTGCGACGGCGGAAGACACATCCCTGACATCGATAGCATGACCGATATCGCACCATCCACCTCCCCGTCCCGGTTCCAACCATCAAGGCCATTTCGCGCTGGATGGTATTACTAGCGCTATTTAATCCCCGCCGCACTTCATGAGCTGACGGAATGACAGCGTCAACTGCGCCGGGAGACCGAAGCGCTGGGTCTCTTTCACGCAAATCATTTAGCCCGAGCGTAAGCAGTTATCAAACATGACCGACTACCATGATAAGATCCGGGTGAATGCCGACCGATCACATAGTCGCCCTCCTCATAGCCGAGCGCGACAAACTTAACCGAGCCATAGAAGCCCTGCAAGCTGCCGTCGCGAAGCGGAGACTGCGGCACACAACCACCGGTACACATTGTCTCTCTCCCGTGGTTGTTAATACTTCCGTGATCGTGACCGGGTTAGTCACGCTTTACGATGGCTTCGAATATGGAAAGTTGCCCGTCTGAAAGCGTAAGCGGTGCGTTTTCGCGGTTGCGATAGAGGGTCTTTACGAGGTCGCGTAGGTTTTCATTAGGCATTTCCCTTTCTGTTCCAATGGGTTAGAGCGTTGAGAAAGAATAGTATTGCGTTTAACTATACAATGAATCTATAAAAGTGGAAGGGGGTCCCGAGATGCACGCAGATACGGAACAGTATGTGAATGAGCTGAGGGAGCAAATCAAGTCTGCCCAGAACACCCTCGACGAATCAAAGAAGCGGTTCGGAGATAATAAGGACGAGTTTCTCCACGAGCGAATCCGGTACGCCCAGAATCACACCCTATATATAAGGAAGCCGAAGGGTTCATCGGGCTTATAGGTGGGAGTAGCGGTCGTTGCCCGTCGGATTATTCGGTCATCGTCATCGCTTGCTCCCTTCCAGCCGGGCTTGAAATTCCGGGTCCGCCAGGATCGCTTCCGGAAATTGTCCTGGCCTGCATTTTGTGCAATGTCCGTCCGCTTGACGCCCGCATTTTTCTCCGATCTCCTGCATCACGTCTTCCAAACACTGGCCCGGTCGACAGATCCGGCCCAGATCCAACGGATTCGTCGTGATTCGTTCCCGAGACCATATGAAGCCCACGGATGAATGCAATGGAGGCGATCGCACTACCGCATCATTTCCAAGTAATCCCCACTCACGCCGCCGCGACTTGTTCTAAGCCGACGGCGCTTTTCTCTTTACGGCCTCCCGCGCCCAGGAAGCTCAGGCCCTCGGCAACGTTTTCGTCAATTCAATTAACGACGCCGATTCTGCCGCGGAAGGGAGCGGAAAATCGCTGGCTTCCGAACCTGAACGTTCGACGAGTCTCTGACGCAGCTCGTTCAGGAGCTCTCCCTTCTGGTTCTCCGCATAACTATAAATTTGAATCGCGGAAAACTTGGTTACCTTGAGCCCCCACTGGTTGGCGGACAGTTTCTGGTCGCCGAACTTTACCGAGCCGTCGCTTTGAAGCTCTGCTTCGGTTCCTTCCCGGCCGCGGATGCGGAGTATCTCGCCCGGCCGGAGCAAACCGGCTTCAATGAGGTCGGAGATGCTCGCAAGCCGGCGTTGCACGCCAGCGTTGGTCTTGGCCACGATTGTAGGAGTGCCACCAGTCTGCCTCTCGGGGAAGCCAATGTAGAATTCCTCTGCCGCCGGCGGCGGAGCGACCTTTTCGAATCTCATAATGTGGTGTTCGCCCATCAGCGCGGGTTTCAATTCATAGCAACTGACGAGAACCCCGTTTTGGCTCAGCCATGTTACGGAGGCCAGCGCCTGTGACTCAAATCCGGAACCGATGAGAATGATTCTTTGCCTTTGGTTAAAGCTGCGCTCGGACCGATTCTGCGTCAAGAACTCGGAGAGCCGGCGCTTTGCTTCCTCTTCCGCGGTGCGTCCATTGTCTGACCTTAAACTGCCGCCGCCCCCCGCGTGCCTCAGGTAGGGAGCGAATAACTTCTGCACGAGCTCTTCGGGTGTTTTGAGCGTGGCGAGACTGGCTGCGTACCTGACGGCTTGCAACTCAACCGGCTCTTTTCGAGCGGCGCAATCGGATTTATCACGCTTCACCTCGATGATCACGAGGTTGCCAGAGCTGTCGATGGCGACAAGATCGAAGCGGGCCTGCTCCTGGTTCCGGACCTGCTGCCCCACAATGAGGAGCGCGTCGCTTTCCTCTGCCTCCTTAAAGAGTTCGCCTATGTTGTCGCGAATAAAGTCTTCGACGTGCGATTCGGTGAGCCCCAGGTCCTTGAAATCGAGTTCTCTCCACCCAAACTCGGCCGTGAGGACTGGTGTAGATCCGTGTGTAACTACGACAGGCAAGAATGGCACGTGTTGGACCCCCTAGTAATCTCTGGGATCACCGGCGCACAAGTCTCTGTGCTCCGCATCCTTTCCAGACAGATCGCTTTTTGTCGCAATGGTAGCCCGGCGTACCGGATATTTTGATCATGCTCAACCCGTAATCTCATTCGGTGGCCCTCGTAATCACATTACGGCACATTTGGGAGGGACCTTTAACCCTCCCGAATGCCATCACTCAGAAAGGAGTTCGGATACCGGCTACGATCAATTCGGCTGCAACGCCAACTGTCCCAGGAGAACTTCGCGGAGTTTGTCGGGATTTCGGTGGATTTTCTGAGTCTGATCGAGCGTGGCATCAACGCTCCGTCGTTTGAAACGATCGAGGAGATGGCTAGAAAGCTCCGCGTTCCGGTCATGGAACTGTTTGACTTTGAACGCCAGGATCGACCAGCCAGTCAGCGCAAGAAGTAGCTGTATCGCGATTCGCCGGATTTTGCTCCCATCGTCGAGCTTACAACCCATTTGACTAACTTCGTCGCTGAAACGATCTAGTTGAACGGGGAGCCAGAGATCATTTCGATGACGGCCACCAATTCGACCCGCTGAATGTCCAGATCGGAATGCCACCTCCGAATGTAGGCGGTGGCCTCAAGTAAGTCACATGCGGCGACCCTTTTTACCAGTGGTTCGCTTTCGCCATTGATTTATCCAAGGGAAAGCAAGTCGCCAGGCGCCGCGTTTGGTGCGCCGATTCCAACTCGATCAGGTCTTCTGAAGCAGATTGGACGGCAAAGGACTTGACGGTGGGAGGCAAACGAGTGACTCATGGGATGACCGCAAAAACACATGCAATTCGCAACGAAGTTCCTACGCCCGCGAACTGCGGTTACGCTCGGCTCCCGCTTCGGTGATTGGCAGGTCTGTTGGTAGGGGGCTGGAACAGACACCGGATCGCCTTCATGGTCATGGTAGTTCGCGTCACTCCGTAGTCGCCGGCCATCAGCACTACGCAGATAGGCGCATCCGAGCTGACTTCGTGCGAACGCCCGGCAGGCAGGCGATGAAGGAGGCCGTAAAGAGAAAAACGCCGCCGGCTTAGGACAAGTCGCGGCGGCGTGGGTGGGAATTACTTGGAGAGGATGCGGTAGCTGCGATCGCCTTCCGGCGGTTTGGTCGAAACGACGCGCAAGCCCATCTTCTTTTTCACCGTTCCGCTCAAGAAACCACGTACTGAATGAGCCTGCCAGCCGGTGGCTTTCCGGAGCTGGTGGAGTGACGCGCCACCGGGGCGCTTGAGTAGGGCAAGGATCTTGGCTGTCTTGGTGCCGCGCTCGGCTGGGGCGGCCTGCTTGGCCGGCACGGGGTGTTTAGCCTTCTTGGTGACGGCGGCTGGCCTGTCGGCCTGTCGGCGCTTGGGGGCGCGATTTAGTTTGGTATCGGCCATCGCCGGTGAGGCGATGGTGCGATCTGAGGGGTTCATTGTGTTTTTCCTTTAGCGGCGAGCTGCCGCGGTCATGACATTGGTCACTCCGCGTCCCCCGGATTGCAAGGCAATAGTGGCGCATTCCGGAATCTTAATGAAGAAACGGCGATGCCGCGCAAATCAGTTACGTGTGGCCAGCAACTGATCAAAGCGGGCCCGTTGGAGGTAAGCGCGATTTTGAAGCGGCGCCTCTTCGTCGTTCACTCAACCGTTCACTCGCGCGCCGGGACGCGGACGCATCAGTGCGAGGCAGGTTTCAGGGACAGTCGCTTCTCCGCTCCGCGCAGCCATGGAAAGCGTGCATCGAGGATGGCGATGCCGTCGGCAGCGGTTGTCCGCGATACGACACGCAACGGGACGACTTCGGGTCGTATGGCTAGAAGTGCGCGACGAGCCCGCTGGTTGCGGCCGAACGCTCTGCCACCGCGCGCTCCCTGGCGGCGTAGTTGCTCTGAGGATTTATCGAAAGTATAGAGGTGGTCGGTCATGGTGGGGCCTGCGGACACCACATTCATTAGCTCTGGTGGGGAGTACAAAGCAACTCACAAAACGCTTCCCGCGGCGATAGTTCCGACGACAAGAGGAAGCAAGGCAGAGTTGCACGACATGTTCAACGGCGCGTTCGCTCCAGCCGCCCTGACGGCGTAACTCCTCAATCCTGTGAACGAGGGCCATGTCCACGTTTTGGCTAGCCTTTCTGCGGCTATAAACCATCAGTTCCATGGGCGCTCCAGTGGACCCAGAAAGCAGGTTCCCGAGACAGGCCCGTTTTGCATTCGGCATTATGGGCTGGGTCCGGATCTGGAAGGGCTAGCGGTGCGTTGAAGAACGGGACCTATCCCCCCAGGGGGTAGTTGCCACCGGAAGGTGCCTGCCAAATGGCATTGATTCAGCCGCCCAGCTCACCGACGGGTACGATGGCGGCCCACCCGTAAATCCTGCATTTGCAGCACTTTTCGTGTACTTGGCGGTACCTGGGGTGTACTTTGATGTACTTTCGGTGTACTTTGAAGCCGTTTATTCCGGCCCGTCAGACCCTGTTTTCAGGCACTCCGCGCGGTCCAAAATGTGGCTGTAAACCAGAGGGAACAAAGCGTTTACAGTCGCACCGGCAACCGCCAAAACCCTTCAAAACGCGTCAAAACAGGCCGAGTTTTTCCCCTTCGACTTCCTTATATATAGGGTGGGTGAAAACTCTCCCCAGACGGACATAAACCCTGGCTGGCTGGGGACCCCGACCAATTTGAGAACACTCCTTACTGAGCGCATCAGGAGACGACCCCACGCCCTATTAGAATCTCCGTCCGTTGCGCTCGTGCCCAACCTGATCCTTCAACCGCGGCTGCTTTTACCTCGGCTATGAGGGAGTCAAGCTCCCGCAAGACCCCCCAAAGCTCTTCTAGAATCGCGGTGTCCATCCCGTGATCGCCCCCAGCCTTCAGGGTATTTTCAAAGAGACACTTGGCCTGTTGTAAATCTGTTAGTGCCGCGTCGCGTGTATAGACTTTCTCGTCGACGGTGCTGCTTTTCTGGTCTTCGTTCACATTTCCGACTATTGCAAAGCGAGGTGCTCGATGGAAGCTAGACAAGTGGCGAGGGGACCACGGCGCACATTACCGCATACGCGCAAGGCAACCACAGTCAAGCAGCGCCGCCAAGCCCGGTCACCTGAGTATCCGAAGACCCAGCTATCTAGATTTAACGGCCTTGACTTCGACCTCCAACAGAGGGCCGGGTTCCGAGACCTGCATGGCCTGTCACGAGGATATCGCCAACGCGTTCGCAAATAGCCCGCGTCACGTGGTGGATACGGATGCCAAATGCGGATGGGACGGTCGCGCGTGCGAGTCCTGCCACGGCCCCGGCCAGAAGCACGCCGATCGGGTGCCCCGACGTTAATCCGCGATCCGGCGAACCTCGCGGCAGCGGCAGCCGACCAAATCTGCCTCACCTGCCATTTGAATCGGCCAACGCAGATCGGGCGGCTGGAAAGCAGCCACGCCCGTAACCAGATTTCGTGCACCGCCCGTCATAAGGTCCATGCGAGCGAACCGCGCTGTTCGTCGCCGACAGTAGCAGTGCCGTGATGGGTGGCGCGGGAATCGGAGGCCCAGCGAAATTGCGCGCTTACGATAAACTCACAGGGAAGGTGATAGCCGAATTCGATTTGCCGGTGGGCGCGACCGGAGGTCATGACCTACTTGGAAAACGGCAGACAACTTATCGTGCTTCCCATGGGCGGGAAAGGTTATGGCGCCGGTTGGGTTGCCTTTGGTCTGCCGGTGTCCCCCACACAACCCGGGATTTACTCGACGGCGCAAGCGACGAGGGGCCAAGGCATATACGGTGCTCGCCATCTGATCTTGCAACTGAGCCCGCGCCACGAAGGAATCAAACTGCGGCACGGTCCACTCTGCGGTCCCGCTTCTTTCCCTAGCGTCAGGCTCGTCGCGCTGAATTTCAGACTGCGGATCGGTTGCACGCGCCTATTTCGCGTGGCTATCGCTTGCCACTCCTGCGCCGGTTTAATCTCACCAGCATTAGCACGAACGCCGCAAGAACTAGCCCGGTGCCCAGGTAGATATCGGTTGGTGCCTTCACGCCGAAGGTAGTGGCGATCCGTTGGGATTGGGTTTCCCTGACCTCCTGAACCATGTTCTACCGTATCGGCGAGGTGCTTAAAATGTTGAGCCGCCGCGCTCGCCCTCATCAAATTCGGCTCCGGCCCGATACGCCTTTCGTGCGTGCAACCGTTCCATGTGGAGGCCTCCATGACGCCAACCTATCCGGCTACTTAGCGCTTTCGCTGGATGATACGAGGGTTGCAAGATGAACGTGGCACGGACCTGTGAATGTTCGATTTTGCCCGCAGCGCCCAAGCCCAGAATTCGACCTCCAGTGGACAGGTCGGTGGGTCTTACATTACTTGCGAAGAATTAATATCTCCATAGATCATACGAGGCTGGGGTCCTCGTTGATCCCATCATCCCCGGAAGCGCGCATCAGCAGCGCCCGGGATTTTAAGCCGCCTTTTGCGAAAGCAGCTTCGCTATGCCAGGCCGGTAGCTAAGTTCCAGGTTGTGCGCCGTCCTCAGGAACTCGGCGTCCTCCGGTGGTCGGCCGCCATCGATATCCTTTGCCTGCTCTACGATCGCCGGCGGGCCAGGCCGTCCGCTCCGGGTCTCGCGATGCGGCAGGTTGACGTAATGGTGGAGGCCACACCCGTGGAGTTGAGTGCCGCAGTGTGGTATTTGAAGCAGCGAGGCTTCGTATTGAGCGACGACCAGAGCAACCTTCAGATCACGGTGGACGGCATGGATTTCCTTGTGAGGAATAGGCCATCGCCCGAGGAGGTGATGGCGTTCATCAAACCTGAGGCCATCGCCCTCTCCCAAACACAACCCCCGTGAGGGCAAAGAGCTCCGCCATCAGATGCGAAGCCCGACGGCGAATCGGAGCTGGGCGCGCTAAACGGCTCACTGGCGCGGAGTTCTGTCTAGGGCGCGCTCCATGACGGCTTCTGTTGCGCACAAGGCGACGCCGAGCCTCCAAACACGGTAATTACAAAGTCGTGCCCTCAAACTTGCTGTCTATTTACCGATGCGTCATAGACAAGCCTGCAAGGGGGCCTTGTGAACCGAGGTTCGCAGATACCTTGAGGAGTTGAAGTTGCTATGCGAGAGGAACAACACACATGGACTGCAAATTTATGGATCCAGACCTTCTGGATCGGCTGGAGGCTGCCGACGATACAGCATTGAACGAGCTGCCGTTCGGTGTTGTGGCAATGTCGCAAGACGGCGTCGTTACTAGCTACAACCTGGCCGAAAGCCAACTGTCCGGTCTGAGTCCAGCCAACGTTTTTGGCCGGAACTTCTTCTCGGCGGTGGCGCCATGCACCAACAATTTCCTCGTGGCGTACCGTTTCGAGACCGAACCGGCGCTCGACGCCGTCATCGACTACGTCTTCACGTTGCGCATCAAACCTGTCGCAGTGAGACTTCGGCTGCTGAAACAGCCCGAACGGCGCCGGATGTACCTCGCCGTCGAGCGTAGGTAACCCCTTGTCCGGAAGCGAAACGCCATCCATGGAGGACCTCCTTCAATTCCTCTATTTGATGCCCGTAGGCGTGTTGAAGTTCTGCGCCGGCGGCACAATCGAAATGATGAACCCCTGCCGAAGCCCTCGCTTCCATTGCGCAGCAGTTGGCCAAACATCCGGCACCCCTAGCACCCCGGGGCGATCTTTATGCGTTCTTCCCAGCCAAGCCCGG
>Ga0302325_10013918_pt1 | contig 17138 bp, 12 predicted proteins | sample Palsa_T0_2_FD_201948 | JGI IMG/M metagenome (GOLD analysis project Ga0302325, IMG submission 201948) | Peat permafrost microbial communities from Stordalen Mire near Abisko, Sweden - Palsa_T0_2 | ecosystem: Environmental > Terrestrial > Soil > Palsa > Peat permafrost | place: Sweden: Abisko... | reverse complement strand
TTTTTTTTTTTTATTTTTGTGTTTATTTTTTTTTTTTGGGGGGGGGGGGGGGGGGGGGGGGCGCCCCCCCCGATAGTACCAGACGTAAACGACGTGCAGGAGCTTGCCAGGAAGTGAGAATCGTGCTTAAGGGTACGAAGTACTATAGATTATAGTATTGGATGTCATCATGTCAACCTCAACGACCGACAGTTTTCTTGCTAGGTGTATGCTTTGTTTGACACATTTGCAGCTTCGCTCTGACCTCTCTGACCTCTCTGACCAGTGACCTCTCTGTCTCTCTGACCCTCTGACCTCTGACCGGCCCTGCCTTCCGCACCCCCCCCACATCCCTCTCGCATGGTCCGCAGCACATCGGGTCTCCCCAGTTTCGACTTCCTTTCTAGGCAATCGAACCGCCACTGAGTTTGATCACTTGGCCTGTATGGAGTCAGGCTCAGTCAACACACACTCACCTCCTGCTGCGTTCGAAAGAGGACACATACCATTGATCCACTCGCTCTCGGCGCTTGCTAAGAAAGCAACGACGCGCCCAATATCTTGTGGAACAGCAACCCTCTTCAACGGGCAGAGGTTTGCAAGTCCAGCATCAATAGCCTCAACGGACCAACTGGGGGTACCCCCAGGAACATAGTGCCATGAATTCCTGGAACCCAGTCAATTCATCGTCAGGGCATCCAAAGTGTTGGTTTCTACTCACTGCTCATACATGTCACTCTTCACCCCGCCAGGGGCAATGGCGTTGACTGTGATGCTCTTGTGGCCGCAATCGACAGAGAATGATCGAGTGAAACCCTCCACAGCCGCCTTGCTGCCAGCGTACAGAGCGTGGTTGGGAACTCCAGACACTAAATCAGGTGATCAGCACGTGATTAATGTCTTGACCTGCGTCACCCAGGTAGGTACCTAGGTAGGTAGGTAGGGCTCCGGCTTCTCGGGTCACGGGAGTAAGAAGAGCCTAGATCTAGTTTCCTAGGAAGATGGTTGCTTTTGAGGTGACTTACTGGTTGCTGCTACTGACGACATGAGAATTATTCTTCCGCCATGCTGCAGGGTCTTGAGGGCTTCTTGGGCGACGAAGAACTGCGCTCTTGTGTTCAAGGCGAAGATTCGGTCATAATCTTCTTCTGTAACGTTTTGCTCGGCTTTGAAGATCTCGGTTCCAGAGTTGGACATCACAATGTCGAGTCGTCCGAAATGGTCGATAGCCTCTTTGAACATCCGACGGATGTCTGCAACTTTGGTCACGTCTGCTTGGACTGCAATTGCCTTGCTTCCGATTTCCTGGATTGCTTGGACTGCTTCTTGCGCTCCCTTTGCGGTGTTGGCGTAGTTTATGACGACTGAGGCACCACGTTGCGCGAGTTCAAGGGCAATTCCTCTACCTATTCCCCGACCAGATCCGGTGACGAGAGCAACTTTTCCATCAAGAGCCCCGCCCTGGTAGCCTCGTGGCTTGGTTGCTTCGATGGAGCCCATTTTTAAATGACTGGAATATGGAGAATATTTGAAAGTGTGAAGACAGATGAGATAGTAAGTGGAGATGAAGAAGCCAAGGAACCTCTGAGGAGGGCATTCCTGTGCTTTATATTATTGACAGCTAGAAAATTGTCCTACCATGCTCGGTCTTCGGACCTCTCAGGAGACATGTCCTCGATACCTCTCGCGCCGACGTTGGAGCCCCAGCTGCTGTCCGGAGGATTGGACCTCAGATTACATAGAATTCAACATTTCTACAGAAAATGGGCTCGCAGCTATGGTCGGGAAAAGTGCTCCGGACATTGATGTATCGCTATTACCGCACAAAGTATAGCTGCCGGTCGGGCTTTGCTTTCGCAAAGACAATTCTCCGTTTCGGACTGAGGACTTGGGTAATGTTCTTTGAACCAAGTGGGTTGTTTGGTTTCGCGATTTTTGTCCAATAGATCAAAGAGTTATTCTCGTGTTCCGGCCTTAAAGCTTGAAGCCCCATGTCAAGAGGATCAGTCCGTGCATTCGCATCGCCGTAAGTTAGGCCGTGCGTTAGATCGCGCATGAGGAGCGGGCACTAGAGTGCGGGATTGGAAGGCCTTTTCGCATCGCGCCATTTGACACGGTGTCGGACTCCCACTCCGTGCCCTCGTATTGATCGAAAGGCCAGATCTGCAAGCTAGAGCGTTCTTTCTTGCGTAGAATATATCTTCAGGTTGCGAACGGAAGGGATTGATGATCTCCACAGAGGCCACTACAGCAACAGTTCCATCGTCAAAGCCAAGTGTCTCCCTCAAAGCACGTCAGAATTAGCGTTGCTTCAGTGAGCTATTGATGCGACTCTGTTATATCTATAGAATCATTAGAAGATACTGAGAAACATCAGTTATATAGTAAGGCTATGTGTTCTGAACTTCCACCAAAGCGTAATCTGTCGTACGGTGTGAGCATACAATAATTCTCTTGTTGTCTTGAGATGTCTCGTTCTTCCACGAGCTATCCAAGCTTTTTATCGCTCCTGCACATGGTACTCATGCCGTTGGAGGTCATTTTCATTCAAACACTTTCCCACATGAAAGGATTTTCCCAGTAGCAATCCCATCATGCCTTGCTTCACAATTGCCGTAGGTGGGAAAAGAACCGTCTCATAAAATCCCCGAAGAACATCTTTCGAAGGTTCCACGACCCCGCACTCTCACCGATCTGGACGCTGATCATTAACTTTATCTAGATTATCTCCACCCTCGAAGCCGCATTATTCGATTGAGGAGATAGCCACGATGCAAAACTCCACTCTCCTTCCGCACTCCGCAACATCTTCTATTAAAGCTTTCGACAGGGCTGGGGAAGCCTCCCCACCATCATCTCCCAACCCTCGTAGACTAAACCAGCATCTGCAAACCATGGTTCCCCTCCATGCCCGCCGAAGGCTTAATGGCTATGGTACAAACGACTACTTCCTTGGTGACGCATACGTTAGAAACCAAGACGATAGAAGCACATCTCCGATGTCTGATTCATTGGACGCCACCAACTACGCGTTGCACATCAAGTCTGCCACAGACTTTTGAAAGAGATGAAGGTGGAGTTGAAAGAAAACTCACATGCACGAATAAGCATTATTACACAGAAATCGACGGGGTATAGAAATTTAAGGGCTTCAAGCAGCATGCAAAACCTTTGAATAGGCTGCATGATTGGATTCATACTTAGACAGACTTTCAACTTTAGATTAATGCAGATTTTTATAAAAAAAAAACTTCACTCCTTCTCATCTCGTCTTATCTCATCTATCAAACGTATCATTTCAAACCGCACTATGCTTCTGCGTACAATCTCCCATCAAAAGCCTGATCTCACGAATGGCCGAAAATTATATCGCTTGAATCATACATATTTTCCTGCAAGTAAACCTCCACACCGCATCCCCAACACATATCTCACCCCCTCTAACAGCCCACGCATTATTCTCCGACCATGATGCACCTCGCTCACTCCCACGTTCCTAGATTCTTAATTTATCCCTAGCTCGGTTCTCCACGTACCCGCCCCCCCGGACTCAGGATATACGAGGCCTCCCCCCTGAACGACATACTGAGAGCTCAGACAGCAATGAATCACCTCCAACCCGGTCGACCGTCTCAGCTTGCAAGCGCGAATCAGCGACCTGCATCTTAGCTTGACGGACTGACGGGCGGAGCTGCAGATGGACTTTCGGGTGGCGCGAGCGGGTCCCATGTTTCCTGTTCGGACGTCCGCAATTTGGGAAACTAAGCGAGTATTGATCCTGATGGGATCTCGATCCCGGTTTTCGGGAATGCGTGATTCGGGGAGTGAGCGAGATGGCTGCATGATGTACGAGAATTTTTCGTGTCCATGGGGAAGCAATTTATGATTTATCTGAGAATATTCCTTGTCGCGAGGGAGAAAGGGATAGGTGATGGTGATAATATCGGAATCTATTTTGTATGTAATTCAAAGGTGGATAGGTACATGTGCTCCAAAATCCTGCAATTAATCTAAGGAGGGTGAGAATAGAAGAGTCTCTCTCTTCAATGCCATGCAGATACTGCTACAGAATCCAAGTCAATCATAAAAAGCGTACATGTAATAAAACAGATAGGAAAAGTCGTAGTCATAAATCATAACAGTGTACAATCTAGAGTTCCAGACCCTCTCTCATCAATGTAGCAAGATCATTTGTCTGAATTACAGTCAGTAATTGATTCAAGAGTTGACAGGATTGGAAGGACTTACCAAAGGTGCCCTCATCATCGTGAAATGATTCCCAGGCATGCTAAGACACTTCACATTATCCCCTACCAATTTCTCCCACCCATTCGGCCCCAAATTCGTACGGTTATGCACCAACCAATCCATCGAATTCGGCATCCTAACACTCTCGTCCCAGTTGGGCTTCCTATCTGTCTCTTTATGCACAATCCCATCTCTTGCCCAAATTGCTACCGTGAGCGGCATGTTCGAGACGTCGATGGAAGAGCCATCACCCAGGCTCTCGGAATAGGCCGTGAGTTCACGGACCGTGGATGCGAAGTGAGGGAGGAGCCAGCCAGGAAGCTTGGCTTCTTCCCCAGTACCGAGGAGGCCAATTTCTTTGCAGTATTGGTGGAACATTGGTGGTAAGGCTTCTAATCCAACGGGGGATGGGGAGTCGAGGAGGAGAAGCTTCTCGACTTTCTCACCCTTGGCGATGAGCTGGCGGGTCATTTCATAGGCCAGAACACCGCCGGCGGACCACCCTGCGAGCAGGTAGGGGCCTTTTGGTTGTCGGCGTTGGATCTCTGCCATGTAGATTTGGGTGACGCCTGCAACGCCGATAGTAAAGGATTTAGGCTTGGTCATAAAGGGGCAGTTCAGGCCGTAGACTTTGAGGTCTGAAGGGGCAATGTCTGGGATCGTGGTATAGGAGGTTGCGGAGCCGGAGCCGTCAGGGAGGAGGAAAAGTGTGCGAGTTGCAGTCTTGAGGTTACCTTGTAGAAGATTGGATGTCGCTGGTGGGTATGAGGATGTCGAGAGTGTCTTGGCTGGTTTGGATGCTGGAACAGAAATGTGTGCTGTGACAGTTGATTCCTTCTTGGCTGGTGCTCGCGCCTTGACAGTTCGTAGGCCCAGAGAATTTTCAATCATCTCAATCGAGGTATTCTCGACAAGAAGATCGGAATGCATCGTGAGACCTGTCTTCTCTCTCAGAGCTCCGAGGATACTCAGACTCATCAAAGAGTCCATGCCCATTGTAGAGAGATCAGTGTTATCCGAAATCTCTTCGAGCTCAACACCCATCTCTTCCGCAATAGTTGACCGGATGATATGGACAAGATCAGAATCACCAGTCTCACCCAAGTCTTGAATGACAGGATAGCCGGGCTCTGGAAACTCTGACTCTGACTCAGAATAATCACTAACGTCGCTGTTGACCATCTCTGGCGTGGAAAACCCAGAGCTAGCAGGTGATTCTGAGACCGTCTCAAATTTTCGCATGTAGCTCTTGAGTTGACCAATGGTTTCCATTTCGTTGAAGACTGTGCTGTGGAACTCCAGCTCAAGCTCTTCGCGGAATCGGCCCGAGATGCTGAGAGACATGAGCGAGTCAATTCCAAGGTCAGAAAGTTGAATTGGGTCAGCAAGTTCCGAGGTCTCGCAACCAACTTCGTTAGCAATAATAAGCAGAGCTTTGGCTGTCAGATTATTGGTAGCTATTGCAGTATCAATTCTGGTTGTTGTTTTTGCCCTCTTGGTAACTTCGAAGTCAACAGCTGGGGCCTTGCTTGTGAGTTGAGACGCGCGAGCTTTTGTTGTTATCTGAGAAGATTTCTGTTGCTTGATCCGAGCTGTTGGTGCTCGTGCTATTGCTGGTGCTGGTACAGCACGAGATGGTAAGGTCTTCTTGGTGGAAAGCAGAGTGTCTAAAAGTGCTTTTGGAACACATTGGAATTTCACCCCACCAGCAACGCCAATGATCTCGTCAGCTTCGTCAAAGATATAGACATCACCAGCAACCATCTTCCCTCCGCCAGGTACATGTTGCATCTTGACGTAAGACCTGTATTGCTTGTCTTGCTCAAGGTTCTTTGCAAAGCGAAGGGACTCCCAGCCATGAGAAATGTAGACCTGCTTCTTGGAGTCGATGGCATCGTTGGCGTTCATGATGAATCCAGTGATGTGACAAGCGCTATCAATGAAATACGGGCTCATGAAGAAGTTCCCATCCTTGCTGGTTGCTTGGAAAGCCACTTTGGACGTTGCCTCGAGACCATCGCTATTCAGGATGACTTCTTCCATACCTCGAAATTTATCATCGTACTGGACAAGAGCAGAGAACAGCTTGTAGGCGAGGCCTCTTTGGATTTGGTGGATGCCTTTTCCGCCTGCCTGCAGCATGTCGATTCGAGTTTGGACGAGGAACTTGCGCCTTTCCCACTCTGTGGTCCACGCAGTAGCGTCTTCGTATGTCACATCGCACTTGGCTTGGTCGATAAGCTTCCCATCTGGAGAAACAGTTCGATAGTTGATGACTCCTCGGCCTTTTGTGAAATCGATCTTGGCCTCGATCTGGACAAGTTGGCTTGGAGATTTGCCCTCAAGGTTCAAAACAAGTGGTTTGTGAGTCTCCATGTTGCCAACATTGATAAATGGCTTCCCGGCCTGTGGTCTCGCAGTTCGGTGTGCATAATCGCAGAGTGTCAAGGCCATGTCAGCATAGAGAGTCGAGGGACAGAGACCAGCGCCGTTGACCAGATGCCCTTCAATGACTTTGCGTAACAGAGGCTCAGCGAGATCTGATTCGGCTACGACTAGAGCAGTATCTGCATCTATCTTCTCCTGGATAATCTTCTGGACGGAGGTAGTCGAGAGGCTGGGCTTGACGTTCACTGGTGCAAATTTCTCGCCCTTCGTCAGAGTCCAGTTCTCCTTGTAGTCAATCCAATAGACCTTATCATCAAAGGCATAAGACGGGAGGGACAAAACTTCATGCGAGTCGCTGAAGCTGTGGTGATACTCCTGCCAGTCAACATCAATGCCCACATTGAAGAGAGCAGACGTGCTGGACGCGGCGGTTTTCCAGGGATCATCATTCCGATTGAGGCAAGGAACCGCGATTGTCTCCTTCCCAAGAATACCCTTAATCATGTTGGAGCAGACTGGGTGAGGGCCAATCTCAACCCAGACAGTTTGCTCGTCGACGACTCCATTCTGCAAAGCGGAGCTCACACCACCAAGGAAGTTGACACTCTCTCTGCAATGACGAGAAAGATACTCCGGACCGAAGACATTCGTATCATTGACAACGGACCCAATGTAGGTAGAGATCACAGGGATCTGAGGAGTGTGGAAAACGACGGACTTTGCAGCAGCCTTGAATTCCTCCAGGATGGGGTCAACTTGTGCTGAGTGGAAGGCATAGGGGACATTGAGCTTCGTCGCTTTGAGGCCATTTGTTGCCAACGTCTCTCTCAGTTGCTCGATATGATCGACAGTCCCAGAGAAGACAAGTTCCTCCGGTGCATTAATGCAGGCTTTCTCGACTGGGATGTGAGAGATCAATGGCTCCACAGTGGCAAAGCTGGCACGCACCGCCAGCATCCCGTGGCTACCAACCGCACAGTTTGTCACTAAGAGTTGAGCGCGACGCCCGACAAGAAGGATGGTGTCAAGCACTGAGAGAACGCCCGCAACCTGCAGTGCAGCATACTCTCCCAACGAGTGACCGACCACCACTGAAGGCGTAACACCCCAAGACTTCCACAATTGTGCAAGAGCCATCTCGCTGCATGCGATGGCTAGCTGGGTTATAACTGGAGAAACATCTGTGAGGTCTTGGATCGAACCATCGATGAGACCTATGAATGAAGGGAAGCCGTGGCTGCAAGCAATTTGATCATAATCCTCAAGATCACGATGGAATTGCGCAACATCTCTGAAAAGCTGCTTACCCATTCCAATGTAGTGAGAACCTTGTCCGGTGAAAGCAAATGCCACCTTGGGCTTCTTAATGCTCGAGATGGGTTGCCGAGAGATGTCAGCATAGGAGTTAAGAGTCTCACGAACTTGTTGCAAGTCCTTTGCTTCGAAGGCTAGTCGGTATTGGTAGTGTGATCTTCGTGCCGTCGTGGTGTATGCCAAGCTGGGAAGGGTTGAATCTGATTGGTCTTTGGCCCAAGCTAGAAGTCGCTTCAAGTTCTGCTTGAACGACGACAGGGACTTGGCGGTCACAGCGACAACGTGAGTTGAGCGACAGTCTGGCTTCAACGAAAGCTGCCTTGGGGCATCTTCTAGGAGTATTGCTGTATTACCACCAGCTGCACTGAAATTGTTTATGAAAACGTATCGAGGTGCATCCGCGGGTCGTGGAAATGGAGTAGGCTTGAATGCCATATTCAGGTTCCGGTCTTTCAGATCTGTTGGAAATGCGTGGTTGATCTTCGTCTTGATACCACAGTGTGGCGGGATTATATTCTTCTGAAGCATCAACAAGACCTTCACCAAAGCAGATGCTCCAGAGACGGCCTCGCCGTGGCCAATGTTAGACTTGACCGACCCCACAAAGAGAGGTTGATCCGAGCGTCGCTTGACTTTGCTGTTCAGCGGAGGAGCGAAGATAGAGGAAACTGAGTCCATCTCAACCCCATCTCCTGCCTGAGTTCCAGTTCCATGCATTTCTACATAGTTCACAGAGCGAACATCGACCTCAGCCTCGTCCATGACCTTTTGGAACAAGAACTTCTGAGCACCGGCGTGAGGATGTGTGATAGACACCGCCTCGGCGCTATGGTTGGTTGCGATTCCGTTGATGACGCCCAGGATTGGGTCTTTGTCAGTGATGGCGTCATCAAGTCTCTTCAAGATGAGAGTGACAACTCCATCACCCCGACAGTACCCATCAGCACCATCGTCGTAAGTTTTGCAAGATCCGGTCTTCGATAAAAATTGGCCTTTGGAAAGACCCGAGAAAATATCGGGATTCGTCAAGACATTCATACCACCGGTAAAGACAGTATCACAATCTCCTGCTCTTAAGGATGTGCAAGCCAAATGAATGGCTGCAAAACTGCTAGAGCATGCTGTGTCGATGCTGAAGGATGGACCACTAAAGCCAAAGTGGTAATTGATTCGGCCCGGGCCAAAAGCTCTCACACCGCCCGTAATCTGCACTTGGTCAGTCATGCCTTTTTACCATTAACAAAGTACTCACAAAGTAGGTATCAATATCCTGAGCGGCATTGATTTCTCTCCAGTCATCGCTAGTCTGTCCGTAGTAAGTCCCAATACGGTGTTTCTTCGTTGAGGGAGTTCGATCCATCACGAATCCGGACATTTCCATGGCTTCGTATGCTGTTGCGAGTGCTAATCGCTGCATTGGATCTGTTTGCATCGCCTCACGTGGGGACATGTTGAAAAATCTAGGATCGAACAATCCTGGCTTGTCGATGAAACACCCAAAAGGCGTATGGCTCTTGTTCTTGCCCTTTCCAGTGGGGTCGTAGTGAGTTTGAGCATCAAATCTGTCGGGAGGAATCTAGGGGAGTCAGCTTTACTTTTTGGAAGCGGATTAGGGCACAAACTTCTCTGTGGACATCAAGTCCTTGCTCCAGCAATTTCCAGAAAGCCTCGTGATCCGCAGCATTCGGAAAGCGCCCGGCCATTCCGATGATAGCAATCTTGGAATTTCTGAGGTCGCCACTGACGCTTTGAGGAATTTTGTTTTGTGCGAACCATGAAACGCCATCTTCTAGCGATAGTTGGAGGCCACCGCCAACCTTGAGAGCAGACACAAGGCTGTTGGACAGGGCTGTAGGCCCCATCGCTAATACACGCACGCCGGATACGGGAGTTGAGCGAATGTTCGAAACGCAAGTTTTGACAAGTGCATCCCATTGAACTGGACGGGTCAGAACCTCCATTACAGCCTGCTGGAAGAGCTCAATAGTTGAGGCTGGTGGATTGGAAGACGACAATCCGACCAACGGGTGTATTAAAGAGTATTGATTAATATGGCACGTAATATCAGCATCGATAATCTTGTCGACATCTGATACGGTGAACAAGTGACGTGCATGATATGGTCCTCGAATTGGGATTTCTCGACACTGGAGATTCTGCAGAGGCAGCGATGTCCCAAAGAGTTGCTTCCGCATGGTTGGCGATCCGCTGATGGTGACTGACATAGCACTAGCAGCACTAATGTAAAGCTGGTTCGAGTGTACCAGGCCCTAGATTTGTCAGTCGCGTCCCTGGGCATGTATCGGTATGAATACTTACATGGTTCTCGTTGAACTCCGAAAGAGCAATTTCAGCATCTTCAGAGCTAATCCCAAGAACTACGGTTGACCAAGTCTCAGGCACACTCGTTCGAGATTCAACCTGGTTGCCAACAATCGATACTCTTGTGCCAAGACGGAATGCGATGCGGAGTGTCTGGAGAGCGAGAGGAATGAGGGATGACAGCGAACGGCTTGATGCAACAGCAGAGGCTGCCAGCAGGCCAGTACATACTCCCAGAATATGTGTAGTTGAGGGTCGCGGGAATTCGAGTGGGAATTCCTCAAAGTATCTGTCGAAGTATATTTGTCAACTAGAGTATATCCTCATTGATGGAATGAGTCCTTACCCAATAAAGTGTGTTAGTTGCGCCAGGCATGTAAGAGTACTTTCAATCGCAATGTTGGGTTGTTCCGCTGTATGGTATCTCTCGACGAGCTCAGCTACATTGGAGAAAGCCGGCAAGCCCTTACGAGCAGTTGCTGGGAGAACGGATATCTCATCTTGGAGTGCGACTTGAACTTGCTCCAAAAATGATGTTAGAAGAGGAGAACCCTTTCGACGTAAGACCTTGGTCAAGAATTGATTTGGGTCTACAGTCTGGTCTCCAAAGAGTATCACGTCCATGTTGATGACGTCTAGCTCTCCCACATATGCAGGGTCAGTATAAAAAAGAGAAGGCACAAGATATTGTTGGGATAAGAAATAACAAAACAGAATCAGAGTTTGAAGATTAAGATGATCAGAGAACACTTGGGGTATAGAGCACTTATAAGGAAGAGAGAGCACATGCGGTGAACGTCCCGCCGATTGTGAAGCTCGCGTCGGATGAGTTCAGCTAATTACCAAACTGCCGTCACAGGAATCCTTCTGGATCGGTGGACCCGACGCTGTCCAAATTTAGCTCGCAGGTGCAGAACTTTGGTATCTTGTCAATGATAATACAAAGAATAGGTAGTAATGATCGCAACGACCCCTCGAAACGGTTTAGTGTTTGCAAGTAAGGAGGCTCTTCACGTCTGGTCTCACGTGCTGGGGCAAGATCTGCAAATCTCCATCACCACTGAGATAAACGCTGAACCACGGACCGAGAGAGCTCATGCTGGAACGGCACAGACGTGCCGCGTTCGATCGTCCATACTGTAGCAGAATAATCCACCAGCGTCTTCCACTTGAAGCGCCGTTCCATACGGCCATGCCTGGCAAGGAGCCCCTAGAGGACATGGATACGAGAGAACAATTGTCCAATAGCATTATGAGATGACACGCTTATTTTGACAGAAACGGAAGATGAGTGTTGTTTGCAGCTTCGTTCTGGGACGTCATGCGATGCGACACGCCGGGCGGACAATGCATGGACCTAATGTAGCACAGGCAGGACGACGCGAGGATCTCCGGTGCAGGGCAGGGGGTGGGGGGCAACATCCAATTGACACATGTCAACAGAGATGAGGCGCAAGACCAGGTCGGGAACTCTCCAGGATGATGTCAGGTGCGTTTCGTCGCGGCGAAGATCGCACGATGGAAGTTGAGAAGGAAGCAGAGTGCCGTGAGTCGTCGAGTCGCGGTTGGATTAAAGTCGGGCGGGCCTGGAGATTCACTCGCCTCGCCTCCTTTCTCGCGCTGCGCTCTGGTACGGGACTTTCTCCGAACGGACGTCCGTACTGTACGGACTCGCTCCTCTACAAGTCAGCACCGAGGGATCACATACAACGTATGCTTCAAGCCCGTCCGCCCGCCCTCCGTCTAAGGTCTTGAGTCTTGACCTCCTCCCCTTGGCAATCAGCTCACCTTCACTTCGGTCGTTCGACAGATACGTTGTAGGCATTCGTGTCAACGTCCGATGCATCAATTTGCTCCATCGACTCGATCAGTCGATGAAACGAAAGAGCCGCGTCGAATGGGCAATGTCTGACTCAGTACACGGGAATCGTGACCTCCACAGGCGCTACGGCCCCGTCTCGCGCGAACTCAGACCGAATCTATTGAACGTTCTTCTCTAGCAGCGTGGGTTGTATCATCCCGCGCTTCCCGTAACCTCACAGGGTTACCACTTCGTTCGTCCTCGAATACATAGTCGCAGCAGGTAGGTCCTGTCTGTTATCCCCGTGAGATCGGCCATGAGATAAGGTTTGTGAGGACCTCAGGCTCGACATTCCATTTGAGCCTCCCGTCCTGGCTAAGGGCCGAATCAACCGACCTGGGCTCGAGTGCGGTTCAGGGGCTGTATGAATGCACCCTCCTGAGCCTCTAAAGGCGGTTAGTATGCATGCCATACCTCCTAGCTGGAGCGTGAAGAATAGTCCGAGACACAAAAGACCTACAGGCCGAACTCCTAGTTGCGGGGCACAGAACTTGCTGGCGGCAGGCTTGGCTCAATTAAGCCTCTCCTTGGTCTCCTACACGTACACACGCTGTACCCGTTCAGACGTGAGACCTTTCGCAACGTCATTCTAGCTCCCCCAACGGGTGCCTTTAATGTCGAGCGCGTTGACCACGATCTCTGCTGAATACGAGATCTACCAAGCAGGGAGATCTGCGATGCAGTCACCCTTTTTCTGTCTGGCTGCGGCCGAGCCCCATCCAAAGACTTCAAGGCTGTTATTTCTAAGATCTTACATCCTGTATTGGATCCTGCTCAGTACATAATGTATACAGCGGAGATTTCTCTCAAGTGGGGAAGTCCGCTTCCTCAGCGTCCAGAGAATTGCCTCCCGAGTTTCTGGAAACTATTTGAGCACCGACCTCTACCTGTCACAAGTCACGAAGTTTGCGTTCCAAAGTTACATCTGCCCCCGTTTGAGAATGCACAAAAAGGCAGCAGTACAAGAGAATCTTTCTATGGGGACGAAACTCCATCCCAACAAATCGGCAGGGTCCCCAAGACTTCAACGCCATAACGGGAGCGATCTTTGTTGCTTCTGCCGCACTTAGCTCCTACCCTATCCAGTGCCAGCATGTCCCTCATGAAGATCTTTCATTTCTACGTCCTGTAATCACGGAAGCAAACCCTATAATTGAAGTAGCCACTATTAAATCTATGCAAAAGATTCAATAAAAAAGGATCCAGTCCTCTGCCATTCTCTCAGCTCTGCTAGAGTTGATCAAGACAATAGATGCTAAAACATGGATAAATCAGATTCTGAGGTTATTTACAGTATCTTGCAAGGGTTTGGTATTTCCTTGAAACATTGCGAAGTACTCTGAATCAAAAGTGGACTTCGGTCGATGCCACGATCTCACTTGACGTGTGCACAAAGTTGTGCAACATCTGATGTTTTTCGTTGCGAGGAAGTCACGGGAAGGCCACAGAATTGTGCAGACTCTCAAGACCTCCTTGCGAAGCACATGGAGTTGCCCCGCCTGTCGATGCGAGGTTCGTGACAGGAAGCAAGCTCTGGTGACATCTGGCCTAGCTATATTCTGCGAGCCAAATCTGATGAACGTAAGCACAGGTAGATGTGATTCTCGTTCTTTGATATTGTCCACTTCAGCGCCATCTCCCTGGAGGAGATTTTCTCTTGAGGGTATCTCGAAATGGGTTCACATACGTCGACACTGGCAGCGACGCCCACCCCTTTGGTCAACACTGTGACCTCTACGGTGCTAGTTACGCCAGTAGCAATTCCACCAAGTACTGTCACAGTAACGGTTACCGGCATTCCTGCAGCGATACCAACAGAAACCTCAATATCAACTTTAATATCAGTGTCAACTTCATTCATTCCAACGCCAGGAGTTGTATCTACAACCTCCAGTTCCCTACTACCATCCTCGACTTCATTGATAATACCTGCTGAAGTCCAGGGACTGGCAGCTGGGAGATTGGAGAACGCATCGGCAATGGCAACTGGGCTCCAGTCTTCATCAGCACCAGGTCTCATACCAGCAGCAGCCGTGTCAATACAGCGTGTAGGACGAGGCCCTTTTTCACCTCCAGATGCAATTCTAGGAGGCGTACCGACGAAGACTCTCGATGTACCCATTACAGCTGTCTTCTTGGTGCTTTTCATCCTCGGTGCCGCGACTCACATGACGATCTACAACATCAACTCCAAACGAGGCCACAAATTCATTCTATCTGATCTGTTCTTTGATTTCTGCATGGTCAGAACGGTAACGACGACAATGAGAATAGTGTGGGCCTTCCGCCCAGCAAACAACAGCATCGTCTTGGCAGCACTAATCTTCGAAAACGCAGGGTAAGTAACCTGCTCTCTCTCTCTCTCAGTACCACCATTAACACCGCACAGCGTGAGCGTAATATTTGCCATCAACTTAGTACTTACGCAGCGCGTCCTCCGTGCCATCCACCCAAAAGTTTTCTGGCACCCCCTAACCTCCTCCCTCTTCACCTTCCTTGTCGCCTCGGTCCCCTTCTTCATCATCTTCAACATCGCCGTCCTCACAGCCTCCTTCTTCGTCACTACTCCCCACGGCGCAAAAACAACCAAAGACCTCCTCTTCCTCGGCTCCTCCTGGAACATGTTCCTCTGCCTCTTCCCCATAATCTTCATCGGTCTCTTCGGCACCATCCCCTCCCCATTTCCGATTGAAAAATTCGGTACTGGGCGCTTCAGAACGAAAATCGTGCTGCTTATGTACTCATCCTCGACGCTCTTCATTGGCGCCATAGTCCGCCTCATAGCAGCAGCTCAAACACACCCAATCAACGAACCAGGTCAAGTTGACACGAAAAGTGTCTTCTACCTCACTGGCTTCATGCTTGAAATCTTCGTGGTAGTCCTCTTCGCAGTTGCTCGCTTTGACTTGCGATTCCACATCCCGAACGGCTGCACGGGCCCCGGCCAATACGCACCCAAAAAGGAAGACGACCAGGAAGAATTCTTCCAGGACGTGGACGTTAAGATGCGTTTTTCTTACAGCTCGAGTGACTTGCCGCAAGGGAGTCCGACGGCGCCTGAGAAGTGGCAGGAAGTGTCTCCGGACCGCACGAATGCAACCAGGGAGCAGGCGCGCCAGGCGATTTATGACCTGAAGCTGAATTCGGAGTTAGTTGGGGCGCCAATGGATGCGGGGGATAGCGAGTTGTTGATATATACTTTCAGGGTTAAGAAGATGAATTCTGGGGGAGGGGTGGAGATGCCGAGACCGCCGCCGAGTAGTATTTGGATGGGAAGGGAGAGGGAGGGGAGTAGGGAAGAGATGATTTAGAATGAGTGCCGGTATGGTAATGTGTGAAAAGTATTAGAATGGGATTTCTGTGGTTGATATTGGAGGGAGTTACGGCTGGTCCGGGCTATTATTGTAGAGGGCCAGATTGTTAGATTGACGGCTCTTATTCAATAGTGTATTATAGGATTTCATTTTTTTAGACTGGCTTTATTACCCATGAATTATGAAGTATGAAATTCTATTACTCTACATCCATTTTGCTTTCAGTGTATTTGTTAAGAATTCTCGTAATTAAAGTTGGAATTGCGGTGTGGTGACGAACCGCTTGAGTTCACTGCACATGACCAGCGTTCGCTGAGGTCTTGACTTCGACTTCATCCTGTCTTCCTCGATCTCGACTTCCTCCACCCCAACTCAAAACTATCGAAGAATCTTAGCTCTCACTACAGAAAGCTTGTTTACCATAAACTCGGGCTCTCAAAGCAAAAACCATTCTCGCTACCCTCTCGATTATCTCCACTTGAAACAAATAAGTCTCTTCTCGGCCCTACAGCAAGACCCCCTGTCAATCCATCTCCCTCCAAATACCGTAGTCCCTCAAATGGCCCGCTTCTCTGATGCGAATTTGAGTTTCATTCGTCCACTCACGAACGACGCGAAGTCTCATTTCACACATCAGAAGTAAACAAGAAATATCAGAGGATGTTGTTTCACCCTTCCCCCAAATCGCGGTTGATGCGATGCCGATGCGAGAACTCTTAACAAGCAAAATTCACGTATTTATGAAATCTGATGAGAGATGTTCTAGAAGCCTAAAGATGGATACGAGATCGGAGACGCGCAAGAGATACTTCGTAATATTGTCTGATCTAGAGGCTCTTGTCGTCGGAAGATGCTTCGCCACGCGCATCGGAACCGGAAGGAAGATTTAAATCTTTCTTCGTAGCTTCCTTTGATTTGCATTCAGATACGACTCTTACGGAGGGCTGGCCGAATTAGGTATTAGATTAACTCCGACACAGACATGCAAGAGGTGTAGGCCCACGAGAAAGCCTTTTTGGGTTACCTCGATAGCACAAGGATGATGAGAGGTGATTATCAAACGCTTGCACCGGATATTGATTTTTCCGCTCTTGAGTGCGCAATCTGTGGATTTGAGTGTGTTGAGCTCACAAAGTTAGATGTTTTTGCGATCCCCAGTACCCAGAGGACTTCCAATCTTCTGACATTGCTCAGTAGTAATGAATAACCTTGAGCTCCTATTGTAGTTCATATCAAATTATAGCCGATATCCGTTAGACAATTTCACAGAGGTCAGCTCCCTATGATGCCTTGTCTTGTTAGCCTCTCAATGTGATAACTGTTTTTGAAAAATCATAACCCACTTTGCTTCCTTAGCTTCCTTTTCTTGTGGACGAGGTTTCCCGTTTACCAAGTCTCTTTCTTTGACAAAATTGTATGCGGCCTTGACGATCTTAGAAATGTATCTAGGTCAAGGCTATGTTGGAAGCCCGCAACAAGGCCTTCAGATGTGTCGCAGCGAACGTTCGTCAACTTTAGACCATTGATTCGTAATTCGAAGTCACCGAGTCAATCGACTGCCCTCTGAACAACTATCAGGTATTAGGCAGGCTGATCAATAAGCCAGCCGACTGATCAGCCAATAAGCCAGCCGAGCTTATTAGCTGACTGATTGGCTGACTGATGGCTGATTTAGACCCACTTGACCACCAAAATTTTATTGCATTTGCATC
>Ga0302325_10013917_pt1 | contig 17138 bp, 10 predicted proteins | sample Palsa_T0_2_FD_201948 | JGI IMG/M metagenome (GOLD analysis project Ga0302325, IMG submission 201948) | Peat permafrost microbial communities from Stordalen Mire near Abisko, Sweden - Palsa_T0_2 | ecosystem: Environmental > Terrestrial > Soil > Palsa > Peat permafrost | place: Sweden: Abisko... | reverse complement strand
CGTTGTATTCGGCATTCGTCAGTGAACCGGCCAAGCGCGCCGCTTTGCCCCACGGATATCCCGCCTGCTTGTGAATCGCGATGGAATAATGCTTCTTGGCATCGATGCCGGCGTCATTCAAATATTTCAAGAACCCATCCCGCTTGCCCTGGTCTTTGGTTTCGACCACGTAAAGGTGAAAAACATGATGCCCACCCGGCGTTTCATAAGGCAATGTCAGGTGTTGCGAACCCTTTAGCCCGGCCGTGTAACGCGCCGCGACCGCCCGTCGCTTATCGTTCCAGGCGTCGATGTGTTTGAGTTTGGCGCTTAGGATGGCGGCATGCATGTCATCGAGCCGGCTGTTGAAGCCGAAGCTATGGACGTTGCGGGCGTTGGAACCGTGATTGCGCAATTTCCGCACGTGCGCATCAAGATCGGAATTATTGGTGACAATGGCGCCGCCGTCGCCGAAGGTGCCAAGGTTTTTCTGAATAATGAAACTAGTGGCCGTGGCATCGCTTAACTCCCCGATCTTAAATCCGTCGCCCGAGGCGCCAATGGCCTGGGCGTTGTCCTCGATGACTATAAGTTTGTGCTTGTCCGCGATTTTGCGGATGGCCTTCATATCCGCGCATTGGCCATAAAGGTGGACGGGAATGATGGCCTTGGTCTTGGGCGTGATGGCTGCCTCGATCTTGGCCGGATCGATGCATTTCGTCTTGGGATCGCAATCGATTAGCACCGCCGTTGCGCCCGCGATCCAAATCGCCTCGGCCGTGGCGAAAAAGGTGTTGGCGTTGGTGATGCATTCGTCACCAGGCCCGACGCCGAGCGCCATGAGCGCCAGCCAAATCGCGTCGGTGCCGTTGCCCACGCCAATGGCATGTTTGGTGCCGCTGTATTTGGCGAATTCCCCCTCAAAACGCTTCAGTACGGGGCCGAGGACGTACTGGCCGCTTTGAATGACTTCAGCCAGATTGGCATCAATCTCGGACTTGATATTGTTGTATTGCCGAACATGCCCGTAAAAATCTACTTTCATTTGTCCAGAGTAGAAAACGGCCTGCGGGAAGACAAGTGAATTTGGTGCAACAAGCCGGTCACGACCGACCGCGCGCCATCATTGCGATGGACTGAAACAAGAAATGGAAAACGCATCCTCGCCCTTGGGATGGATGCGTCCAAGAGCGAATTTTTCCTAATCTTGCCTGACCTTCGACGCGTCATTGGTTAATGTTCGGTTTTCAATTTTGACAATCTGTAGTCTTTGAGCTTTGCTCACAGGTATGAGTGATTCGCTGATTGTTCCAAATGTGAAGTACGTGTTGGTGATCGCCTCTACGCCAGTAAAAACGCCGGAAAACCCCGGCGTCATCGAAAAATGGAACAACTTCCTCGGCATTTTGGAATTCAATGAAATGCCCCCGCCCAACACCCTCAGGATTCACAATAATATCTGGGTCATCCCTATCGGCACCGGATTTCCATTTTTGGGCAGCTTGATGAAGTACGCCGCCGATGCGGAAATCCCCATCCGCCTTGTTTTCCTGGAAGAAATTCCCGACTGGATAAAGAATCCATTTAACGCGAAGAAAAAGCCCTGATGGTGATGTTCTGCACTAAACCATGACTTACGAGCCCAACGGTTGCAGGCCAATGGTGCCTTGGAGGCTGGCCAGATATTCGCCGGTTTTGACTTTGTGGTATCTCTGCCAGGCGGACTCGAGTTTGGCCGGGATACCTAATCGGGCCGCTTCGTCGGCGTAGTTTTTCTTTTTGAGAAAGTTTTCCAAATAGGTGGCGTGACGACGCCACAACGAAATGTCGAGCTTCTGCTTGGCTTCCAAACGCCGGGCATACCAGGCGCTGGCCATGACGCTGTCCCGATTGAAGAGCACGCGCACCGCCGGATGAGTGACGTCGCGGCCCTCGAAATGTCCATGCGCCATAATATGCAGCAACGCCTGCAAAGGCGGGCAGGCCATCTCAATGCTGCCGTCGGCAAAGTAACTTTCCGCTACGCGCTGATGGGTGCTGACGATGTTGTCCACGCCATCGGCAAAAATGGCCAAATCCTGCTTTTCCGGGCGCAGCATTTCCTCCGTAAAGACGGCGTAAGGATAGCTGAAGATGCGCCCGAAAAACGTGCGGACAAAATTGGAGGTCATGCGGTAACCCAACCGGCCGGCCGCGACCTTGCGGCCGTTGAAAGCGAAATCCTCGCATTTTTCAAAGTAGCCGTTGTCAATCAAAAAGGCCGGCTGGCGCTCCGCCGGCGTCATCCGGCACCAAACTTCCGGGATCAGCAGGCTGATGTCGTGATCGACGCGGGCTTGCGGCCCGATGTGACCGGCCGAAGAAATGAACGCGTCGTAATCCGTCAGGGCAAACGAAACCAGGGCGGCGTTGAGGTCGATGATCGGCGGCAGGGCATTAAAGGGGCCTTTGGTCAGCGCGCCTTCCGAGCCTGCGCCGGTCGTGGAAGGCGATTTGCCGGTCATGCTGGAAATGAATTCCATGAACAACTCCGGCAGTTCCATGTAATGCACCGGGTTGAACACCGCCAGCGAACGAATACCGGCGGCGGGCTCAGGCGGATTATTGCGACGGCCCGGCACCACGACGTTCACGGGGGTGTAAAGCGGCGTGTCCAGCGAAATGCGGCGTTGCAGGCGCGTGGACATTTCGGCAGCGTGCGCTTCGCGACTGTCCTCCAGGTCGGGGCGCTTTTGCAAATAACGGGGGTTCTTGGACGGTTGGCCATCGACCATTCTTGGATGGGCCGAGGAGACGAAGTACCGCGGGCCGCCGTTCTTCAAAGCCTCCCGAATGAGGTTCTGCATCGGCTCGGTGTAGGTGGCGAAGCCAATCGAGTCTTCGGCCAGTTCGCGGGCATCCTTGGCCGTGAGCGGTTGGAAATTGGAAAGGAAATTCCCCAGCTCGGCCATATCCCTTTCCGTCACGCGATCATAACCGCGATGAATGGCTTCGTCCGGCCGCTGGAACAGCCGCTCTTCGGTGTTGTGGACAAATTTGACCGACGGGTTGGCGTAGTCCGGGTTCAGATGTTTCAGCGCGCCGGCCGGAACGACGACGGAGGCCGTAATATCGTCCTCGGCCTGAAGTTTGGCCGCGGGATGGAAGTCTTTGCGCAACCCAAAAACCCGCCAGGAGCCATCCGCGTCATAGCCCACGCGCAGGAAATTGGAGACAAGTTTGCGGCCATCGCACTTCAATTCATTGCCGGGCGTGCCGTTAATGATATCCACACTGAAATGGTCGCGCCACTGCTCGCCCCACGAGTTCTTGTAAAAGCGTTTGACGACGAAAAGCAGTTCCAGGAGATATTGCGGAATCGAGCCCAGCCATTGGTTGAATTTATCGGTGTAATCCTGCGCCGAAGGGGTGAACAATTTAATGACCGAACCGAGGGACCTTTCGGAGCTAAGAATAGGGCGGGCGTCGCTCCCGGCTTTCGATGGAGCGCGGAAACGGTCCGCGTAATTGCGTTCCATTAATTCGGCCAGAAAATCGAAGTCCTTCTTGAAATCAGCGGTGAAGACCGGCCCATGAATAATGGCATCGGTGATGGGTTTGGAAATTTCCGATTTGCCGCCGCCGGAGACGGTGGAAGGTTTGTGGCAAAGAGTAGGCTCGGCCACAGTGCCCACCAGGCGCCAGGAACGGTTGGCCGAAGGCTTTTCCATGTGGACGCGGTACCCGGACGGGCGGATATAAATCTTTCCCGCCAGCAATTTGATGGTCTTCTCTCCATCTTCCGCCGGCCAGGTAATGGTCTGCTTGCGCAGATCAAAGTGGACATCACGCGGCACATAAATGATGTCGGGATATTGCTTGTCAATCGCATACCCTTCCGGCTGCAACTTCATGGCCGGACCCGCCAGCTTCAGGACTTCTTCGAAGGAATGCCCCCGGGAACGCACATGTTTGTCCGTAAAGAATTCCTCCCCTAAATCGTAGCTGGCGTAAACACGCGCTCCGCCGGCGTGCTCTTCTTCGCACAAACCAAACAAATTGGCCGCGTAGCTGATCTGCGTTTTGACCTCCTTCTTGCAATAGCCGAAATAGTTGTCGGCGATGATTGTGACAATGACCCCGCGTTCATCGCGCGCCGTGATTTTGAACGCCCCGCCGTCATTGTAAGATTCGCCTTCATCCTTCCAGCACATCCCATCGCGCCGTTGCCGTGCCGTGGCCGCATCCCAGGGGGGAAGGCCAAGCGCCTTTTTGGTCGCCTTGACCAAATGGGGCGCCAGGATGATGCAGCCCGTGTGACCGCTCCAATGTTCCACGTCCAGACCCGCGTCATTTTCGGGGAGGAAAGGATCGCCCGCATTGCCAAAAATCATTTCGACGAAATCCAGGTTGCACACCAAATTGCCCGGCGCGAAGAAACGAATCTCCATCGATTTTTCCTCAATGAATCCCTCCACTCGAGGGCAGATCACCGGACGGATGAGCAAGGACACAAAGCATTCCGCCTGCTCCGTTTGCGAGGAAGTGAACGGGAGCCGCAGCAAGGACGCGGGCGGCTGCAAGCCCAGTGCCAGCAACCGGCCAAACACATCCTTGGGCACGGCTTTTTTATCGTCGGGAATGGGCAAGCCGCCTTCGGCCACATGAAACACACCTTGAGTGGTGCGGCGATCGTTGGCCGGATTGTGCAATACACCTTGGCGCGAACGATACGAGCAGATGATGTCCGACTTGAAATCATCCTGGTCCGGCGGCAGGGAGAGTTCGCGCGCCAGCCCCGGACTATCCAAAACGAAAGTGCGCTTGGGCCAGGGCACGGTTACCCCGGTGTCATAAAGATAGTCGCATAGAAAATGGTCAATGCGCCAATCGGCCGGGCAGAGATAATCAGCCAGCAGACGCATCGTTTCCTTTTGCCGGGAAAACATCGGTCCCGCCAGAGCCGGCAGCGAACTGAAGGAGCCATTGCCGAAAGTGGGGCAGCCCGTTAAAGCCAGCCGCAAATTGATGCCTTCGATAAGAGATGAAACGGGCCGGCCCTGATAGGCCTGCCTGCCGGTGAAGATGGTATCCGACGCCATTATCGGAGGAAAATACTGGACAAGCTGCCTTGGTTTGGCAACACCGAATTGAGTTCTTTTTATCGCGCGAGCCGGTCAACGCCAGTGCCCGCGAAATCGATGGTAGCCAGCGCCGCCCCAAAACCCGCCATGCACCCAGCCGCCATGAAGCCAGACCGCGCCGGGGTACGGCGGATAGACCCAATGTCCTCCCACCCAAACCCAGCCGCCATTCCAGACCCAGTCTCCACCCACCCAAACATAATCCGGAGCTGGAGCGGGCGGTTGGGGGTCGTCTGGAGGAGCGGGCGGCGGCGATTGAGCGGAGGGCGCATTGGTCTGCGGTTCAGGCACAGGCATGGAGCCGGCAATCGAACTTGGCGTGCTAATCAAGAAATCAATGACTTGGTCGCTGACGCCGGAGCTTTTCAAATCGATAATGTTAGTCGAAGTTAAATGATAAACCGTGTGTGAAGTCTTGACCTGGGCGATGATGGCATCGGAACTGACCGGAAGTTTGGCCAGCACTTTCACGTCGCTGAACGTCAAGGGTTGCGCCATTTGCACACGGTGACAGGTGTCGGGCGCCTGCTGGCAAAGCTTGGCCATTTCATCCGCGCTTAAGGCTGGCTGCGGGGGGACATATTGCGGCGGCGGCGGGGGAGTGGTGGCGGACTCGGTAGAAGGGCTGGGCGTGCTGGCACAGCCCGCAGCCAAAATGCCGGCGGCGAGGATAGTCAAAGCGGTCAGATTCATTTTCATTACAAAATCATTTTGCCAGAATTTCATACGATTTCCTTTTTATAAAATGCCTATGGGGACCTCCGCCCCGTGAAATAATTTACATACGAACGCCATTTGCGCAAATGCGCTCTGGAGGAGCCTTCCGCGGCGTCGAAAAAATTTCCAAAATTATTTCTTGCACGAACAGGCTGGTTGCGACAATAGTTAACCAGATGGTTAAATATTCATCACGTTTATTGGATCGCACTTTTGCCGCGCTGGCTGACCCGACGCGGCGCCGAATCCTGGAGCGCCTGTCGCACGGCGACCGGTGCATGACCGATCTGGCCAGGCCCTATGCCATGTCGCTTCCCGCCGTTTCAAAGCATGTGCGCGTGCTGGAAAAGGCGGGGCTCATACGGCGCAAGCGCCGGGGCAGGGTGCATCGACTGAATTTGGAGGCCGCGCCGATGAAACAAGCCGCGCAATGGATTGAGGATTATCGCCGATTTTGGGAAGAGAGCCTGGACCGTTTGGACGAGTATTTGCAGGAACTGCAAGCCAGGGAGATGAAAGATGAACACCAAAAGCAAACCTCTTAAAAAAGGCACTGGAGAAACAATTGTCGTCACGCGCATCATCAAGGCGCCGTGCGAAAGGGTTTTTCAAGCCTGGACCGAACCTCGGCAATTAGCTCAATGGTTTAGCCCGGAGGATGTGGAGTGTCGGAGTGTGGATGCGGACGTGAAGGTCGGCGGGGCTTATCGCATTCACATGTCTTCCAAGAAAGGCGATCATATTGCCATTGGAAAATATAAGAAGATCAGCGCCAACAAACTTCTTCGATTTACTTTCGAATGGGAGCATTACGCGATGCCCAAGAGCGTGATTACGGTCGAATTTGAAGATTTAGGGAAGACAACGCGCGTGACCCTTACTCATCAAGGATTGCCGGATGACGAAGATGCCAGCGACCACAACAAAGGATGGACTTCGGCGCTTAAGAAATTTGCCCGTTTGATGGAACAAAACAAAATAAAGGCATAATCATATATGACAACGAAATCTCCAAAGGATTACAAAGGAAGCGAGTATGTCATCACGCGGGAATTCGCCGCGCCGCGCGAACTTGTTTTTAAGGCTTGGACCGACCCAAAGCATTTGGCGCAATGGTGGGGACCGAGGGGCTTCACGAACCCGGTCTGCGAGTGGGATCCGAAGCCCGGCAAAAAGATTAACGTCGTCATGCGAGCGCCTAACGGGACGGATTATCCCATGGGCGGCGAATTTATCGAAATCATCGCGCCGGAAAAATTAGTCTTTACCAGCGGCGCTTTGGACGAAAAGGGCGTCATGCTTTTCGAGTTTTTGCACACGGTCACATTCGTTGAAAGCAAGGGCAAAACCCTGCTCACGATTCGCTCACGCGTGACCAAGACGACGGCCGAGGCCGGCAAATACATCGGCGGGTTTGAAGCCGGCATGACGCAAAGCCTCGAACGGCTGGAGGAACATTTGCAGCCGAAAACCGGACCCCTCATCGTCGAACGGACTTTTGCCGCGCCCATGGCCACAGTTTGGAAAGCGATAACGAACAAAGACGACATGGCGCGCTGGTATTTCGATCTCAAGGAATTCAAGGCGGAAGTCGGCTTTGAATTTAGGTTTAGCGTGGAACACCAGGGATTTACTTACAATCACCATTGCAAAATTCTGGAAGTCGTTTCCGGGAAAAAACTGGTGCATAGTTGGCGCTACGAGGGGCATGAGGGCGATTCCAAAGTCACCTGGGAATTATTTGCGGAGGGTGATCAGACCCGCCTCAAACTGACTCATACCGGTTTGGAAAGTTTCCCGAAGACTCCTTCGTTCGCCCGATCCAATTTTGAGGGCGGCTGGACACACCTCGTTGGTTTGTCGCTAAAGGATTTTGTGGAGAATGTGGATCGCGAGATTGTCATTACGCGCACCGTCAACGCTCCCCGGGAATTAGTTTGGGAAGCGATGACCAATGCCCACCACGTCATCCATTGGTGGGGCCCGCACGGCTTTTCCACTACTGTCAAAGAAATGGATTTCCGAGTGGACGGCGTTTGGAAGCTCGTCATGCACGGCCCCGACGGCGCGAATTATCCTAACGAGCATATTTTCAAGGAAATCGTCAAACCGGAGCGCATCGTCCTCGCTCACAGCGGCAAGCGAGAGGGAGGCGCAATGGTAACTTCCGAGAAGACGTGGATGTTTGATGTGGTGGAAGGTGGCAAAACGAAAGTCACCATCCGCATGATTTTCCAATCACCGGAAGAACGCGACCGGGTCGTCAAAGAGTTTGGCGCGGTGGAGGGAGGCAAACAAACATTGGAACGTCTCTCCGAGTATTTGCCGCAAATGCAAGCTACCGCATCGAAGTCAAAATGACTTGAGTGATGTAGTCTTTGGCCAAGGCGACAGACTGTTCGAGGGATTTTCCACGAGCCAGCCAAGCCGTAATCGCCGCCGAATAAGCGCAACCGGTGCCGTGCAAGCCCTTCGTCTTGACGCGTGGCGACGAGAGCATCCATTCGCCCCGTTTGGTGCAAAGAAAATCCACCGCCGCGCGCGTCCCTGGCAAATGACCGCCTTTAACCAGTGCGCCGCATCCGTATTCCTGCTGGATTGTCCGGGCTGCGGCGCGCAATTCCTCCAGCGTGTTTATTTTTGCGCCGAGCAGAATCTCGGCCTCGGAAAGGTTAGGCGTAACCAGCGCCGCCAGCGGCAACAAATCCTTTTTGAGCGCAACCACCCCGGCGGCTTGGAGCAGACGACGACCGCTGGTTGAAATGATGACCGGATCAACCACCAGCGGCACGGAGCGATTATGCCGGAAAAAGGCGGCCACTTCTCTCACGACGGCCGCTGAATAAAGCATCCCAGTTTTCGCCGCGGAAAGAGGAAAACCCCAGGTGACCGCTTCCATTTGCGCCCTCACCATTCCCGGCGAGACCGGTTCCAGCCTGGCGACGGTCTTTCGATTCTGGGCCGTCACGCATGTGATCGCGCAAGTCCCATGCACCTTAAGCGCGGCGAAAGTATTTAGGTCAGCCTGGATGCCGGCTTCGCCGCCGCTATCAGAGCCGGCGATGGTCAGAACAATGGGTGTTTGCCGCGAGCGCATGTTTTAGTTTGGCCCGCAACAATCTAATTTACCGGCTGATTGGGTTTGTAAATTTTCCATTTTTGGCCTTGATTTTAGCCAATCCTTCGTTAAGTTCCACATTCCGCCGTCCGCAAGACGAAGCGGGAAGATAAATTAACGATTTTTATGGGATCAGCAAACGATTTACGCAAAGGCATGGCTATCATCCACAATGGCGATGTGGCCGTTGTCCTGGAAACGCAACACCGCACCCCGGGCAACCTCCGCGCCTTCGTTCAGGCCAGCATTCGCAGCATCAAGACCGGCAAAACGTCCGACGTCCGCTTCAGTTCCACGGAAAAGATCGAAGTCATTCCGATGACCACGCGAAAAGTGGACTTCAGCTACAAAGATGGCGAGGACTACGTTTTCTCCGATCCCGAAACTTACGAGACGACCACCCTGACGCCGATCATTCTCGGCGACGCCAAAAATTTTCTGGTCGAAAACGGCACGGTCACGATCACGTTCGTGGATGATAAAGCCGTCTCGATCGAACTTCCTTCCAGCGTCATCTTGACTGTGACCGACGCGCCCGAAGGCATTCGCGGCGACTCGTCCAATAACGTGCAGAAGGCAATCATTTTAGAGACTGGCATCACCGTGCAAGCCCCGCTCTTCATCAAGACCGGCGAAAAGATCAAAGTGGACACTCGCACCGGTAAATACATGGAACGGGCGTAAGTCCGGTTTCATTTCGGGGAGCGCGGGCCTCTGGCCCGCAGTGTTCAGCGTCTCGCTGAACACATTTCACTTCGGAGGCAATGCAGCCCAGGCACCCAGCTTGGTATGATCGCGGCTCGACCATTTCTTCCACACTTCTCGATTCGTCAATAGTTTGATGAACAAACCGCCTACCACCGGCCGCGCGTGGAAGCCGGTGCTGTTCAAGTCCGTCGTGACGTAGGAATCGGCCAGCGGTTCGCGCTTGGTCGTCTTGTTGAGGTAATCGTAAATGGGAGAAATGAAGGTCTGGAAATCGGCGTCATTGTCCGAAAGCGTGGCGCTCCATACAGACCAGTCGGTTTTGGTCAATTCCGTGCGGGAATCCAGCGGCAGCCCATACGGCTTCAGCATTTTTTTGTAAAACGCGACTTCCGTGCGAGCAACTTCCGGGGGAAAAATGTTCAAACCCAGAATCCTGTCCCAGACCAGATTATACTCCTGACTCCAGGTATTCGGCTTGTCGAATGCCAGCCGATAATGATCGCCATCTGCCGCCACTTTCATCCAGTGCGCAGCATCGGTCTTGGCTAATTGCGCGTAACGCGCCGCCTCGGCTGTATCGCCGCGCCGCTGGCACATATCGCCATAAGCGGCCAGGCCGAGAATCGCTTTGACAGAAAGATTGGCATTGTGCGCGAGGTGCCCCATGAAATCGTCCGTGCAAAGCTGGTCTTCCGGGTCCAAGCCATATTGTTCGAGGTATTTGGCCCATTGCGTGAGTTGCGGCCACCAGGTCGAAACGAACGCCACGCTGTTTTCTTCCTGACAAATCGCGTCACACAAGAGCAGCATGTTGCCGCTCTCCTCAACCGGCATCCCTTCGCCGCCATCATCGCGGCCTGGGGCCAGCGGATAAGTGCCGAGATCATGAGGCGCGTTGGGAAATTTCCAATGCCATGACGCGGAGTAACTCAAAATAGGGACCAGTGTCGCTTTGGCCAGCGTCGGGCTAAACAAAAGCCAAACCGGGTCCATGGGATAAAAGACGTCCACCGTGGCGATGTCGCCGTTGCTGGTGTTCTCCTTGGTGAAGAAGAGTGGCTGGCCGTTCGGGTCCGCTGCCAAGCCGCAGGCCGCCTTGGCCTCGCGATAAGCCAGCGCGCATATCCTCGCATAGGAAACGCCGCCGGCGCGCGTCAAATCCTGCATCACTTCGCGATCAAATTCTTCGCACCGCTTTTCCAGCGACGAAAAATCCTTGTCCGCCTGGCGCAGGAGGGTGGCGATAGTGACCGCCTTAGGCCCGGTGTCGTTGCGGTGCCAATAAGGACGCAGTTTTTGGCCGAAATAATTGATCGCGTAAATCTCGTCGTAGGCCACGATGACCTGGCGCTCCATCGGCTTCTCTTTGACTTTCTCCAAATGGAAGAAAAACGCCAGTGCGGGCTCCTGATCGGTCACGGGCCGTGGAAACCGGCTGTCATCCTGAGCAGGCACCTCGCCGTCGCGCACGAAAGCGTCAATCAGCGCCTGCTTGCCTCCGATAACCGATTGCGCTCCGCGCGTGCGGGCCGCAGCATAGACGTAACCCCAATCGATGCGATGATCATCTCCGCTGGAACCAAGCACGGGCTGGGCTTCCGTGCCAGCGTGAAGAATGGTCAAACCGCTGCTCAGCAAACCACGCCCTTCTTTTTCGCGTCCACAAGTGACTTTTTCATCCGTCGTATTGACAGCAATGGCGGAGCTTGTGCTGTCGAAGATGGTGACGTCATGCGTGTCGCCGTCGATGGATTGCACATTCCAGGTTATGTAAGTGAGCGGCCACGAAAAAACCTCCAGGTCATCAGGCAACGCCGGAGACATGAAAGTCATCGTCACACGCATTTTGGCATCCTGAAATTGATAAATGCTGCGAGTCGGAGTGACTTCCAAATGAGTTTGAGGCATGGCCGGGACGGAGCTGGGTTCGTCCCCCATCAATCTTTGCACGATGCCGTCGATTCGAATCAGGCTCGTTAACGCATGCGGCACATGCGTCCAATGGCGCGTGACGTCGTCAGTCAGGCGGTCGGCCTCAGACCAGATGCTCAAATAAGGATTAACTGCCACCAACGGAACGGCGGGCGGGCGAAAAGGCGTTTGTTGGGCGTTGAGGTCGGAGTGAAACAACCCGCATAGTAGAAGTAATAGGCAAACTGCGACTGGTTTTCGAATTATCTTGTTCTCGAGCGGACGATTCATGGCTGGGAATGTGACATTCCCGTGAGGCTTCGTCCACGGCAATTTTTCTTTACTTCATCCCCGAATTTGCTCAAACTGGCGTTGAATGAAAATCCGTCTCAAGGAGGTTTTTGTGCTCTGTTGCGCTTTGGTTCTCAAGGCGAACGCACAGACCCCAATTATTATTTCCCAGCCGCAAAGCATCACCGTCAATAACGCCTCCGCCGCCGCTTTTACCGTCGTGGCGTCCAACGCGCTCACGTATCAATGGCAATTCGGTGGCGCTCCTGTCGCCGGAGCGACGAACTCCACCCTAAGCTTGGACGATGTCAGCACCAATGAGGCAGGAAATTACGCCGTGGTGGTCACCGGTTCCAACAGCACTTCTGTGACCAGCTCAAACGCGGTGCTGACGATTGTGCCTGGCACCATCGTTCAGTTCACCATCTCCAAATACAGCGATGGGAGCAGTAGCAATTTCCTGGTGCAACTTTTTGATCATGACAAGCCGGCCACGGTAGAGAACTTCATCCATTACATAACTTCCGGGTCTTACTCCAATTTGATCATTGACCGGGATGTCGCCAATTTTGTTATCCAAAGCGGCGGTCTGACCAGCGATCATTCCGCCACTAATTTGAGCGTCAATCCGGTTTCCACCGGGACGAATTCTTTTCCAGCGCAAGTCGATAACGAATTCAGTGTCGGCCCGTTAATTCACAATAGATTTGGCACGTTGGCCATGGCCCTGGCCAGCGGCAATACGAACTCAGCCACCAGCGCGTTTTTCTTCAATACCGTGGACAATTCGAGCTACCTTGATGCCCAGGACTTCACGGTCTTCGGACGCATCCTGAGCGTGACCGGGACCAACGTTTTGGACTATTTCAACACCCTGAGCTACCCCGATAACGGCATCATTTACGGCAACTCTTCCTATCCATCGATCCCGGTCAATTTCAGCGGAACGAATACGCCGACGGACGCCAATTTTTTCTATTTAGATTTTGCGTTCTCCAACGGCGCGCCGCCGATGAATACTAATCCGCCGACTATTTCCATCACCTTTCCGACGCCCAACGACGTTCTAACCAATGCCGGCAATTTGACTGCCTTCGGGACCTCCACAGCCGCGGATAATTTCGCCGTGGCTGAGGTCTATTGTATCTTGACTACGCTGGCCGGCATCAATGCAGGTGATTCGGCGACCAATGCCGCAATCGGCACCACGAATTGGTCGATCCAACTTGATGGCACCAACACACCCGGCGTTTTTGAATTGCAGGCCTATGCTTACGATGGAGCGGGCAACCTGAGCCAGCCGGCGACAGTGTATTTCACGAATTTAGTCACCGTAACCGTCATCACCAACGTGAACGGCGTCCTGACCTCAAACCAACAATATTTTGTGCCGGGGCAACAAGCCTCCGTCACGGCGGTGCCTCCGAATGGAGATACCTTCCTGAATGTGCAAAATCAGGGAATGACTTCGCTCGAACCGGAGGTGGATTTCACGGCTGTGACCAATTTTACGCTCACCTTCGCGTTCGTCTCAACCAGCGGGTTTCCGCAAGGGTTGACCATAACTAGCCCGGTCGCGGGTTCCACCAACGTAGCCACCAACGCCAGTTTAGCTTTCAGTGGCACGTTGCCATCGTCGGTTGACGTGACCCAAGTCACGATCCAGCTTTTCTTAAGCTCCAACGCCGTAACAACCGCTCTGCCGGCAGTCCTGAACGGCTCGACGTGGTCGCTTACGGTAAACGACCTGACCGGCGGCCCGTACACGGTCGAGGTTGTGGCGGCAGATTCCTCCGGCCAGGATGGCTTTGTGAGCGAAACTTTCACTGTCCTCGCGCCGCCCATCATTTACACCCAGCCCGCCAATGTTTCCGCGCTGGTCGGTTCCACGGCTTATTTCACCGTCGTGGCGAGCAACGTCGTGAGCTATCAGTGGCAATTGGTAGGCACGGGGCCGATCACTGGCGCCACGAACGCCACTTTGGCGATTCCCGACGTGACCCCAAACCTTACCGGTACGGCGTATCAAGTGGTTCTTATCTCCGCAGATGGCGAAACAAATACCAGCGCGACGGCCGTGTTGACGGTCGTGACTGGTTCCCTGTTGCAAATCACGTTTTCCGGCTTTCACGACGGCAGTTCGAGCAATGTTATCGTGCAACTTTTCGATCGCGACAAGCCGGCCACAGTGGCGAACTTTCTCCACTACATCACGCCGGCGAACGAAAGTGGGTTTGTCACGAACGTCGCTTTTAGCAACATGATCTGGGACCGATGCATTCCGGGATTCATCCTGCAAGGCGGGGATTACGACGCAACCGACCGGACCAATTCGACTCCGCCCATTTCGCTCAATTACATCTTTAACTACTACACGGAGGACACTCTCTATGCGCCGCCGTTTCCCATCAACATTGACAGCGAATACAACGTCGGGCCGGTGATTTCCAACACCTTTGGCACGCTGGCCATGGCCATAAACCCAGGAGAGCCTGACACCGCTTCCAGCGGGTTCTTCTTTAACCTGGCTGATAACTCTTCCAAGCTTGATAGTTCGGGCACGAGCACCGGCTATACGGTTTTTGGCCAACTGATCTCAGGCAGCAACGTCCTGCAATATTTCAACACCCTCAGCAAACCTGATCAGGGCCTTTTTGATACTTCCACGGCGGATCTGGGCGCTGCTTTGCCTGATTTGCCGGTGAATTACCATGGATGGACTGTTCCGGCGAATTCGAATTTGTTTTTTGCCGATTTTAAGCTGCTTACTCAGTACGACCCGGATACCACCCCGCCGGTCTGGAGCATTAACTATCCGACCAATGGCCAAACCGTGACCAATGCCGATGTCGTCCTGCAAGGCGTGAGCAGCGACAACGTGGCTGTGGCCAAGGTCGCCTACTCATTGGACGGAAATTCTGAGGTCAACGCCGCCGGCACGACGAATTGGACCGCTGATTTAGGAGCGCTAACGCCCGGAACTCACAACTTTACGGTCTTCGCTCAAGATGGCTCCGGCAATAAATCCACTAATACCGTCACGCATAGCTTTTTCGTCCCGAGGTTCGCTTTTGAGGCTTTGACAAATGGCAATGGCACGTTGTCCACCAACCTAAGTGGAACCAACACGACGGTGGGTTCCACTTACTCGATCACCGCCGAACCAGCAAAGGGAGCCATCTTCGTAAATTGGACAAGTGGCACCAACGTTTCATTGGCTCCCAAATCAACTTTCGTCATGAAGAATGGCCTGCAGATGACGGCCAATTTCATTTCCAACGTTGTCTCAGGCGGGATTTCCATTACTTTCCCGCTCGCCCGGGCCCAAGTGGCCAGCACAAACTTCAGCATCCGCGGGAAAGTGGCCACCAGCATTGGCTCGGCCCAGGTCACTTGCATCATCTGCTCCGCCGCCAGCAGCAATTCGATTGTGGCGCCCATGATCTTCAACGCCGATGGCACCTGGGTCGCACCCTCGCTCCCGCTGACGCCAGGGGATTACATCGTTCAGGCTATCGCTCTGGGGGCAAACGGGCGCTCGGCTGTGGTCTCCCAAAGTTTCACCGTTCTGGCTCAATTGACCATTGTCCAATATGGCAACGGAAGGGTTACCATTCCCAATGGTACTTTTTTGAAACTGGGATCGGATAACCTCATTTCGGCGGTTCCTGCGCCCGGATTTTCGTTCTTATCGTGGAACGCCGGCGGTGGGAGCATTCCGGTTTCGCAGCTTGATTTTCCCATGAGCGACGGGTTGACGTTGACAGCCATTTTCGTCTCCAATTCGCTACCCAGCAAGGTCAGCTTTACTTCGCCTCTGCCTAACACCCAAACAACCAACAAGAACGTCACTCTAACCGGCAAAGTATCCTCCACCGTCCAATCGCCACAAATTGTTTGCCAGGTTTTCCAAAACAATTCTCCCCTGACAGGCTTCGTGCCGGCCACGGTTAATGGAGCAACCTGGGCGCTGACCGTATCCAACTTGACCATTGGCGATTATACCGCTGTGGCCATTGCCACGGACGCCACGGGCAAAACGACATTGGCCTCGGATAAATTCATAGTGAATTTTTATCCCCGACTAGCTGGGCTTTACCGCGGCCTCTTTTTTGATCCCACCTCCGTGGCGGGCACCAATGCGGGTTCGGTGGAGTTTGGCCTTGGCAATTACGGAGAAGTCTATGGCAGCCTGACTTTCGGTAACTCTGCCGCTCCGAAAAATCCTCCCTACGTTCTTTACTTTCAGATGGGGGCGACCGGAAGCGCTGTCCTTCAGGCGCAAAACGCTCTGAGCACCACCGGCACTCCTTTGCCTGTGCTGACAATCAATTTCGATTTGACGGATTTTACCGGCGTGGTGACAGGTTCTGTTGCTATAGGAAGTGATGTCTACCCCATGACGGCTTATCGCGCGTTCACCAAGCTTACCACCAACACCGCCCCTTCTCCCGGCACCTACACCCTGAATTTGGAACCATCCACCACCGGCAATGGCCCTTCAGGCGATAGCTTCGCTAACGTTGTGGTGTCCGCAGCTGGAAATTTATCCGTTGCCGGGACCTTAGCTGACAACACGCCTTTTTCGCTCGCTTCCAGCGTTTACACCAATGGCGTTTGGCCGGTGTTCACAAGTTTTTATAAAGGCAACGACATGTTGATCGGTTGGGAGACAAATTTGCCTTCCGGTGCTGTCACCGGCCTTCTTTATTGGGTCAAGAATCCCACCAACGGACTCTATGACACCAACCGCTTTAGCGAGCAGTTGAATTCCTTCGGCGCGCAATATGTGGCCCCGACGCCCGGCAGCAATTATATGATTGTTTTTGGCGGCGGCTCACTGGAATCTCCAGTGACCAATTTTTGTTCGTTCAAGAACGGCGTGCTCATTCCCGCCTCCGCGACTGACAAACTCACGGGCACAGTTTCCTCCAAAGGTGTGCTCAAGGGAACGATTATAAATCCGTTTAATAATGAAAAACTTCCGTTCAACGGCGCCTTCATCAGCCCGACTGAGGGTGGGGGCGGCTTCACCTTGGATGTTAACAAGCAGACCGGCTTTTTCACCATTAGCGCAGACTGACACCGTGAATGATCACGATTGTCCTGGCAACACGCAACGCCCACAAGGTCGCCGAAATCAGGCAAATGTTGCCTGGAAATATTCGCCTCCTTTCGCAGGTTGATTTTCCGAATGCTCCGTCTGTAGTCGAAGATGCCGAGACCTTTGCCGCCAACGCCGCCAAAAAAGCGGAAGGACTTGCGTACTGGCTGGCAGCCCATTCGCATAC
>Ga0302325_10013915_pt1 | contig 17138 bp, 10 predicted proteins | sample Palsa_T0_2_FD_201948 | JGI IMG/M metagenome (GOLD analysis project Ga0302325, IMG submission 201948) | Peat permafrost microbial communities from Stordalen Mire near Abisko, Sweden - Palsa_T0_2 | ecosystem: Environmental > Terrestrial > Soil > Palsa > Peat permafrost | place: Sweden: Abisko... | reverse complement strand
GAGAACCAGCGACGCTGGAACATCCAGGTTTCGGTGGTTAAGGATGTTTTGTACCTGTGCCCCCGCCTGAAGGTTAAGCCGCTCGGTAAACTTGATGTCCTTGATAAGAGAAAGAGAAACCGACTCGGTTCCCCAGCCTTGCAAGCTGCCGACGGTCGCGTCTCCCTGGCGTCCGATGTTATTCCCGGGCTCGACAAAGGCAGCAGAGTTCAAATAGTTCTGCGCGCCTGTTCCGTGGAGATAGGGCGACACGCCTGGGACGCGATCTGGCCGGGCATAGCCCACCGTCTGCGTAATTCCCGTGCCTGTCGGATCAACCGAACTGTCGGCCAAAGGGGTTAGGAAAGGACCGCTTTGGAAGAGCAGGTACCCTGCCATCTGCCAGCCCCCCGCGGCGTTGTTGATTAACCAGTTGTTGCCGCCGTTCAAAAACTGCCGCCCCTGGCCGAACGGAAGTTGGTAGACAAACGAGCTCAGGGAGCGATTGCGCCGGGTATAGGCCACGTTACCGTAGTCCAGTCCCGGGTGGAAGCGATCACTCGGATCCGATCCGATTTCACCGGCAAAACCCGTCGGGTTTCCGCCGGCTTCGTCCGAGAGATTGCGGGCGAAGGTATAGCTGCTTTGAAATTGCAGGCCGTGACTCAATCGGTGATTCGCTTCGAGCGTAAAAGCGTTGTAGTTGCTCTCGCTCAGGTTCTCCACCGTCAGGATCTGACTAAGCTGGGGAAAGGGCCGAGAGGCATAGGCGCCGTTGTCGTAGCCGATGGTGTTATAGGGTACCTGGTTCAAATCGACCAGGCTGCCAAGGCCCTGGCCGTGACTGCCGGCATAGGTAACGCGAAAACCAGTGTTGAAGCCAACATCCTGCTCCACGGTCAGGTTCCATTGGTTCACCACCGGATCCTTATAAAACGTCGCAACCCCATAGTCAAACTGAAGCGTACCCGCGCTCGATGTACCGACACTAAACGGAGAGGGGAACGACAGGACCGGCTTACCCTGGGCGTATGCCTGGGTAGAAACGTAGACGGCACTGGAGGAAACCGCCCATCCGCCGACTACATTGCCACCGAGGGCAGTGGCGATAAACCGGCCCCACCCGCCGCGAAGTACGGTCTTGTCATTGCCAAACAGGCGCCAGGCAAAGCCGAGACGAGGAGAAAAATCGCTCTTGGTCACAGTGACCAAGGCGGAGGTGACCCCGGCCTGCTGTGCTGTGATGATCGGCATAGGAGCGATTCCGGCGGCGAAACTGGGGAGCGTGAGGTTCACCAGCGCTTGCTGATTGGGTACGACCACTGCGCCTTGCACCAGCGTATTGCCGGAATAGGAACTGATGTCCGGATAAAAATTCGCGCTGTTGTATTCGTGGTCCCGCAACATCGGGTGGTACTCATAGCGCAAACCGATGTTCAACGTAAGCCTGGGATTGACCTTCCAGTCATCCTGAACGAAATAGGCGTATGCACTGCCATATCCGTTCATATCGGCGTCCAGCACGTCTGAAACAGTGGTTGTATCCGGATACCCGAGGAGGAACTCCGCAATTGGCTTGCCCACGGTTTGTCCCACGGCCGTGGCGCCATTGAAGCTGTACTTGCCCAGGCGGCTGGAACCGAATACGTTGCCGGCGAAGGCGTTCATGTAGCGGTAATCGACGCCGGCCTTGACGGTATGGTTTTGCTTGGTCCAGGTGAGATCGTCGAGGACCTGGATGGTGCGGCTGCTGTTCTTGCTGGAGCCGGTGCCACCGGTCGCGGTAAAGCCGGTGATGGCAAAGTTCGGCGCCGCAGCCACCGAGGGGCTAATCAGATCTGGAATGCCGCTGATGCCTAGCTGGGCAACAAGATTAGAGTTCGCGTTGAAGGTCTTCTCGGTGATGAACTTGCTCAAACCGCCGCGTAGCTCATTCAAAAGATTCGAGTGAATGGCGTAGGTGTAGGTCGAAGTGAGGCTCGTATCCTTCTCAGGATTGTTGAAGGCGCCTATCAACGCGGAGCCTCCATTAGATGCGCTGGACGTTGGGGCGGTTAACACGGATCTCTGCTTATATCCGTAGCGCACGAAAATCGACTGCTTCGAGGTGATGATTTCATCGATGCGCGCATCACCCTGGTCGGAGGTGATGGGGGTAGTGAAATTCTGCGAGTAGTTATTCGAAATGGCGGTGGAGGCACCGTAGTTGGGGAGCGGGTAGAAGAGCTTCAAAGCCTCCGCCGCGACCGGCGAAATGTCGGTAGCGGGGATCTGGTTGTTGGCATAAGGGACGCCTTGGGCGTTGTTGATCGGGGTGCTGTAAGCGGAAAGATCTCCGCTGCGCATAGCCAGAGTGGGGACACTTTGCACCACCGTACTCTGCTGCGGAAGGCGCAACCCTTCGTAGTCCAGGAAGTAGAAGGTCTTGTCCTTTCCATCGTAGAGCTTTGGCGCCATGACCGGACCACTATAGTAGGCGCCGAAATCGTTCATGACCAGTTTGGGTTTGGTTTTAGAAAAAGGACTCTTTGCGTTAAATCCAGCCGTCTCGTAATTATCGAAGGCTCCGCCGTGCGAGCGATTCGTTCCGCTCTTCGAAACCGTTGTGATGTCGCTGATGGCGCCGAACTCGGCAGCGTTGCTGTTTTGGCTTACCCGGATCTCCTCGATCGAATCGAAGGAGGGAAAGAGTTCGGCGGCAGGAATACCCGAGCGAACATTCATGGTGCTAATGCCATCGATGGTGACCGACAACAAGCTCGGCTTGGCGCCTGCAATGGAGATGTTGCCGGTAGAGTCGGTCTGCACGCCGGCCTGGGAGGTGAGCGTGGCGAACGGACTGGTCGAACCCGAAGCTCGTGAGCTGACGGCAAGGGGAAGAACGTTCAATTCCAGACCAGTTCTGGTTTCGGCGAGGTTCGAAACGTCGGTATTGATCACCGCTCCGGCTGCCTGGACGAGAACCGTGGAGCTAGTGGAACCGACCGTCAGTTTGACGTCGACGCGCTGCGTATCGCGGGACTGCAATACCAGATTTGAGAAATCTCCTTGCTGGAAGCCGTCCGCGGCGATGGTGAGGCTGTAGGTTCCAGGATCCACGTTAAGAAAGCTGTAGGTGCCCTGTCTATCCGATTTCGCCGTTTTGGTTGCGGATGTTCCCAGGTTGGTGAGAGTGGCCGTCGCCCCAACGATTATTTGCCCGGACTGGTCCACGACTGTGCCCAGGAAAGAACCAAAAGTAGACTGCGCATTCGCGTTGCCACTTAAAATCACCGCCAATACGATCATGACGCTCAGGCCAGGCAGAGGCCGGCCGCTCAACCTCGAGCGATCGAATTTGTGATCCAGCAAAGCGCGAAGATACATTGCAAATACCCCTTCCTCGAAAGGTTGATATGCCCGCGGTTTGGACCAGGCCTGCGGAGAGATACGAAACAAGACCGAGGCGGCCCTATACATCTAACTGATGGATAGCTTCACAAAAACTGATAACTCGACGATCGACAAAAGTCACATCTCGCGGTTTGGAACCAAACCTGCGAAGAGATACGAATACAAGATCGGAGCCCGACCGCATAGATATTATTTATAGGTTGCTTCAGAAAAACTGATGACTCGACGATCCACGCGAATTGCACTACAAAACGAGGGCGCTTCTGCTGTAGAAATCTAGACAGCCGAACCATCGCTGGCTTTGCACTTGTTTACGCAATTACCTGTACTGGAGGAGCCCCGGTTGCAACATATCCCGGTCGGCGGAAACGATCGCCGGGCTTCTGGAAACACTCTGCAAAATATTCCTAGGCCCGTGGAAGGCTTGATCAACGTGGATCGGCTAAGATGCTGAAAACGATGGTCATCTTGTTGATGAGAATAATAGATACCATCTGTCTTGTGAGATTGCAACAACATTCTCCGCTTTACCGGACCACAGCCATCGCGCGAAAGAGTTGTTTTCTCGGATAGGCTGCAGGAATTCTAAGCTACGTATCGTCTCTAGAAGAAAGGGAGATAATGGCCTTTGTTCCAATTTCCGCGCAAATTGGCGATTGAGAGGAGCCCGCATGTCTAATCCATGGAACGGAAAAGCCGTCCTCCAGGCATTTTGGTGGAATTGCTCCAACACAAACTACTCCAGTTGGTACACCTATCTCGCCAAACTTGCTCCTCGACTTGCTGCGATGGGTTTTGATGGCATCTGGACCCCCCAACCCTGTAAGCCCAACGGTATCTTTTCGAACATGGGTTACGTGCCCTACGACTATTACGATCTCGGTCAGAAGAACCAGCAGGGTGGGGTGGCCACAAATTTCGGCAGTCAAGATGAGCTCCTCCGCATGATCGCCGTATGCCACGCCAACGGCCTCGAAGTATACCCCGATATTGTGCTCGATCACAGCGGCGGCGCCATCAGCAAAAACTATCAGCTCAACGCGTTCGCTGGTCCCGGCCTCGGTCGCTGGCCGCGTTCCTGGCTCGACTTCCATTCCAATCCCGACCACCAGGGGTGCTTCGGAGACTGGTGCATCGACCGCTTCGCCGACGATATCTGCTACCGCGGACGATGCTCCGACAGCGGCACCGTCAACCCCGAAACCTACATGCGGCCCATGGCCCGCGCCTGGTTTGTGTGGTTCGTCAAGCAGACCGGGGTCGACGGCTTCCGCTTCGACGACGTCAAGGATTATCCCCCTGAGATTGTGGAAGACCTCCTCTGGAACGCTATGGGCGATCCCATCAACTATTTTTGCGTCGGAGAGTTCATTCCCAACAACGTTCCCGGGTGTCTGGACCAGTGGACCGCAGCGGTCGAGGGGCGAAGCGGCACTTTCGACTATGGCCTTCGGCCAGCCTTAGTTAACCTCGTGTACTACCCCAATAACTTTGACATAGGCAGCCTGCCCAACTACCAGCAGCAGAATCGTCTCAAGAGCGTTCCCTTCGTCAACAATCATGACCTTTGGCATGGGGAATATTGGGATTCATCCGGCGACAACCAGACAGATCATACTGGCTACCCGCAAAACGCCAGCGAGGGCCTCGGTCCGACACTCGACCCGGACAATCCCCGCACGCCACTCGCCTATGCCTTCGCCATCACCATCGATGGCAATCCCCTATTTTTTTATGAAGACCTCTTTCAGAACTTTGCGCCCTATCGCACTGCTACCACCGCAGCCGCCATTCCCACCCGACCCTGGATGGAGAATCTTCTCTGGTGTCATCAAAAGCTGGCCTTCAAGAGCGGTGACTATTTTGTCCGTTATCAAGGCTCGCAAAAATTCCTGATCCTGGAGCGCGGGGCCCGCGCCATCGTGGCCATCAACAACGACGACAATTGGAACTCGCAGTGGATTTCCACTGCCTTCTTCCCTAACACCGAACTCCACGACTATAGGGGGGCCCGTCCCGACAACATCTGGACCAACCAGGATGGCTGGGTCGAGATAGCCGTACCACCCCGTTCCTGCTCCATCTGGGGTCCGGTCGGCGTCACCGGAGGCTTTGGCCCCACTCCCCGCCGTACCGTGCAGCAATTCGAAATGGCCGACGACCTTGGTGACCGTGATCCAACTACTCCGCAATACGGTGGCCAAGCTATTCCCACCACGTATCACGCGGCCGGGGCCATCTGGCCCGCCGCCGGCTCCCAGGTCAACATCTCGGTCTACACCGACCCCTCAGTCACGCGGAATATCGACTTACTCATCCAGGCTCCCGCCGCGGCTCCCCCGATTCCCGCGTTCCCCAGCGGCCCCGCCACCTCCGCCGTGCCGCTGGCCGCCAACTTCCGCGTCTCCGTTGAGGGCCTCCACATCGTCACTGCTCGGCTGTCCAACCCTGGGGATCTACCAGCGCGTCTGTACATCAAAGTGGACTACCAGGGACCGGCTGCCTCAACCGCTTTCTGATGCCGCGGAGATTACAGCAGCGATACGTGTCGTGTTTGCTATGTTCTCCAATGGATCTGCGTCGAGCAAAACGTGACGTACTGAAGTCGTCAATCAAGCACGAAAGGTGCGGTTTACGGGTCGTCCGCGAGTCTATCCGTGGGCGCGGACAGACTCAGATGCAAGCCTGCGCATAATGGCGCCGATGTGTGTCCGTGCTCCGTCAATATTGGGGAAATCGGTGCTCTCCGGAGTGAAGACAAACGAGAGATCGGTTCCGGCGAGAAGAATGGCATCCAGCTGTTCTCGCTCGATCAAGGTGTGAGCTAAGGCACGCAAACTTGCATGCTCCTCGCTAGAGGCCCGCTCCTCCTCCACAATTCGCTGGTAGATACCGCTCACAGTGTCAATCTCGCTTGGCTTGGGCGTGACTACTTCCTGCTTCTGGAGTCTGCCGAACAGCTTCGTTTCCATCGTGACGCGGGCACCGAAGATGGAAAGACGATGGACCTTTCGGCGATCGACTTCGTCGACGATGGCATCCAGGAGGTTGATGAGCGGAAGTGGAGTAATCTCAGCCAGTTCTCGAGCGCAAACCTGAGGCGCAAACGCTGGGATGGTTGCCATCTGTGCCCCTCCGTCGGCTAGTTGGCGGAGCAGTGAGCTCAGGTATGCGGCGAGCTCCTGGGACTCGCGCGCGGCGGCATGAGCCATGACGCGACGGACATCCGCGTGAACCATGAGAATACTAGGAGACAAGCCCATGGCAAGGTGGGCATTGACCAGGGACCGGTAGTAGAAGATTCCTGCACCAACTCCTAAACCGGCTATGAGCCCAAACCTGCAAGCCGTTGGTTGATCTGACATTGTCACTGATTCTACGACATGTTCCTCGCTTCATTCTAAATAACAGTTTGATGACGCACCCTAGAGTTCAGCCGAAAACTGACGCTTGATTTTCTTGATTTGAGCCTCGTTACGTTTGTAGAAAGTCCATTGTCTGATTCGTTTCGACTGGACGAGTTCTGCATCCGACAAGACAAGCATATGCTCGCTCAACGTCGGCTGGCTGATCCCTACCTGCTACTGGCAGTGCAGCCACGCCGTTGGCAGCGCTCCTGCTGTCCATCTCAGGACGAAACAGCGCTGCATTCGTGATTCATCAGGGCACTAAGATGGGACGGCCAAGTCTGCTATACACCTCTGCGTATCGGACATCGAACGGAATACACGCCAGCGTTGGAGGGTCATGTGTCCCCGTTTCGAGAGGAGCCGTTTCTCTTTAGATCTGTGGCCGCTCAAATGGGGGCACAAGCGGAAACTCTTGGGGCAATTCTTCAAGTCTTGGCAGCAATCCGCTTGTATTGGCCGGCACTCAAAAAGCGGGGTACTTCAGTCCAGTCGTGCGTATTCGACCCTGGCCTGTCTCACGATCGGAAGATCCGAATCCGCACCCTTCCAGAGAGCAAAGAAATACTCATAGGCTGCTTTGGCCTGGTTGGTTTCGTGCGCCATTGCATAAGCCCGGCCGAGTTCCAGGTGGGCCAAGGCGCCAATGAGCTCGTTTTGGACCAATCCTGGATGGTTGAGAATTTTCTGAAATTCCGCCCCGGCAGCCGGGCCTTGTTTGGCGGCGAGATAGGCTTCGCCCCGAAGATAAATCGGGTAAAGTGCAAAGCTCACGTCCTGGGAGGTTTGTCCTGTCTCATACGGTGCCGCGGCGGCGAGGGCCTCGATGGCCCGCTGAGCGTCTCCACCGCGAAGCGCGGTGGCTGCCCGTATTGCCAGCAGCGAGTTATAGCGCACCACCGTGTCCTCAGGAAAACGCTGGCCAAGATCGTCACCGAGACGGTTCGCCTGGGCAAGCTCTCCCGCCAACCCGAGAGAAATCGCCGACATCGCGACCACGTCTCTGCCCTTGGAGAGAGCCAGTGCGCGGTTCGCCTGCCGCCTGGCCAAAGTAAGATTGCCGGCGAGCGCCTCCCGCACAGCAGCTTCCGCCTCGTAGGCTGCGGTCGTCTCTTTGTTCCCGGTGCGCAGCGCGGAGTCAGCGGCGCGCGCCGTCATCTGCCTCGCAAGGCCAAACTGTCCGCCATAGGCGGCGGTGTCCGCTTCGTAGCAGAGAACAAGATCCTCCGACCCCGGCTTGCCCATGACTTCTGCCGCCTCCCGCGCCATCCCCGCCCTATCTTTCGCCAGAAACGCCACCAGGTAGAGATTGCTGTGCAGGAAAGGAGAATCAAGATTGCGGCTCTTCGCGTCCCTGGCGATGGCGCGGGCTTCCTGCAACCGGTTGAGATACATATAGTCGATCACCAGGTTGGAATAGTTCTGCACCACCGCGGGATTGAGCCTCAGGGCTTCCTGATTAGCGGCGAGACTCTCGTCATAACGGCCGAGGTAGGTATCGATGGTGGCCAGATTCGAAAGTGCCCTCGCGTCCCGCGGGTAAATCCGCGTAAACAGCAGATTCGAGGTGCGGGCCGCCTCGAAGTTTCGCGTCACCACCGCGTCATACACCAGCGCGATCCCCAGTCTCTCGCGCTCAGAGACGCGCTCGCGCAACTGGTAAGCCTTTTGCAGGTTCTCCGCGGCCCGGGAGGTCTCGTCGGCGTTGAAATAGATGATGCCTAGCCCCACATACGCCATGGCGAACTTCGGATCCAGGCTGATCGCCCGCTCATAAAACGAAGCCGCCTCCGGACCATGGCCTTGCACTTCTGCCTGGTGGCCCAGACTATACGCTTGCAGCGCTTCGAGCGAAGGTGTGGTCACGTTCTCTAGAGGCGTATCCAGCTTCTGCACCGAGGCCAGTGACTCTCCTAATTCGGTGCGGATTTCCGCGGTCATCCTCCCCAGCGCGTCGAGGACATGGTTCTTATCGCCGGCTTGCGCCTGTGCGCTCGCCAGCAGGTCTCCATCGGAGCAATTGACCGCGTACAAGGTAAGAAGATAACGCGTGCCCACCTGCGCAATGTAACCGCTGATCACTGCCGCGCTGGCGGTCCGCTGGCAAACCTCACGCGCCACTTCAGAGGTGAGCCGCGTCCCCTTAGGCAGGGCCATCAGAGAGAGCGTTTGCCCAATGCGCTGATCAGAAAGTAAGTTCAGAAAAGGCGACTGCTCAAGTTGGATAGAAAGTCCCTGGCGCATCGTGCCATCGAACACCGGGTCTCCGGTGGCGTTGGCAAAGTCGGCGAGTACCACGGTGTCTTTGTCAGTGAGCTTAGGCCTGCGGTGAGAACGCAGGAAGCCAAAGACGGCCATCGCCAAGACCACAACCAAAGCCCCCACCGAGACAGCGAAGACCTTCTTCCGCGATGGCCCTGTCTTCCGGACGGTCTCCGTCGCGCCCGGTAGACTCTCTCCTGTTGCGCCGATCGGCGGCACCGCCGGTTGGTCTTCCGGCGCGCCTTCTTCCGTTTCAGGAAGGGTCCGCACCTTTTCCGCAAACCGGTAGCCGCGGCCCGGCACAGTAATAATGTAGCGGCGTCCGCCGTCGTGTTCTCCCAGCGCCTTGCGCAGCACAAAAATGTTCTGCGTCAGGTTCGATTCCTGGACGAACGTATCCGCCCAAACAGCATTCAGCAGATCGTCCTTCAAAACTACTTTTTCGCTGTTGCGTACCAACACCAAAAGGGTCTCGAATGCCTTCGGCTGGAGGGGGATGGGGCAATCATTGCGCAGCAGAAGGCGTTGCGCGGCATCCAGCCGAAACGGGCCGAACTCGTATAACCCGTTGCTTTCGTTGGCCATAAGCGACCTTGAGAAATCCTGAGAACTTCTTGAGGACATTCTAAGGACTTGCTCGGCCCCGCGCGAACACGATGAAGACCGAAATTGAGGGGGGAAGGGTTCGACCAGCTTACCGGCGTACCTGGACGTATCAAACACAGCTCCCGGCGGTTCCATTGCCTGGCTGTCCAACGAAATACAGAGCACCGCGACAGGGGAATTGATCTCGAAGACGGTGTCCGGGCCAATCTGCCTTGTAGAAGGGTTTCAACCCGAGGAGGATGTTCATGAAACATATCTATGTTGCGCTCGTAATCCTGTTGTGTTCCTTGCTGACTCCGTTAGCCGCCGCCCAGGTGGCGGCTAAAAATGCAACCAACTTCGCCATGATCGGGATCACACGCGGTCAGACCCTCCAAATCAACGTGGTGGCCTTTCCACCGGACCCTTGCTTTGCCCAGCTTGGTTTCCAGAACAGCAGCGGCAATCCCGTCGGCACGACAACCGCAGTGACCCTGCAGCCGGGCGAGTCGGCCTCACTGGCCATCAACGGCAATAGCCTTAACAGTGTCTTAGGGGGGCGGGCGCAGGTGCTTCCTACGGTGGTGCCGGTAGCGGGCATCCCCAATGGCTGTCAAGCGTCGGCAGAAATATTTGACAACGCGTTAGGAATCACCAGTGTGCTTGTGCCTGGAGCGGTCGGCTATCCGTCGAATCCAGCCCTTGGCATGTTGGGGGTTACGGAGTTGGAGACGGTACGGCTGAATGTCGTGGCATATCCCCCAGACCCTTGCCTAGGCCAGATTAGTTTTCTCAACAGTAACGGTGCGCTGGTGGGCAACGCCCTGATGAATGTGAATCTTGGTCCGGGCCAGTCAACATTTCTGGATTTGCCGGGGAGCACATTGGTCAGCAAGCTGGGCCAACGCGCGGAAGTGCGGCCGGTCGTGACACCGGGCAGTGCCTCCCCGAATAGCTGCATTCCTTCCGCTGAGGTGTATATCAATGGGCTTGGCACGACGTCCTCCTATTTTCCGCCGGACCCTTGCGATCCATCGAGCACCATATGCGCAACCTTTTGAGAAGATAAGGGAGATGGTACCTATCTGCCTTGCTCGTAGGGGGTATTGAATAACCCTCAATGGCCAACTAAATTTCATCTTGAATGTAGCCTTAGAAACAAGCAAACTATTGGCGTGCACTGCGCCCCCCGAGCGACGCACATCCACGTTCGTCTCTTGAGGTGCAGCCATGAGAATGGTCAGCCGTACTTTGTCAGGCTTGATGTTAGTGCTCTCAACCGCCTCGATCCCAATGGCGCAACTCGCCATCGCACAGATCGGGAGTGGTGGGGGAATCATGAGTGTTTCCGCCGGTTCCGTTGCAATGTCCTTAAATGGGATCGCGAACAAACCTTACTCGGCAACGGTGAAGACTACTGTTGTTCAAAAGCTGGCGGATGGAACAACGATCACCCGCGTAACCACAACCAAGGAAGCTCGCGACTCCGAGGGCAGAACCATGCATCAGACCAGTTTTGACGTGCCCAATGGCGAGCCTGCCATGGTAAGCACTTCGGTCTCCGATCCCGTAAGCCGCACCATGACGCATTGGATGAGCCAGTCCAAGCAGGCGACCGTTTTTCACATGCCCGATCCAAAGTCTCTTGCTACCAATCAGCCTACACAGAAAACCGTGCCTGCCGGCGGACCGAGTTCCAACGGGGCCGCCGCCGTACTGTCCCAAAGCGCAACCGTTGCTCGACAGGCGAGGATAAGAAACAGAGGAAGAGAAGACTTAGGCGGGAAAACCATTGCCGGAGTCTATGCGGAGGGTACGCGCATCACCATGACCACCCCGGAAGGCGCGGAAGGAAATGACCGGCCAATCACCACCGTGAATGAGACATGGCGCTCGCGCGAATTGGATATCACCGTCCTCTCCGTGAACGATGATCCTCGCACGGGTACGCGTACCAGCGAGGTTACAGACCTGGATCGTGCTGAACCCGATCCAAGTGTCTTCCAGGTTCCGGAAGGCTATACAGTCAAGGATCAGAATCCCGGTCAAACGCAATAGTCACATATTCTCAGAGCTGCGCTGCCACCACTCCGCCCAGCTTGGTCAGCGCTGCTTGCTTGCCTTTGCCTGCATCGAGATAGAAGCGCACGTTGCCTTTTCTCGCGTGCAACGCGTCATCCTTGTCGAAATACGCCTCGTCACCAATGCCGGAGGCAGGGGTGCTCGTGCCGAAAAACATCTTCAACTTTGCGAACAGCGTTGTCGCCTCGCTGGCCGACCCATCGTGATAGATGCGAAACAGCAGTTCGGTTCTTCCGTTGTACCGGCAATCCGTACCAGGCCCTGAGCTGGCATAAGGACGCGGCGCCACACTCTTCGATGGAGCGACGTATGGTGCTCCTAGTGCACTGCCCACTTGCGCCGGCGTCAGCAGGGAGCACGGGTCGGACGGTTCAGTCGCTGCGTGCGCCGTAGCCGCAAAGAGATAAACCGCAAACAGCGCGGAAGCGGGCAACATTGCTTTCACAAACCTGATCATCCATTCCCCTCCGGCCGTTTAAATTTCCCGCGAGTGCGGGCCGTTAAGGCACCAGCCAGGTATTCTAAACCACCGATCCTGCTCGGAAAAAATTGGAGGGCCGGCGGTTCCCTACCCCTCGTTGCGACGAAATAGGAACCGTGATAGTCCTTTCCCCGTCGCCAGCGGGCCTCGGGCTGCGCGCAGCGCTTGACCTGGCATCTTAGGTTCAGTGAAAGACAGTTCCCTTCTGCCGGCTCGAGGGCGTGGTGCTTACTCCCAGGACAACGTCTTGTTAGAAAAGTCGAAGTGCACGCGGCGAGCCTGGAGCGCGGAGATACCCACAATTCCGTCGATCCCGGGGAGCATGTCGACGGCGGGTGACGGCAGCAACAGGACGGGTACCTCGCGAGTCCTGTGGCCGAAGACAACATCGGGCAGTGTGGCTTGTTTGACTGGCATGCGTCCGCCCATGGTCGCGTTTTTGAGGCTGCCTGCCGTGCGCAAGGACGGCACCCTCTTGCGCAGGCGCTCCTCGTATAAGAGGATGCCTGGCATGCCCGTATCGACGAGCAGGTGAACCGGACGATCCTGAACCTGAAGCTCAACCACCAGACACTTCGTCATGGGGTCGCCGCCCGCCACGTAAGTTTTCTGCGGGGTGGGATCGAAGATTAAAGCCCCGGCGCCAAAATCGATGGCAACGCTGCTCAGTTGGAGAAGGTCCATGCCGATGATGGCATCGGCCTTGCCGGCGAAGTCGGAATAGCGGGCCAGATCACCGGCAAGCACCACCACGTTGCCGGCACGAATGGGACCGAACTGAACTTCAGGGAGGGTGGCCGTTTCCCACTGGAGATTTCGGTCAAAGTTGAAACTCTGCGCCGTGTGCGCATCCAGCTTCAGTTTTTCGGCAACTCTTTGGCCGACCATGCTGATGGTCGCGCCCGTGTCCAGGATGAACTTCAGATGGGTTTGGTCTCCGATGCGGCCTTCGACCTGGATAAGGTACCCGGAGACAAGCCGGAAAGGCAGTTGCCTGCCGGACTCGTTTTCAGTTGGCCTGGGTTGATCGCTTGCTTGCAATGCAGTGGGAAAGAGAAGGCTCAGACACACAAGAGAAAGCAGCCAACGATTCATGGAATTCGCCTCGGCCGCGGTGGCGGCGAGGACGAGCTTCCCGCTTACAAGAAGCGGCCTCAATTCGCCGCGAATCTCTTCGTCCTATCAAGTTTGTCTGCGCGTAATGCTCGGACGGCGCTAGACTTAGCTTCACCATCTTCTCGAGATCTCTCGGGACTTGGACCCTATCTCACCGCTGTTCGGAGTCGCCCATGGGCAACTCGATCCAACGCCCGGTCGCTCGCTTTGAAGATTTCGAAGTGCACCTGGAAACAGGTGAGGTATGGAAGGCGGGGAGAGCTCTCAAGGTGCAGGACCAGCCGTTCAGGGTCCTGGCAGCGTTGCTGGAACGGCCGGGACAAATCGTTACCCGGGAAGAGCTGCGTCAGCTGATCTGGCCGGAGAAGAGCTTCGGGGATTTTGACCATGCCATCAACCTGGTCATAGGTAAGCTGCGGGCCACCTTAGGCGACTCGGCGGAGGTGCCGCATCTCATCGAAACTCTCCCCCGCCGTGGCTACCGCTTCATCGCGCCGCTGAGGGAACGAACCGATCCATCTCCTCCGCCCGTCATGGCGCCGACGCAGGAACAAACCGTTCCCTCTCCCGTGACCGGGCCTCCAGCCACGGCTGCGGGAAAAAAGCTGTGGCTGATCATTGGTGCCTTAGCAGTCGTCGTTGTGGCCGCAGTGGCGCTGTTACAGATGTTCTCGACGCTCCGGCAGCGGCCCTCAACTGGCGGTGAGATCCAGCCCTTGGTCTCAATGCCAGGCCAGCAAGATACGCCTGCCATTTCTCCAGACGGCAGCCAGGTTGCCTTTGCCTATTCGGGAGGCCCGCACCCCGGCATCTATATCGCCCTGATCGGCGGCCAAAAACCTTTGCAGCTTACCGAGGGTGAAGGCGACGCCAATCCAGCATGGTCGCCGGATGGGCGGCAAATCGCGTTTGCGCGCTTCAGCGATTCCAGCGATCAAAAGAAGCTGTATGTGATTCCGGCTCTTGGCGGGTCGGAACGTCGTGTGTATACCACGTCGTATCCGCAGTGGGACCAATGCAACCAGATGAGCTGGTCGCCCGACGGAAAGTCGTTGATATTTTCCGAAGCCCTGGATCACAGCGCCAAAGCCCGCCTGAGCATACTCTCGCTCTCTGACCTAACCGCTCGCCCGCTCACTTCCCCGCATAATCAGCAGTTTGATTGTGACCCCGTCTTCTCCCCCGACGGCGCCAAGGTTGCATTCGCACGCGGGCCCATGGGCGCATTTCTGAGCGACTTGTTTGTACTGAAAGTGGCCGGCGGCCAACCTTTGCGGCTCACTACGGGAAATTCCGGAGGGGATGCCGCCTGGACTCAGGACGGCAAGGAAATCGTGTTCAATTCTCCCGCTCTGGCGTTTCAATGTATATGGCGCATTCCTGCTTCAGGGGGGACACCACAACCGGTTGCCACTTCGGGGGATGCCTATGAGCCCTCGATCCCGCGCAAGGGGAACGAGCTCGCTTACCGGGTAGTTAAGCAGTGGGACACCGTCTGGCGCCTGGACCTGAAGGACGAGCGGCATGCCCTGGCTCCTCCTGTGCGGCTTCTGTCCGGCAGGGGAGTTATCTGGAAGCCCAACTACTCTCCCGATGGCAGGAAGATCGCCTTCGAATCCAACCGCATGGGCTATGGGGATATCTGGATGTGCGACAGGGATGGATCGAATTGCACTCAGATCACAGATCTGCACGGGACATCGGCAACTGCTCGCTGGTCTCCGGACGGCCGCTCCCTCGCTTTTGAATCCGCAACCCGGGACTATTGGCAGGTTGGCATTCTCGAACTACCCGATGGCACGCCCCATATGCTGACCACGTTTCCCGACACCAATAATGGCGCCCCGAACTGGTCCCGTGACGGTAAATGGATCTATTTCTATTCCGGCCACGACGGTGGAGGTTATCAACTCTGGAAGATCCCTATGGGCGGCGGCTCTCCCGTCCGGGTGACGACCAAAGGGGGCGTCTATGGAATCGAGTCGAAGGACGGACGGTTCCTCTATTACGCCAAATATAGCGAGTGCGGGATCTGGAAAAAATCATTGGATAGCGGCGAGGAAACACGCCTGCCGATTAACGTTTGTGACTGGTATGACTGGGACCTGACTCGGGATGGAATCTACTTCGAGAACCCGAATTTTCCGCCGAACGGCCGAATCGAATATTACGATTTTGCTCATGGCCAGACCACACCGATCCTGGCTCTGGACAAGCCCGCTTCTCTCTTTGGTGGTCTGGCAGTTTCTCCGGATGGCAAATCCCTGATCTTCGGCCTGAACGAACTCAACGAGTCCTACATCATGGTCATGAAGAACTTTCGCTAGCTACTGCTCCGGCTGTGGTCCTACAGTGTTTGACGCGTCAAAACCCTGTGTAAGGTCAGGGCGACTAGGTGTACGGGTGTAGGCGCTGAAGATGAAAGTAAAAGGCGAGTCCGAATTTGCAGTTCAATCTCTACTGGCATCTCCGGCGGTTACGATCCGGGACGTCTACTGCCCCGGCAGTTGCAGTCACCAGGCTGCGGAAGAGGCCGCTACCGCTACAGAGCTGGTATTTCCGTATCGCGGCGTTTACATGCGCTATCTTGGGCAGGATCAGGCTGTCGCCGAGGGCAACCAGGTGCTGTTTTTCAACGCAGCCGAAGGCTACCGGATCAGCCATCCCGTGCCGGGTGGCGATGCCAGTCTGTCGCTGGCCATTAGCGAGGCGCTGTTGCACGAACTAGCGCCATCTGCTCTTTTGCGCGAAGGCGCCATGCTTGCATTTCGGCGGCAGCGTCTGCGGATCGATGCGCGCACCCAAGTGCTGATGGCGTTGCTGCGGCACAGCCTGCGCGAGAACATCGCAGAGCCTTTGGAAGCGGAGAGCCTGGCCTTGACCCTGGTTCAACGCGCGCTGGGACCGCGCACAACCCATGCCGCCAGCGGCAGCGTAGGACTACAGCTGCTGGTGGATCGGGCCAAGCTTGTACTGGCGAGCGATCTCGCCCGGCGATGGACATTGGCCGAGGTCGCCGCCGGAGTACGCTGCTCCCCGGTATATCTCACGCAGGTCTTCCAGCAGGTGGAGGGTCAGCCCTTGTACCGCTATCAATTGCGCCTGCGGCTCGCCCGAGCGCTGGATCTTCTCGGGCAGTATGACGACCTGACCGCACTCAGTCTCGATCTCGGCTTCTCCAGCCATAGCCACTTCAGCTCCTCGTTCCGTGAGGTCTACGGCCGCTCGCCCTCGGCGTTCAGGCAAACGGCCCTGCGACGCTAACGATCGTCCCAACAAATCGCTAAAGATTCCGACAGCGGCTCTCCCACTCCGCGTGGCCTACTTGTCTTACCCCACTTCGGGTATTGGAGAGTGATGTCATGGTTGAAAAAACGTGCGCGGCTTGCGACTGCGATCTCGATGCGAATTCCATCGAGGTCACGAAGGGCACGGCTTCAGCCAGCCGTGCCGTAAATGGTATGCCGCTCGACGGCTTTGGCCGCTATCGATAGAGCCCAAATCTGCGGAAATGCGCGCGTTTCCGATAGCCACCGCTCTGATGCTTTGTATCAGGGCACGACTTTAGTCGGGCCGTACCGGGGGGAGCGAATGAGGGCTTTAGCCCCTGAGGTACTTTTTCAGGTGAGGAAAAACTCTAGACAAAGGGCACAGCTTCAGCCGCGCCACATAGCACTCGCAATCATGAGGGCTTCAGCCCCTGAAGCACGTTTTCCCCATCGTTTGTGAAGAACTCTGCACGGAAAGAGATGACTTCGCCCTGCAGCTTTCGAGGAGCGTACCTCAGCGGCTAAAGCCGTCAACCGTGTAGGCCCTTTACGGCACGGCTGAAG
>Ga0302325_10013914_pt1 | contig 17138 bp, 12 predicted proteins | sample Palsa_T0_2_FD_201948 | JGI IMG/M metagenome (GOLD analysis project Ga0302325, IMG submission 201948) | Peat permafrost microbial communities from Stordalen Mire near Abisko, Sweden - Palsa_T0_2 | ecosystem: Environmental > Terrestrial > Soil > Palsa > Peat permafrost | place: Sweden: Abisko... | reverse complement strand
ATGGCGTTCTCGTCCCGCAGCGACGAGAGGTTCGTTCCCGTTCCCGAGCCCCACTTGAACAGCATGCCCTCGGTTTTCGCCAGGTCCAGGATGGATTCAAGCGAATCCTTCACCGACACGATGAAGCATGCCGAGCACTGCGGCCGCGGCGCGCCGGATTCCAGTTTCGATACGGCGCCCCTCGCCTCATCGTAGATCCAGCCGTAGCCGCGCGCTTCTTTCACTCCCACGTTGAACCACACCGGCGAGTTGAAACAGGCTTTCTGGTGGAGCATCAGGTGCGCAAGCTCGTCGCGGAAGTTGTCACCGTCGTGCTGCGAGGCGAAGTAGCCGCGCTTCTGCCCCCATCCGGCGATGGTGTCGACCACCCTCTGCACCAGTTGGGCCACGCTGGTTTCCCGGTCGGGCGACCCCAGCTTGCCATGAAAGTACTTGCTGGCCACGATGTTGGTGGCCGTCTGGGACCAGTCCACCGGCACTTCAATGTCCCGCTGTTCGAAGATCACGGTGCCCTTGTCGTTGCCGATCGAGGCAGTTCGCGTCTCCCACTGCACCTCGTCGTAAGGGCTTTTCCCAGGCTCCTGGCGGGCCGTGAAGTAGCGGGGGAAAGCAACCCCCGTCAAGCTGGCTCTTTGCTCTTTTGTTTTCAACAACTCCATCTTGGCACTCAGATCGACGGTAAGCTGTCCCATAGGGGGTCCCTTCCTTTATTGTCGCACCTTCGTAATCTTGCCCCAACATATAGTGTTTCGTCAAGGATTTTATCTACATGCTGTGCTATGGGTTACAGATTTCAATTTCGGACTCCCCTTTGCCGGTCATGTGAGCACCATACTTAATGCATATTTAAGGTTGCAATCCGCGCGCGCACCCGTCTTTCCCGAATCTCCCGAATCTCCCAAATCTCTCCCCTTGACAATCTATGGGAAATCTCCCATACTTACCCTAGATCGTCATAGGGAACATGGCAAAATCCTCTGAACCAACCCTTCTGCAAGGCACCCTCGACCTGCTGGTCCTGCACGCCCTCCAGCGCGGCACGATGCACGGCTACGCCATCGCGCAGACCATCCATCTGCTCTCCGACAACGTGCTGACCGTAGAGGAAGGCTCCCTGTACCCAGCGCTCTATCGCCTGGAACTCGATGGCGCCATCTCGGCGAAATGGGGATTGTCCGAGAACAACCGCAAAGCCAAGTATTACGAGATCACTAAACGCGGGCGCAAACTGGTCGCGCAAGAGCAGGCCACCTGGACCCGCCTTTCGGGCGCCGTCCAGCGCGTGCTTGCCCGATAGACCAAGGCAGGAATCATGAACAGTCTTTTTCTAAAGCTTTTCCGCCGCCGCCGCCTCCATCGCGACCTGCAGGCCGAGCTTGCCTTTCACCGAGAAATGTCCGCCGCCCATCACAACCCCATCCCGCTCGGCAACGCCGCCGTCATACGTGAACAAGCCTTCGACCTCTGGCGCTTCAACTTCCTCGAAAACCTTTGGCGCGACCTGGTCTACGCTGCCCGTGGCCTCCGCCGCAGCCCCGCGCTGGTGCTCACCGCCCTGCTCTCGCTCGGTCTCGGCATCGGCGTAAACACCGCCATGTTCTCACTCGGCGTCGAATTTCTATTCAGCGAGCCTTCCGTGCGCGATGCCGGTTCGCTCGTGTCCGTGCGCGTCGGCGGCAACAGCAATTCCCCTGAGAAGGTGATCGACTTCATCCGCTCGAGCGGCCTGTTTCACGACGTGGCCGGGGAGAACGAAGAGACTTTCGCCAATTTCAACGATGGCGTCGAAACGCATCGCATCTTCGCTATCTACACCACCACGAATTACTTCACCGCGCTGGGCGTCCCCATGCTCTACGGGCGCGGCAGCCTTCCCTCCGATCCCCCCGAAGTGGCCGTCCTCCACTATCGGTTCTGGCGCAAATACTTCAATGGCGATCCTTCAGTCATCGGCCGAACCATCAACCTTGACGGCCGCATCTGCACCATCGTCGGAATCCTGCCGGAGCATCACCGCACCTTGATCGGCTTCGGCTACTCTCCCGACATCTACATGCCGCGCTATCTTGAGGACACCACTCTCGCGATCTACGCGCGGCTCAAGCCTGGTATGTCCATCGGCGCGGCCCAGGCGGGTCTGGTCACAGTTGCGAAGCGTATGGACGCCGCTATACCGATCGAGTGGAAGTATGAGAACGGGCTGAGCGTGCAGCCCATCGCGGGATTTGCGCGCCTTCGTTCCGAGGGCGAGTTCCAGGCCATCGGCGTGTTCTTTGCGCTGCTCCTCGCCGTGGTCGGTCTGGTGCTGCTGATCGCCTGCGTCAATGTTGCGAGCCTCCTGCTGGCCCGCGCTTCGGCCCGCCGCCGCGAAATCGCTATTCGTCTTGCCTTAGGCGCCGGCCGCGGACGTCTGCTGCAGCAGCTCCTCGCCGATAGTCTTCTGCTTTGCCTTCTCGGCGCGGGCTTCGGCCTCGCGCTGTCGCAGATCACCGCCACTCTGCTGGCCCACATTCAGCTTCCCCTGCCGATTCCCCTACGGCTCCAGGTTCAGCCCGACTGGCGCGTGGCCGCCTACGCCGTGCTGCTCACCAGTTTCGCCGTGCTCGCCTGTGGATTGCTGCCTGCCTGGCAATCGGTCAAAGAATCCATCGCGCCCGATCTCCATCGCGAGCGGAAGCTGCGTCTGCGCCGTGCCCTTGTAACCGCGCAGATCGCTACCTCGGTCATCGTCCTCGCCACCGGATTTCTCTTCCTGCGAAACCTCATCGATTCGAGCGCCATCAGCCCCGGCTTCGACGTGCGCCACACCGTACGGGCGGACGTCAACCTCCCCCCGGCAAGTTATTCGGATCTCAAAAAGAAGACCGCCTACATCCATCAAGTAGTGCGCGAGCTCGCCGCTCTTCCAGGCATCGAAACCGTCGCCGCCGCTCGCCTCGTTCCCTTCACCGATAACAACTCTTTCGGGAGTACCCTCACCTTCCCCGACAACAACCAGGAAGTGCACGTCGATTTCCGCTATAACGCAGTCACCCCCGAGTTCTTCCGTGCGATGGATATTCCGATTCGCCGGGGCCGCACCTTCACCGCCGCCGATCTCGCGGAGAAGGTCGTCATCGTCAACCGGACTTTCGCAGAGCAATTTCTCGGCGGCAGGCAGCCCATTGGAACCGTCTTTCTCTGGGGACCCGACCAGAAGAAACTGTCATACCGCATCGTCGGCGTCGTGGACGGAACCAAAACCATCACCATCGGCGAAGAGCAGACGCCTCAAATGTATGAGCCCCTCGACCAGATCGTGAACGACCGCCTCCGCATCCAGTTCGTGCTGCGATCCGCAATTCCACCGGCACTGCAACTGGATACGGTCCGCCGCACGCTGCACCGCCTCGAGCCCATGGCCGGAGCGCAAGTCGAAACCATGTATTCCAGTATCGGGCTGGCGTTCCTGCCGAGCCAGGTAGGTGCAGTGCTGCTCGGCTCCATCGGCGTACTTGGGTTGATCCTCGCCATGATCGGACTCTACGGAGTGATGGTCTATTCGGTAGTGCGGCGCACGCGCGAGATCGCCGTCCGCATTGCCATTGGCGCAACCCGAGGCAACATACTCCGCATGGTCCTGGGCGATTCGGCGCGGCTTACCCTGGCGGGATCTCTGGTCGGATTGTTTGTCGCGATATTCGTGACCAGGCCGCTGGCCATGTTTCTGGCGCCGGGTCTCAAACCAGCCGATCCGCTCAATTTCGGCGTGGTACTACTCATCATGCTGTTGACGGGTCTGGCCGCGGCCTGGGGGCCTGTACGCCGGGCGATCAATGTCGATCCGAACACAGCCTTGCGTGACGAATAACTTACCCGCACTCGACGGCACGAGCCACCTTGACGGCCGGGTTTTCCCGCAATTGCATCAGTACCTGCTCGGGAACCAGCGTATCCGTCGAGACGATCGCCAGGGCTTCAAACGCCTTCCCTGGCGCGGCCGGCTCTTCGCGGCGGCCCAGCGAAAAGTTCGCGATATTAATATGGTTGCGGCCAAGCACAGTGCCTACGTGCCCTATGACGCCCGGTACGTCGTGGTTCTTCATGTAGATCAGGTGGCCGGAGAGCGGCGCTTCGCAGTAGATCCCATCCACCTGGATCAGCCGCGGATTCCCCAACAGAACAGCGCCCTCAACCACCGTGACGCCTGAATCGGTTTCCAGCTCCAGGAGAATGGAATCGGTATGGCCGGAGCGCGCTTCGTGGCGCTCGACCAGATTCCAGCCGCGCTGCCCCGCGATCTGCATGGCGTTAATCAGATTGGCGCGCTCGGAGACCGACCGCTTCAAGAGGCCCGCCAGACCCGCGTTCCGCAGCACATTGGTATTGTTCTCGGCGATGCGCCCAAAATAGCCCAGCCGCACCGTACGAGGGTGCCCGGCGGCGATGTGCGTGGCGAACGTGCCCAGCCGCTCCGCCATGTTAATGTAGGGTTCCTGCGCGCGGTACTGCTCCGGCGAAAGCGCCGGCATGTTTACCGCGTTCAGGGCGATGCCGTTCTTCAGGTATTCGACAATCTGCTCGGCAATGCGCACGCCCACGATCTCCTGGGCTTCTTCGGTCGATCCGCCAATGTGCGGCGTGGCGATTACTCTATTCCCCGCGAACAGCCCATATCCGGCCGGCGGCGGTTCCACCCGAAACACGTCGAGCGCCGCGGAAGCCACTTTGCCGGAGTCGAGCGCCTGCCGCAAAGCTTCTTCGTCCACCAGTTCCCCGCGCGCGCAATTCACGATGCGTACGCCCGCCTTCATTTGCGCGAAGGCGTCGTGCGACAGCATGCCCTCCGTCTCAGGCGTCAGCGCCACATGCAGTGTGATGTAGTCGCTGCCCGCATAGAGCGCCGGCAGATCCATCAGCGTGACACCCAGATCCTTGGCAATGTTCGACGTGACGTAAGGATCGTGCGCCGACACTTGCATCTCGAAGGCGCGGGCGCGCTTCACCACTTCGCGTCCAATGCTGCCCAGCCCCACGATGCCCAGAGACTTGCCGCGCAGCTCACTGCCCAGGAATTTCTTCTTCTCCCACTTGCCGCCGGTGGTCGAGAGCGAGGCCTCCGGAATATGGCGCGCCATCGCCAGCATTAGCGCCAGCGTGTGCTCCGCTACCGAAATGGCGTTGCCTCCGGGCGTGTTCATCACCAGCACGCCGGCCGCGGTTGCCGCCGTCAGATCCACATTATCGACGCCCACGCCGGCGCGGCCGATCACCCGCAGCTTGGGCGCCTGGTCGAGCACCGTCTGATTGACCTGCACGGCGCTGCGCACGATCAGCGCTTCAGCTTCGGCCAGGTGTTTGGCATATTCCTTGGGGTTCGAGACAACAATGTTCCAGCCGGGCTGAGATTGCAGGTGCGCTACGGCTGCTTCGGCCAATGGCTCCGCAACCAGAACGGTCATGCCCGTCATACAGCGGCCGTCTGGGCGGCGACGGCAGCCTCGGCGTAGACATGCTGCACGGCGGCCACCCCGGTTCCAAATTCCACCGGATAGCCGTTGGCGTGCAGGATGATCTCGAGCTCGGCTACCACCGCGAACAGATCCGCGAAATCGAAGTAGCCCAGGTGCGCGATGCGGAAGATCTGTCCTTTCATCGAACCCTGTCCGTTGGCAATCACCGCGCCGAAGCGGCTGCGAAACTCTTTCACGATAACGCTGGAATCGATACCCCGCGGCGCTTTCACGGCAGTCACCGAAGACCCCGGAGAATGCGGCGCGAACAATTCCAGGCCCAGCTTCCCGGCCGCGGCGCGTGTCGCACGGGCCAGCATCTCGGCGTTCTCGATCAGTTTCGCCATGCCGAGCTGCTTTACATATTTCAGCGCTTCGGCCAGCGCCAGAATTAATGCCGTGGATGGGGTCCAGCTCGATTCGCCCGCGTCGCCGCTCTTCTTCTCCTTCTTCAGGTTGAAGTAGAAGTGGGGCAGGGAAGCGCTGTCGGCAAACTTCCAGGCCTTCGGGCTGACGGACATGAACGCCAGACCGGGCGGGATCATGAAGGCTTTCTGCGATCCGCCGATCAGCACGTCCAGGCCCCAACCCTCGATATCCAGCGGCATCGTGCCGAGGCCCGTGATCGCATCGACCACGAAAATCGCGCCGGTCTTCGCAATGGCGCGTCCCATGGCGCGGACGTCGTGGGCCGCGCCCGTAGACGTTTCCGAAGCCTGCACGAACACCCCCCGCGTGCCCGGCTCAGCCGCCAGCGCGGCCTCCACCTGTGCGGGCGTGACCACGTCCCCGTACGGCTTCGAAAGGACAGTAGCCTCGAGGCCATAAGCCTTGGCGATCTCCACCCAGCGCTCGCCGAATTTGCCGGCCGAGCAGACGATCACCTTGTCGCCGCGCGAAAACAGGTTCGTTACCGAGGCCTCCATGGCCCCCGTGCCCGAAGAGGCAAACATCAGGACATCGTGTGACGTGCCCATCACCTCTTTGAGATCCGCCACCACGGAGCGGTACACCTTGCGGAAGTCCTCCGTACGGTGGTGCATATCCGACGCCATCATGGCGTGCAATGCGGGCGGATAGAGAGGCGTAGGGCCGGGCGTTAATAATCTTTGTTTTCGAATGTGCATGGCGGGACTTTAGTACTTTAGAATAGCAAACATCATGCCCTTACTCGATCGAGTGCAGAAAGACCTGGTAGACGCCATGAAGGCCCGCGACGAAGCCCGCCTCAGCTCGCTTCGCATGATGAAGACGGCGCTCAAGAAACACGAGGTGGACGCCATGAAGCCGCTGGACGAATCGGCCGAAATGCAGATCTTGAAGTCGCTGGTGAAACAGCGCACCGAAGCAGCCGACATGTTCCGGGGCGCCGGGCGCGAAGAACTGGCCGCCAAGGAGGAAGCCGAGCGAAAGCTGATAGAATCCTACCTGCCGGCAGGCGCCTCCGAAGCCGAGATCGAGGCCGCCCTCCAAGCCGCCCTGGCTGAGACCGGCGTGACTTCCATCAAACAAATGGGTATCGTGATGAAAGCCGCGCAGGCTAAGCTGGCAGGCAAAACCGTGGATGGAAAAGCTCTGAGCGAAAAAGTGAGGTCGCGACTGCAATGACGCCCCCCCAAACCGAAAAGAAATTCCGGTCGTACGTGCCCGACAAGACCGACATGCGCGAGTTCACCTTCCGCGCGGTGTTGCTGGGCCTGGTACTGACCGCCATTCTCGGTGCCGCCAATGCGTATCTGGGGCTAAAGGCGGGCATGACCATCGCCGCCACCTACCCGGCCGCAGTCATCGGCATGGCCCTGCTGAAGCTGATGGGCGGCTCGCTGCTTGAAGAGAACATCACGCGAACCATCGGGTCCATCGGGGAATCGGTGGCCGCGGGCGCTGTCTTCACTATCCCCGCCTTCGTGATCGCGGGGCTGTGGCCGGCAGGTCTAACGCCGGACAAGTACTGGAATTCCGTGGTGCTGATGGTGATCGGCGGCATGTTGGGAATTTTGTTTGTGACCCTGCTGCGGCGCGTGATGGTGGAAGATTACGATCTCCCTTTCCCCGAGTCGGTGGCTGCATCGCAGATCCACAAGGCCGGACAACAAGGGTCGCGAGCCGCCAAAATCCTGTTTGCGAATATGGGTTTCGGCGGGCTGATGTACCTGTTGGGCGCGGTCAATATTTTCAATCCGAATAATACATTTCTGGTCGATATCAGCGCAGTCGGCAAAAGGCTGCTGCTGCGGACGAGCACCAACCCGAACGTGGCGACCACCGTGACTGGAGGCGCGACCATCTTCACCGCGCCGGACGTGAGCCCGGCATACCTCGGTGTCGGCTACATCATAGGTCCACGACTGGCTGCGCTGAATTTTGCCGGTGGGGTCCTCGCGTGGGGGCTGCTGGTGCCGCTCCTTACGTTCGTATTGGGACCGTCCATCCAGGCGGGCCTGCCCGCGGGGCAGCCTGTCTCCTGGACTCTATTGGCTCAAGCGGTTTATTTCTCGGTGGTGCGGCCTATCGCTGTGGGTGGCATGCTGGTGGGGGCTTCCTACACGCTGTTCCGCATGCGCAAGCAGCTGGGCGCCGGGATGGCTCGCGCCGTGTCTGACCTCAAGAAATCCGCTGCGGCTCATGCGGCCACCAACCGCACGGAGCGCGACCTCAGTGCCCGAGTGGTTTTCGCGGGCGTTGCCGTGGTGCTGGTGGCCATGATCGGTCTGTATTACTTTTTCATCAGCCACGCGGGCAGTCTTTCCACTTCGACCGTGATCGCCGGCGCGGTAGCTGCAGCACTGGTGATGATCGTGCTTGGCTTCTTCTTCGCGGCTGTCTCAGGCAACCTGGTGGGAATGATCGGGTCGTCTAACAATCCGGTTTCCGGACTGACACTTTGCACGCTGGTGGTAGCGGCGCTGCTCATGGTGGCGCTGGGGGTCTCGGGCACCGGTGGCGTAGCCGCGGTGCTGGGCGTGGCAGCCGTGGTCTGTGTCTCATCGGCTGTCGCAGGCGAGATGCTGCAGGATCTCAAGGTCGGCCACATTCTCGGTGGAACGCCGGTAAAGATGCAGATCGGTGACATGCTCGGCATCGTAGTCGCGTCCCTGGTGCTGTTCTTCCCACTGGCCATTCTGGACAAGGCTTATCATTTTGGCAGTTCGGCGTTACCCGCGCCGCAGGCCGGCTTGATGGCTATGCTGGCCAAGGGTATTGTGGGCGGCGATATGGCATGGCCGCTGGTGGTCGTCGGTATCCTGATGGGCTTCGCGCTCATCCTGGTGGAAGTGAAGAGCCCTATGCTGTTCTCCGTTGGAATGTATTTGCCGCTGGGCACTACATTCGCCATTTTCGTCGGTGGACTGGTTCGCTGGATTACCGATAAGCTGCGCGACCGCGCCGGCTTCAACGAAGCGCAAAAAGCTAGAGTCGAAAACGCCGGCGTACTGACAGCTTCAGGTTTGATCGCCGGGGAGGCCCTGTGCGGCTTGGTGATCGCTGCGCTGGTAGGCACCGGGCACGACGTGACACTGCTGAAGTGGACGTCACCGCTCATAGCGGCATTGATCGCGCTGGCGATGCTGATGGTAGTGATGGTACAGGTTCCATTGCGGAACGCGGGCAGTCCGGATGAACCCGCGCCCCCGACGGCGATTATGTAAATGGGTGCGGTAAGCTAGGAAAATGGCGTCAGGTATCGAGATCGGGACTTTGATCGACCGCGACCAGAAGATTCGGGGCGGGCGGCCAAAGATCGCCGGAACCGGATTGACCGTCAGCAGAATCGCCATCTGGTACAAAATGGGCATGACGCCGGAAGAGATTGCCCTCGAATACCCGCACTTGACGCTGGCCCAGGTCCACGCTGCTGTGGCATGTTATCACATCAATCGGGACGAGATTGAGGCCGATATCGCTGAACAGGAAGCAACCGCGCTCGACTGGGAGCAGGAGTTGCGAACCTAGGGGAACTCACCCATGAGCCAAGTCCGGCTCTACCTCGACGAAGATTCCATGCGGAGGTCATTCGTATTCGGCTTGCGGGCGCGCTGTGTCGACGTGCTGACGGCTGCCGAAGCGGACATGATCAACCGTCGGGATGAGGATCATCTGGTGGCCGCTTCGTCTTCCGGAAGAACCCTATTCACATACAACACTGCCGATTATTGCGCCCTGCATCAGCGCTGGATCAGTCTGAAACGTAGCCATGCGGGAATCATCGTTGCACGGCAACAGCACTATTCAATTGGCGAAGAATTGCGAAGGATCATGCAGCTGATCAGCCGTCGCACAGCCGAACAAATGCAGAACCGGTTGGAGTTTGTCTCTTCGTGGGCTTAACGGTCGAGATTTAGACCTTGCAACGATCTTCGGCGATCATGTAAGAGTGACGAGAATAAATCATGGACCATCGGGCGGTTGGACGCTATTGGGAAGGCAATGCGCTGGCTTGGACCCTCCTTTCACGCCAGGGCTGGGATGTCTATCGCGATGCAGTCAACACACCGGCCTTCCTTGATCTGCTTCCCGACGTAACGGGAAAGAAGGGTCTTGATATAGGTTGTGGAGAAGGGCATAATACGCGTCTGTTTGCCCAGCGGGGCGCGCAATGTTCGCCGTCGATGTCGCCCCGACATTTGTCCGCCTCGCTGCCGAGATGGAGCGGCGAGACAACCACGCCATCCGATATGCGGTCGCAAGCGCGTTGGAGTTACCGTTTGCTCCCCGCCAGTTCGACTTCGCTACCGCGGCGATGAGTCTCATGGATCTTTCCGATCATGACCGGGCCTTAAAAGAGATTCATCGCGTTCTTCGTGCCGGAGGCTTCCTTCAGTTTTCGATATCCCATCCCTGCTTCAATCCGCCTTACCGCCGGCTTCTGCGCACGCCACAAGGAGAGGCTTATGCAGTGGAAGTGGGCCGGTATTTTGAGCGAGTCGATGGGAGGATCGACCGCTGGTTGTTTTCAGCTGCCCCGCATGAAGCTAAAGCGGGGCTGACGCCTTTCGCGGTACCAGTCTTCCATCGAACACTGGCCGAGTGGATCAACGGCGTGATGCGGGCCGGATTCGTATTGGAGCAAGTTGCGGAGCCGAGTGCGGATGAGGATACCGCGCGCCGGGTCCCCGCCGTCGACGATACGCGAGTGGTTGCCTATTTTCTTCACGTGAGATGTCGTAAACCAGATGATTGATGCCTCGCTGGCGGTCCGGACGCGCAGCAGAATCTTTCGCCGGATACTGCCTTTCGTATTCTTTCTCTACATCCTGGCTTACATCGATCGTTCCAATGTTGCATTCGCCAATCGGCCCATGAGTGCCGACCTGGGTTTTTCCGAGGCGGTTTTCGGCTTCGGCGCAGGGGTCTTCTTTCTCGGATACTTTCTGCTTCAAATTCCCGGCGCTTTGATAGTTGAGCGTTGGAGCGCCCGGCGCTTGATTGCCGCGATTCTGATCGTCTGGGGCATGCTGACCATGCTGATCGGATTCGTCCGCACACCCGGCCAGTTCTACGTCAGCCGGTTTCTTCTAGGCGCGGCCGAGGCAGGCTTCTTCCCCGGTGTCCTCGTGTATCTGACGCACTGGTTTCGATCGGGCGACCGTGCCCGTGCCACCGCCCGCTTCGCGCTCGCCGCGCCCGTGGCCCTCGTCATCGGCGCTCCGCTCTCGTCCGTGATCCTGAAACTCAACTGGTTGGGCCTGCCCGGCTGGCGCTGGGTCTTCATTCTGCAAGGCCTCCCCGCCATGGTGTTCGGGGTAGTCACTTTGTTCTATCTCACCGATCGTCCGAGCGACGCGAAGTGGCTGGCCGATGACGAGCGCGGCTGGATTGAGAGCGAGCTGCAGCGCGAGCGGGAGCGCAAAGCCGCCGATCAGGGACGGCATTGGTGGCAGGCGCTGGTACACCGCGATGTCCTCTTGCTTACTGGCACAGCGTTCTGCGCCAATCTCGGCGGCTATGGCTTTATCCTCTGGCTCCCGAATACCCTGAACCGCGGCATGGGCTTGTCCCTGATGCTCTCGACTGCGCTTTCCGCGTTGCCCTTCATTGCCGCGATCGCCGCAAGTTTGATGGTGGGAAGGTCGTCGGATCGCTCGGGCGAACGCAAATGGCATGCCTGCGCTGTGTTGCTGGCCGCGGGTCTTTTCCTGGCGCTGGGGTCCGTGCCGGGGCAGCCAGTGGCTCTGTCTCTCTTGTGGATAACGCTGACGGGAGCCGCTGTGTACTCCTGGCTTCCGCCGTTCTGGGTGTTGCCTGGTCTGATGTTGGACGAATCCGCGGCCGCCGCGTCCATCGGTCTGATCAATTCGGTCGGCAACCTGGGTGGGTTTGCAGGCCCGTGGATAGTGGGGTACTTGCTGAGCCGTGGCGCGCGATACGGTACTGCGCTGCTGGTGCTCGCCGCGTCTTACTGCACCAGTGCGGTTTTCACTTCGCTGGTCCGGCTACCACGTCCGCATGGTGTAGAATCGCCTTAAGGCTTGGATCGGTTGAATGCGAGAGTCTATTATCTGTATCGGCGTGCTAGTCTCGGTTGCGCTCGCCGCGCCACCGCCCGCGACAGTCGAGTTCAATCGGGATATCCGGCCGATCTTTTCGGATCGCTGCTACACTTGTCACGGCCCCGATCAGGCTAACCGGAAAAGTAAGTTGCGCCTGGATACCGAAGCGGGGGCTAAGGCCGACCTTGGTGGACACGTCGGTATAGTTCCTGGGGACCCGTCCAAGAGCGAAGTACTCAAGCGTATTACCGCGGACGAAACGCGGCGCATGCCCCCGGCTTGGGCCGGAGCTGCTAAGTTGAGCGATCGGCAGATCGACCTGCTGAGCCGCTGGATCGCTCAAGGCGCCGTCTGGCAAAAGCACTGGTCGTTCATACCTCCAATTCGGCCGGCACTTCCCGAAATCAGTGACGGGCGGTGGCCCAAGAATGCGATCGATAACTTCGTGCTGGCCCGCCTCGACCGCGAAGGGCTTAAGCCGTCGCCCGAGGCTGACCGCTTTACGCTGATCCGGCGAGTCACCCTGGATCTCACCGGTTTGCCGCCGACACCGGCAGAGGTTCAGGCATTCGTCGAGGACTCGTCTGCCGACGCTTATGAAAAGGTCGTAGACCGTTTACTGGCATCGCCGCGTTATGGGGAACGCATGGCCATGCGCTGGCTCGATGCGGCCCGCTACGCCGATACCAACGGCTATCAGACTGACGGAGAGAGGTCCATGTGGCGGTGGCGCGACTGGGTCATCGATGCCTTCAACCACAACATGCCGTTCGATCGATTCACCGTGGAACAGATCGCCGGAGACATGCTGCCGGGCGCCACGCTTCAGCAAGTCCTGGCCACTGGATTCAATCGAAACCACCGTGGCAATGGCGAAGGCGGAATTATTCCCGAGGAGTACGCGGTCGAGTATGTGGTCGACCGTGTGGAGACCACATCCGCCGTCTGGCTCGGTGTGACCCTGGGCTGCGCCCGCTGTCACGATCACAAATACGATCCTTTCAAACAGAAGGAGTTTTATCAGGTCTTTGCGTATTTCAATAACGTTCCAGAGCGCGGTATGGCATTCAAGTACGGCAATTCGCCGCCGCTGATCCATGCCCCCACAGCCGAGCAGGAAAGCCGGTTGAAGGCACTCGACCTGAAGCTGGAGGCCGGCGAGCGGCATATGACTGAGCTCGAGCATGAGATCGCAAAAGCTCAGCGCGCGTGGGAGAAGTCACTCCGCAAAACACCTGATCCGGCTTTGACCCCGGCTCTGACCAATGATTGGGCAAGCTCGCGGGCGACTGCCGTTTACTTGCCGCTCAACGGCGATCTTCGCGGCGAGATTTATCGTGATCCGCCACGGTCGGAGAAGTATACCTACCTGATGGAGAACGGACCTGTAGTGGTCCAGAAGCCTGCGCCGGAAGTGTTCGAGCCTGTCTGGAAAGACGGGGACGGGCAATACGGCGAAGGTCACATCGGTGAGGCGGGCGCGTTCGATGGGAAGCGTTTCGTGGAAGTGGGCAATGTCGCGAATTTTGGCTTCTATGACTCATTCACCCTGGCTGCATGGATCTATCCGACGCTGCCTACGGGCGCGATCATAAGCCGCGCGGAAGATGAAAACGACGGTCAGGGGTTTGGGCTGTACCTCAAAGACGGCCATCTGCAGGCCAACCTGGTGCTGCGCTGGTTAGACGATGGCGCACGCGTCGAGAGCAAAGCGGCTGTCGAACTGAATCGCTGGTCGCACGTGAGTTTGACTTACGACGGCTCACGCATGGCGAGCGGCATACGGATCTATCTGAACGGCGAGCCGCTTGAGCTGGTGGTCCACCTGGACGTCCTGAACCAGTCATTCGCTGCGAAACAACCGCTGCGGATCGGTGCGGGTCAGGGCCCTCGAAACCGCTTCCATGGCTTGATCGATGAGGTGCGCATTTACCGCACGGTTCTGACGCCGGGGGAGGCCGCGGTGTTGGCCGTTCCCGCTTCGGTGACTCAGCTTGCGCGGCTCGCGCCTGCGAAACGCACGCCACCACAAGCAGATAAACTGCGCTGGTGTTTCCTGGATCGATACGCGCCGGCGGCCATGCGCGACGGTTGGCAACAAGTGCTTGACCTGCGTCGCGATCGCGCCGGATTTGTGCAGAGCTTCCCGACCGTCATGGTGATGCAGGAGAGTCCCGTTGCGCGGGAAACGCACGTCCTGCTTCGCGGCGCTTACGATCGCCCGGGCGACAAGGTCTCGCCATCGGTACCGTCCATCCTCCCGCCCCTGCCGGAGGGAGCGCCGAATAACAGGCTGGGATTCGCGAAATGGCTGGTGGACCCGGCCAATCCGCTGCCCGCGCGCGTGACCATCAACCGCTTCTGGCAGATGTATTTTGGAACCGGGCTGGTCAAGACCGTGGAGGACTTCGGTTCACAAGGGGAGTGGCCGGCCAATCCCGACTTACTCGACTGGCTCGCTACCGAGTTTATTCGCAGTGGGTGGAACGTGAAGGCGATGCAGAAAACGATTGTCATGAGCGCCACTTACCGGCAATCGTCGAAAGTCACTCCCGAGTTACAGCAAAAGGATCCTGAGAACCGTCTGCTCACCCGGGGCCCGCGATTTCGGCTTTCGGCAAGCGAGTTGCGCGATCAGGCGCTGGCAGTTTCCGGACTGCTGGTGGAAAAAATCGGTGGACCCTCGGTAAAACCCTATCAGCCCCCCGGACTTTGGAAAGAACTAACAGGGGGCGATGATTACATTCCGGACCAGGGCGAAGGACTGCATCGCCGCAGCTTGTATACTTTTTGGAAAAGAACCGCGCCTCCGCCGATGATGATGAACTTCGATGCGGCCGGGCGTGAAACCTGTGTGGTCCGCGAATTGCGAACGAACACTCCGCTGCAGGCTCTCGATCTGATGAACGACGTGACTTTCCTCGAAGCGGCGCGCGCCCTGGCGGAACGGATGATTCGGGACGGTGGACCGGGCGAGGCAGAGCGGATCGCTTATGGTTTCTCGTTGGTCACCGCCCGCCCGCCGAAGTCACGTGAGAGTGACATCCTGCTTTCGAGCCTCCACTATTACCGGGATACGTCTCAGAACGATCCGGAGTTGGCCGCCTACACCACCGTGGCCAGCTTGATTCTGAACCTGGACGTCACTGTCACAAAGGAGTGAGGATGCAGCCCGACGACGAACAGCTTTTACGTACCCGCCGTTACTTCTTTGGCAAGGCCGGCGCCGGGCTGGGCATAGCCGCGCTGGCTGGCTTACTTAAGGAAGACCTGCATGCCGATTCCGCACTGCCGGGCCTGCCTCACTTTGCGCCAAAGGCTAAGCGCATCATCTATCTGTTTCAATCGGGCGGGCCCTCACAGATGGAGTTGTTCGATTATAAGCACAAGCTCAAAGACCTCGAGAAGACAGAGCTTCCGGACTCTATACGCATGGGCCAGCGGCTGACGGGGATGACTTCGACGCAGACCAGCTTTCCGGTCGCGCCTTCACTTTTTCAATTCAAGCAGTATGGGAAATCCGGCGCGTGGGTCAGCGAGCTGATGCCCCACCTGGCCGGCGTCGCGGACGAGCTTTGCTTCGTCAAGTCCATGTATACGGAGGCCATCAATCACGATCCGGCAGTCACATTTTTCCAGACCGGGTTTCAGCTTGCCGGACGACCTTCCATTGGCGCATGGCTCAGCTATGGACTGGGCAGCGAGAACCAGGAACTGCCGGCTTTTGTGGTGATGATTTCGCAGGGGAGCGGCAATCCAAACGATCAACCGCTGGCTGACCGGCAGTGGGGCAGCGGTTTTCTGCCGACGAAGTATCAGGGTGTGAAGTTCCGTTCTTTGGGCGATCCCGTGCTTTATCTCTCCGATCCTCCGGGTTTCGATCGCACCCGAAGGCGCCGGTTCATCGACGATCTCTCGAAGATGAATCAGCTCGAGCTGGATGAGTTTGGCGATCCGGAGATAGCCACCAGAATCGCGCAGTATGAGATGGCTTATAAGATGCAAGCGTCGGTTCCGGAACTGACCGACCTGTCCGGCGAGCCGCCGCGGACCTATGAGCTATATGGCCCGGACGCCCGCAAGCCCGGCACGTTTGCCGCAAATTGTCTGCTCGCGCGGCGGCTTGCCGAGCGTGGCGTTCGCTTCGTCCAACTTTTCCACAGAGGCTGGGACCAGCACACTAATCTACCCAAGCAAATCGCCGGGCAGGCGAAGGATACCGATCAGGCTTGCGCCGGGCTCATACAGGATCTGAAGGAACGGGGCTTGCTCGACGATACTATGGTGGTCTGGGGCGGGGAGTTCGGGAGAACGGTCTATTGCCAGGGCAAGCTGACCGCGGATAACTACGGCCGCGATCACCATCCCCGCTGCTTCACGATGTGGATGGCCGGCGGCGGCGTCAAATCGGGACTCACTTATGGAGAGACCGACGATTACTGCTATAACATCGTAAAAAATCCGGTGCACGTTCATGACCTGCACGCCACCATGCTGCACTGTCTGGGCATCGATCACACCAGGCTCACTTACAAATTCCAGGGCAGGGCTTTTCGGCTGACAGATGTTAGTGGGAAGGTAGTGCGGGATTTGCTGGCTTAGTATACTGGGACTTGCCAATGCCCTCCAATCCTCTTAGAGTTGTCACTAAGTTTGCGTTTGAACCCGATGAAATCCGTACCTTGGAATCAGCGGTACCAGGGCAAACGGTGGAGGTGGCCCTGTGCCGGACCGAGGAAGAATATCGCGAGCGCCTGAATACGGCCGAAGTCATCTTCGGAGTCTGCCGTGGAAGCGATCTCGCTTACGCGCCGGGACTACGGTGGATCCAGTTGTCTATCGCCGGCGTCGATTCTATCGATCCGGAGCTGCGCGAAAGCCCAATTTTGCTCACTAATTACGCCGGTGCATTCGCCCCCGGCATCGCGGAAACCAGCTTTGGCCTGCTGCTGTGTCTGACGCGCGGCCTCAGCCGGTATTACGTGCCACAGTTCCTGCGGCACGAATGGAAACCGATCGGCACGGCGAAGTCCGCCGATCACGTCGAAATCGCGGGCCGTACCATGGGCATCGTGGGCTTGGGAGGAATTGGCCGAGCCATCGCGCGAACCGCTCACAACGGATTTGGCATGCGCGTGATCGCGACGGATGTGCG
>Ga0302325_10013912_pt1 | contig 17139 bp, 12 predicted proteins | sample Palsa_T0_2_FD_201948 | JGI IMG/M metagenome (GOLD analysis project Ga0302325, IMG submission 201948) | Peat permafrost microbial communities from Stordalen Mire near Abisko, Sweden - Palsa_T0_2 | ecosystem: Environmental > Terrestrial > Soil > Palsa > Peat permafrost | place: Sweden: Abisko... | reverse complement strand
CCGGAGCCACAGCAGCCACCGTCACCAACCTGATGGAAGCCCCCGAAGGCGACCCGCTGCCAGTCTCCTCCGACGTAGTGAAAGCCCCCATCAAACCCTACGAAATCCTGACCATCCGAGTCGATTACCCCCACTCCGAACCAGTTGCGCAGAATTAACCCCAATCGGCGCATAATAGAAAAACTTGAGCCGCGAGCAAAAAATGCCCGCGGCTCAAGTTTTTGCAGTTGCCTTTGCCGTTGCTCTTGCCGTTGCCTTGCTTTTCTGTCTGTCATTCCCGCAAGGGAATCTGCTGTTATCTTTCCCCCCACGAATCGAACACCATCGCAGAACGATGCAAAATACGCCGGAAAAAGCGCATAAAAGCGCCGTTTAAGCGCCTAAATTTCACGCGTAACCCAAGCACCATCAACAGGTTAAGCGAAGAAACGCATCAGACCCCCCGGTATTTCAACCCCAAAAGCGCATTTCGCGTGCCAAACCCACCCACAGAACCCACCATGCTAGGCTAAAAACCGAGGGAATTTTTATGGATATCACGTCACCGTTCGTCGTCGTTCCGGTCCTGGCCATCACCTTCCTGGCCTGCATCCTCTTCGCCACGCTCACCGGCAAAGAGAAGGACTCGTCCCACTAACGATTTGGATTCTGCACCGGCTGCACATTAGTTTGCGGCGCAGTCGCCGTATCGGCCTTCGGCCCCGCCTTCATCGTTGCGTCCGGAGCAGGGTCGCCCGTAGTAACCGGAGTCCCAGCATCCGCCTTGGCCTGCGGCACAGGAGTTTGGGCCGCAGCTTCCGCCTGAGCCGTCGGCCCCGGCAGGCTCACCGGAAGATTCAGCGTCTGCACCGTCTCAGGATCGTCGCGCAGCTTGATGTAAAGCGTGCCCGCCCCGTTCCCCGAATGCGAAATATTCGGCACCGTCAGCGAATTCCCGGTAAACTCCGGCGGAACTTCCACCGCATTCGCCATATCCGACGTAGCCGCAACTTCCGTGATCAGGAACAGGTTGTTCCCAGTCAACTGGCACGGCTTATTGAGATTGCGCGGGCAGCGCAGGTCTTTGGAAGCCGCATCGCCCGAGAACCCCGGCAGACGCACCAGCGTCCCCAGCGGCACCCAGTCGCCCGTAACCCCAGCCGCCGAAACCGCCCGGAACTGCACCGGCCCAAAGGCCGAGCCCCCAAAGCGCGCATAGGGATCGATTACGGCCACAGCCGTCTTCGCATCCTCCAGAATCAGGCTGCCGTCGGCCAGGGAGAGCGTGGTTTCAAAACTGCCATCCGCCGCAGCCAGTTCGATCTTTTCGGTGCGCGGAAAGTTGTTCGGAACCCGCGAACGAACGAAGAAAACAAGCTTGCGCTGCAACGGTAGATCGTTGGCGCTGCCCAGCCGCACCGGCGGCGCCGCGCCGGGGTCGCCCTCGGACGTATCGTGCTGCACGCCCTTGCTCAACAGGTCCACCTGCGGGCGCGGCGGACCGACCGTCGCCGGCACATGCAGCATACGCCCGTCGCGCAGCGTCACCTTAGCCGAGTACTCGTTGCCCGGAACCAGCGTCGCCGTGACTCCGGTCGCCGACATCTCCAACTGATCGTAGTCCTGCACCCGGTTCAGAGCAGCCGGAGAAAAGCTGATCCCCGCAAGGTCCGCCGAACTTACCTCGTCCAGCCGCCTGCCCTTGAGCACGGCCACCTTATCGCCGGCGCTCAAAGTCAGATGTTCGATCGCCGCCGCTTCCGCATAGGCCTCAAGCTTCAATTCCTCAGGCGCGGCCAGCCCATATTGGTGAATTGCGATGGTCACCATCCCCGGCTCGACATCCTTGAGCGGCACCGTGGCGTCGATCAACTCCGGTTTGGGTGATTTCCACGCCAGCTTGACCGGTTTGGCGTCGTGGCCGCCGGCTCCCGGCATCGCGGCATCCACATCTTCCACGCAAAGGGTACTCGCGCCCTGAATGTGCAGCGCGTCGTCACGACCCGTGATTAGAGCGTTGCGATCGGAAGCCGCGATCGTCCAGCCTCCAGGATGAGGCGCATCCAGATGAAATTTCGGCCCCTCCCAGGCATCAAAGCCCCACTTGCCGCGCAATTCCACCGTCACTTCCGCCTCCGGTAGAGCCGGGAGCGGTTGGCCCAGAGTGAATCCCCCTTGGGAAGGATCGGGCGTTACTGGAATATCGATGCCGTCCTTGGCCTGCGCCGATGGCGGCGTACCTGGAGGCACCAGTTCCGGATGCAGGGGACTGGCGTTCGGCTGCAATGCCCTGGTCTCCACATGCAGCACCAGATCGTGCGCCATGGCAGTCCCAAAGACCAACGGAGCACCCTCCGCAGTCAAAGCCAGATCGGGCTTGGCAGCGCAATACGTGGGGATGGAAACGGGGGCCGGATTCTGAATTGAGGTCGCCGCAGCGGTGGAAGCGGCATTAGGCGCAGGAATAGGCGCGGCGGCCTCTATCGGCTCCAAAGCGTGCATCTGCGGCGGATGCGCCGAACCTACCGGCGGCAAAGCGACAACGATTACCGATTTGGGATCGCGAAACGACGGCGGCACGTTCAGGCGGAGATTGAGCGTATCCTGCTGCGCGATCTGCGGCAGGGCAAGCGCGGGAATGTACTGGAATCGTGCGGTATGGAGCGTACTCAGGATGCGCGCCAGATCGAGCACCGCGCCGACATACGGGCTGAAAGCGCCGGCGCCTCCCAGAGTCGAATAGCTCATCTGGTTCATCATGTCGCCGGCCGCGCCGTTAGCCATCAGGTTGACCATCCCTTGCGCGTTGGAGTCGTCGAGAACGAGGCCGTCGGTGTGCTGGACGAGGCATGGCGCCTGCTGCTCGGAGGGCTTGTCGAAACACTGCTGATCGACGCGAATCCCCAGCGACCGGGCAATCAGCTCGGTGCGCTCCTTGATCAGTTTCGGATCGGCCTCGGGCAGCGCCTTGACTTGCGCGAGATAGGCATCCAGGCGCAGGCGATCCCAACTTGCCTGCTGAAGATCCTGTCCGGCACGCACAAAGGCCCCAGGTCGATCATGCACGGCCTTGCGCAGCGTGGTGAAGTCGCCAGTCGTTTCCGGCGCCAGGAAGATGAGCGCCTGCTGAGCTTCCGCCGGCACCACTACAAACACGCCCTCTTCGCGCACTTCCCGGTTCCAGGTTTCCACGCGCCGGTACCAGTCTGCGGGCGGCGGATTGGTGGCTCCGCGCAGAAACGCGACAATGAGAACGATGTGGGTGGACTGGCTTACCGGCAGGTCGGGATGAATCCACAGCCGGTCGCCCGGAAGCAGATTCGGAACCTCGGCGATGGGAAGCGTCACGCCATTGCGCTGCACATGCACGTCCACCTTAGGGCCGGCCAGATCGAAGGGCGGGGCATCTGCCCGGCTAGCCGGCGAGGCGGCCAGAACTGCGAGCAGCGCATACAAACCGAACAATGGGCGAAATGCATTACGGCATCGCATGACTACTATTGTACGGATGCGCGGCACTCGTTGGCTGGTTGCTAGAAAAAGAGCGATTCGCATGGGGTTCGAATGGTCAGAATTAGCCTCTTCTGGCACTGCCTGCGACGAAAGTGGGCCGATCCGGGATTGCACGACATCAAAATCCGCGAGAAACTTGTTTCATACTGGACAGATATGACATGGTTTCTCAACTACTTTGCTCATGAAAGCCAAGGTTCAAGTAGGATGAAGTGGTCACTCCAATTCAGAAAATCTTCCGCTTCAAAATTTTCGATACAAGTGCTTCCGGGCGAAATCCAGAAATGCTCCTCGCCGTAATGAATAGAGAAGCGGAAGAAGCTGTTCAAGTTTGAATTGGCCCAAATAACGGATACACCGAAACTCGGATAAAGCTCTGTGGCCCGTGGCGACCGAACACAGGCTGGAAATCGACCGAAGGCGATAATCGCCGGACTTTCGGCAGCGATGGAATTGGATGGACGAATCGAGACATTGCCCGCGAAATCGCTAACCGGAGGCCGGCACCTTGAATCGGGAAATGCAGAAGCGATAAGTGCGAATGTACAAGGAAATACCGGATTTGAAAGGTTATCGATACAAGAATCTCGAATGGTACGGATTAGCTTCAGCGCGGAATTTGAGGGCTCAATTGCCTGGCGGCTGAAGATATGGAGAGAACGATGAAGACGATACAGAGTGTTACCCCGCAGGAAGAGATAGATCATCTCTCAATTCCCGAAGCGGAAGAGATTATCGAAGAAGCTCTGGAGGAGCTTTCCTTTTCGACCGATCCAGGTCTGTCGCGCGCGCTCAGGTTTCTGGCACCTCCTGGATACCAGGCGATCGTAGAACTGTGCGGCGAAAATGGCCGCAGCAAACGCCGCAACGCCAGCGCAGCCTGCTGGACTCCGGAAGAGGACGAATTGCGCATCTACTTTGAACGCATCGGCGAAGAGTCCGAGGAGGACGCATCCGGAGCGGATGTGCCGGTGGAGAGCCGCTCCAGCGCGCAGGCTCGATTCAGTGCGCCGCGCCCAGCAACGGCCGTCGCCTACGAAGATGGCAACGCGGACGGCGGCGGCCAGTTGCCGGCCGACATCGGCGACCGCATCAGGGAGCTTTGCTCGACCCTCGCGGAGGCAGAACGCGGCGGCCACGCCTTTATCGCGCTCAAGTGGTTTCGCGATTCGTTTCTGCCACGCAAGTCTTTCAATTGGAATCAGAATCCCGAGTCGCGGCAAATGGTGCTGGCGGAGGCGATCCTGCGCGGCGTCGTGCTGACCAGCAAGATTCCGAATCCCAAGACCCCGGCCTACCCCACCACCACCATTCGCCTGAACCGCTCCGAAGCCGGTGTGCCGGAAGAAGCGCAGCGCTTCCGCCCGGTCGCGGTGCAGGGCGAGTCGCTGAGCCTGGGGCTGATGGATGAGAGCCGAGGCAACCTGTGACTTGCTACTTTCTGGACTCCACCGCCTTCATCAAGCTGTTTGTGCAGGAGGCTGGGACGGGAGCGATTATCAAGCTGATGGAAGCCACGGAAGATAATCGCAAGCTGATCTCGGCCGGCACGCCGCTCGAAGTCTACGCGGCGCTCAAGCGGCGGGAGCGAACCGGCGGGCTGGCGGCGGAAGACAGCGAGGCGGCGCGCAACATACTCCGCGTGGAAGCAGCGAGGATGGTGCAGCAGCCGCTGAACCCCGCAGTGCTGGAGGCGGCGCGCAGGGCGCTCGACCGGCACGATTTGAGCGCGTCCGAAGCACTCCAGTTGGGGGCAGCCCAAGTGGCGCGAGAGATGTTTCAGGGGATGGCAATTGTATTTGTCGCTTCGGACGGACGCCTGCTGGAAGCGGCGAAGGCGGAAAAGTTCGAAGTACTGAACCCCGCGTCCCTTCCCGACTGAACTGGCGTAAGGGCTCGAATTCCCCCTAAGGGGCACCTTCAATAGGTTTTCCGGTGAGTTTCCGCTAAACAACGGCGATCCAGTTGCCGGTTCGCGGAGAAATTCTGCGGATCGAATCTGAATCTAAGCAGACTTGCGCCGGAAAAGTTCATCCTTTTCCTTGCAGCCGCAATTGGAGCAGCTGAGGCAGCAGAAGATCAATATACCCACGCCCGCAGTGATGAGGACAGCGAGGAGGGTGCCAAACGAGAATAAGGAGTGTGCAAGGGAATGCATAGTTTCGTAGTCCTTATTAAGCGTATCTTTGTATCGCGCCAAAACCGGCTTTTATTCCGGATCTGCCGTCGATTTCACGCAGGGGAACAATTTGTCATGGAACTGCGGGTGCGTCAAGTGTAGCATCGGATTCCCCTGTGCTAAATAATTAGACGTTGCAACCTGAGTTGTAGTTGCTTGCAGGCGAATATTGGGCGAAACTGGGTACGGTGATCTTCATGGCCACGCCCCAAAACCCGGCTACCCCGGCTTTATCGGCCACGCGCGCCCCTGAGGTGAACTGGCTGTTTCTGGACCTGAACTCCTACTTCGCGTCGGTGGAGCAGGAAGTGCGTCCGGAGCTGCGCAACAGGCCCGTCGGAGTGGTGCCGATGATCGCGGACACCACCGTTTGCATCGCCGCCAGCTACGAAGCTAAGGCATTTGACGTAAAAACGGGCACCTCGGTAGCGGACGCAAGGCGGATGTGTCCGGAGATGGTCTTCGTCGAGGCGAGGCATGAGATTTACGTCGACTACCACCACCGCATCGTGAAGGCCGTCGAAAGCTGCCTGCCGGTAACGGCCGTGCTCTCGATCGACGAAATGGCCTGCCGTCTGATCGGCCGCGAACGCCCTTTGCTGGCGGCGATGCGCCTGGGCCGGCAGGTAAAGGAGGCGGTGCGGACGCAGGTGGGCAGCACACTGCGTTGCTCTGTTGGCCTGGCGCCCAATCGTTACCTGGCCAAGATCGCCAGCGACATGGAAAAGCCCGACGGCCTGGTGGCGCTGACCCGGGACATTTTGCGGGACGCCCTGCTTACCCTCGAGTTGCGCGACCTGCCGGGCATCGGCGTACGGACGGAGAAGCGGCTCAACGAGCAGGGCATTCGCTCGATGGCCGACCTGCTGAAGCTGATGGATGCTCAGATGGGCCGTGAGAAAGCCGGTGAGCTTTGGGGTTCGGTGTGGGGCGAACGGCTGTGGCACTGGCTGCGCGGCGAAGACTTCGACATGGCCGACGCCGAGCACACCAAATCCATGAGCCACCAGCATATGCTGGGCCCCGAGCTGAGGAATATCGACTCGGCCTGGGCGGTAGCGCACAAATTGCTGCACAAAGCCGCCATGCGCATGCGCGGCGAAGGGCTGTGGGCGAGCAAAATCGGCGTCTCGCTCAGCTTTCAAGGCAAATCGCCGGTGCGGGGATCGACCGTCTTTGGGCCAAGTAAATCCGAGAGCTGGAACGCCGAGTTGAAGCTGACCGAGTGCCAGGACAACGGAACGCTGATTGCCGCGCTAAAGAAGCTGTGGGGGACGCGTCCTCGGGGCTCGGAGCATGGACACCCGTTTTTTGTAGCCGTGGTGCTGGGCGGCCTGGTGCCGGACGCGCTGCATTCGCTCTCGCTTTTCGACGCGCAGGACGGCAGCGAGGAGCGGCTCAAATTGGCGCAGACCATGGACGCGCTGAATCACAAGTACGGGATGCAGACGCTGGCCCCGGCGACCATGCTGACGGCCTTCAAGGCCGCGCCGACGCGGATCGCGTTTCACTCGATCCCGGATTTGTTCGATCACCCCGCGAAGCGTCTTTAGCGGCCGGCCCTGATCAAAACTGGTCTCCAGTCATATTTTCCCGATCTATTTTCAGCTCTATCTTCACTTGTAGGGGCTTGTCCCTATGAACACATATGCGCTTAGAGAATGGTTGGAAGCCCGGGGAACCAATCATCACGTCGTAGCAGCTGTCAGGTAAATCGATCAAGAACGTGCCCAATTTGTCTGTAGTAGTAGTGAACTCGGCGTTGCCATGGTCCTCATGAATCCATACGTGAGCCTTGCCAATGATAGCGCCCGCTGGATCAATTACCGAGCCAACGAAGTTAGCCGAGCCTGCGCTGCCAATAGCCAGAACACTCTGTGCATTCGCTAAAGGCATGATAGCAAAGAATAGAGCAATTTTTCCAAAGAACCTCATCGCTCCATCTTGCTCCGATCTGCCTATTCCGTCCAGCAAGTGTCGTTAGAAATCCTCATGTTCGAAGCCGACTTCGCCAGCGACCGCGACCTGATAAGCGGAGACGCGGCGCTCGAAGAAGTTGGTCAGCTCCTGCACATCCTGCAGTTCCATAAAACTGAATGGGTTGCGGCTGCCGAAGATGGGCTCCATCCCTAAGCGGACGACGCGGGAGTCGGCGACGTATTCGAGATATTGACGCATTTCGCGGACGGAAAGCCCGGCGACGCCGCCGGAAAGCAGGTCTTCAGCAAACTGGAGCTCGCAGTCTACGGCTTCGCGCATCATGGTGACGATGTCGCGCTCAAGTTCGGCATCGAAAAGCCCAGGATGCTGGCTGCGAACGATGTTGACCACCTCGAATGCAAACTCCAGATGGCAGCTTTCGTCGCGGAAGACCCAGTTGGTGCCGGCGGCGAGGCCGTTCAGCAAGCCGCGCGAGCGCAGGAAGTAGACATACGCGAAGGCGGCGAAAAAGAACAGCCCCTCAATGCATCCGGCGAAGCAGACCAGGTTCAGCAGAAACTGCTTCTGCTCGTCCGGGGTGCGCAGCTCGTCGAGCTTCTGGATCGAGTCCATCCACTTCATGCAGAAGTCGGCTTTTTTGCTGATGGACGGGATGTTTTCGACGGCGGCGAAGGCCGCGGCGCGAGCCTCGGGGTCGGGGACGTAGTTGTCGAGCAGCGTCAGGTAGAACTGCACATGGACGGCTTCTTCAAAGAGCTGTCGCGAGAGATAGAGACGCGCTTCGGGCGAGTTAATGTGCTTGTAGAGATTGAGCACCAGGTTGTTGGAGACGATCGAGTCGCCTGTCGCAAAGAAGGCGACGAGGCGCTGGATGAGATGAATCTCCGCCGGGGTGAGCTTCGAGCGCAGGTCGACCAGATCGGTTGAAAAGTCGACCTCCTCGACAGTCCAGGTGTTCTTGATGCCGTCCTTGAACATGTCGAAGAAGACGGGGTACTGCATGGGGCGGAGGGTAAGTGAGAGGCCCGGATCGAGGATGGATGAAGGTGCTTTGGTGGACATTATGAAACTCCGATTTCTAAGGCGTGCTTTTTAACAATTGTCGTGGATGCCGCGGGTCCCACATCTCAGAATCGAGATGTGGGGCGCCCGCATTCGTGAGGATTTACTGGCATGCTTCGCAGCTTTCGGGGTTGTCGAGCGAGCAGGCTATGGCCTGGGAGGAATCGTAAGCCTTTGGCTGCGCATCGACCGCTCGGTTGGGCACTGCTACCGTGGTCTTGGCGATTTTCGTCGCTGGCCGCGAGCGCAGGTAGTAGGTGGTCTTGACCCCGCGCTTCCACGCGTACATGTACATGCTGCTGAGGCGGCCGATGTTGGGCGACTCGGCGAAGAGGTTGAGCGACTGGCTCTGGTCGATAAACGCTCCGCGGTCGGCGGCCATGTCGATCAAGGAGCGCATTGGCATCTCCCAGACGGTGCGGTAGATCAGCTTCAGCTCGTCGGGAATCTCGGCGATCTTCTGGATGCTGCCTTCGGCCATCTTGATGCGGGTGCGCATCTCTTCGGACCACAGGCCAAGCGCCTTCAGTTCGATGACCAGGTACTTGTTGATCTGCATGAACTCGCCGGAAAGGGTTTCGCGCTTGAACATGTTGGAGATCTGCGGCTCGATGCACTCATAGCAGCCGACAATGGACGCAATAGTAGCCGTGGGCGCGATGGCGATCAGCAGCGAGTTGCGCAGGCCGACGGTCTTCATGCGCTGGCGCAGCGCGTCCCAGCGCTTCTCGTCTTTGGGCGTGATGCCCCATAGATCGAACTGAAATTCACCTTGCGCCGCGCGTGTTTCTTTGAACGCCGCGTGTGGGCCGCTGACTTCCGCAAGATCGCAGCTTGCGCTGATGGCGTGGTAATAAATCTCTTCCTGGATGCGCGCCGAAAGCTCGCGGGCTTCCGGCGAATCGAAGGCCCAGCGCAGTTGGAAGAAGACATCCTGCAAGCCCATCACGCCGAGACCCACCGGACGCCAGCGGTTGTTCGAGCCCTGCGCCTGCGGGATCGGGTAGTAGTTGATGTCGATCACGCGGTCAAGCATCGGCACGGCGTGGCGGACGGTCGCAGCCAGCTTCTCAAAATCGAATTTGCCGTCGGTGAGATGCCGGCCCAGGTTGATCGAGCCGAGATTGCAGACGGCCGTCTCGTTGTGCGAAGTAACTTCGGTGATTTCCGTGCAGAGATTCGAGAGATGCACCGTGTTTCCCGGCGCTCCCGTCTGGTTGCACTTAAGATTGCAAGCGTCCTTGAAGACCATCCAGCCATTGCCGGTCTCGGCCAGGGTGCGCATCATACGCGCGTAGAGATCGCGAGCCTTCACCTGGCGCTTGTAAAGCCTCTGCTCCTCGGCTGCAATATAGGCCTTTTCGAAGGCTTCGCCATAGAGATCGGTAAGCGCGGGCACATCCTTCGGATCGAAGAGCGACCACATGCCGTCTTCATCCGCGCGGCGCATGAAGAGGTCCGGAATCCAGTTGGCGAGATTGAGATTGTAAGTACGACGCGCGGCATCTCCGGTGTTGTCACGCATTTCCAGGAACGATTCGACATCGGCATGCCAGGGCTCGAGATAAACGCAAGCCGCGCCCTTGCGCTTTCCGCCCTGATTGACCGCGGCAACGGAAGCATCCAGCGTGCGCAGCCAGGGAACGATGCCGTTCGACAAACCATTGGTCGCGCGGATCAGCGAACCCTCCGACCGGATGCGGTGAAACGCAAGGCCGATGCCGCCCGAAAACTTGGAGAGCAGCGCAACGCTCTTGTAGGTGTCGTAAATCGAGTCGAGCGAGTCGAGCGGCGAGTCGAGCAGGTAGCAACTCGACATCTGCGAGTGCTTCGTCCCGCTATTGAAGAGCGTAGGCGAGCTGGGCAGGTAGTCGTGGGAGGCAAGCAGATTGTAGAAATCGATCGTCTCGCCAATGCGCCCAGTCTCAGGGTTCGAGAGTCCGGCAGCCACGCGCATGAAGAAGTATTGCGGCGTCTCGGTGACCTGGCGCGTGATGGGATGACGCAGCAGATAGCGGTCGTAAACGGTGCGCAGGCCGAAGTATTCAAAGCGGTCCGACAGGCGGTCGTCGATAGCGGAGTTGAGCTTGCGCGCGTTGGCCTGAACGAAGGCCGCTGCGGCAGCCGAAACCACGCCCTCGCGATTGCCGATCTCGATCGACTGCGAGAAGGAGTAGATATTCTGCCCGGCAACTTCCTTGGCGATGGTGGCCAGCAGCAGACGCGCGGCCAGGCGCGAGTATTCCGGCTCCTCGGCGATGAGCGCGGCAGCGGTCTGGATGGAGATCGAATCCAGCTCGCGGGTCGAGGCGCCGTCAAAGAGGCCGCCAATGGTCTTCGAGGCCACGCGGATGGGGTCGACGTGCGGCAGCCCGTGGCAGCAGCGCGTGACAGCGCGGACGATCTTGTTTACATCGACAGGCTCGAGAGCGCCGTTGCGCTTTTTCACCTGCATCTGCGGTGCTTCTTCGGCCAGCGGAAAATTTGGGTCGAGTTCAGATAGTGTGGACTGGAAATTGGACGGGAACGTGGTGGCCATGGGGATGGTCCTTTCCGGGGAAATTCAACAAAAAGCAAAACCGGGAAAGAACAGGGAAATGGGAACGCGCAAAAATCGGCATTCGGCATCACCCGGCCTTCCCCTCGGAAGTGGTGTGTGTCAAGCGCTGCTGGCAGGTCTTCGGACTTGCAGGCCGCCTACTGGCTCCAGCTTCCCAGTCGATGCGTCGTCCACGGCGGTACGACGTTCATAACCAGTGCTCAAAATGGAGTTTTCGTTCCTGCTTACCGCTGCGGGGCAGTTCCGGAAGTGCGCCGGATTCCCTTTTCAGGTGAGCCGGTCGCGCTCACCACCAGAAGCAAGATTGACTATATCGTGAGTGCCGGGGTGGGTCAATGGCCATATGTTGTGGTGTGTGTGGAAATATTGTCTAGAGATTCATCCGATTCCCGATGCGGGAATTTGAAAATTGGAGGGAGAATCCAGGCGGTTATGCCTCGTAAATAGTAACAAGAAACTGCCGATTCGGCAGAGACTACCCACGCCCATTTCTCGTAACCAATGTCCCCGCCCAGCCTCATTGCCTGCATCAGAAAAGGCCTGCCTGGCGCTCGCCAGGCAGGCCTTTTTCCGTTGCTCCAAATCAGAATCGGAAGGTTCCCTTCAGTTGCAGGATACGGGCCGAGGCATTTCCCCCCAGACCAGAACCGAATACGCTGGTCGGTGCGCTGGCCGTGGCGGTGATCACGCCAAAGCCCGCTCCGTCTGAGGAGTTCGTATCGGGGTTTAGAAAGTTCGGATGATTGAGGATGTTATAGGCCTCAGCTCCAACCTGGAACATTCCCGATTCCAGGCCAGGAATCTTGAAGCCCTTCATCAGCGTAAAGTCGGTGTTGAAGTAGCCGGGTCCGACGAACTGATTTCTGGTTTGCCCGCCAAATCCCGTTGGATCAGCGAAGTAAGGACTGTTCGCCGAAGCCGTGTTGCCGAAGCACGAGGTCATGGGCGACGCCTTATCGATACCGCAATGGTGCGGCACATCTGGATTCGTGATCTGCGCCAGCACTTCGCCGCCATAGTTCGGCGTCAGAGAGCCGGTAACCTCTCCATCGAAAACGCTGAACGGGAAACCGGTATGCCAGAAGATTGTTCCGCCCATGATCCAGTTATCCGTGATTAAGCGGGGCCCCCCGAAGTAAGGCACATTGATGAGATAGTCCCCGTTCAAGCTGTGCCGGATGTCGTAGTCCGCGTTGCCGTAGTTCTGCGATCGAAGATTGAAAGGATTGATGGTGCTGGGGTTGGCATTGCCCACGCTGTCAAAGCCGAAGGGGAGAAAGCCGCCATTCGATATTTCATCCAGAGCGTGGCTGTAGGTGTAGTTCAATTGCAGCGTCAAAATCTTCGACTCGTGCTTGATTGAGGCCACTAACCCGTTGTAGTTGGAAGTGGCCGGGCTTTCGATTTCAAACACTTCGGCGAAGGCAGGCAGCGCCGGCGACGCAGGAGCGCCGCCGAATCCAGACATATTCACGCCATTGTTGACCCATGGTTCATGGTACCCATGGTTACCTACATAGCCGATTTGGAAGCTGGTGTACTTGCCAAGCTGCTGCTGCACCTGCAAACTGTACTCTTCGTAAGTCGGAGATTTGATATTGGGATCGGTGTTATAAATGTTTGGCTGCGTGAATGCCGGGTCCACTGCGGTAATCGAGTTAAAGCTTCCGCCGCCTTTATAGGCGGACTGAAACGCCGCATTGCTGCCGGTGAGCGCGCTCGTGACGCTGCCTGGGACCGAAGGAGCGGTAAGTCCCGAGTCCGAAAAGACCACGCTGAACGGGGGATTATTCAAGAGAAAATCGGCGACGGTGGCCGGGAAGATGTCGGTGAATATCCCAAAGCCGCCTCGAATCACCGTATTCGAACTGTTGTACGGGGAGTAAGTGAATCCGATACGCGGATCGATCGCGATCTTCTGCAATCCATTGAACGCGGAATGCAGTCCGGAGGCGATCACGCTGTTATACGGGGTGTCCAGCCCAGCAGTGACACCGGTGTAGCCTGACGTGAAACGCCCAAAGCAATTCGTCTGGCAAATGGGATTTGCGTTGTGCTCGACCCGGATGCCGGCGGTGATTTGAAACTTCTGCGAAAACTGCCACTGATCCTGCGCGTAGAAACCAAGGTTATATTGCGCGATTGGCGCGCTTGGTTGCTGCGGAAACGCCTGCGAATCCTGCAGTATCTGGCCGCTGCCGAATAAGTCGGCAGAATCCAGGGGAGTCTGCGAGGATGCTGGACCGAACTCAATCGCCGACGAAAACTGCGACATGATCTGCGGATCGACGTCGGTCGTATCGTCTCGCTTGAAGGTGACGCCAAATTTTGCCGTGCTCTTGCCCTTCGTCCAGCTCACGTCGTCATTGAACTGATACTGAGTCACATTTCTACCCTGGGGGAATTGGTCGAGTTCGCCTCCCAGCGTTGTGAAAGATCCATCCTCGAAGGCCAGTGTATAAGGCATGAGACTGGCGGCCGCAGTGGGATTGTCATTCGTGAAGATAGCGCTATACCAGATGGTGGAAAAGACGAACTGATTGGTCAGACTTGGCGTGAAAATATGCGTTTCCTGGAGTTGCCCTTCCCAATCCGGCTGCTTGCTATCGGCATCGAATGCGGAATTGATGGGATCGATAAACGTCGGTTGCGTTCCGATGTCATATTTGAAGTGGGCGAAGGCGCTGTCTTTCTGGCTCAGTTGCCAATCCACGCGGCCGGTGACCAGTTGCTCGGTAAGGTTGTCCCTTGGAGTGCCTTCGAAAACATCCGCATAGGTAGTTCCGTTATAGGGTATGGCGGCCGATATACCGGGCGCGCCGTTATAGATCGAGAAAAGCTGCTGATAGAAGGGAACCTGCGCAGATTGGCCAGTGCGATTGAGATTTGCAATGACCGCACCCTGATAAGTGGAATTCGGCACGATCACTTGCGTCGGCACCGCAGTCACAAAGCGTAGAGTTTCGTAGTTCGCAAAGAAGAAGACCTTATCTTTAACGATCGGGCCTCCGATGCCTGCTCCGCCCTGGTTGGCATTGGCAAAGGCTTCGGGCGTGCCGCTGTTGTCGTTGAACCATTGGTTCGCATTGAGATCGCTGTTGGTCCAGTAATAGACGGCATTGCCGTGAAACTTATTCGTTCCCGATCGCGTAAGTATGTTTTCCTGAACTCCGCCTAGGCTGCCATACTGCGCGCCATAGGCATTGGCCACGACGTTGATTTCGTCCACGTCATTGGAGCCCAGCAGTAGATTACTCGGACCGGAGTTATTGAGGTTCAGGAAAGGGTCGTTGTCTTCCGCTCCATTGATGGTGAAGTTATTCGATGTCGCCGGCAACCCAAAAGCTTCCGAGTTTCCGAATCCTCCCTGCGTATTCATCACCACTCCCTGAGTCACGTTGACCGGATAGGTGACATCGCCACCGGGGTTGGGCAGATTCTGAACCTGCTCCATGGTGATCGTCGTCGACATCTCCGAGGTGTCCTTTTGCAACAGAGGAACTTCCTGCGCCAGGACCTCAACTGTTTGGGAATTTTGCGCCGGGGAAAGCTTGAAATCCTGGGTGGCAATCTGGCCCACGCTGAGAGTGAGGCTGGTCTGCGTCGTCCGGAAACCTTTGGCGGTAACAGTGACCGTGTAGGCGCCTGGCTGCAGCAGGGATATGCGATAGTCTCCCGCGGAGCCCGCCGTCGTCTCTTTTACCGCGCCGGTTCCCGTGTTCAGCGCCTTGACATCGGCGCCGGGGATCAGAGCGCCGGACGCGTCCTGAATCGTTCCTGCGATATCGCCGGATGTGAGGCTCTGTGCCCTGAGCGCACCGGGAGCAAGAATGAGTGGGATGGGTAGCAAGATCGCAGGGGAAAAGGCGAGAGCCAATAAAGCTCTTCTCAAGGAATTGAACTGCATGAACGGCCTCCAGGCGTGAATCTTTCGTTTCAAAATGTGCACCAGGAGGGGTTCAGCAAATTGGAATTTCTGGGTCGAGAAGGAAAATCCCAGCGAGCTTGCAATTCTGCAATTTAATCATCGACGGAGCGCCAACTGTGCGCCAAACCGACTTCCTGAAGCCTTTTTATGGACGGCTAGCTTACTCATTAAAAGACGCATAAGGGACGGCTTGGGTTTCGTCGGAGGGATCGACTTCTGCTGAACGGAGCTCGAAAAATGTTCTCTTTTGGTCAATTGCCGTACGGCGACGAACGCCAGCGGGATGGAGGCGTTGGCTTTACGGGCTTCTTGCAGCGTTCTTTTTAACGAAATCTGAAGAAGAATGGCAGGCGTAAAACTCGGTTTCGCCAGCCGCTTGCTCCGGCCTGAGATTGGATCGTCCCGTTCCGTCCAAAACCCTCCGCTCCAGCTTTAATCGAATTCCGGAAACATCTTCCCCAAAAACTTCGTAAGGCATTGCATCCCGCCGCGCGGAATTTTGCGGATAAGAGAGTAGAGGCGAATGAGAGGCGACTTGAACTGGCAAATTGAGCCCTGGCAGCCAGACTTCGAAGATCTCGTGGACGAGCACCAGTCGATGGTTTTTTCGCTGGCATGGCGTTTGACGGGGGATCGGGGATTGGCTGAGGAACTGGCGCAGGATGTTTTGCTGGAACTCGACCGGAATCTGGGCAAGCTCAAGTCCGCCGATCACGCTCGCTTCTGGCTGCGGCAGGTCACTTTGCATCGCTCGGCGGACGCCCTGCGGCGCAAGCGGGCCAACGCCGCCAGCCTGGGTACGGATCTCTGGGTGGAGCTTGAGGAACGGCACGGCTTTATGGAGATGGACCTCGAATCTCCCTTGGGTGTACGGATTGAAGAATTGCTGGCGACTTTGCCCGAATCGCAACGCGCGGCGCTGGTTCTCCGCTACCAGGAAGATCTGACGCCGGAAGAGATTGCGGTGACGATGCGGTCTCCGGTTGCGACGGTGAAGAGCCAGTTGCAGCGCGGCTTGAAGCTGTTGCGCATCCGGGCAGGGCAGACGCTGAAGGAGTATGTCCGTGGAGCATAACGAATTGGACGAGAGAGATTTGCAGGATTTCGAGCGCAAGCTGCGCATGGCGATCGCGCACCGCGAAGCTCCGCTGGGGCTGAAGTCGCGAGTGCTGGCGCAAGCCCGGGAACGCCGGCAGGCGCAGCGCGGGCGGCTTTGGATCTGGCAACGCGTCGCGGCGACGTTGGTGGTCGCGGCCGTTTTGGGTGGGTTTGCCGAGTACCGGCATATTGAGGAGCAGCGTAAAGGCAAAGCGGCGCGGGAGCAGGTATTGACCGCGCTGCGCATTACCAGCCGGACAATGGGGCGGGTGCAGGAGCGATTGACGGACGAGCGTTGAGTCGTCGGGGGCTAAAGCCCCAATTGATCGAGAGTTTTCTTCGGCGCGGCTAAAGCCGCGCCCCTTCAAAACAAAACGGGTTTGCCCTGAAAAGAGAGAAAGAGGATAACGATGAAGCGAAATACGGTTTTGGCCAGCTTGCTGGCATTGGGACTGGCGATGGCGGGCGCGGGCGCGGCTAGGGCGCAGGACGAACTGCCGGCTCCCTCGCCGATTGAAAAGACGCTGGCGGACCGTGCCGCGCACGTGACCGAGGTCACGCTGGACAAGAACATGCTCGCCTTTGCCGGCAAGTTCATGAACAAGGATAAGGACGACGACAAAGACGACAAAGAGGCCAAGGAGATGATCCAGGGGCTGCGCGGCGTCTACGTGCGAGATTACGAGTTCGACAAGGACAACGAGTACACCGCCGAGGAGCTGGAAGGCCTGCGCAAGTACATCACCAGCTCGGACTGGTCGCCGATGGTGCACGAGCGGACCAAGGGCGCGAAAGAAGGCACGGACGTGTACCTGAAACTGGTCAACGGCCAGGTGCAAGGACTGTATGTGCTGGACGCGGAGCCTCGGGAGCTATCCC
>Ga0302325_10013910_pt1 | contig 17140 bp, 13 predicted proteins | sample Palsa_T0_2_FD_201948 | JGI IMG/M metagenome (GOLD analysis project Ga0302325, IMG submission 201948) | Peat permafrost microbial communities from Stordalen Mire near Abisko, Sweden - Palsa_T0_2 | ecosystem: Environmental > Terrestrial > Soil > Palsa > Peat permafrost | place: Sweden: Abisko... | reverse complement strand
TCCTCGATGAGCCCTTCGGCGCGCTCGATGCCAAGATCCGCGAGGAGCTGCGCCGCACCATCCGCCAGGTGCAACGGGAGCTCGGGATCACCACCGTCCTCGTGACGCATGATCAGGAGGAGGCCTTTGCGCTCGCCGATCGGATCGGTGTGATGAACCTGGGACGGCTGCTGGAGATCGGCCGGCCGGACGAATTGTATACACGGCCCGCGACGCGCTTCGTCGCAACATTTCTTGGCGCGGCGAACCTGCTGCTCGCCCGCCAGACAAAGCATGGCATTCGCTTCGGCGCGCTGGGCGCGGACGGGCCCTTCACGGACGTACCGCAGGGCGCACGCGAGCACGAGGTCGTGGCCGTCATCCGGCCGGAGGAAATCGAACTCGCCCCGGAGCGCCGCGCATTGGCGTGCACCTATCTCGCGGCCGGCACCATCGAGGAGGTCGCCTTCACCGGGGCGCTCGAGCGCTTGCGCATTCGCCTGAGCGCCGGCGTCTGTGAGGCGGAACTCGCGCGCGCGCCGCACAGCGAGGGCGATGCGCTCCTCGAGGTCACTCGCACCCAGCACGAGCAGCGCGCCTTCGGGGTGACTCCGGGACAGTCGGTCGTGATCGGCGTGCGCCGCATTCACGTGCTGCCGACCCCGCTGTCGAGCTTCACGGCCTTCGGGGCAACCCGTGCGCAGGCGACGCAGTTGAGTGTGCATCCGCTCCTGGTGGAGCTCGCCTCGCGCATGCGCACGCGCGTTTCGACGCGCGTGATCGAAGAGCATGCCGGCATCACAAGCGCCGCCGTGATTGCCGCCGAGCCCGACGCCGTCGCCAAGGTCGAGTGGCTGCTGAAGGAGGGAGCCGAGGCGGTGCTCGTCCTGCCGCAGGGCGCCGGACCTCCGCAACGCGTGCTCATACACTGGGCCGATGATGCCGCGCGCACGGCGACGCTTGCGGTCGCGGCCAGTCTCTTGAGGCACGTGGCGGCCGAGGGGGTCTACGTCGGGATCCTGCCGACCAGCACGCCCGACGGTCAGCGACCCCACAGCATGCGCGCGCTCCTCGATGCGCGCTCCGAAGCCCAGGCCGTGCACGGGCTCGAGATGCGCACGGAGCTGCGGTTCGGCGAGGTCGCGGAGGAACTCGCGCGCCGCCTCGCCGAATCCCCCGATCAGATCCTGATCCTCGGCATCTCGCAGCTGAGCGGACTTGGCGCGCGCTTTGGCGCCCTGTTGCGCCCGGAGGCGCGCTCGCCCGTGCTCATCGTCTATCGCGAACCGGAAGCGCGCACGTGAAGCCGCTGCGCCAGCCAAGCGTCCTCCCCGGCTTCGGGCTGACCTTCGGGTTCACGACTCTGTTTCTCTCCGGCATCGTGCTGCTGCCGCTCGCGGCTCTGGTGCTGATGACGGCGTCGATGCCGTGGAGCGAGTTTCTGCACGTGATCTCAACCCCGCGCGCCATCGGCTCCTACCGGCTCTCCTTTGGTGCATCACTCCTGGCGGCGTCCATCAATCTCGTGTTCGGCTTCATCATTGCATGGACCCTGGTGCGCTACGAGTTCCCGGGGCGCAAGGTCATTGACGCCCTCATTGACATGCCCTTTGCCCTGCCGACCGCGGTCTCAGGCATTGCGCTCACCACCGTGTTCGCTGCCAACGGCTGGATCGGCCGCTACTTGGAGCCGCTCGGCATCAAAGTGGCCTACACCTGGATTGGCGTGACCGTGGCATTGACGCTCATCGGCATGCCCTTCGTCGTGCGCTCCGTGCAGCCCGCCCTGCAGGAAGTGCAGCGCGATCTTGAGGATGCGGCGGAGACGCTCGGCGCCGGTCGTTTCTACGTATTCCGCCGCATCATCCTGCCGACGGTGCTGCCCGCGCTTCTCACCGGCTTCACGCTCGCCTTCGCGCGCGCCGTGGGCGAGTACGGCTCGGTGATCTTCATATCGGGCAACATCCCCATGCGCACCGAGATTACGCCGCTGCTCATCGTGATCCGGCTCGAGGAATTTGACTATCGCGGCGCCGCGGCACTCGGCTTCGTGATGCTGGTCATCTCCTTTGCCATGCTGCTCACCATCAACCTGCTGCAGGCCTGGGGACGGCGGCGGCTCGTCGCCACGGGACGCTAGAGTGGCGAGCCAGCCCTACGTCATGCTCGATGAGATGGCGACGCGCCCCGGTCGCGACACGGTGCTCGCCGCCGTCACGCGCTGGGCATTCATCACGCTGTCGATGGTGTTTCTCGCGGCGCTCTTGTTTGCGCCGCTCGCGACGGTGATCGCGATGGCGCTCGCCAAGGGTTGGGGCGCGTATTTCGCAACCTTCCTCGATCCGGACACGCGCGCGGCCATTCGTCTCACGCTCATCACCGCGCTCGTCGTGGTGCCCATCAACACGGTGTTCGGATTTGCCGCCGGCTGGTCCATCGCCAAATTTGAGTTCAAGGGTAAGAGCTTTCTGATCACGCTCATCGATCTGCCGCTCGCGGTCTCGCCGGTCATCTCCGGCATGATCTACGTGCTCCTCTTTGGCCTGCAGGGCTGGTTCGGACGCTACCTGCAGGACCACGACATCAGCATCATCTTTGCCCTGCCCGGCATCATCCTCGCCACGATGTTCGTGACGTTTCCGTACGTCGCGCGCGAGCTCATTCCGCTGATGCAGCAGCTCGGCAACGACGAGGAGGAGGCGGCGATCACTCTGGGCGCCGGCGGCTGGCTCACATTCTTCCGCGTCACGCTGCCGAAAGTGCGCTGGGGCCTGTTGTACGGCATCATCCTCTGCAACGCGCGCGCCATGGGCGAGTTCGGCGCGGTCTCCGTCGTCTCGGGCCATATTCGAGGCCTTACGAACACGATGCCTCTGCACATCGAAATTCTCTATAACGAATACAACTTTGTCGGCGCGTTCGCAGTCGCGTCGCTGCTGATGTTGCTCGCGCTCGCAACCCTCATCGTGAAGACGCTCGTTGAACGTACCGGCTACCGACGGCGTTAGCGGCATGCTCGAGCGTGCCCGTCAGCTTTCAGAGCGGCTGAAGTTCGACCCTGCCAAGGCGGGCTTGGGTTGGTGGCTCGCGGCCATCAACGTGGCGATCGTCCTGGTGGTGGTCGGTGGCATTTCGTTCTCCGCCATCGGCATGCTGCGTGATCTCGCCGACGAGGAGGGCAAAGCGCGCGTGCAGCTCGCCGGCGCCATGGCGCACGAGGACTTGCGCAGGCTCGGCGAAGATGCGGTCACCGCTGCGCACGTGCTCGCCGAGCGCCCGACGCTGCAGCGCCTGGTCACGGAAGGCGACCCCGCGGCGCTCGAGCTCTTCCTGCGCCGCTTCTGCCAGACCGAGGTCATCAATGCCTGCGCCGTGTTCCAGGGGTCGACGCTGCTGGCGCAGGCGGGCGAGACCTTGCCCTGGAACGAGATCGTGACCGCGAGCGCCGAACAGGGCGAGAGCTTTCTGGCCGCACCCTCGGGGACTGCATCCGCGGTCGTCGGCGCGGGCGCGAGCTTCGGCGAAGGCAAGGGGGCGCGCGTCTACATCGTGCGTGACCTCGATGTGCAACTGGCGCGCACCCTGAGCCAGCACGTCGGTCTGCCGATACGGCTGATCAATTATCGAAGCTTTGCAACGGCACCCGTGGATGCATTCACGGCGCTGCATTCCTCCGGTCTCGCCGACGGCCACTCGGCGGTGCAGCGCATTCCGGCGCTCGATGTGTATGCCTCGAGCGTTCCGGTGTTCGCCTCGACCGGCGAGGCGATCGCGCTCATCGAGACGCGTCTGGCGGCGGCGGCGATCGACCAGGCGGCGGGCCATCTGGCGCGGCGCCTGCAGGTGACGGCGCTGGTGCTCGCGGTGCTCGCGGTGCTCGCCGGCATCATGCTCGGTCAAATGGTCGCAGCCCCCGTGCGCGCGCTCACCGCGGCGGCCGTGCGCCTCGGTCACGGGGATTTCTCCACATCCATTCCCCCGGGCGGCGCCGCCGAAGTCGGCACCCTGGCACGCACCATGGAGGACATGCGCGGCAATCTCGTCGATTTGACGGGCACGCTGCGCCGGCGCGAAGCCGAGGCGCAGGCGGTACTCTCCGGAATAGTCGAGGGGGTCTATGCGGTTGATAAGAACCGCATGATCCGCTATTTGAATCCGCAGGCGGCACGCCTGCTCAATGTCGGTACCGACGGCGCGGTCGGACGCTTCTGCGGCGACGTCTTGAAGCCCCGCGACGTCGACGGCCATCGTCCCTGCGATTACGATTGCCCGATCGTTGCGGCGCGCACCGCCGGCAGCGCCCAATCAGTTGAAAGACTGCAGACGAGTCCTGGCGCGGCGCGTACCACGGTGATCGCAAGCTCCACGATGGTCGATGGGCTGCAGGTGCAGGTGATCCGCGACGAGACGGAACTTGAAGCCGTGCGCCGTGCCCGCGACACGGTGCTTGCCAACATCTCGCACGAGTTCCGCACGCCGCTTGCCGCGCAGCTCGCCTCCATCGAGCTGCTGCGCGACGGGCTCACGACCTTGCCGGCAGAGCAGCGAGCCGAGCTTGTGATGTCTCTCGAGCGCGGCACGCTGCGCCTGACGCAGCTCATCGACAATCTCCTCGAGAGCACGCGCATCGAATCGGGGCAACTGTCCATCCGTCATCAGAGCGTGGCGCTCGATGATGTCCTGGAGGATTCGCGCGCGCTCATCGGCTCGCTCCTCGTGTTGCGCGGCCAGAATCTCGAAGTGTCGCTGCCGCAGGACCTGCCGCACATTGACGGCGACGCCACGCGCCTGACGCAGGTGTTCGTGAATCTCCTCGCGAATGCCAGCAAGTTTGCCCCGGAGGGCAGTGTGATACGAGTGGGCGCCCGCGCCGCCGACGGCCGAGTCGTCGCCTGGGTCGAAGATGAGGGTCCGGGCGTGCCCGCGGAGGCTACCACGTCGATCTTCGAGCGCTTCCGCAGAAGCCCCGACGAGGAGCCGGAGGCGGGTGGCCTCGGCTTGGGATTGTGGATCGTCAAGTCCATCATCGACCGGCATGGCGGCACGATCGCGGCCGAACGCACCGCGCAGGACCGCACACGCTTCAGCATCACTCTGCCAGGAGAGCCGCTCGCATGAAGATCCTGATCGCCGACGACGATCGCGACCTGCTCGGCCTCATCGCCTTCGCGCTGACGCAGGCGGGTTACCTCATCGTGCGCGCATCCGACGGCCCGGCCGCGATACGCGCCTTCGAAGCAGAGGCCCCGGATCTCGTGGTGCTCGACATCAACATGCCGGGCGCCAGCGGCTTCCAGGTCTGCGAGGCCATCCGCGTCAAATCACGCGTCCCCATCATGATGCTCACCGTGCGCGGCGAGGAGGAGGATTTGGTGCGCGCGCTCGAGCTCGGCGCCGACGACTACCTCAATAAGCCCTTCAGTCCGCGCACGCTCCTCGCCCGCATCAAGGCGCTGCTGCGGCGCGCCGGGGTTGAAAGCACCGCGCCGCTGGCGGTGGGCCAGATCGCGCTCGACGTGGACGAGCACAGCGTCAGGATCGGCGCCGGCGTACCGGTGCGGCTGACGAAACTGGAGCTGCGGCTGCTGCAGATGCTGCTCGCCAATGCCGGCCGCACGGTGCACTCGGACCGGCTCCTGGTGCAGGTGTGGGGACATCGCAATTCCGGCGACCGCCAGCTCCTGAAACAGCTGGTGCATCGCCTGCGGCAGAAAATCGAGACCGACCCGGCGAACCCGCTGCTGCTGCAGACGGCCGCGGGATCAGGCTACAAGCTGATCGTGGAGTAAGCCCGGCGCGTTCAGTGCGCGTAGACCTGATCGAAGATCCCGCCGTCTGCAAAATGTTCCGGCTGCACCTTCGACCAGCCGCCGAAGTCGGCGACCGTGAACAGCTGCAGCTGCGGAAAGTCGCTTGCGTATTTGGCGGCCACCGTCAGATCGCGCGGGCGGTAGTAGTTGCGCGCGATGATCTCCTGCCCTTCGCGGCTGTAGAGATGTTCAAGATACGCCTGCGCAACTTCGCGCGTGCCTCTGCGCAACACGACCTTGTCAACCACCGCGACCGACGGTTCGGCGAGAACGCTCATCGAAGGCATGACGATCTGAATCTGCTCCGCGCCCATCTCCTTGAGGGCAAGGCGCGCCTCGTTCTCCCAGGCGATGAGCACATCGCCGATGCCGCGCTGCACGAAGGTCGTGGTCGCGCCGCGCGCGCCCGTATCGAGAACCGGAACATTTTTGTAGAGTCGGTGCATGTAGTCGCGCGCGCTCGCATCGCTGCCGCCCGGCTGCCGCCGAGCCCAGCCCCATGCGGCCAGGTAGTTCCAGCGCGCGCCGCCCGAGGTCTTGGGATTTGGCGTAATGACGGCAACCCCGGGCCGCACCAGATCTGGCCAGTCGCGGATGTTCTTGGGATTACCCTTGCGTACCAGAAACACGATGGTCGAGGTATACGGCGCACTGTTGTTGGGAAGTCGACTCTGCCAGTTGAGCGGCAAGAGTTTTCCCTGGGTCGCAATGGAGTCGACGTCGCCTGCGAGCCCGAGCGTCACCACGTCCGCCGCGAGGCCATCGATCACCGAGCGCGCCTGCTTGCTCGAGCCGCCGTGCGATTGGTTGATCAACACCTTCTGTCCGGTTTTCGCCGCCCAATACTTCGCAAATGCGGCGTTGTAATCCACGTACAGCTCGCGCGTGGGATCGTAGGACACGTTCAGGATCGTGACCTGGCCGGCATTCGCCGGATCGACCGCGCCGGGGGACTGGCGCGCGTCGCAGCCCGCAAGGGTGAGCGCGCCTGAGGCCACGGCGAGGAAGCTGAGCGCTGTATGCGCCAGGCGAGTCTTCAAGCCCATGCCATGCCTATGCCTCGCAGTTTAGAACGCCAGGAAGATGCGCGCAGAGACAGAGCCGTTCGTCAAGACGCTCGGCACCCTGCGCCGCTGCACCTTCGAAGTTCGTGCGCTCGAAGTCAATCATCCAGCGGAAATTTTGCTCGCCCACACCGACACAGACTCGGGTTGCACCCCAGCCCGGCCGGCAGCGTGCGTGCTGCATGCTAGGAACGGGCGGGTTAGGAAGTCAGTCGCCGCGCAGTTACAGCGCGGTTAGCGCGCGCTGCAATCGTTGCCATGTCATGGGCTGTGCGCGGCGGGCACGCTCGGAATGATCTGCGGTACAACATACTGCTCAAAGACAACCAGGAGTGCGAGCAGGACCGTGAGCACGATGCTGTGGATGAAGGTGCGCGCCAGCACCGCGCCCTCGTGGCCGCGAAGATCCGTGACGGCGACGCCGGTTGCGATGTTCTGCGGAGAGATCATCTTCCCCATGACTCCTCCGGAGGAGTTGGTCGCTGCGAACAGCACGGGACTCAGGTCAAGTTGTTTGGCCGCGACCACCTGCAGATTGCCGAAGAGTGCATTACCCGAGGTGTCGCTGCCGGAGAGGAACACCGCGACCCAGCCCAGGAAGGGCGACAAGAGCACAAACAGATGCCCGGCGGAGGCAACCGCTTTGCCGAGCGTATACGCGACGCCTGAGTAGTTCATGAGATAGGCAAGGGCGACGATAAGCATCACCGTCACGATGGCAAGCCACGCTTGACGAAAGGTTTGCGCAACGCAACTGAAGTAGACAGCAGGGCTCAGCCGCACGGCGAATGCGGTCACCACGCTCGCAAGCAATATGGCGGTGCCCGTGGCAAGCGGCTGGAAGGTCCAAACAGCCGCGTACGGCTTGTCATTGTAGAGGGTGATCGAAATGGCGTTGTGCAGCCCCGGCCAGTGAACGGCCTGCTGCCCGATGAGAAAGATCTTGGCGAAGTTCCAAATAATGACCACCACCGCAACGATGATCCACGGCAGCCATCCCTGCCAAAGTGGCACGGCCGATCCGGTGCGCACGCCGGCGAGCGCCGTCGGGCGGATCATGAAACTCGGATCGGGCGCGGGCTTCCAGAAGCGCAGCAGGACGAAGGTCGCGGCGAGCGAGCCCATCGAGGCGAGCACGTCCGTCAGCGTGTAGTCGATGTAATTGGAGGCCAGAAACTGGCAGATGCCGAAGCTGCCGCCGGCCACCAGCAACAACGGCCACAGCGCGCGCACCGAGCGCATGCCGCCGTATAGCGCGATCACGTAAAAGGGCAGGATGAGCGCAATGATCGGCAGCTGCCGTCCGACCATCGCCGCGAGCGTCGATGGCGGCAGGCTCGTCACCGCTCCGAGCACGGTGATCGGCACGCCGAGCGCGCCGAAGGCCACTGGGGCGGTGTTGAATATCAGCACGAACACGAGCGCTTCAAGCGGCGGATAGCCGATCATGATCAAGAGCGAGGCGGTGATGGCGACCGGCGTGCCGAAGCCTGCAATTCCCTCGAGCAAGCAGCCGAAGCAAAAGCCGATGACGACCAGCACCACGCGCCGATCGTTCGGCACGTGGACCATGAGCCAGTCGCGAAAGGCGTCGAAGCGGCCCGAGCGCACCGCAATGTTGTAAAGCACGAGCGCGTTGAACACGATCCACATCACCGGCCAGAGCGCAAACACCGCACCGTTCAGCACCGAGTCGAACGCAAGATTGAGCGGCAGCTGCCACACGGACACGGCAACGACGAGCCCGACGATGAGGCCCGCCAATGCCGCCTGCCACGCCGGCCGCCGCACGACACCCAGGAGAATGAGGACTGTCACGACCGGTAGCGTCGCGACGATGAAGGACAGGCCGAGGCTTGCCCCGACCGGAGTCAAAAGCTGCTGGAACATGTGGCCTCCCCCTTTGGCGGTGTTCTATTTCTTATGGCGCGCTTCGTGCGGCCCGATCACGCTGTCCCGACGGATCGACTTAATATCAGAGTAGCCCATGAGCGCCAAGTCCCGTCGCAATTCTTCGCCCAGGAGCGCGATGGCGCGCGCCACTCCCGCCTCCCCGGCGGCCGCAAGCCCGTAGAGGTACGCTCGCCCGATGCCTACCGCCCGGGCGCCCAGTGCCAGGGCTTTGACAATATCTGTGCCACGGCGGATGCCGCCGTCGAGTATAACCTGTACCCGATCGCCCACCGCCTGCACGATGGGCTCCAGCACATCGATGGTCGCCGGCGCGGTATCCAGCTGCCGGCCACCGTGGTTGGATATCCATACGCCCGTCGCGCCGATATCGACGCAGCGCCGCGCGTCCGCGACAGTGCTCACGCCCTTGATGGCAAACTCCCCATCCCAGGCGTCAATCATCCACACGATGTCCTGCCAGGTGAGCGAGTGATCGAGCTGGCGGTTGAGGAATTCGATGATGCCGCCGTCGATGGCGGGCATGGCATCGTGCACGATCTCAGGGCGCAGCTTGGGAGTGCTCCAGAGCCTCAACAGATACCCGGGGCAAGCGAGCGCCTGCGCCGCGGTGCGCACCGTCACCCGCGGCGGTACGGTGAAATCATTGTAAAGATCGCGCTCGCGGTTGCCCGCCACAGGCACATCGACGGTGAGAATGGCCGCGGCAAAGCCCGCCGCTTTGGCGCGGCTGAGCATCTCGCGCAGAATCCCCCGGTCCTTCCAGGCATACAGCTGGAACCACTTGGGCCCGGGATTGGCGGCGGCAATGTCCTCGAAGCTCGTGGTCGCGAGCGCCGAGCAGGAATAGATGATGCCCGCCGCATGCGCGGCGCGCGCCACCGCGCGCTCGCCGCCGCGCGGATCAAAGAGGCGCGAGGTCGCCGTCGGACAAATGATCAACGGCAGTTGCGTCGCGCAGCCGAGCACGGTGGTCGCCGTCGAGAGCGCGGCGATATCGCGCAACGCATCCCAGGTCAGCTCATAGTCTTTGAAGCGCTGCACATTGGCGCGCAGCGTGCATTCATCATCTGCGCCGCCGTCCATATAGTCGAACACCATGCGCGGCAGCCGAGCGCGCGCGCGCTTGCGCAGGTCGGCGATGTTAAACGCACGCAAGAATCGCCCTACTCGCTGGCAAATAAGGCGCGCATGAGATGCGGCTCAAGTCCATGCGCCACCGTGTCGATGCGCCGCGGGCCGCCCAGATCCGCGAGCTGCGTCATTTGCAGGCCCGGATAGCCGCACGGATCGATGCGACTGAAGGGCTCCAGATCCATATCGACGTTGAGCGCGAGCCCATGATAGGAGGAGCCGCGCCGGATGCGAATGCCGAGACTGGCAAGCTTGCGCTCATCGACGTACACGCCCGGAGCGCTCTTGCGGCAGTGCGCGTGGATACCCAGCTCGGCCGCATAGTCGATGACGGCATTTTCCAGCGCGCTCACGAGGTCGCGCACGCTCAAGCCCGCGCGCTTCAGATCAATGAGAGGATACACGACGAGCTGGCCGGGACCGTGATAGGTCACCTGTCCGCCGCGGTCGACCTGCAGCACGGGTATGTCGCCGGGTGCAATGAGATGCGCGCGGCGCGCGTTCATCCCGAGCGTGAATATGGAGGCATGCTCGAGGAACCAGATCTCATCGGCACATGCCGCATCGCGCTCGGCGGTCAGGCGTCGCATGGCATGCCAGGTGGATGCGTAGTCGACGCGGCCCAGGTGACGCACGAGTGGCGCGGGAGCGCCGTGCGCCCGCTCGAGCGGCGCGCCCGCGTGCTCCAGGGACGGCGCCGCGCTACTGGCCGCGGTGCTCACAATAGCCCGCTCGGAGCTTCGTTCATGAGGCCCGCGTTGTTGCGATTGAGCGCCTGCTCCGCGCGATAGCTCGAGCGCACCAGAGGACCCGCGACGCACTCGAGAAAGCCGCGCGCGAGCGCCCATTGCCGATAGGTGGCAAATTCCGCGGGCGCAACGAAGCGCTCGACGGGCAGATGATTGACCGTCGGCCGCAGGTACTGGCCGAGGGTGACGATGTCGACGCCCACCGCGCGCACATCGTCGAGGGTTTGCGCAATCTCAACCGCGCTCTCCCCCAAGCCGAGCATCAAGCTCGTCTTGGTCAGCACGCGCGCCGCGTGCCGCTTGGCGTGTTCGAGGACGCGCAGGGTCTGCTCGTAGCCGGCGCGCGGATCGCGCACCGGGTGCGTGAGGCGGCGTACGGTCTCGATGTTCTGCGCGAACACCTCGACCCCTGCATCCACCACCGTCGCTACATCGGTAAGCCTGCCCTGAAAGTCCGGCGTGAGCGCTTCGACCGCCGTTGCCGCATTGTCCGCCTTGATCGCGCGCACGCAGGCCGCGTAGTGAGCCGCGCCGCCGTCGGGCAGGTCATCGCGGTTGACGGAGGTCAGCACGACGTAACGCAGTTTCATGAGGCGAACGCTGCGCGCAACGTTCAGCGGCTCTTCCGGATCGAGCCAGCCTCTGGGATTGCCGGTGTCAACCGCGCAGAACCGGCAGGCGCGCGTGCACACCGCGCCCATCAGCATGATCGTGGCGGTGCCCGCGTTCCAGCACTCGCCGATATTCGGGCACTTGGCCTCCTCGCACACGGTGGCAAGGCGATGCTCGCGTACGATCGAGCGCACGGCGTTGAATCCTGCGCCTGCCGGCGCCGGCGCCCGCAGCCAGGCAGGCTTACCCGCAAGGCTCAGCCGCTCGGGGAGCGCGCGCGCCTTGACGCCGTCGCGAATGGCCGTAAAGCCCCGCTCCGTGACATATTTCTCGCCGCTCCTGATGCGCGCCGCGGCCGGCACGACGGGAATATTCTTGCGCTCGGGCATACCTGCATTGTACGGCGAAACCCACCGCGGTCCGAAGTGTGTGCTAGCGCCGCGTGGCGGCACGCGCGCGCAGGCGCATATCGAGCGCATGCAGGCGCTCCGGGGAGCCCACGTCCCACCACTCGCCGCGGTACAGCTCGCCGCGCAGGCTGCCCGCGGCAATCGCGCGCTTAAGGAGCGGCAGCAAGGGAAACTTGCCCGGCTCTGCGCCCGCGAAGAACTCCGGCCGATAAATCCCGATGCCCGAATAGGTCAGCCGCTCGGTCGCGCGGTCGACGACGATATCGCCGTCGAGGGCAAAGTCGCCCTCGCGATGATGCGCGGGATTAGCGACGAGCACGATGCGCGCGGTCGCGCCGCGGTCGACGTCCGGATCCAGACTCAGACGTCGGAAATCAAAGTCGGTCCAGGTATCGCCATTCACGACGACAAACGCCCCGGGCCCAAGCTGCGGCAGCGCATTGAAGATGCCGCCGCCGGTCTCGAGCGCCTGCTCGCCCTCATCGGAGTAGCGGATCCGCACGCCGTAGCGCTCGCCGTCCCCTAAGGCCGCGCGCAACCGCTCGCCGAGCCAGGAGAGATTGATCACGACGTCGCGGATGCCGGCGCGCGCGAGCGCTTCGAGGTGATACGCAATCAGCGGCCTGCCCGCCACCGGCAGCAGGGGCTTGGGAACGACGTCGGTGAGCGGCCGCATGCGCTCGCCACGGCCGGCCGCGAGCACGAGTGCCTTCATGCGCGCGCCGCGCCTGCGGCCACCCGCGCGTTGGCGCGCGGCAACTCGGCGACGGCGCGCCGCTCAAGAAAGTCCCCGAGCGCGTGCAGCTCCACATAGCGCGCGCAGGTGTCGCGCACGTAGTCGAGCGTGCGCGGCAGATCAAGCAGGTAGCCGGGCTTGCCGTCGCGGTGCCACAGGCGGGCAAATATGCCGAGCACCTTCAAGTGGCGCTGCACGCCGATGAGGTCGAAGTCGCGCAGAAACTGCGCAGCCGAGGCGCTCGCGACGCCGCGCCCAATGAGCACGGAGCGGTAGGCGCTCACCCATCCCTCGACGCGCGACCGCGGCCAGCTGATGTAGCAGTCCTTCAAGAGCGACACCAGGTCATAGCCGATGGGGCCGCGCAGTGCGTCCTGAAAATCGATGATGCCGGGATTGCGCTCGCCGAGCACCATGAGATTGCGCGAGTGGTAATCGCGGTGCACGAACACCTGCGCCTGCGCCAAGGCCGCGGTGATCAAAAACTCAAATGCGCAAGCCAGCATCTCCTGCTCAGCAGCCGCGGGTTCAAAGCCCAGGTGCGTGCGGCAAAACCATTCCGGCATGAGCGCAAGCTCACGCGCGAGCGCCGTGCGGTCATAGGGCGCAAGCGCGCGCGCCGCTGCGCGCCCCTCTACCTGAATGTCCGCGAGCACCCGCAACGCGTCCGCGTAGAGCGGCTCGGGGTCAGCGCCCGACTCGAGCCGTTGCAGATAGGCGCTCGTGCCCAGATCCTCGAGCAACAGGAGACCGCGCGCCACATCGCTGTCGTGAACCTGCGGCACGTGAGCACCAAGTGACGCCAGGAGCGCGCCCACTTTGAGGTACGGACGCACGTCCTCCCTGCCGGGCGGTGCGTCCATGACGATGTAGGTGCCGCGCGGCGTGAACACGCGAAAATAGCGGCGAAAGCTTGCGTCGCTCGAGGCGGCGAGCAGCCGCTCGTACGGCAGTCGAAGATCATGCGATAGCCACTCGCGGATGACCGCGAGACGCGCGTCGGTTTCAGGCATAGCGGATTATAATCTCGTCACTCATGCTGCGTTCGGGCTCATCGTCGCGCCGGTACTGGGCCCTCGTGATCGCGGGCCCGTTGCTTATCCTGGCCGCCGCTGCAGCCGCGGATGAGCCGGTGATCTGCCCCTCCGCGGCGAATAATCTGTTGCGCTCGGCGCCGCCGGTCGCGGGCGCTGCGCGTAGCAGTCCGAGCGCAACGCACATCGGCGCCGGTGCGCCCTTCGACATCACCAGTGACGCTGCGACTCTCGGCGTGGGCGGCGATACGATCCTGCAGGGCAACGTGCAGGTGCTGCAGGGGGATCGGGAGCTGCGCGCGAATCATGCGCACTATGACCCCGCGCATAATTCGTTGGAACTCGAAGGCAGCGTCGAGTACACCGATTCGCTCATGCACGTGACGGGCATCGGCGGCAATTACACGCAAAATGAAGGCGCTGATTTTACCGCCGCGCAGTTCGAGCTGCATCAGCCACCCGCGCGCGGCGCGGCCAGATTCATGCACGTCACTCCCGATGGCGAGATCCGGCTCGAGCAGGTGCGCTTCACCACCTGTCCGAAGGAGGATACGGTGTGGCAGCTGCGCGCGAACGAAATCGATCTCGACACGCACGCGCGCATCGGCACGGCGCACAGCACCAAGGTCGACTTCGAAGGCGTTCCCGTGCTGTATCTGCCGTACCTGTCCTTTCCGCTCAGCAACGACCGCAAGAGTGGCTTTCTCTTCCCGACGTTCGGCAATTCATCCACCAGCGGTCTGCAACTTTCAGTACCGTACTACTGGAACATCGCGCCGAATCTGGACGCCACCATCGAGCCCACGGAATATCAAAAGCGCGGCGTGGAGCTCGGCGGCGAGGTGCGCTATCTCACGAGCGTGCAGCATGGAGATTTCGCCTTCAACTATCTGCCCGATGACCGCCTCGACAACGGCGAGGAGCGCAGTTACGTGAAGCTGCAGCACGTGTCGGAGCTGCCGGATGATGTGCGGCTGACGATCAACGCGGAGAACGTGAGCGACCCGGAGTACTTCGAGGACTTCTCGCAGGGCACGGCGGCCACCAGCACCGCCTTCCTCGAGCGCACGGCGCGCCTCTCCTACCGCGATGAAAACTGGCGCCTGTCGGGGGAGATGCAACAGTTCCAGACCCTGGTGCCGACTTACATCCTGAGCGACTATCAAAGACCGTACGCGGAAGTTCCGCGTCTGGTGGCTGACGGTAATTTCACCTTGGGTTCGGCTGAGCAGCTGCGCTACGGGTTTGATTCGGAGCTCGTCGATTTCACGCGCGCGGTCGGCCTCAGGGGGTGGCGCTTTGATCTGTTGCCGTCGGCGTCGCTCGATTTCAGCGCGCCCGGCTACTTCGTGCGTCCCGGAGTTGCCTGGCGCTTCACGCAGTACGAGCTGAGCGATCTTCCGTTTCCCAGCCCGCGCGACAACGCCCTGAGCGCGGTGCCATTGATCAATGCGGAGTCACCGGATCGCTCACCCTCGCGCGCGCTGCCGACTTTGAGCTTCGACACCGGGTTGCTGTTTGAGCGCGAGGCTGACTCCGCCGGTTCCCGCATTCTGACGCTCGAGCCGCGCATGCTGTACGTGTACACCCCGTACCGGCCGCAGAATGATTTGCCGCTGTTTGACACCGCGCTGCCGGATCTGAATATGGTGGAGCTCTTTCGCACCAACCGCTACGTGGGAGCCGACCGGGTCGGAGATGCGGATCAGCTGAGCGTCGGCGCCACCAGCCGCCTGCTCGATGCGACCGATGGAACGCAGTTCCTCGCAGCCTCGCTCGGGCAGATCTACTACTTCAAGGCGCCGCGCGTGCTGCTGCCGGACGAGGCGCCGGAGACCAGCGGCACGTCCGACATGGTCGCGCAGCTGGCGCTTACCGCCTACAAGCACTGGAGCGCGAATTTTGACCTCGAATGGAACCCGACGACTTTCGCGGGCGAGCGCACCGAGGTGGGGGTGCAATATCATCCGGCGCCCGAGCAGGTGCTGAACCTCACCTATCGCATGCAGCGCGACCAAATTAAGCAGATCGAGGCCTCCGGGGCTTGGCCCATCAGCCGCAAGTGGAACCTGTACAGTCGCTTCGTGTACTCATTGCTCGATGAAAAGATGCTCGATCAGTTCGCCGGGTTCGAATACGGCGCCTGCTGCTGGCGGTTGCGCTTGGTCGGTCGCCGCTATCTGAGTAACCCCCTCGGGCAGCAAAGTACGGGGGTCTATATACAGCTGGAACTCACAGGCCTTGCTAGTGTCGGATCTGCGGCGGATGCTCTGCTGACTGAAGCCATACCCGGTTACAAGCCTCCTCAGGTAATACATTGATTAATAAGGGATATTTTCTCATGCAGCGCTTTATCGCCGTGCTCGTCGCCACATTTCTGGTGCAGGGCCTCGCCGCTGCCCAGACCCGCGAGCTCGCCACCAAGGGCGAGCTCCTCGATCGCGTGGCGGCGGTCGTCAACGACGGCGTGGTCCTCTCAAGCGAGCTTGATGAGCAGATCGTCGCCATCTCCGAGCGGCTGCGCAGCCAGAAGCTCGAGTTGCCGCCGCAGAATGTGCTGCGCCAGCAGGTGCTCGAGCGCCTCGTTCTCGAGCAGATCCAGCTGCAGCGGGCCGACAAGGCCGGCATGAAGGTCCCGGATGAGGCCCTGAACAACGCGCTGCAGGAAGTCGCGCAGCAAAACCATATCGAGCTGTCGAAACTGCCCGAGGCGCTCGCCGCCCAGGGCATCGACTATCCCTCGTACCGCAACAGCATGCGCAAGGAGCTGACGCTGAGCCTGCTGCGGCAGCGCGATGTCCTGCAGCGCATCAGCGTCACGCCGCACGAGATCGATCAGTACCTGGAAAAACAGAAGGGTGCGCCCTCGGCAACCAGTGAGTACAACGTATCGCACATCCTCATCGCCGTACCGCAGGCGGCTACCGCGAACGAACTCGACACCGCGAGTAAAAAAGCTGATGAGGTCTACCAGAAGGCAAAAAACGGCGAAGACTTCGCCAAGCTCGCAGTCGCCTACTCGAATAGCCAGGACGCGCTCGACGGTGGCGCGCTCAACTGGCGCAAGGGCACGGAGCTTCCGACCTTCCTGACGGACGTCGTACTGAAGTTGAAGCCGGGCGAAATCGCCGAGCCGCTGCGCACGCCCACGGGATTTCACATCGTGAAACTGAATGAGCTGCGCGTTGCCAATCAACAGGTCATGGTCAATCAGGTGCACGTGCGGCACATTCTGATGAAGACCAACGAATTGGCTGATGACGCGACAGTACGCCAAAAGCTCACCGATCTGCGCGCCCGCATATTGAAGGGCGAGGACTTCGCAGGCCTTGCGCACACCTCATCGGAGGATCCGGGCTCAGCTTCCGAAGGCGGAGATCTCGGCTGGGCGGGCCCCGGCAGCTTCGTGCCCGAATTCGAGCAAGTCGTGGCGGGACTGAAGGAAAACGAAATCAGCGAGCCCTTCAAGACCCAGTTCGGCTGGCACATCGTGCAGGTCCTCGGCAGGCGCGAGTTCGATAACACGGACGAGCTGAAGCGCAGGCACGCGGCAGAGGAGATCCGCGCGAGCAAAGCGGACGAAGAGACGGAGCTGTGGCTGCGACGTCTGCGCGATGAAGCTTACGTCGAACTTAGAGTCTGAAGTCCCGCGAATCGCGCTCACCTGCGGAGAGCCTGCCGGCATTGGTCCGGAGCTGTGT